>Ga0116138_1000002_pt1 | contig 298633 bp, 262 predicted proteins | sample June2015DPH_20_1_2_FD_88971 | JGI IMG/M metagenome (GOLD analysis project Ga0116138, IMG submission 88971) | Peatland microbial communities from SPRUCE experiment site at the Marcell Experimental Forest, Minnesota, USA - June2015DPH_20_150 | ecosystem: Environmental > Terrestrial > Soil >... | reverse complement strand
GCAGCATCCCCAGCACCCCAATCCCCAGCAGCACAAATACGTCCCTCCGCTCCGGCCCCCCATACACCCCCGCCAGCCGCCCCATCAGCCCCGGAAACAGCAGGAGCACTAGCCCTCCCCCCACAAACAGTAGGATCTCCGTCGCCACCGCCCTCCCAAAGTTCCAAAGCGGATACCCTACCAGAAAAAACGGCTGCCCCACCAGCGCCGGCCCCCGCGCATTCGGAACACCCAGCCACGGCATCCGCCCCAGCCCCAACCCCCCACCAAGCCTCCCCGCCGGCAACAGCCAGGCCAAGGCCCCGGCCACCAGCAGGTCCACCACCACCAACACAATCAACGTAACGTACGCCCCGCGACTCATTCTGCCTCGCTCACCACTCACTCCAAGAAACTCTCGGTTGTCTGCCCGTGGCCCGCGAACCCATTCAAGCAGTCCAGCGACCACGATGTGCCGTGACCCGTTGCCATACCGAAGCAGCTCCTAACGCTGGGATGCATGGCCGCAGTCGGCGATGCCCACCTCCGCAACCTGTGTCGCCATTCAAAGCACAAGGCTGTCCTCGCCTGCGTCCAAACATCTTCGTGCCCTCGGTCCCTCACTCTAAGCTGCTTTCCTTCTATATGCGTTTCGACCCCCGGAAGTTTCAGGAGCCTCACCGTTACTATCAGGGGACAAGATGAGATTCACGTGAACGACCCGAAGACAGGCTGCTGGCGCCCGAAAACCCGTCTCTCACTGCCTGCCCCCATGGTGGAGACAGGAGCGCCCCATTTGGAAGTCTCACTGGTCTCTAATCACCACGAGTGAACGGAATCCCTTTGCCCCAAGGGTGCCCTCATGGTTCTCCTGAGCCCTGGGAGAAGACCGCAAGTGCCACGTTCGCAAAGGTCCAACCTTCGAGGGGTGCCCGGCCATTGTCAATGAGCACTCAGCGAATAGGTGAGTCCCGCGAATGGACCAATGGGCCGCCTGACAGGCATCCCATGAGGCGGAAGAAGAAAGATCCCGAACCACGTGACGTTCGTCACTAATGCATTTAGAGGCTGAGGTGCATAATCCGCACATCGCGTTATGCGAAAATGCGTATATCTGCTTCGGCCGAGGAGAAGATTGGGAGGAACCATGCAAGAAAGTCTCGAGGCGGAGGTCAACGCGCTGCACGCGCAGATTTGTGCCGGCCTGGCAGACCCCAAGCGGATCCTCATCCTGTATTACCTGGCCGAGGGCCCGCGGACGGTGTCTGAACTGGTCCAGTCGCTCAACGTATCTCAGCCTGCCATCTCGCGCCACCTGAAGACCCTGCGCGACCGGGGGATGGTCCGAGCCACGCGCCAAGGTCCCTCCGTGGTATACACCCTCGGCGACCAGCGGCTGATTGAGGCGCTTGACCTTCTTCGTGCGGTCCTGCGCGAGAACCTGGCTCACCGCGCTGAGCTCGTCGAACAGATGCGCTAAGTCCCAGAATGGGAGAGGAGGTTCCATGTCAAGAACCGATCCATCTAAGCCCAAGCGCCTGGCGATGATTGCCAGCCAGGGAACGCTGGACTGGGCCTATCCGCCGTTCATCTTGGGGAGCACGGGCGTTGCTATGGGATGGGAAGTCGGCATCTACTTCACTTTCTACGGCTTGACATTGCTCAAGCGCAAGATCGCCGCTCCGGTCACCCCCCTGGGCAATCCCGCCATGCCGATGAAGATGCCATTTGGCCCGGCAGGGTTCCAGGACATCGTGTGGCCGATTCCCACGGCCCTCATGAGCGTGCCCGGATTCAGTGCTTTGGCCACGACCCTGATGAAGAAGACCTTCAAGAACAAGAACGTGGCCACGGTCGAGGAGTTGCGCGACATCTGCGTGGCGGGAGGAGCCCGTCTGATCGCCTGCGAGATGACGATCGATGTCTTTGGGTTCAAGCGCGAGGACTTCATAGACGGGGTGGAATTCGGAGGCGCGGCGGCATTCCTCGAGTATGCCGGCGAGGCCGACATCTCCCTGTTCATCTAGTGGACCGAATCGGTCCAGGAGCATAAACCATGTCCGACCAAACCAAACCTCAGACACATATTGACCTGAAGGGGTTGCTTTGCCCCATGCCCGTGGTTAGGATTTCTCAGGCAATCAAGCAGGTTGCGGTGGGAGCGACGATCGAGGCTGTGGCTTCCGACCCCGGCGTTGTGGCCGACATCCCAGCCTGGGCCCGCAGCAGCGGCCACGAGCTCGTGACGATGGAGAAGATCAGCGACAAGGAATTCCGCTTCGTGGTGAAACGCCTGAAGTAGGTTCGGGTGGGAAAGGTGGACATGTACACTCTCTTGGTGTCTCGGGCGACGATGCTGGTGGGTATCGCTTTCGCCGTTGCAGTTCTCGCCTTGCGATGGAGAGTGACTGCGCGTCTCCCCCTGGTTCGCGAACAAGCCGAGCCCCGCGGCTCCGCGGCTCGCGGAATGATCTACGCCTTCACCCTGGGCATGGCGCCATGGGCCAAGGAAAGCACTCGACGCCACAGCCTCTCGTACGCGCGCGGCATCGGCTTCCACCTCGCCATCTTCCTTGACCTGGCTCTGCTGATCGCGAGTCCCTGGTGGTCTTCGTGGGCCGGGCCTGTTCGCATCGTTCTGGCTCTCGGTTCCGGACTGGGGGCCTTGCTCGGAGCCGCTGGCATCCTCATGCGTCGCATGGAACCCAACTTGCGGGCCCTGAGCACCTTCGATGACCTTCTGGCGGTCAGCCTGGTAACCCTGTTCTTGGCCGCCTGCGCCATCTGCTTGGCGTGGCCGCCGCTTCTGCCAATGGCTTATCTCGTGGCGACGATCATGTTCGTGTATGTCCCTCTGGGCAAGATCCGCCACTGCCTCTACTTCTTCTTCTCGCGCCGCTTTTTTGGGGCCTTCATCGGCCGACGGGGTGCGATGCACTCAACCGGCTCCGTCGGGCTCGCTCCTCGAGAGGTGTCCCGATGAGCACTCAAGCCTCGACGGCCCTGGAGGTTCTGCAAAGGCAGCTCACCCAGCCCTTGGTCGCCTCGCTGGAGGTGTGTGCCCGTTGTGGAATCTGCGCGGAATCCTGCCACTACTTTCTGTCCGAACCGCGCCTGGAGAATGTACCCGCGGCCCGGGGCGAAGCCCTTCGCCGCGTGTACCGGGCCGAGACCGACTGGCTTTCCCGCCTCCTGCCTGGCTGGACGGGCGCGGAGAAGCTCACGGAGGAGGGGCTGGCCAGGCTCGCGGAAATGGCCTTCACTCGTTGTACCCTGTGCCGACGTTGCACATTCAACTGTCCAATGGGTGTCGACACTCCACTGTTGATGCGCGCCGTGCGAGCCATGGCGACGGCCAGCGGGGCCGCACCTGAGATCCTGGTCATGCTTGCGGATGCGGCTATTGAAAAGGGGAAGAATCCGGAGTTCTTTCGCGATATCTTCCTCGATCAGATGGCCGATCTCGAGAAGGTGCTGCAGGAGAAGGTGGGCGACCCCCATGCCCGGATTACCGTGGAGCGGGAGGGGGCACAAGTCCTCTACGTCGGTCTGTCCGGAACGCATACGATCCTTCCCCCTGCCATCCTCTTCCACACGGCCAAGGAGGACTGGACCCTCAGCATATTCGAGGCCTCCAATTACGGCGTCTTCCTGGCGGACACAGGCCGGGCCAAACAAATCGCCGCTCGGATCATCGAGGAGGCCAAGCGCCTGCACGTGAAGGAGGTGGTCCTCGCGGAATGCGGCCACGCCTACGCGGCCATGCGCTGGGACGCACCGAACTGGTTTGGCGAGCCCTTCCCGTTCCGAGTGACCAGCCTAGTCGAAAAGATCGATGAGTATCTGGCGGCTGGCCGGCTGCGGCTTAACCCGCAAGCCAACTTCGAAACGGTGACTTATCACGACTCGTGCAACATGGCGCGCAATGGTGGGGTGATCGAGGAGCCGCGGCGGATCCTGCGGGCCGCGGCAGCGAAGTTCGTGGAGATGACTCCCAATCGCACCGAAGCCTACTGCTGCGGGGGAGGCGGCGGACTGGTGGCTCTGCCGGACTATGCGAAACTTCGCCTTCAAGCGGGAAAGCCGAAGGCCGATCAGATCCGCCGAACGGGGGCCCAGGTCGTCGTAGCCGCCTGCGAGAATTGCCGCTTGCAGCTTGGCGATCTCAACACCCACTATAACCTGGGGGTTCGCATCAGCGCCCTGGCCGACCTGGTTGTCACCGCGCTGGAACCTCCTCGGTCTCAGCCACCTGCCTAGTCGCGTGGGGCCGGAGGGCTTCCGCTCGGGAGCCCTCCGATCCCCGCCAAAACGCAGGTCTCAATCCCAGCCGGACGGCAATTGCACTGCGATCGCCAAGACGCCCCGCCGACCTGCCGGTGGCTTGCCCCGATCTTCTCGCCTGCCGAGGTATAATTGAACTAGCCGCTTGGATCGCCCATCGACCGAGACGGCTGGACAAGGCGTCGCGTTTGCTCCGCCAGGAATTGTCCCGCCCTCGCTCGATATGGAGGGCGGTGCTGTTTTCAGCGACTGCCAGGCAGGAGTCTACCTTTCTCCAAGGAGGCTACTTTGTCCACCCCGGGACTGGCTCCAAAGCAGGTGTCTGTCCTCGATCTGGCGCGAAAGAAAGAGCAAGGACAGCCCATCACAATGCTCACCGCATATGATTACCCCACGGCCCGCGCGATGGACGCGGCCGGGCTGGATGTCATCCTGGTGGGCGACTCCCTGGGAATGGTCGTGCTCGGCTATTCCTCCACCCTTCCGGTCACGATGGAGGAGATGCTGCATCACTGCAAGGCGGTCGCGCGCGGTGCCTCGCGCGCGCTGCTCGTTGGGGACATGCCCTTTCTATCCTATCAAGTCAGCATTCCGGAGGCCGTGCGCAATGCGGGTCGATTCCTGCAAGAGGCGGGGATGGGCGCGGTCAAGCTGGAGGGCGGCCAGGAGATGGTCCCGACCATTCAGGGCATCGTAGCGGCCGGGATTCCGGTGATGGGTCACATCGGGCTGACCCCGCAATCCGTGCACAAACTCGGCGGCCACAAACCGCAGGGGCGTACGGCGCGGGCCGCCAAACGGCTGCTCGAGGACGCCCAAGCGCTTCAAGTGGCTGGATGTTTCGCCCTGGTGCTCGAGTCGATTCCCGCCCGCGTGGCCGGCCTCATCTCTCGGCGCTTGACGATTCCCACCATCGGAATCGGCGCTGGATCGGATTGTGATGGCCAGGTCCTGGTGACCCACGACCTTTTGGGGCTTTTCGACCGTTTCACCCCCAGGTTTGTCCGGAAGTACGCGAGTTTCTACGAGGAGATGGCCCGGGCCTTTGAAGCCTATCGACAGGATGTGGAGAGGCACTCCTTCCCGGCGCCCGAACACACCGTGGACTTGCCCGAACCAGAATGGCAGGCCTTGCAGGCTTCTCTCGAAGAGCCCGAGGGGAAGCCCGCCAGGGACCTCACCTGAGCCGTCCAGACCCAATCCGGGGCAGAGAAAGGGGCCGCCCGTGAGGGTGACGATCCTGGGAACCGGCGCGATGGGTTGCCTCTTCGGGGCCCGGCTGGCCAAGCATGCCGAAGTGATTCTTCTGGGGACCTGGCGCGAGGCGATTGCCGCGATCTGTGCGCGCGGCATCGTCTTACACGAGCCAGGCCGAGACCAGCGGTACCTGGTGCGCGCCACGGATCGAGCCGAGGAGTGTCTTGGGAGTGATCTCGTGCTGGTCCTGGTGAAAGCGTGGCAGACCCGCGAGGCTGCCCGCCGGGCGGCGATCGCGCTTGCGCCCTCCGGCCTCGCGCTCACCCTGCAGAACGGTCTGGGCAATCGGGAGGAGCTGGAGCGGACCCTCGGCTCGGATCGGACTGGGCTCGGGGTGACCACCTTGGGTGCAACCCTCCTGGCTCCGGGTGAGATCGCCAGTGGCGGCGAGGGCTCGGTGTCCCTGGCTCTTCACCGACGCGTCGAGCCAGTCCGCACGCTGTTCTCACAAGCGGGGGTGCCGGTCCAGGTGGAAGAGGACATCGAGTCGCTTCTGTGGGGAAAGCTGGTGATCAACGCGGCGATCAATCCTCTGGCCGCCCTTCTCCACAAGCGCAACGGCGAATTGCTCGAGTCCCCGGATGCCCGCTCTCTCATGCAGGCCCTGGCGCAGGAGGCCGCCCGAGTGGCGCGTGCCGCGGGCGTCGCCTTGCCTTATGCGGACCCCATCGCGCAGGTCGAGGCGACCGCCCTGCGCAGTTCGAGCAACCATTCCTCCATGCTACAAGACGTCGAGCGCCATCGCCCCACGGAAATCGATGCGATCAGTGGCGCGGTCGTGGCTCAGGCGGATTCCCTCGGGCTGGAGGCACCGCTCAATCAAACGATGTGGAGGCTCGTCCGGGCGCTCGGGAACTGAGTCGGAGCCGGAGTAGAAACTGGCTGGAGATCCGTCCCGCTGGCAGCCGATAGTGCAGGGGAGGCAAACCGATATCCATGCGAGTGGTATCTACCCTTGAGGAGCTAACTGCTCTTCGGCGCTCACTGCCAGAGCCTCACGGCCTGGCGCCCACCATGGGCTACCTCCACGAGGGGCACCTTTCTCTGGCCCGTCGGGCACGCTCCGAATGCGCTTCGGTCGGGGTCAGCATCTTCGTCAACCCCACTCAGTTCGGCCCCGGAGAGGACCTAGAGAAGTACCCGCGAGATTTGGATAGGGACCTGGCCCTGCTCGAGCCCCTGGGGGTCGATGTCGTCTGGGCACCTCCGGCGGAGGAAATATACCCCCCGCGCTTTCAGACCTACGTCACCGTGGAGGAGCTCGCCCGCCCTTTGGAAGGGCGGGCGCGCCCTCACCATTTCCGAGGGGTGGCCACCGTAGTCTGCAAGCTCTTCATGGTCTTCCAGCCTCAACGAGCCTACTTTGGCCAGAAGGATGGGCAGCAGGTGGTGGTGGTGAGGCGGATGGCGCAGGACCTCAATCTCCCTCTGCAAATCGTGGTCTGCCCGACGGTCCGTGAGTTCGACGGCTTGGCCATGTCCTCCCGGAACAAGTACTTGGCCAGGGATGAGCGCAGGGCGGCCAGCGTGCTGTTTCGAGCCTTGCAGCGGGCCAAGCAGTCCTATGAGGCGGGCCAGCGAGAGGCCGATCTCTTGCGGGCGGAGATGTCCAGGACCTTGGCGATGGAACCTTTGGCTACCGAGGAGTATGTTTCCGTCGCTCAGCCGGAGACGCTGGAAGAACTGCCGGCAGTCGATCAGGACGCACTTCTCTCGCTGGCGGTCCGCATCGGACGGACCCGGCTCATTGACAATTTCCTTCTGGAAAAAGGCAAGTGGTCGACCGGCGAATTTACTCCGGGCTCGAAACGCCCAGAGGAGGGGGTCCAGCATGAAGGGTGAGGCCCCTCGTCCGATCGCGCCTTCCTGGCTTCGGGGAAAGACCCGTCAGGCGAGGGGGACTGCCGCCCCTCTGGACTACGAAGTGAACCTAACCCTTGACATGGCTCTCCTGGAGGCAGCGGGGATAAGCGAGTTGGAACGGATTCGAGGGGTTGACCCGGAGCCTGGGCGCCGCCTCGCGATCTATGCTCTCCCTCCACCCCATGGCTCGGGGATGATCCAGGTCAACGGCGCCGCAACCCACCTGATTCTCAGAGGGGACCCCGTCCTCATGCCTATGCCCTAATACCCGAGCCTCTGCCTTCAGGCGGCCATCCCCGGGTTGTCCTTCTGGACGACCGCAACCAGATTCAGGAGGTCCATCATGCTCCTGTGCATTGACATCGGCAACACCAACATCACCTTAGGACTCTATCAGGGGGAACGACCGGGCCCTCGCTGGCGTCTGGCGACCAATCACGAGAGGATGCCAGACGAATTCGGCCTGGACGTTCAGGGTTTGCTCACCTACGCAGGAATCCCCTCCAAGGAGGTGACCGGCGCGGCCATCGCCTCCGTGGTACCTCCCCTAACCGGGAGGTGGGTCGAGGTCTGCCAGCGCATCCTGCAATGTGAACCCCTGGTCGTGGATGCCGGCGTGCGCACGGGTGTCAAGGTGCGCTACGATGATCCTCATGCCGTCGGCGCCGACCGCGTCGTGGACGCGGCCGCGGCTTTTCGCCTCTACGGAGGCCCGGCCTGCATTGTTGACTTTGGGACGGCGACCACGTTCGACGCGGTTTCGGCCAGTGGGGACTATCTGGGCGGAGCTCTTGCCCCCGGCATCGGGATTGCGGCCGACGCCCTTTTTCAACGGACGGCCAAACTCCCACGGGTTGAAATCGCCCGGCCGCCCGCCGCGATTGGACGCAATACGGTCCACTCTCTCCAATCGGGGCTCCTGTTCGGCTATGTCGGGCTGGTGGAGGGACTCGTCGCCCGGTTTCGAGCGGAACTGGGCGAGAGCATGCGGGTCATTGGGACCGGGGGCTTGGTGGAACTAATCGCAAGCGAGACCCAGGTCATCCAGGTGGTCGCCCCTTGGCTCACCCTCGACGGACTCCGAATGATCTACGAGATGAACCCATAATGGCCCGCACGCATCCGGGTGCGACCGCGCCCGCGGCGGGAGCGCGCGTTCCGCGGCCCCGCGTTTCGATTGGCAGAGCCTACGAGGCATGACGATGTCACCTTCCCCTCTCACCGGCAAACACATTGTTCTCGGCGTTTCCGGCAGTGTCGCCGCGCACAAGGCCGTCGATCTGGCGAGCAAGCTTGCCCAGGCCGGCGCGCTGGTAGACACGGTGCTGACCGAAGCCGCGACCCATTTTGTAACCCCCTTGTCGTTTCAATCCGTTACCGGCCTCGGCGCCTACACGGACTCGGATCTGTGGGGCGCGCAAGCCCATGTGCTCCATATCGGGCTCGCTCGCCAAGCGGACCTTCTTCTGATTGCCCCCGCCACAGCCCGCACCATCGCAAAGCTGGCCACCGGATCCGCCGAGGACCTGCTGGCATTGACGGCCCTGGCCTCCAGCTGCCCTCTCGTTCTCGCGCCTGCCATGGATGCCGGAATGCTCGATCATCCGGCGACCCAGGAGAACCTTCATGTTCTCATGCGGCGAGGCGCGACGATCATTGGCCCGGAGCGGGGCCATCTGGCCTCAGGTCTGATCGGAATGGGACGCATGACCGATCCGGCGGAGATCCTGGGCCAAGTGCGGTTCCTGCTGTCTCGGGACGGCCCTCTGCGGGGCAGGAAAGTGGTCGTCACGGCGGGGGGCACGCAGGAGTTGCTCGACCCCGTGCGAATGATCACCAACCGGTCCTCGGGGAAACAGGGCTACGCGCTGGCGCAGGCGGCTCTGGATGCGGGCGCCGATGTGATCCTCATTTCCGCACCTGTCTCGCTGGTCCCGCCGGCGGGCGCAATCCGGCTGCCGGTGCTCTCGGCAAGCGAAATGGCCGATGCGGTCCTGCAGGCTTGCAAAGAGGCCGACCTCTTGCTGATGGCGGCCGCGGTCGCCGACTACCGCCCCGCCCGGATGGAGACTCAAAAGATCAAGAGGGGACACGGGGTTCCGAAACTGGAACTGGAGCCGACCCGCGACATCCTGCAGGAGTTGGCGGACCAGCGTCGTCGGACGGGACGCCCCCTGGTCACCATCGGCTTTGCGGCCGAAACTGAGAATCTCATCCCGAACGCAAAGAGGAAGCTGCAGCAGAAAGACCTTGCCCTGATTGTGGCGAACGACGTCAGTTCCCCAGATTCTGGATTCGCCTCGGACACAAACCGGGTCACCCTGATCAGCCGGGAGGGTCTCGAGGAGGCTCTGCCCGTCCTGAGCAAGGCAGAAGTCGCGGAACGCATCCTCGAACGGGCCCTGGCCCTCCTGCCATAAGAGCGCCGCGGTCCGCGCAGGGTATTGTTTGGGGAGGAGAAATGAGCCGCCAGAGATCAATCACGGACATCGCCGGGATCCGCGTCGGACAGGCTCAGGACGAGGAGGCATTGACCGGATGCACGGTGGTGCTGTGCGAGCGGGGTGCCGTCGGCGGTGTCGACCAGCGCGGCGGAGCTCCGGGGACGCGGGAGACGGACGCTCTCCATCCGCTGCATTTGGTCGAAAAGGCACACGCGGTCGTTCTCTCCGGCGGGTCCGCCTTCGGACTCGACGCAGCGACCGGGGTCGTGCGCTTCCTGGAGGAGCGCAAGGTCGGCTTCGACGTGCGGGTGGCCCGGGTTCCGATCGTTCCCGCCGCGATTCTCTTTGACCTGGGAATCGGCCGGGCCGATGTGAGGCCAGACGCCGCGATGGGGTACCAAGCCTGTCTGGCGGCAAGCGCGGAACCTCCGGCCGAGGGGAATGTCGGCGCAGGCACCGGGGCAACCGTGGGAAAGGTCTTCGGCATGCGTCAGGCCATGAAGTCAGGAATTGGCACCGCCAGCCTGGAGATCGGAGCGGGCGTGGTGATCGGGGCGATCACCGCTGTGAACTCCTTTGGCGATGTCGTGGACCCGGCCACAGGACAGATCCTTGCCGGCGCCCGCTCCAGGAGGATCGGCCCCTTGCGGCTGGGATCCCCCGGATACTTCGCGGACACGATGGAGGTGATGAAGACGCTCGTCGGGCGAACCTCCCTCGGCTTTGCCAGCCGTGGCCACACTGTAATTGGCGTGGTCGCCACCAACGCCAACCTCGACAAGGATCAGGCCAACAAGGTGGCCCAAATGGCACAAGACGGGATCGCGCGCGCGATCCGACCGGCACACACGATGCTGGACGGGGACACGGTGTTTGCCTTGGCCACTGGCGAAAAAAGAGCTGACGTCAACATCGTCGGCGCCTTCGCGGCCGAGGTGCTGGCCATCTCCATCCTTCGTGCTGTCCAACAGGCGCGACCCGCGGCGGGCTTACCTGCCCTGCTCGAGGCCTGAGGCCGGATTCGGCGCCGTTCTTTGGCAGACGATGTCGCGCTCGCCGTCCTTGGAAGGCGGAGGACCTGCGCCCAACCACCTGCGATAGAATTGAGCCATGCCTCCATTCCTTCTGGGAAATTACCCCTCCTCCGGATCCCTCCATGAGTTCTGGGAGGCGCTGAGTCCTGGCGAGCGAGCACGCCTAGCCAAGCTCAACACCCCATTCAAGATTCAATCCTTTATCGATGACATTCCCTACAGCCCAGAAGAACGGCATCGCTCGCCCCTCAGCGTGCTAAGGGATCGAAAGGCGCACTGCTTCGACGGAGCCCTGTTGGGCGCTACCCTGTTGCGTTCTCTGGGCCACCCCCCTCGGGTTTTGGAGATGCTTCCGGAGAATGATGACGACCACATGCTGGCCGTGTTTAAGCTGGACGGCCTGTGGGGCGCCCTGGCCAAGTCAAATTTCGTGGGCCTGCGCTATCGCGAGCCCATTTTCCGGACCCTTCGCGAGCTGGTCCTGAGTTACTTTGAGGACTTCTTCAACGTGCTGGGCCAGAAGAGCTTGCGGGGATATACCTACCCGATGAACCTGGGGCCCTGGGACAGGCTGAAGTGGATGACGAGCGACGAGCACCTGGAAAAGATCGCTGAACACCTCGCCCATCTGCGCAAGGTGAGCCTGCTCACACACAAGATGGCGCGCGCGCTCTCGCCCGTGGATCCGCTCTCCTTGCGAGCCGGCCTGCTGGGCTCAGATGCGGCCGGCCTATACAAGCCCAAGAAAAGGGACGGGTAGGCTCCTGACCCCGGGCACTCGCCCAGGCAAGCCGCAACCGGGGCCCCGGATCAGCCTCTCCATGGGCGGACCGCGAGATGAGCAAAAAAGGGAAAGACCCACTGGAAGGCAGGGTGTTGGCCAGCAGCGGGTACCGCACGGCCCGGCTTTTGCGAAAAGCTTTGACGGTTGCTTTCGTCCCGGCCCTATGGATGCTTGTGCTGTGGGCCATCGCCTCGGATCCGACCGTGAGTCGGTCGGCCGTGGGGCCGATCCGAATTGCCTTGAGCGCCTTTGCGGTCCTGTCCCTTCTGGTGACCCTGGCTGCGCTCATCACGGACATCGATTCCCGTCTCGAGATCACCTCTCGAGCGGTTATCCACAAGCTGGGACGACCCTGGCCGCGCGTTCTCGAAATCCCCTTCTCGGAAGTGGAGCAGATCAATTTGGAGGCCGGTGCCGTGCGCATCAAGCGCCACGCAGTGGAGCGCTGGGTCAACCTGGGGAAAGAGTGGAAGGATTTCCCCGCCATTGAAAAGGCGCTTCGCTCCAGGATTTCGGCCAAGATCCGCTAGGTTGGCGATCTCCGAGAGTGCGGAATTATGCCCAAAAGGCCTGCAATCCTTCAAGTCCTCATCCTAATCGGTCGGCCCGCCTCTGGCAAAAGCGAGATTATCGATTTCCTGCTGGGAATCTCCGACGAAGAACGCCGTCTGCGGTTCCACTTGGGGAGTCTCGATGTGCTTGACGACTTTCCTTTCCTGTGGACATGGTTCGAAGAGGACCTCTTGCTTGAAGCACGCCTTGAAAAGCCGCATCTCTACACCGATGCCCAGGGCTATTTCAAGAAACCCTACCTCTGGAGCCTTCTAGTGGAACGCCTGAACCTTGAGTACCACAAGCGCCTGAGGAACCATCTGGTTCCGGGCAAGGAGGTCAGCACCGTAATTGAATTCTCGCGCGGCTCGGAGCATGGCGGTTACCGCAAAGCTTTCCTTCATTTGGAGAAAGACCTGCTAAGCCGGGCCGGCATTCTGTACGTGAATGTCCCCTTTGAGGAGTCGCTGCGTAAGAACCGCAAGAGGGCCAACCCCGACAGGCCGGACAGCCTCCTCGAGCACTCGCTTCCCGATGACAAGCTCCTGCGCTTGTATCGGCAGGACGATTGGGCGGAAGTCATCTCGGGGTGCACCGAGCGAGTAAAGGTGAGGGATCTAATGGTACCCTTCGTCAATTTTGAGAACGCCGATGACGTGACCACCGACAAGCGGGACCAATTGGCGGGGCGATTAGAGCGCTGTCTCACCGAGCTTTGGCGGAACCGTCCCGACCCCCCCACGCTTGCTCCGGTCGACAACCCGGTTTAGCGTGACGGTTCAAATTCGAATGGGCCAGCAGCGCGCGCGCCAGAGTCGCCCGGGGCCCCTCCTCCTGGTTCTCATGGGCGTGAGCGGGGTGGGCAAGAGCACCGTGGGCAAGATCCTGGCCAAGAAGCTGGCCTGCTCCTTCTATGACGCGGACGATTTCCACCCTCCTGGCAACCTCAGCAAAATGCGCGCCGGAACACCCTTGACCGACGCGGACCGCGAGCCCTGGCTTGAGCTCTTGCATGCACTCCTGTCCGAATTGGAGGCGCAGGGTGAAAGCGCGGTTCTCGCCTGTTCTGCCCTGAAGGAATCCTACCGGGAGAAACTGACGCAGGACCTGCCCGGGATTCGGTTTGTCTACCTCCGCGCGGGCTACGTTCAGCTCCGCGAACGTCTGGCCCAACGCAACGATCATTTCATGCCTCCGGCTCTGCTCGAGAGTCAGTTGGCCGATCTGGAAGAGCCGGCGGGCGCCGTTGTGGTCGATGCGGGACCTGCCCCTCCGGTCGTCGCAGCGGAGGTGGTCCGCCAGCTTGACCTGGAGGTCACGTGAGATTCTCCTCCCGTGTGCCGCGGGACCTGAGGCCCAATGAGATTGCCCAAATTGTCGAGGCCAAGCGCCAAGCGGGGGTGCCCCTCACCGATTTGACCCTCTCCAATCCCACACGCGCCGGATTCTCCTATCCGCGCGAGGCGATCCTGGGTGCCCTCGCTCAGGACCAGGTGCTCGACTACGATCCCGGCCCGCGCGGCCTTCCCCAGGCTCGGGCTGCCATCGCCGAGTACTACCGGGACCAGGGGCTGCCGATCGACCCGGAGTTCGTGTTCCCCACCGCGAGCACGAGTGAGGCCTATTCCCTGCTTTGCAAACTGTTGGCCGAGCCTGACGAGCGGCTACTGGTTCCTCGCCCAAGCTATCCCCTGATTGAGATCCTGGCGGGGTTGGAGGCCGTCCGGGCGGTCCCCTATCGGCTCCGCCGCAGCCGACCGAGCGGATGGGAGGTTGATCTGGAGGACGTAGCCCGCCAGGCCGAAGCCGGTTGTCGAGCCATCGCCGCGGTAAACCCTAACAACCCGACCGGCTCCTACCTCAAGCCACTTGAGAGACAGACCCTTTCGCTCTTGGCCCGCAATCGGGGATGCGCTTTGATTGTGGACGAGGTGTTCCTGGACTACCCGGCGCCGGGGCGACCCATGTCTCCGTCTCCCTCCATGGCTGGAAACAAAGATGCGCTCACCTTCGTTCTGAGCGGCTTATCCAAGGTCGCCGGTCTCCCCCAAATCAAGTTGAGCTGGATTGTGGTAAGCGGACCGGAACCCGATCGCTCCGAGGCTCAGGAGCGGCTTGAATTCATCGCGGACAGTTACCTCTCCGCCTCCACTCCGGCCCAGATCGCCCTTCCCGCGTTGCTCCGTGGCCGGCACGAGATCCAGCGTCAGATCCGTAAACGTCTGGAGGGCAATGAGGCTCTGCTAAGGGCTGAAGTGCAGTCCACTCCCGGAGTCGAGTTGCACCCCCGGGAGGGGGGCTGGTACGCGGTGATGCAAGTCGACCGCCCCGCCAGCGACGAGGAGCTTGCTCGCGAGCTGCTCGTCAAGGACAATGTCCTGGTCTACCCAGGCTTTTTCTATGACTTTCCCAGCGGGGAGTATCTGATCCTCAGCTTGCTGGCAGGGGAGAAGGATTTTGAGCGCGGGGCCGCAAGCATCCGGCGCCGCATCTCGGCCTCCCGATCCGTCGACCCTCGAAAGAAGGAGTCGGAATGAAAGGGGTTGCTCATCTGGCTGCCTTGATTCTCGCGGTTTCTTGCTCCGTCCTTCCAATGCAGGCGCCAACTGCCTCGCCTGCCCGTGTCACGCCTAGCGAGGTGACGGCAGCGGCCTACCCGCCCGCTCCGTCTCAGCTGTCTCCTACCCCCCCTCCGCCGGAACCGATGCCTACCCAGACTCCGCCTGCCCTGGACCCCCAGAACCTTGGCCAGATGAGGATGCTGCGCTCGCTGGCTCAAGGCGACATCGTTCGCAGTGTCGCCTTTTCGCCGAAGGGCGATCTAATTGCCACGGCAGGGGGCAATGACCGCGACTTTAACATCCGCTTGTGGAATATGGCGACCGGAGCACTCGAGCGGACTCTGGAGGGTCACCGCGCCATCGTTTGGAATGTCGCGTTTTCCCCGGATGGCCAACTGCTGGCCTCGGCCTCCGACGATGGTACGGCGCGCATTTGGAATGTGGCGCAGGGGACCATGACCAAGTCGCTCAACTTCCCGAACGAGGTGAACAGCGTGGCGTTCTCTCCGGACGGGGAGACCCTGGCCGTGGGTGGAGTCGACCGGTTTCCTTCGGCTGCGGTACGGACCTGGGCGCTGGCCTCCTGGAAGCCGATCCTCAAACTTACGGAATACTGGAACATCCCCAGCCTGGCCTTTGCCCCCGATGGTCAGGTCCTGGTAGGAGCTGGAACCTCCCGCAACGTTCGCGTGTGGCGGGCAAGCAATGGCGTCGTGGTGCACGTGCTCAACCATCCGGGGCAGGTTGCAGACCTGGCAATTTCCCCCGACGGGAAGCGTGTCGCAACCGCATTGTGCCCTCAATCCGCAGAGGGCGGTTGCCGGCGCGGCCAGGTATGGATCTGGGATCTGGACCGTGGGACTTTGGTCAAGCAGCTTGGCAACTTCGGCAGTTCGGCGCAGGCCGTCGCCTTCTCGCCCGACGGCTCGATCCTGTTTGCTGGCTCCCAAGACGGGACCCTGGCGGCCTGGGACAGCGCAAGCTTTGCCCCGCTTCCCGTCCCAGCCGCTCCCGCCGCCATCGAGGCGCTGGCCGTATCGCCCGACGGCAGGTACTTGGCGATTGGATGTGATGATTCCAACGTTTGTCTGTATGCCGTGTCCCGCCCCAATTGATCGCGCTAGTGGTCCTGGAGGGCGATTGTCCGGAGTAGAATTGGGAGGACAGCTGCCCCCTGGGAGTGTGCCGGACGCAAGGAAAAGGGAGAATCTCTCTCCCGCCAAGACTGTGACTTGGGCTTGGGGACGAGGTGTGCTTTCCATGGGGTCACCCGAAAGGGTGCGTTCTGAGGGAAGTCGCCTTCCTCGAGCGATTCTTCTGACACGTTCCTAAGGTCCCGGCGATGGGGGACATCGAGGGGAAGTTGCAGTCCCCAGTCTTCTTGAACTGCAATTCGGGGGTCAAGATTTGTCCCCGCGGGAGGGGTGATGTTTCGCAAAGAGGGACCCAAACTACCCGAATCCATCCGCCCTGCTTCCAGGCTTGAGACGGTGATCGGCCCAGGTATCTCCATTCAGGGCACCCTGAGCGGAAGCGGCGGTGTGCGCCTCGAGGGGACCTTCGAGGGGAAAATCGAACTCGAGGGAACTCTGATTGTCGGCGAGCAGGCGAAACTGATCTCGGAGGAGATTCGCGCGGACACCGTTTCCGTGGCTGGCACGGTGCAGGCTAATCTCATCGCGCAGAAGGTCCACATCCAAAGAACCGGCAAGGTTTGGGGCGACGTTACGACCGGCAGCCTAAGCACGGAAGAGGGGGGCTACCTGAAGGGTCACGTGCAGATGAACGAGGCCAGCGCCCCGACTCGTGAACCCGGAGTTCCTCCCTCAGAGTAGGAAACCTGCGGGCCCCTGCGACCCGCCTTGGCAGTCGGGAGACTCAGATCCGCTGGGCTTCGGCGGGATTGCGCGCAAAGGCGCCGACTTCAGCTTTGCCCCGGCGGGGAGACCCCCCCTCTGGATAGGAAATCCCGTTCGACTGATCGACGGGCTTTCCGGCGGATCCAAATGGCAGGGTGCCGAAGCGTGGCATCCGAAACTCCCCACGGCACCGGCCTCCCCCTCGGTTCGAGTTGGTCGACCCTCCCGGGCCCAACCCCGATGGCGAACGCGTCGCTCGCCTGCGTCCCAAGTCGGCTGGCGGCAGCGCCGGTTAGATCCTCGGATCAACTCAGGCCACCGCCGGGGAAGGAATCGGCGCCCCTTCCATGGCCGATGGAGGAAGACTTCGCCAGCTCAGCTGGACCTGCACTGCAAGAATCCACCCAGGATCTGCGCGTCGAGGCCCCCTGAAGCAACGGCAAGACAAGCCCAGGATGCGATTCGCCGGAAAAACTCCGGCCGTCTCAAGCTCCCGGAGCTTGGCGCCTCCAGAATTCACGTCGCTGGGCAGGCTCCGCCCCCTCCCGGTCCCAGTCAGCCATGGTCCCTCTTGGGGATGCTTCCAATAATCCGAGTGGAAATCGACTCGAAGGTTGAGTCAGGGGGGAAGATGCGGGTGCCAATCTTGGTCGAAGGCCCGCCATCATTCTCTTAAGGCTGCAAGGGGATAGTTTCTCCGTCTCGAAACCGCTGAATCCTCGTGCTGAAATGCGAGACACGCCCTGAGCCGCGCACCTTCCAGATGCCATTGCGGCCAATGAGCGCCGTGTCAGCATCGATCCCGATCACCGTAGTTCCTGGCGGCCGGAGGGGCAGGAACAGGCGGATTAGCCGTTCGGGCATCTGGTTAAAGTGCGGGAGGATCACGCAATGAGAAAGGAGTCCAAATGCGGGACGCCAGCCGCGGATGATCGGAACCCGCAACCGGACCGAGAGCGAGGGCAGGTGCGAACCGAGGACCATTGCTCCGGCACTGCACCCAGCCAGGACGCCGCCTCGTTCGAGAACCTCGTTCACGGCCTGCCATAGCTTCGATCCGGCCAAGGTCTGATAGAGATAGTCCGGCTTGCCGCCGGAAAGGTATACCAGGCTGGCCCTGCGGACTTGATCAGAGAACTCCTGACCCTCACAGGCGGCGCGGTCGAGAGCCAGGATGGCCTCGGCCTGGGCGCCGAGTCGTTCGAAGTGCTCGACACCCATTTTCCCCCAGCGTTCGGGGACCCCCGGGCCATCCAACGCAGAAGCCGTCGGGAGGATGGCCACCTGCCGGCCACCGGAGGCAACCAGGAGCTCCCGATCGACCCCCTTCATGATTGGAAGGAACTCCCCTGCACCTACTAATGCGATCGTACCCCTCAAGGTTCCTCCTATTGGACGGTCCAGCCTCCGTCAACCACCAGGGCGTGGCCCGTGACAAACGAGGATTCGTGCGAGGCCAGGTACAATGCGGCGTAGGCCACCTCCAGTGGTTCGCCGATCCTGCCCAAGGGGGTTTGCTGGATCATATGGGCCCGGTACTCGGGCTCTGAGAGCCTGCGTTCCGTGAGGGGTGTCCTGATGACGCCGGGACAGATGCAGTTGACCCGGATTCCCTCAGCCGCATAGTCAACGGCCATGGCCCGCGTCAAAGCGATCACTCCCCCCTTGGAGGCGCTGTAGGCAGGAGCGTTGCGAGTCCAAGCGACCAGGCCCGCCATGGAGGCCACATTGACAATCGAACCGCCCCTGGCCAGCATGAGCGGAATGATGAATTTGGCCACAAGGTAGGTCCCCCGGAGGTTGATGTTGAGGATTTGGTCCCACGCCTCGATCGGCAGCTGGGTGACCGGTAATGACCTCATGCCAATCCCCGCGCAGTTGCAGAGCGTGTCCACCCGTCCGGATTGGCTTGTCAGGACCTCCGCTGCCTTCTGTACCTGGGCCGGGTCGGAGATATCCACTCGCAGAAAATACCCCTGGGCTCCGCTTTCCTGGATCCCGCCGGCCACAAGCCTTCCCTTCTCTTCATCTCGATCCAGGACCCAGACCTCGCCCCCCTCGCGAGCAAAGAGTTCCGCCGTCGCCCGCCCGATGCCGGAAGCCGCTCCGGTCACCACGGCAATCATGCCCTCCAGGCGCCGAACACTTGAGTTCATGCTCATGTCGGACTCACCTCCCCGAGCGTGGAACGAGCCGGCCAGCCTGGGTTCCCAAAGGTCCCTAGGGTCCGACTCGCTCCTCGTTTCCGCACACCGCTCCTGCCACACACCCGCCTCTCTCCAAGGGTTGCGGAACCTGGGCCCAGGGCGCACGTGTGTCTCACCGGGAAAGTGGCGCCCGATGGGGCTGGGTCGAGGACCGCGGCCCGTGGTATCCGACGGGTCAGCCGCACGGGAATCCTCCTCTGCCTCGCCGCCGCCCTTGCAAGCGGATCTCCCCGAGGAAGAGGGGCCGAGGCTCATCCACTTGCGCTTTCCCTCTCTGCCTCAGCCGACCGGCCACCGTTTGGGCTTCCAGAGAAGTCAACCCGCGATCCTCATAGTAGCCGGTGAGCCTCCTATTGCTCCTCTTCTGGCATGAACTCGAGTTCTACGCGTTCCAAGGCCAAGTGATGCCCGTCGGACCTCCTGCTCCCGTCTGGCGGCCAGCAACCCGGCAAATCCCGTGAGCAGGACCATTGGACTCGAACCCTTGGCTCCGACAACCCCCATGACCAAAGTTCGCTGTGAGACCGTCGTTGAATCCATGGACGATGTTCCCCAGCAGGCCACCCGCCTGCGAACCGCGATCCCACGGCTCCTGAGCCGCCTGCGGTCCTCAATCTCGCGGCGCCAGTTCTCGCCAAGAGCTCGCTCGCGATGCCGGTCGAGTCCTTCATCATCTCTCTTCTAAGGCAACCCGCTGCTCTCCGGACGGTTCCATTGCCGAAGGCTGTCCAGGGCAATGATATCCGCCCCAAGGATTCGCGGAAAACCTTTCCCTCCCCCCGCCTCAGAAACCCACAAGAAAGAGACGGGCCCGGACGTTGCGGTCCGGGCTCGTCTCCCTCTCCAGCGGGCCTCCCTAAGAAAGGCCCGATTCTGAGGCCAGCGGCAGGGTAACCGTGAAAACCGTCCCCGTTCCTTCCGCACTCTGCGCACCAATCCTTCCCCCATACGACTCAACCAGACGTTTCACGATGCTGAGACCCAGGCCGGTCCCCACAATTCCCGCCTTGCGAACATTGCCAGCTCGGAAGAACTCCTCCCACAAGTGGGGCAGGTCCGCCTCGGGGATCCCCAAACCCGTGTCCGCGACCTGGAGAACTGCCGCGTTCCCCTCGGCCCTGGCCGTCACCCGCACCCTTCCTCCAGAGGGGGTGTACTTGACCGCGTTATCAATCAAGTTCCCGAGGACCTGAGCCAGGCCGTCCCGGGTCGCCCGCACGAGAATCTCTCCGCCTGGGATCTCGGGCTGAAGGGCCACCCTTTTCTCACTCGCAGCGGCCGCATGCTGGTCTAGAGCCCAGCGGACCATCTCCAGCAGGCCCACGGGCTGCGGCGGCGGCTGGAAGCCAGGAGCCTGGGCGGCCGCTAGGGCCAACAGGTCATTGATCAGGTCCATGAGGCGGTCCAGTCGGGCCGAGATCCTCTGGATCACGTCCCGCTGCCTTTCCGTGAGCCCCTCGCTTGTCCCTTCCAGCAGGACGCGAGCCAGACTCTGAGCCCCACTGACCGGCGAGCGCAGCTCATGGGTCACCGTGCGAACGAACTGGGCCCGATCCTGGTCGGCCTTCTGAACGGCTTGATGGGCCATGGCGTTCTCAATCGCCACAGCCCCTTCGCCGGCGATCGCCACAACGAGCTCTGCGTCGTCCCGGGTGAAGCGCTGGGCTTGAGTCGAATAGACGCGCAGCACACCCTTCGGCCCGGTGCGGCCCATGACAGGAACGGCCAAGATGCTCCGAATGCCCTCCTCCGTCACTTCGCGAGGATATTGAATGCGTTCATCGTTTGCGGCTTGGTCGACAATCACGGCCCCCCCGCTCAGCACCTCGCGGTCGAGCCCGCTGCGGGAGAGCTCCACCGGACCCTTGCTCAGGTACTCAGCCCGCAGCCCAAACGACGCGACCAGGTCCAACGTTTCCCCCGTTTCGTCCAGCAGGCGCACCGAGGCTCGATCGGTGAGAACGGCCTGGGCCGCATTCTCGGCCAAGCGCAGGAGGACATCTCCCAGACTCAACGTCGAAGACACGGCCTGGCTGGAATGCAGAAGAGCCGTAACCTGGCGCTCGCGCTCGCGCAGCCGCTTCATGATGGAGGCGGTGAGGAGCACCGTGGCTGTGGCTGCCGTGACGAAGAACAGCACTTGCGCCAGCACAAAGTAGGGGTCGCGGTGAAGGCTTGTCGGAATGACGGAAAGCGCAGGATGGTTGCTGAGGATCCCTTGCGATTCGAGCACGGCGAGGGCGACCAGCATGCCCGTGGCGGTGGAAACGTAGATGTACCAGGGTACCTCGGGCAGCAGAATCGTAACCATCAACATGTGAATGAGAAAGAAGGGAATTCCGGGGCTTGTGATTCCTCCGGTAAGATGGAGGAAGACGGCCATGCTCGTCCAATCAAGTGCAACCTGGATGACAACGACCCAGCGGGTCTGGCGAAGAAGGCGCTCCGGCCGGGGGGAGATTTCCCTACCCCCCCAACTGAGGAGGACCGCGTTGTAGACGAGGACCAAGGCGCCAAGCAGGTACAGAGGTTTTTCGGGCAGCGGGAGATGAAGGAGTCGCACCCCGATCGCGGTGGCCAGCAGGAGCGCCGCACCGGCCACCCAACGCAATCGGATCATCCGGCGGCTGGCCGCGGCCATGTCACGTGAAAGCAGGGCCTCCACCCGATTCATACCTGGTGCCAGCTCAGCCGCGCTTGACCGTGCCCCCAAGATGGCGAAACCTACTTGCCTTTCTTCAGGAGGTTCTCAACTTTTGCGACCAGGGCTTTCGGATCAAAAGGCTTGTCGATCAATGCCTCCACCGGCAGGTAGTCCTGATCCGGCCCGAAGCGGAGAGGCGTGGTGGAGTGGATTGCGGTCAGCATCAGGATGGGGATGTCCTTGAAGGAGGCCAGGTCGGATTCCGGCCGGGGATTGCGCAGTTTGAGCGCCAACTGGAACCCTTCCGTCGCCGTGTCCATCATCACATCCAAGATGATCAGATCGGGGCGTTCCGCCTTGACCTGTTTGAGGCCTTCTTCGCCGTTTCTGGCCGAGGAGACCTTGTGGCCAGCGTTTTCCAGGCACATCTTCGTGGCTAGGACCATGTCCGGGTCGTCGTCAATTACGAGGATCTTTGCCATGCTCTTCCCTCTCTGGATCAGCCCACGGGGCCCCGGCAGACCTCTGCGAGAATGGCCGAGGTGACTTGAGGAATTGCTCGGGCGACTGACGAAGTCAGTCCCTCCTGGAAGGACAGGTCTTCCGGCTGGATTGCATACACCACGAGCTCCTTGGGGAGCAGTCCCAATGCCTCTCCGATCGCCAGGGCCTCTGCCAAACCGGCCGAATGAGTGGAGTTCGCTGCACGCGGCCCGAACCGACGCAGGGCATCCCCGCATAAACGCGTCCAGGCGCCCGGACGCAAACCCAAGTCGGCCGCGTCCACAACGATAGCGCGGCTGGTCCCCCCCAAGGTCAAGGTGATATCGATTCCGCCCGTTCCGGCGTCCAGCAGGCGAACCGTCATCGGCAGGCCGTGAGACTTCCTCAGCCCTTCGAGAACAGCCGCCCCGGCGCCATCGTCGGCGCGGAGTGGGTCGCCTATCGCCATAATGAGCGTGTCCGCCGAGCGGCAAGGTGCCTGCTCAGCGACTCCCCACCCGCTGGATTGCTCCTCTTGCGGCCGTTCACACAAAGCGGACCTCCAGCATGTGGGTGGAGCAGGAAATGCAGGGATCGTAGGCCCGGACGAGCATCTCCAAAGCCAGCGTGATCTCCTCCCGTTTGCGACTGAGGATCTTGGGGACGAGCGCCCGCATGTCGGCTTCGATATTGGCGAGATTCTGCCCGGTGGGAATGATGCAGTTGGCCGCCGCGATCTTGCCCTCTTCGATCCGATAGTTGTGGTAGAGCGTCCCGCGTGGCACGTCGCACGCGCCCACCCCTTCCCCCGAAAGGCGGGTGGGTTTGGCCGGTTCCTCCCAAGTGATGCCCTGGGCCAGAAGCTGGTCGAGGATTCTTGCGGCATCCTCAACGCAGTGCACGATTTCCACCACCTGGGCCGCTGTGTTCAGATAGGGGTTGGTGCACTTCGGCCGAATCCCCAGGGCGCTGGCGGCCGCCTTCGCCTTGGGATGCAGCCGGTCAAAACTGATGTTGAAGCGGGCCAGGGCCCCAACCATGTAGGCTTCTCGCTGGTGCTTGGTTCGCTTGGCCGAAGAATAGGATACCAGGTATTCGCTGGTTATCTCTCGATAGCGCTCCACGGGCCAGGAGCCCCCATCGCTGCTGGCGATCTCGCCATCGATAAAGCAGTACTCCTCCGGCTTGCGGAGCGCCAGATACTCGGTCTCGCGCTCAAAGTCTGGCAGGCGCAGTTTCTGGAAAAGCTCCACCGTGGCATCGACGTCGGCCCGCACGGCGGCCAACCGTTCCCGAAGACTCTCCAGATCGCTACGGGAAGGATAATGGGTGAAACCTCCGACGGTCAGGGCAATGGGATGGGTATGGCGGCCGCAAATAGCCGCACACAGGTCTCCCGCGAGCTTCTTCATGCGAAGAGCCCGCAGGACCACCTCGGGAGCGGACCGGGCCAGGGGGATCACACTCCCGGTGCCCAACAGGTCGGGGGCCACCAGCATGTAGGCATGCAGGACATGACTGTCGAGGATTTCCCCGTGAAAATTGAGCTTGCGCAGCAGGACCGTCTGCGGGCTGGGTTCTACTCCCAGCGCCTTCTCGGTGGCACGCAGGGAGGCAGTGGCATGCCCGACCGCGCAAATGCCGCAGATCCGGGAGGTGATGTGCGAGGCCTGAGCAAAGGGGCGTCCGCGCAACATGGCCTCAAAGAAGCGCGGGGCCTCCACCACTTGGAGCTCGCACTGTTTGAGCTCCCCGTTTTCCACGTCGATGACGATATTGCCGTGACCCTCGACGCGAGTGACGTGATGGACATCGACCTTAACGCTTGCCATTTGAGGTCGCCTCGCTTTCCATTCTTTCCATCATCGAATAGGTCAGGAACTCAGTCATCTTGGCCTGCACCTGGTCGGGCCGCAATCCGTACTCTGCCAGAACCTGCAGGAGGGACTCGACGTTCGGCGCTGGGATCAACCCCCGGCAGCCCTCACAACCCTCGCCATAGGTCGGACAGATGGCGTCGCACCCCGCCCTCACCACTGGCCCCAGGCAGGTCTGGCCGCGCTGATATACGCACACATTTTCCTTCAACTTACACTCAACGCAGACCGGGTAGTCGGGGATCTCCGGCGAGCGGCCCTGAAGAACGGCCGTCACGATGCGGATGAACTCGTGGCGATCAATCGGACAACCGGGGATGGTTGCGTCCACCGGGATCACCGCATGAATTGGACGCGCGGGATAGCTATCGAACCAATCGGCATGGTCCCCGTAAACATAGCGGCGTACCTCCGCCAGATCCTGGCGATTGCGAATGGCGTTAACTCCGCTCAGGTGGGCGCAGGCCCCGAGCTCGATCACGAGCCCGGCCCGCTGTCGGATAGTCTTGAGCTGCTCCTCGTCCGCGAGGCGCGAGCAGGAACCCTCGATGAAGACCACCTGGTAGTCATCCCCTTTTTCGCTCATGGCCTCCCGGAAGCGCACAATCTCCACCGCCTCCAGCAACTCCGGATAGGTCTGAAGAGAGTCGACGACCGTCAGCTGGCATCCCTCACAGCTGGTGAACTCAAAAAAGGCGATCTTGGGTCGGGTTGCCATCAGAGCGCCTCCCCCAGATGCTTAATCTCAGAATAGGGGAAGGCCGGTCCCGCCTGGCAAGCATACACATGGTTGATCTGGCAATGGCCGCACTTGCCCACCCCACATTTCATGCGGCGCTCCAGGCTCACCCAAATATTCCCCTCGGCGATTCCCTTGGCCAGACATTCCATGATCACGAAGCGGTACATGACCGGAGGTCCAACCGTGAAGGCCACCGTGTTGCGCGGGTAGATCTGGATCTTGCTGAAGAGGGTCGTGATAACCCCCACATTTCCCTTCCAGGCCTCATCCGCACGATCCACGGTCAAGAGCAGCTCGACGTCCTGGCGCTTCCCCCATACTGCCAGTTCGTCCGTAAAGAGCAATTCAGAGGGGTTGCGCGCCCCGTAGAGGATAATCACCCTTCCGAAATTGCCGCGCTCGTCGAGCACTTGGTTGATGAGGGAGCGCAGCGGGGCGAGACCCAATCCGCCCGGGGCAAAGAGCATATCTTTTCCCCGGAAGCGCTCAATCGGAAAGCCTTCCCCAAAAGGACCGCGCACCCCAATGCGATCTCCTGCCGCCAGGGTGTGCAGGGCGCCCGTCAAGTCCCCAGCCTTTCGCACGCAAAGCTCAAATCTGCCGTTGCTGCGACTGGGGGAGGACGAGATACTAATGGGAGCCTCCCCGACTCCGAATACGGAGACCTCGACGAACTGCCCCGGCTTGTGATTGAGCGACATCCCCTTGGGAAGTTCGACCGTGAAGACCTTCTCCATCTTGGATATCGGGCGCACATCCGCTATGGTCGCCACGGTGGGAAGGTAGATGGAAGGACTCCCAAGAGCAGACTTGAGGTCGGTGATCATGCCTTCGCCTCCTTGACAACCGCACTCGCGGAGGCGACGCTGCGCCTCCGATTCAATTCATTCCAGGTGTCAACCGGAGTGATGTGGACCAAGCAGACTTGCGCGCAGCGTCCACAGCCGACGCAACCCAGCAGCCCATACGCGTCCGTCTGGTACTTTCCCTTGCGGAAGAAACGGTGTCTTACGCGTGCCGCCTGCAAGGCGCGGAAGTTATGGCCACCCGCCACGGTGGCGAACCGGTCGAGCTGGCAGGAGTCCCAAACGCGAGACCGCTTTCCAGCGCTCAGAGTAAAGTCGACTTCGTCGATGACATTGAAGCAGTAGCAGGTCGGGCAGACATTGGTGCACATGCCGCAGGCGAGACAGCGCTGACCCAACTCCTCCCAGAGCGAACTGTCGTAGCTCGTGGACAAGAGGCTTGGCAATTCCGTGATATCAAAGTCGAGGCGCAAGGGGAAACGCGGCCACTTCTCGCCCATCACGCGATTGAACAGCCGGTTGTCCGCTTCCGTCCCCTCTCGCACGCTCGCGAAGCCCTGGAGCAAGGCCTGCCCCTTCTCGGTGCCGACATCCACGGCGTATTCCTCGCCCAAGTCCGTCAGGTGCAAATCGTACCCGTCAATCACCCCCAGGGTCCCCATGCTCTTGCAAAAAGAGTGGGGCGTGCAGGGCTTCAGACACTCGATGCTGACCAGGGCCACGCTCTCGCGGCGGGAGAGGTAGTGTTGATCGCGGTTGCCCTGAGCGAAGACCAGATCAAGCAGTTGGATGGCGTGTAGGTCACAAGTGTGGACCCCCAGAACCACGGTGGGACGGCCGTCGTCCGCGAGCCGAGTCTCACCCCCGCGCCCACGGAATGTGAACAGCTCTTCCCGTTGCGGAAGGAGGTACTTCTTCGGAGGAAGGACTGTGGTGGGGTAGCTGAGATCAAGCTCGCCAGCCGAAGTGACTTCATCGAAGATAAACTGACCATGCAGGGGACGGGGCCCCACAACCCGGTGAGACTTGCCCAGACGCTCTACCCAGTCCGGAAGCGCGGTCTTGGGAATCACATGGAAGGTCATCGCCGGCTTCGCTCCTCTCGATTCACAGCACTCCCCTGCTCGGGGTCCCAAGCGGGTTCCTTTTCAGTCTAGGCCCAGCCTGCCTTCCCGAAACCTTACACTAGTCTCCACTTGGTCGGAAGTATGTCCTATTCTTCACGAGTTTGTCCCGATTGTCAGAATTCGGTCTTGAAGGACGCCTGACGGTTGGGTGGGATTCATCCAGGCCGTGCCACTCGACAAGAAACATCGTCGCATTCCCCATCAATGCAAGGGCGGTTGAGTGGCCCCGCATGCCCGGGGGAGACGAGCCGCCCTCAGCAGGGCCTCACGGTTAGGTCCAGCCCACCTCCGGGCGCGGGGTGCCCGAATCCATCCGTGGGGCGTTGGGGGCAGAATCGCGAGCGCGGCTTGGCGCTCCGAGCGGGCAGAGGATGTCCCAGTCGGCCTTGTTCGCGGTGTCTCGATCGCCTCTCCGCCGCGCGCACCGACTCCGCAGGGGTGCCGGTCACCCTCGACCTTCCCCCATTGCCCCGGTCGGCAGGTGCCGCAGTTCTTGCGGGCGAGGGAGCTTGGGCCCCGATTGACAACCCTACCCTTTCGAGTATAATTTGGCCGGATCGTGAACGGCACGACTCTCCGGAGCCTCCCGGAAGAGACCCATAGGGAAGGGAGCACGATACTCGGCTTCCTGCCCTTTTACCCGGCCCACTAGCTCAACTGGCAGAGCAGCTGACTCTTAATCAGTTGGTTGTAGGTTCGAGTCCTACGTGGGTCACTCGCAAAAGGACAATTCGCCCTCCTATCTCCCTACAGGACCCAACACAAGTCTTCGGGCCTTCGGCGGTAGAGCCTGATGAGCCCGTCGTCCGCGTGCTACTGAGATCGTCGCATCCCAAGAGATGAACGAATTCTGACAACCAGGTGTGCCCCACACCTGGACCCCGCCCCTGCGAGGCCCCAATTGCTGCTATGACTACATTCCCTGCGCGTCCAACCACAGTCCTGCGAGAGCCCCATATGAACATCGCCGACCTGGAGAAGATGAACCTGGCCGATCTGCGCCGCGCCGCGAAGGATTTCGAAATTCCGGGCTCCGTGCGCATGAAGAAAGAGGACTTGATTCTGCGCCTGCTCCAGGCCAATGCGGAACGTCAGGGGCTCGAATTACGAGGTGGCATTCTGGAAATTGTGGAGGAGGGCATCGGATTTCTCCGCGCCGACCACTACCTGCCCGGGCCCAACGACATCTACGTTTCCCAATCGCAGATCCGCCGCTTCGGGCTGCGCACCGGGGATATGGTCATTGGCCAAGTCCGCGCCCCCAAGGAATCTGAAAAGTACTTCGGCCTCCTGCGGGTGGAGGCCATCAACGGCCTCGACCCGGAACAAGCCAAACAGCGGCCGGTTTTCGAGAACCTCGTCCCGATCTTCCCGGACCTTCGCTTCGACCTCGAGACCGACCGCCACACCCTGGCCACGCGGCTTCTTAACTTGGTCGCGCCGATCGGCCACGGGCAGCGCGGCCTGATCGTCTCGCCCCCGAAGGCCGGCAAGACCACCGTGTTGAAGCAGATCGCCAACAGCATCTCACTCAAGTACCCAGAAGTTCACCTGATGGTTGCGCTCATCGGCGAACGGCCGGAAGAGGTAACCGACATGGACCGCTCGGTGGACGCGGAAGTGATTTCTTCCACCTTTGATGAGCCGGTGACTTCCCACGTGCGGGTTGCTGAGATCGCCCTCGAGCGGGCCAAGCGTCTCGTCGAAATCGGTCGTCACGTGGTCATCCTCCTTGATTCCATAACCCGTCTGGCCCGAGCGTATAATCTCGTGGTCACGCCTTCTGGGCGCACCCTGTCCGGTGGCCTGGATCCAGCCGCCCTCTATCCCCCCAAGCATTTCTTTGGAGCCGCGCGGAACATCGAGGAGGGCGGCTCGCTCACCATCATCGCGACCTGCATAGTCGACACCGGATCGAGGCTGGATGACGTGGTGTATGAGGAATTCAAAGGCACGGGCAACATGGAGCTCCACCTCTCCCGGAAACTGCAGGAGCGCAGGATTTTCCCCGCTTTTGATATCGAGCGCTCCTCCACTCGCCGGGAGGAATTGCTCCTCGGCCCGGATCTCACCCCGCGGGTCTGGTTGATGCGCCGCATGGTTGCCCAGATGGTGTCGCCCCCCCCCAACGGCGCAGGAATGGATATGACCCAAGCCACGGAAGCGATCCTGACCAGACTGGCACAGACCGAAAACAACATGGAATTCCTCGAAACCCTGACCAAGGACGGCGCGTGACGCCTCCGGAAGGCGCCTCCTCTCGAACGGTCCATCTGCCCGGGCGCTGGCTTCTGCTTGGGGCCCTGCCGCTGGTCCTCGTCGTCGCGGGCTTCTTCTTCTGGCGGACCGTTCATGGAGGGCCCGCCAGCCCAGCAACGGAAGGCGCCCCGGCCGCAGGCCTGGGGGCCCTATTGCCCACCGAGGCGAGCGCCACAGATGAGCCCAGTCTTCCGAGCAGTCCTTGGTCATCGGTCGCTTCCACGACCATTCGCAGGATCATCGATCCCCACACGGTCAAGCCGGACCGGCCAAGCGAGGCTCTCACGAGCTACACCGTTCAGAGCGGCGACTCGATTTTTTCAATCGCCCAGCAACTCAATCTGAAGCCCGAGACCATCGCCTGGGCGAACATTGACAGCTTGAGCGCCGGGGGCGGAATGATATCCCCGGGACAAGTCCTGAGAATCCCCCCCCTGGATGGCGTCTACTATGAGTGGAAGGTCACGGACACCTTGCAGGACGTGGCCACGCGCTTCAAGGTCTCCGTCGATGACATCCTGAGTTTCGCGGGCAACAATCTCGACCCGCTCAATCCCCAGGTGCTTCCCGGCGACTTCATCATGATCCCAGGCGCGGTTTCCGCCACCATCAACTGGTCCGGAGCGCAGAACGTGACCGAAAGCACGGCCTACGACGCTGGCCTGGGGGGGGCCGCGTGCCCTCTGGGTAAGGGGACTCCCGGGGACGTCCACAATTGGGTCTGGCCGGCCCCAGCCGACTCGAGTCACCTCCTGTCCGGCAACAACTACATCCCCTCGTGGCACCCGGGCGTGGATATCATGGAGTCGTATCACTCGACAGTTGTGGCGGCAAGCGCAGGTGTCGTCGCCTATGCGGGCTGGAGTGATGTGGGCTACGGGAACTTGGTTGTAATCGATCACTTGAACGGCTGGTCAACGCGATACGCCCACTTGGACGTGATCCTCGTCGGGTGCGATGCCCAAGTCTGGGGTGGGACGCCAATCGGCTTGGCCGGGACCACCGGCAACTCCACGGGCGTGCATCTCCACTTTGAGATGCGCTACAACGGTTCCCCCGTGGACCCGCACACCTACTACAACATTATCCCCTAGCGGACCCCGTTGCCCAGCCTTCAAGCCGCCCGGCCTATCCCCGGCATGGGAGGCTCGCTCGCGAAGGATCGGATCTGCACCCGTGTCATCTATGGATATGGATATGGAAGGGAATTCGCCCGCTTCTCATTCCCCGGATCCGGCCCAGGAGCCCAAGGGCTCCCCGTGGGGGATCCTTTGGCAGGACCTGACCCGCACCAACCTGCGGGGCCCATTGCTGCGCGGCGTGAGCCACCTCCTGGTGCTGGGCATGGTGGTTCTCTTCAGCTGGATGGCTCGTCCTGCGCTTTGGTCCTGGCTGCCAGCGCGCTTGAATCTCCCAGGCAGCCTGCCCACCGCGACGCCAACCCTGGAGCCAGCCAATCCTAGCGCCGCTGGCAGCCAGTCCCTGCCCTATCCGGCAGCCTCCGGCGCAGGCGCGATCTACCGCGTAATCAACCTGCATACGGACCTGCCCTCCAAGCCAAGAGCGCAAGTCCTCCAGTACTCGGTCCAGCCCGGGGACACGATTTACGGGATAGCCGCAAAGTACAATCTCAAGCCTGAAACAATCCTTTGGGCAAACTACGCAATCCTTCGGGATGACCCTGATCTGATGCAAGCAGGTCAAGTCCTCAACATCCTGCCCGTGGACGGAGCTTATTATCAGTGGCAAGCTGGAAACAGCCTCGCCGGCGTCGCCCAGTTCTTCGGGATAACCTCTGGGCAGATCATCGATTGGCCAGGAAACCAACTGCCGCCTTCGATCGACCCCATCACTTCGCCGATTCCGCCGGGAACATGGCTCGTGATCCCGGGGGGTCACCGTCAATTCGTGCACTGGCAGGTGCCTGAGCTCAGCCGAACAGACAAGACGCGATGGTCGTTCGGCGGTCCGGGCGCCTGCCAGGGCCCGTTCTTGAGTTCTGTCAAGGGCGAGGGGTTTTGGGTCTGGCCAACGGACAGTCATGTCGTCTCAGGGAATCCGTACAGCGCCTTCCACCCAGCCATCGACTTGCAGGCCGCACTCGGATCCAAGGTCTACACTGCAGCCAGCGGGGTCGTCATGTTTTCAGGATGGAGCACCGGAGGGGACGGGAATCTGATCGTGATCGATCATGGGAACGGGTGGCAAACGGCCTACGGCTTCCTGAGCAAGGTCCTCGTGGCTTGCGGAACCAACGTGTATCAGGGGAACCTGATCGGCCTGGCGGGTTCGACGGGCAACACGACGAGTCCACAGCTGTATTTTGAGATCCAAGACGTCGCGCTGGGCAAGGTCAATCCCCTGGATCTGCTGCCTTAGCCTATCGACCCACCTCTCGGGCTTCCGCGCGGATCGCGCGCGTTCGGTCTGGAAACTCAACCGACCCGGAGCCAGCGGGCCTCCCTTGGTCTGTGCTTCAGGGTAGGGTCTCGAAGGGGATCAGCCAACATCCGGTCGCCAACCCTCCGAGATGGGGTATCCATGAGGACCCTGCCACCGGTTGGAAAGGGCGGCAGATTCGCAATTAACGTGTGATCTCACACTGGGGAGTCGCTCTCGATGACGGGCGGACCGGAGGCGCCAGAGGGGCGCATCCACGAAGAGGCAGTGCGGGCCGGAAAGGCTGGAGCCTGGGCAGGGGCCTGGCTGGCCGTCGTCTTCGTCCTGTTCTTCCAGGCCAGCAAACAAGTGCCGGCCTTGGCACGATCCAACCCGTTTTCGGTCGATCCGTATGATGCGATTGGGTCCGTGGCCATCCAGCTGGCATTGGTAGTCGCAGGTCTCACCTGGGTGCGCGCGGCCCGGTACTGGGGCTTGTCGTCCGTGCCTCTGCGTCAACTGCGCTTCATGCTGCGCGGGCTGGCAGTCGTCGTGCTCTCCATCGCCCTGACCCTGGCGGGGGATGCTTCGGCAATCCTGGTGTCACGATTCTCTGGAAACCCAGATGGAAGTCCGGCTCTGATCGAGGCACTCGCGGCGCTGGCGGTCTTGACGGGAATCACGGCGTGGATGGTGGGAAGGTTCGCCGCTCGGTATTCCCGGACAGCAGGAACCTCCGCTGGGCCCACACGAGGATCCAACGATGACTTCTTCGACGATCTGCGTGCCCTCGCTTACCGCGCAATGGAGTGGATCCTGAAGTATTTCCCACGCGCGCTGCAGGTCTTGCTCCGCCTGGATCCGCTCCTGAATTGGCGACCCGTTGCGACACTCCGCCGTGTACTCGACATTCGCCGCTACCCGTGGCGCTTCTGCACCGTTGTGATGATCATTGCGGGAGCTGGTCTCATTCTGGTTCAGGGTATCAGCGAGGGGCCACCTGCGAACCTGGCGCGCGCCCTGGAGGCTTCAGCCATTCTTTTCTCAGGGGAAGTGTTTTCTGGAGTGATTGGCTTTGCTATCCTGGGGCGCTACCTCGGCCTGTATCGACCCGAACTCCAGCAACCTTACTCCGTCCGGTGATCGTCCCGCCCTGGGCCTCCTTGCTTGATCACAAACCCGTCCTCGATCTCAAACGAAATGACCGCTGGGCCAGGGATGCTGCCCCTTGCCCGGCGGCCCTTGGCCCAACGGGTCCATTTCCCGCGGGGGTTCCTGAAGGGAAGGGCCTCGCCTGGCCCGGGGAGGATCTTGATCCGGAGAAAGCCTGTTCGCTTCGAGCCTCGCTCCATGGCCGTCGGCTTCTTGCAGGGGGGGCTGGTAGAATGTGGATGGGCAGGGAGCATTTCAGGGCAGGCAACCCCTAATGCTCGAGAGAAGACGCTTGGGTGGGACCACGGCATCCGCGATAGCGACCTGTGCCTTGATTCTCGCAGGCTGCAGTGTGAACGTCCCCGCCACCTCGGGTTTGACCCCAACCTGGGAATCCCCTAACCCAGCCGCGCAGAGCGCGCCGACCCGGCCGCTTGTCCCATCCGGAACGGCCAGGCCGTCCGAAACCGCTGTCCAGCCTTTCAGCTTCATCCCGGGTTGGAGCGTCTACATCCACGAAACCCCCGCCTTCGCATTTCAGTACCCTCCCGACTCTCATTTCCTGGGCACCAATGAGGGTGCGACTCGCCTTGATCTGCCTATTCTCTCCGGCACCAATCTTGTCGAAAAATACCTGGACATCGATGTGGGTCCAGCTGCAGGCGCCTGCACCAGCCCCGCTGCCCGGGGGTTCGCCTCTTCGCAACTCATACAACAAGAGGTCGTGATCAACGGGATTCCCCTGGAGAAGGTCTCCGGCGGGGACGCAGGGGCGGGTAACTTCTATGAGTTCGACGCCTACACCGTGACGCGGGGCTCCTCATGCGTCAGCCTGACCTTCGTTCTTCACTCGACGAACCGGCTGAATTACCCTACTCCTCCGCCCCAGTTCGACAAGCATGCGGAGGCTGCCGTTTACGACGAAATCCTGTCGACTTTTCATTGGGCCAGCCCGTAGGGGGAGCCTCGGCCGTTGCCTCCGCCTGCAAGCAACAACGCGCACGGATCCGGGCTGCGATTTCCGAGGAAGGCCGGGCTCCAATAGGAGCGGGCTAGCCGATGGGGAATCCATTCCCGAGCAGACCCTCCCTCCGCTTCAGAAAAGGAGTCATGCCATGAAGCATCTGGACCTGCGCAAGGAACTCAAACCCCTGTACCGGGGGTCGGCAAGGAAAGTGGAGTGGATCACAGTCCCGAAACACAAGTACCTCATGATCGACGGGGAACTCAAATCCAAGCAGACCCCGGCCTCTTCGCCGCAATTCCAGGAGGCGATTGGCGCCCTCTATGGCGCCGCCTTCACCCTGAAGTTCATGTCCAAGTTGCGCAAGCGGAATCCGATCGACTACCCAGCGATGGCGTTGGAGGGACTATGGTGGACCTCCTCGGGCCCCTTCGACCTTTCAAAGAAGAGGGCGTGGAAGTGGAGGCTGATGATCCTTCAACCCCCCCACATCACGGAGGCGATGCTACGCTCGGCTCTCCAGCAACTTCAGCTCAAACAGAGCCGTCCGGCTCTTGCGAGGATCAAGCTGCGGTCATTCCGGGAGGGTGCCAGCATACAGATCCTGTATGTGGGACCATACGATCAAGAGTCGCGCAGCGTGGCCCAATTGGAGGCCTTCGCCAAAGAAAACGGCTACCGACTCACCGGAAAGCACCACGAGATCTACCTCGGCGATCCTCGCCGGGCCCGACCCGACAAACTACGGACGATCCTGAGACACCCCGTTTCGGCCCATACCCGAAGCCAGCCTCGGGCCTTGCGCGATCGCCTGGGCGACGAGGGCGGAGCCTGAACACCCGTCGGGTTCCCCCGCCAGCGGGGGGGTCCCGATGCGATCCGGCGGGGCTCGCCCGCAAGAGCGCGCGACCCGATCGGCCGCCTCGGAAGCGCTCCGCCCCGGGATCCGGACCCGCCCTCCTGCCCGGCCCAGAAGAACATCAATGCCCTCGGGCCCTGGCCGCGCGGCGGAAAACAGGAAGACCGTTCCGCAGGGAACTCCCCACCGGCCCGGGAGAAAGGGTGAGCGGGGCCGATCGGGTCCCCCCTCCGAGTCAAGGAAGAGCGAGGAAAGAGGGACCGCCAGGGCGAACGATTCCCTATGCTAGAATCGCGAGCGGTATGGGCACCCTTTACCTTGTCGCAACCCCCATCGGTAATCTGGAGGACATGTCCCCCCGGGCCGTGCGTATTCTGCGCGAGGTTCCTTTAGTCGCTGCCGAAGACACGCGCGAAACCAGGAAGCTGCTTGCCCATTTTGATATTCACACGGAACTCCTTTCCTACTTTGAGCACAACAAGGGGCAGCGCTTGGGTACCTTGCTGGCCGCGCTGGAGCGGGGAGAGGTGGCAGTAGTCAGCGACGCCGGGACCCCCGGATTGAATGACCCCGGCTTCGAACTGGTAAGGGCGGCGATCGAGCATGGACATCGAATTGTGCCGATTCCCGGGCCGGCCGCTCCCATTGCGGCTCTGGTTGCCTCTGGGCTCCCGACGGATGGGTTTGTGTACCTGGGTTTCCTTCCGCGGAAAGCGGTGCCGCGGCGCGCACTCCTCAAGGAATGGGCGTCCCAACGGCGCACCCTGGTGGCTCTGGAAGCGCCTCGTCGTCTGAATGCAACCCTGCGTGACATTCTGGCCGTGCTGGGCCCGAGGCCGCTCGCGATTGCGCGTGAGTTGACTAAACTGCATGAGGAGATCTTCCGCGGCACTCCCGCGGAAGCCCTTGCGCACTTCGGCCCCACTCCGGCTCGTGGCGAAATCACCGTGATTGTGGAAGGGCTACCCCGCCGTGCCGAGAGGTGGAGCCGCGCTCAGGTGTCGCGAGCACTGCGTGATCGGATGGCGCAGGGCGTCCCCCGCAGCCGGATCTCGGCGGAAATTGCGAAGGCCAGTGGCTGGGAGCGGCGCGTGATCTACCAGATGGCCACTCGCGACAAGAACCGCCCCGTGACCCGGCCGCGAGGGAAAAAACCCGCATCTGGAGGTTCCTAGTGGAATTGGACAATCTGGCGCGTTTTCGCTCCCTGGATCCGGAGAAGATGATTGAGCGGATCGACGGACTGCCCGAACAGATTGAGGCCGCGTGGAGTCTGGGGCATCAGCTTCCTTTGCCGGAGGCGCTTGCCAAAGCCAAGAAGGTAGTCGTGGCTGGCATGGGAGGCTCGGCGATCGGGGGTTCGCTCCTGGCGGCCTATGCAGCCTCCAAGTCGCCGTTGCCCGTTTGGGTCTGGAGCAACTATGGACTGCCCGCCTGGGCCGCAGGGGAGGACACACTGGTCCTGGCCATTTCCCACTCCGGCGAAACGGAGGAAACCCTTTCGGCATTCCAGACGGCTCTGGATCGGCGAAATCCGGTCCTGGCCATCACCACAGGGGGTTCTCTGGCGCGTCTGGCCAGCAAGAACCATGCGGCGCTTTGGCAATTCGATTTCCCGGCGCAACCTCGCGCCGCGCTCGGCTACTTGTTCGCCCTGCCCCTCTGTGTGCTGTCGCGACTCGGATGGATTGCAAATCCCGAAAACGAAATCGCCCTGTCGCTTACGGCCATGCGCGCGCAGCAGCCCAGCCTGCGGGCCGAAGCGCCGGTAGCACGCAACCCGGCCAAGCGAATGGCCGGCCAATGGATGGGCCGTTTCGTGGGCATCTTCGCCTCCGACTTGCTCGCCCCGGTCGCCCGTCGCTGGCGAACACAAATCGCCGAGATCGCCAAAGCCTGGGGGCAGTTCGAGGAGATCCCCGAACTTGACCACAACGCGATTGCAGGTTCTCGTTTTCCAGAGGAATTGATCGAGCGGTTCATGCTGGTCTTCCTTCGGTCGAGCTTCGATCACCCCAGAAACCGAGCTCGGTCGGGATTCACGCGCGAGTTGCTGAGGGAGGAGGGATTCAATACCGACGAATTCAGCGCGCCGGGAGATTGCCCGCTGGCCCAAATGCTGACCTGCCTGCATTTTGGGGACTACGCCGCTTACTACCTCGCCATGGCCTACGGAGTCAATCCGACCCCAGTCCAGGTAATCCAGGACCTAAAGGCCCGCCTCGCCACGAGCCCCTAATCTGTCCCCAAAAAAGAAAAGGCACCGTGCTTCGGTGCCCAACAGGCGGAGAGGGCGGGATTTGAACCCGCGGAGCCTTTCGGCTCACGCGCTCTCCAGGCGCGCGCGTTAGGCCAGACTACGCTACCTCTCCAAGGCTTGCCCCGCGGATTGCCGTCCCAGGCGAGGCGTGGCGATTATATCATCGGCCTCCAGGCTCCTTGCGGTGCCCCGCCCAGGGCTCGACCTGAATAGGGTTGCGGCCAGGGCGGGCCCCACTCGGCCGGGATTCCCTTCGGGGACGAGCACCTCCCGGGGATATTCACCTGGAAAGGGGTCTGGCTCACGCGGACGGCGAGCAGGCAAAAATTTAAGGTCTTGGTCAGGTCGTCCTCGTCGGACCTCGACACACCCTCCTTGCGGAACTCTCCAGCCGACTTCCGGGGGGTGCTAGCGCACGGCCACCACGGCGTTTTGAAGGCCCGAGATCACCTTCATCACCGAGGGGGCCATCAGCGCAAAGAAAGGCTTGGGGTAGAGGCCAATCCAGAACATGAGGAGAACCAAGGGGACCAGAGTGAGCACCTCCCGCACCGACAGATCCTTCAGGTTCTCGTTTTTCGGGTCCCGAGAGGTTCCCAGGAAAACCCTCTCGAACATGAGGAGGATGTAAACGGCAGACAAAACGACTCCCACCACGCCGAAGATCGCATAGAGCGGTGATCCCAGCACCCGAGAACCGAAGGCGCCGAGCAGGATAGTGAATTCGCCGACGAATCCATTAAGCCCGGGCAGGCCCATGGAGGAGAGCGAGACCACGAGCGCCAGCCCTCCATAAAAAGGCATCCGCCTCCAGATGCCCCCCAAGGCCGCCAGCTCCCGCGTGTGTCTGCGCTCGTAGATCATGCCGACGATGAGGAACAAGGCCCCCGTGGAAATCCCGTGGTTGACCATTTGCAGGAGGGCGCCTTGGATTCCTTCTGGGTTTAAAGCAAAGATACCCAGCATGATGAAGCCAAGATGGCTGACCGAAGAGAAGGCAACGAGTCTCTTCCAATCTTTTTGGGCGTAAGAAACCGCGGCACCGTAAAGGATTCCGACAACCGCGAGGACCGAGATGAGCGGGGCAAACCGGATCGAAGCCTGGGGGAAAAGCGTTAGGTTAAAGCGCAGGAAGCCATAGGTCCCCATTTTCAGCAGGATCCCGGCCAAGAGGACGGATCCGGCCGTGGGCGCCTCCACATGCGCATCGGGCAACCAGGAGTGAAGGGGCCAAAGCGGAACCTTGATGGCAAATGCCAGGGCAAAGGCAAGGAATAAGAAGGTTTGCGCCGAGGAGGGGATGTGGCCTCTCGCCATCAGATCGGGAAGGGAGAAGGTCCCGCCCGACATCCCCAGCCAGATGATGGCCAGGAACATGAGGACCGAGCCGGCCGAGGTGTACAGGAAGAACTTGAGTGCGGCGTAGATCTTGCGCGGCCCGCCCCAGATTCCGATCAGAAGGTACATCGGTACCAGGGTGAACTCCCAGAAGATGTAGAAAAGGAACAAGTCCAGCGCCAGAAAGACGCCCACCATCCCGATTTCCAGCAGCAGAAAAACGATGTAGAACTCACGGCTCCGCTCTTGGACGGTCCCCCAGCTCGAGAGGATCGCGACGGTCGTCAGCAGGGTGGTCAACAGAAGAAGAAGGAGGCTGATCCCGTCCACCCCCAGGTGGAACTCGATGTTCCAGATGCCACCGATCTGGATCCAAGGAACTCGCAGCTCAAGCTGCAGAGCGGGGTTGCCTGTCTGGAATCGCGTCAACACCCAGAGCGACAGGCCAAAGGTGACCAGAGAGGTGAGAAAGGCGATCCATCCCTGTTCTTGGCGCTGCTCCTCCTTGAGAAAAAGCAGCAGCACGACGCCCACCAAGGGGAAGAAGACTACCAGCGTCAGAGGGTGAAGCAAGACATTCATGGTCTCTCCCCGCCAGACTGCCTACCGGATTCGGCTAGAGCCCTCCCCTTGGGAGAAGGAGAAAGTAGCCCAGGATCAAGATGGCTGCGATGAGAAAAATGAGCAGATAAGTGCGAACCTTCCCGACCTGAAGCTTCGCGAGCCCGCCGCCGGCTTTCCGGGCCAGAGCCCCCAGGCCGTCAAAGGCGGCGTCGACACCCTGAGCGTCGACCTGATCGGCGAGGAATCCCGCCAGCCAGTGGTAGGGTCGCAGGACGAGAAGATCGTAGAGCGGGTCCACCCACCAGTTCTTCTCCATGGCCGCAAAAGCTGGGCCAAGGATTCCCCGCAGCGGATCCGCGGCTTCCGGCTGCGCCCCGCGCGATCGGTAAGCCATCACCCCCAACCCGACCGCCAGCAGCGCGGCCCCCGTTGAGATCGCCGAGACCGACAAACTGAAGGGGGCTCCTTGTACTTTCCCCAGCGTGTGCCCGAGCCATTGCGCGAAACTGGATAGCCGTGGAAAGTTGATTAACCCACCCAAGACCACCCCGATTCCCAGCACGATCAACGGCCCGGTCATCACGGCCGGATTCTCGCGGGCATTCGCCGCCGCTGCCGTGCGCGGCTTGGCGAAGAAAACGAGCCAGACCTGACGCGTCATGTAGAGCGCGGTGAGGAAGGCCGCCAAGGCCAGGAGCAAATAGACAACGAAGCTTGTCCCAGCCGCGTCCGTGAGAATCTCGTCCTTGGAAAAGAAACCGGCCGTGGGCGGAATTCCTGACAGCGCCAAGGCGGCGAGGAGGTAGGTCCAGGCCGTGATGGGCATCTTGCCCCACAGCCCCCCCATGTTGCGGATATCCTGCGGGTTGAATCCCTCATCGGGGCCTGCGATCCCCTCGCGGCCTGCGGCCCGACCGCGATCCCGGTGACCTTGCTCCAGGCCTTGAGTCACCGATCCGGCGCCGAGGAAGAGCAGAGCCTTGAAAAAGGCGTGCGTCACCAGGTGAAACATCGCGGCCACGTAGGCCCCCAAGCCTGCCGCGGCAATCATGTAACCCAATTGGCTGATGGTCGAATAGGCCAGGATTTTCTTGATGTCATTTTGGGCCAGTGCGATGGTTGCCGCAAAAAGAGCGGTAATGGACCCCAAGAGGGCCACGACCTCCTGCGAGAAGGGCGCCAGTGCGAAGAGAACATGCATGCGTGCAATCATGTAGACCCCCGCCGTCACCATCGTGGCGGCGTGGATCAGGGCCGAGACGGGGGTGGGGCCAGCCATCGCGTCGGGCAGCCAAATGTGAAGAGGGATCTGGGCCGACTTGCCGACGGCTCCTAGCAGGAGCAGGAGGGTGATGGCCGTGGCCGCACCGCTCACGGCCGGCCCCAGCTGCTGGGCTTTTGAGAAGACGGGTTCAAAGCGGAGGCTTCCGAACGTCCAAAAGACGAGAAACATGGCGAGCAAGAAGCCCACGTCTCCAATGCGGGTTGTCACGAAAGCCTTTCGGCCGGCAACGGCATTGCCGATGCCGTCCTTTCCTTTCTCGTACCAGAAGCTGATCAGCAGATAGGAGCACAAACCGACTCCCTCCCAGCCCACAAACATCATCAGGAAGCTGTCGGCGCTGACCAGAATGAGCATTGCAATCAGGAAGAGATTGAAGTAGACAAAGAAACGGGCGTATCGACCCGGATCCTGATTCCGCCGGACGTCCTCGTGCATGTAGCCCACGGCGTAGACATGGATCAGCGAACCGACCCCGGTGACTACAAGCATCATGGTCACGGAAAGGGTATCCACTTGGAAATCCCAGGGGACCGAGAGCTGCCCCACCTGGATCCAATCTGCGAGATGGATAATCGCCCCGGCGGGGGCAAAAAACAGGTCTACAGCCAAAGCCACCGACATTCCCAGCGCCAGGAGGGCAGCCGAACAGGCAACCCAGGAAACAAAGTGCTCGCCAAGCCGACGGCCCAGAGCCAAGTTGAGCAGCAGGCCGATCAGGGGTAAGAAGGCCACCAGAGGAACAAGCCCGAAGACGGTCAAGGAAGCGCTTTGTGGCATCGATCTCTCCTGCTTCTAACCAACCCAAGGTCCCCAGGTTGCACAGCGACGTGGAAGGGATTCGGCCAGAGGGTCGACCCTGCTCTCCCAGGCCATGCCTTTCCCAAGCCACCACCCTGTTGCCCTCCACTCGCAAGCGCGCGCCGGGCCGAGCCGAGCAAGGCGCGGTCCCTGAGCAATCGGGCTCGCCCTAGCAATGGCTGGCAAAGGGCGGCTGTGGGGGATTCCCCCGGGAAGAACTCTGCTGGTCCTGCTTCCAACATCCGCTGTAAGGTCGACGGCTCCGCCTGCGAGGGTCGCCGCAAGCATTCTAGGCCCCAAGGGACCAGAGTGCCACACCTGAGTCCAGGCGAGGTCCGGAAGGGGTGGAGCCCAAGGTGGGGGAAGGGCGGTTGGCAGGGATCCAAGAAACGACCGGAAGGCGGCCAACCCGCGGATTCGAAAGACAGGGTGGGGTCCGCACGACAACACGTGGGTGTTAACCGCACATTCCAACTTCTCTGCCAGAGGATCGAGAGCCAGGCAGGCACAGCCATGCGGGGGTTCGGGTGAGTCCATCACGATCCTGAGACCGGGTCAATAATCCCAGCGGCTCCGATTAGGCAAAGCTGTGGAAATTGCGAGCCCGGTTCGAGCCACGGCCTACCCGAACGCACCGCTATTTCTGGAGGGTTGAGGAACGATCATCCCTTGCAAGGGCCTGAAGATTCTTGTAGTCGTCGTCACCCATGGCTAGTCGCAGCTCCCGCTCGAAGAAAAGGTACATCGGGATCTGCTCGGGTCCGGGCCGATGGCAGCAACCACCTTCGATATAGATCTCATTCTCTGCATCCAATGAGATCTCGGGGCCGCTCCGAGTGATAGGGTGCAAGGCACAATAGTACGGCTTGTACTTCCAGGCCCCTTCTCCATCCGCATTCCCAGCCACTTGCAGCGCGCAACGGAAGTCAGGCCGCAGGAAGACGCAGGCCGATCCCATCGGATGGTCGGGACTGGGCTGAACACGCGTTCCCATCGCATAGCCGGTGGGGAAATCCGCATCAGCCTCCACGACCCCGTCAAACCAGAGCTCTTCGTCCCGCAAGGGCACCGGCAAGTGAGGTTTGATCTGGCCTGCAGCCTCGACAATCCGCGCCGCCTCGCCCACATCGATCCACACGCCCCCCCCGCAACAATGTCCGCGACACTCGGCCAGATCGCATCGTCGTGAAGCGGTCAGACGCAGGAGCCTGGCCTCCACCTTCCAACCGCCCACTTGAATCCAATCCAGACCGCCTTGCCGAGAAGGCTCGGTGGCTTCAGGTTGCGGATGGGATCTCAGATCTCCCTCCCTACCCTCTGCGCCCCCATTCGTGATGAGCTCCTGTGCTCTCCCGAGGTGCGGAACCGTTAGGTCAGCAGGGTCGGGACCTCATTCGGATGGCCTGCGACCTTCACCCCGACGCTTTCCAGCGCCCGCATTTTCTCCGCGGCAGTGCCAGAACCGCCTTCGATGATCGCCCCGGCATGCCCCATTCGCTTCCCGGTCGGGGCGGTCTGACCCACGATGAGAGCCACCACCGGCTTGGTCATGTGATCGGCGATGAACTCTGCCGCCCTTTCCTCATCGTTGCCGCCAATTTCCCCGATCAGCACGACTTTGTCGGTCTGGGGATCGCCTTCGAACAATTCAAGGGCCTCCAGGAAGCCGATGCCGTGGACGGGATCTCCCCCCATCCCCACACAGGTTGATTGTCCCATGCCTTCTTCAGAAAGGGCGTGGATCACTTCATAGGTCAGAGTTCCCGACCTGGATACGATTCCAACGCTCCCGGGCCGGGCAATGTGGCCGGGGATGATGCCGACTTTGGTTTCTCCAGGAGTGAGTAGGCCTGGGCAATTTGGACCGACGAGCCTTACCCCTCTCTGATCCAGGAAAAGGCGCACCCGCATCATGTCCTGGACCGGAATGCCCTCGCTGATGCAGACAATCAAGGGGATACCCACCTCGCCGGCCTCGAGGATCGCATCGGTCGCTCCCCGAGCTGGAACAAAGATGACGGCGCAATTCGCACCCGTCGCTTCCAGGGCGCCGGACACCGTATCGAAGACGGGGACTTTTCCCCCAGCGACCCACTCCCCACCCTTCCCGGGTCGCACGCCGGCCACGACATGGGTCCCGTATTCCAACATTTGCTCGGTGTGGAACAGACCTTCACGACCCGTGATGCCTTGGACCACGACCTTGGTGTTCTTGTTGACCAAGATGCTCATGACCGCCCTGCCCTTCGAGATACCGATCCTCGGTTCCAGCGGAGGAATCCCACCGGGAGGCTCAGCTCTATCCCATGGCCAGAGTGACAGCCTTCTGCGCTGCCTCCACGAGCGTCAGGGCCGTGTCCATCTTCGCGCTCGCCAAGATCCGTCTTCCTTCTTCCTCATTTGTGCCCACCAAGCGCGCCACCATGGGAACCGGCCTCGTAACCGTACGCAAAGCATTCAAGATGCCGCGGGCTACCTCGTCGCAGCGCGTGATGCCTCCGAAGATGTTGAACAGCACACTGCGGACATTCGCATCGGTAAGAATGATTCGAAGGGCCGCCGCCACTTTCTCCGAGCTTGCCCCTCCCCCGATATCGAGAAAATTGGCGGGGTTGCCGCCACAGGACTTGATGAGATCCATAGTTGCCATGGCCAAGCCAGCTCCGTTCACCATGCAGCCGACCTGGCCGTCCATCTTGACGTAGGAAAGGCCGTACTTGCGCGCCTCGGTCTCCTCCGGCTGCTCTTCGTCCACATCTCGCAGCTCCGCCAAATCCGGGTGACGAAACATTGCGTTGTCATCAATGAGCATCTTGCCATCGAGGGCCAGAAATCTGCCCTCTTCGGTGATGACCAGGGGATTGATTTCGGCTAAGGTCGCATCGCATCGGGAGTAGGCCCCATAAAGCCCGAGGCAGATCTGTCCAAAGGCTTTCCAATGGTCCCGGTCGAGGCCAATTCGCGCGGCCACGCTCCGAGCCTGGTACTCGCGCAGTCCCAAGAAAGGGTCAATCGGAACACGCACAATCCTCTCAGGCGAGGTGCGGGCCACCTCTTCGATCTCAACCCCCCCCTCCCCCGAGGCGACAATGACCGGTCGACGCGTCATTCGGTCGTTGGTAATGCCCAAGTAGATTTCCGTTCGAATACTCGCCGTCTCATCCACCAAGACGCGCCGCACGGAAAGGCCTTTGATCTGCATGCTCAGCAGCTGGGTGGCAATCTCCTCGGCCTCCCCAGGGGACTTGACCAAACGAACTCCTCCCGCCTTGCCTCGACCCCCCACCAATACCTGGGCTTTAATGACAACGCGGCCACCCAGCTCTTCCGCGATTTCCTTTGCAGCCGCTGCGGTGACCGCAACCCTACCGTGGGGGATCGGAACTCCGTTGTCGGCAAAGATCTGCTTGGATTGGTATTCGTGGAGTTTCATCGACACCCCCCCGCCGGCAACCTGTCAGGTTGCCCAAAACGACAGGATTATACCAGTTGCGATCTTTCGTTCCCGCGAAGTTTCCGCTGTGTGGGTTCCAGCCGTCTGACGGCTGCTGCGGGAGATATATAATCCCCTCGTCGTCGCCGGCCGCCCGAGGTGAGGCTACCATGTCAATCCCACTGGTCGAATGTGTTCCCAATTTCTCCGAAGGACGTCGCAACGAAATCATTCTCCAGCTGGTGAAAACGGTAGTGGGCACCCCCGGAGTCCGTCTCCTGGACCAACACAGCGACCCCGACCATAACCGGACCGTCCTCACCTTTGTGGGTTCGCCGCAGGCCGTCGAGACCGCAGCCTTTGCAGCAACTGCTCAGGCCGCACAGCTTATTGACCTCAATCAACATGTGGGCCAACATCCGCGCATCGGCGCCACCGATGTGATCCCGTTCATTCCACTGCAAGGGCTGACCCTGGCAGATTGTGTCAATCTCGCGCGGCATCTGGGAAGTCGCCTGGGGGAGGAGTTGGGCCTCCCGGTCTACCTGTATGAGGCCGCTGCGCTTCGCCCGGGCCGAGCCAACCTGGAGGACATTCGACGAGGCGAGTATGAGGGCCTGAAGGACGAGATCGGGACCAACCCAGATCGTCGTCCGGACTTTGGCCCGGCACACCTCGGTCCCGCCGGGGCCACGGTGGTCGGAGCTCGGCGACCTCTGGTGGCCTACAATGTCTACCTGGACACGCCCGACGTGGAGATCGCCAAGCGAATTGCCCGCGCGGTGCGCGGAGCGACGGGGGGACTGAGAAATGTCAAGGCCCTGGGGCTTCTGGTGGAGGGCCGGGCACAGGTCTCCATGAATTTGACGGACCATACGCAGACCTCAATCGCACGCGCATGTGAGATGGTCCGCCGTGAAGCCGCCCATTGGGGAACGAGAATGGTCCGGGGAGAGATCGTTGGGTTGGTACCCGGGGCCGCCCTCCTGGATGCCGCGGCTTGGTACCTCCAGCTTGAGCCGTTCGCGGCCGAGCAGGTGATTGAAAACCGACTCGGCTCGACCGGCGAGGGGAATCTCGCCCATGCCGAGCAGAGCTTCCTCCAGGACTTGGCCTCCGGCGAACCCACGCCCGGTGGCGGTTCGGCAGCCGCCCTGGCTGCGGCCATGGCCGCGGCTCTGGTCAGCATGGTGGCCCGCCTGACCGCAGGACGAAATAAGTATGCCGGCGTCCGGGAAGACATGCTGACCATGATCCGGGAAGCCGACGCCCTTCGCGCGCAGATGGAGCAGGCGGTGCGGGAGGACTCCTTGGCCTTCGAGCAGGTCCTGCAGGCGCGGCGACTCCCCTCGGGAAACGATCAGGAACAAGAGCTCGCCCTGCGCTCCAGACGCGAGGCTCTGCTACGCGCCGCCCAGATCCCATTCGAAGTTTGTCAGCACGCCTTCCGCCTCCTGGAGCTAGCAGGTCAAGCGGCCGAAATAGGCCTTCCCTCGGCTGCCTCTGATGTCGGCACGGCCGGATTCATGGCGAGTGCGGCGCTGCGATCCGCGGGACTGAATGTGCGCATCAACTTGCTTGACTTGCCAGGGGACGAACGCGCTGACCAGATGAGGCATGAGCTTGAGCAAATCGAAGCTGGCTCCGAGGCGGCCCTGAAGTCACTCCAATCCCGGATCCTGCCTCGGGTAAATAGCCGGCCATGACCGAGCCGCGGAGGGGCATCCCCCCTCGAACTGGACTGCGCTGGGCCGCTCTGACGGCCTTCCTTTCCTGCGGGCTGGCCCTCGGCCAAGAGGGTTGCGCGGGAAGGGCTGCGGGAGCGGCGGTCCATCCTCAGCCATCCTTCTCTGCCGCGCCCACTGCCCTCAGCTCTGAAGCTTCGTCTCCAAGGGGCGCACTACCTCCGCCTGCGCCGACGGCCCCTCCTGGAATCCTCATCCCCTCGCTGACCCCGCCGAGCATCTGCCCCCTGCTTTGGCTGGGCCGACCGATCCCGCAAGGTTTTGACCAGCGGATCGACACGAGCTATCCCTTCGGATCAACCGAAGGAGAAACTCTTGAGCCGCACCACGGCATCGATCTTCCCAATCCCCTAGGCACGCCGGTGGTCGCCGCGGCCTCTGGGACCGTGGTTTTCGCGGGAGACGATGATCAGGTCTTGTTGGGCCCTTCGTTCGGTTTTTATGGCAATGCGGTGGTGTTGCAACTTGATCGTCAAACCGAGGGTCGCCCCATTTTCCTCCTTCAAGGCCACCTGAACGACATCTCGATCAAAGCCGGTCAACATGTGTCGCCGGGAGATCTAATCGGGAGAGTCGGCCTGACCGGTGTGGCGATCGGTGCCCACCTGCACTTCGAGGTGCGAGTAGGTACCAACGAATACACCAGCGTTCGCAACCCGGAGCTTTGGCTTGCGCCTCGAACCGAGGCGGGGATGACCTTGGGGGCCCTGGCGGGAAGGGTTGTAGACAGTTCTGGCAATATGCTGCCCGGCCGCACTGTCACTTTGAGGAAGTGGGATGGTTCCGGGGTCCTGCGGACCGTCCGCTACTTGACCACCTATGAACTCGAGCCCAGCACGTCCGGGAGCGACGATTCCCTCCAGGAGAACTTCGCTGCCACTGACCTTGAGCCGGGGAGCTATCAGATCTCGGCTTTTTCTTCGAAACTGCAGTCGGCCACGGTCACGGTCAAGCCCGGCAAGCTCTCCTGGGTGGATCTTGGATCCGGGCAGGACCCTCTTCCCGCGTGCGCGCCCTAGGTCCGACGCCGGCTGGCTCCGGCTGGTGGCCCAAGCTTCGTCCTGAGACCCCGGTCCAATCCGCGTGCGGGGTTGCCCGGCTTGACGCGGGTATTGTGCCTTGCGACCCTCGGGGAGGATCGCCCACCGGGTTGGCCTGCTGGGATTCTCTGCGGACTTGCAGCCTCACCCGGTGACCGCGACGGTCGGGCCCTTCTGGAACGCTCGTGCGGGACGCCTCGGCCCGCCTGAGCTTCGGCACGCTTCCCTGGCTCATTCCGCAATGGTATTGGGGGCCATCACCGGTTCTTCCTCCACAACGGGCTCGCGCTTCTGGAAGCCCGTACCCGCGGGGATCAGCTTTCCGATGATGACATTCTCTTTGAGGCCCAGCAAAGGATCGACACGTCCCTCGATCGCCGCTCCCGCCAGCACCTTGATGGTGTGCTGGAAAGAGGAAGCCGAAAAGAACGAATCCGTGCTGAGGGAGGCCTTGGTAACCCCCAGAAGCACGGGGGCTGCGGTCGCGGGCTGCTTGCCCTCCGCCAGCAACTTTTCGTTGATGTCCTGAAGCTTCAGCCGATCCAAAAGCTCTCCCGGCAGGTAGTCTGTGTCGCCCGGGCGGACGACCTGTACCTTGGCTAGCATTTTGCGCAAGGTCACTTCGAAGTGTTTGTCATTGATGTTCTGGCCCTGGGCGCGATACACTTTCTGGATTTCCGTGAGCAAATAGAGGAAGCAGGCCTCCCGCCCCTGGATTCTCAGAATGCGATGGGGGTTGAGGGACCCCTCGGTCAGGCTTTGACCCGCCTCCACGGTCTGCCCCTCGCCCGCGACCAAGCGCGCTCCGGAAGGAATCTCGTATTCGCCCTCGTCCCTGCGCTCATAGGTAACCAGGACTTTGTGGTCGCGGACGCGAGCTCGGCCTCCATGTTCGGCGGAAATCTCTGCTTCCCCGCGGCTGGCGATAATGGTTCCGGCCTCAATCGCGGATCCGTCTTCGATTTTCAACGACCAATTTCCAGGGACCTGATACTCATCTCGCAAGAGCTCACTGTTGACGACCCGCAAGGTGCGCTGCCCGCCCTCTTTGCGGTGAATCTCCACGAGCCCGCTGATCTCACTGACCACGGCCTCGCCCTTTGGTTTCTTGCGCGCCTCGAAGAGCTCCTCGACGCGGGGCAGCCCTGAGGTGATGTCCCCGCCCGCGGCGACGCCTCCCGTGTGGAAAGTGCGCAAGGTGAGCTGGGTCCCCGGTTCCCCGATCGACTGCGCCGCCACAATTCCCACGGCCGCGCCCAACTCCACCAAGGCACCCCGACCCAGATCCAACCCATAGCAGAGCTGGCAGAGGCCGTGACGCATGGCACAGGTCAGGGGAGACCGGACCAGCACTTCCTCCAATCCGCTCAGGGCAATGCGACGGGCCTGTTCGAGAGTGATGAGCTCATTCCGCCCCGTGATCAGCTCACCCGTCTGCGTGTCCACCACCTTGCGCGCCGCTACCCGACCGAACAACCGCGACTCGTAGGACTGGCCCGCCACATCATCCTTGCGGCGAATGTGAATGCCATCTTCGGTCCCGCAGTCGTGGTCGGTAATGATGACATCCTGGGCGACGTCCACCAGACGCCGGGTGAGGTAGCCCGCATCCGCGGTGCGCAGCGCGGTATCGGCCAGACCCTTGCGCGCCCCATGGGTGGAGATGAAGTACTCCAGGGCGGTCAGTCCATCCCGGAAGTTGGACCGGATCGGCAACGGGATGATGCGACCCGCCGGGTCAGCCATGAGGCCGCGCATGCCAGCCAACTGGGAGATCGGCCCAAACCCGCCTTTCGTCGCACCGGACAGGGCCATCGTACTCAGGTTACCCGTCGGATCCATGTGCTGCTTGACGGCATCCCCGACATCATTGACGGCATGCTGCCACAGTTCAATGATGCGCTCATTCTGCTCTTGCTCGGTCAACAGTCCGCGCCGGTAGTCCCGTTCGATCAGATCCTGCTCCTCAAGGGAACGATTGATGATGTCCTTCTTTTCGGGCGGGACGGCAATGTCCGAAATGGCGATGGTCGTCCCCGAGCGAGTGGCGTATGCGAATCCAATTTCCTTGACCCGGTCCACCAGCCCGATGGTCGCTTCCGAACCCAAAACCTGGTAGGACTGGGAAACCAATCGCTGCAAGGCGCCTTTATCGAGAGACTGGTTGACGAAGCGCAGGGCATCCGGGAGCACCAAGTTGAACAGCACCCGCCCAACGGTCGTGCGCATGACGCGCCGTTGCCCGCGTTGGTACCGTTCGCCCTTCTCGTTATACCAGGTGGTCACGAGCGCATGGACGGGGGCATGCAACTCAGCCTTCCCCAACCGATAGGCCAGCTCCACCTCGTCCAGGCTGCTGAAAGAATGAATCTCCGAATCGGCCCTGGCCTCCAGACGCGGGTCGGTCATCGTCAAGTAGTAGACGCCCAAGACCATGTCCTTAGTCGGGCCGACGATCGGCTCCCCATCCGCGGGCTTGAGCAGGTTCTTCGTCGAAAGCATCAACTCCCGCGCCTCCCAGACCGCCTTGTCCGAAAGCGGTACATGCACCGCCATTTGGTCGCCGTCGAAGTCGGCATTGAAGGCCGCGCACACCAGGGGGTGAATCTGGATGGCCTTCCCCTCGACCAAGACGGGCTCAAAGGCTTGAATGCCCAGACGGTGCAAAGTGGGTGCCCGGTTGAGAAGCACGGGCCGGTCGCGGATGACCTCCTCCAAAACCTCCCAGACCTCGGGGCGCTCGCGCTCGATCGAGCGTCGCGCACCCTTCACATTGTTGGCATACCCATACTGCACCAGCTTGGCAATCACGAAGGGGCGATACAACTCGAGGGCCATCACCTTCGGCAGGCCGCATTGGTAGAGCTTCAATTTCGGTCCAACTACAATCACCGAACGGCCCGAGTAGTCCACACGCTTTCCGAGCAGGTTGCGGCGGAAGCGACCCTTCTTTCCCTTGAGCATGTCACTCAAGGACTTCAGTTCCCGCCGACCGCGCCGCGACAGCGCTTTGCCTCGTTGCGAGTTGTCGATCAGCGAGTCGACGGCCTCCTGGAGCATGCGCTTCTCATTGCGCACGATCACATCCGGAGCGCCCAGTTCGATCAATCTCTTGAGCCGATTGTTTCGGTTGATCACCCGCCGATAAAGATCATTGAGATCCGAGGTAGCGAAACGACCTCCGTCAAGCTGCACCATGGGACGCAACTCCGGCGGGATGACGGGAAGCACGGTCATCACCATCCACTCCGGTCGATTGGCCGACCGGCGGAAGGCCTCAATCACTTTGAGTCGTTTCGTCGCCTTCTTCTTTCGCTGCTTGCTCTTGGTCGTCCGGACTTCATGCCAGAGGGAATTGGCCAACTTGTCCAGATCGAGGTTGCGCAGGATCTCAAGAAACGCCTCCGCGCCCATCTCGGCCTTGAACACTTGGCCCCAGCGGTTCTTGAGCTCCCGATACCGGCTCTCTCCTAAGAAGGAGAGGGGCTGGATCTCCATGAGCTCATCGCGTTGATTCACCAATTCTTCGTGATCGCTGGCCGACTGATCCTCAAGCTGATTGCGCAGGCCGGCCAGCTCCTCTTCGGCCTCCGCCCGCACCTTGTCCATGTCCAGCTTGATTCTCTCGACGGATCGGTCGCGCTTCTCCTTCAGCTCGCTCTCAATTTCCTCTAGCCGGGATTTCACGGCCTTTTGCAGGATGGTCAGGTGCTTACTGGAGATGGTCGTCCCCTTTTCGGCGATCTCCGTGCGAGTGGGAACAAACTCAATGGGAACCCGGATGGTAGTCCCTACCTTCTCACGCAGGGACTGCTCCATTCTCTGCCCCTCTTTGATCAGGGGCTCCAGGCGCTCATTGACTTCTTCCTCGAATTTCTCCTTGGACCGCGCGACCCGACCTTCCAGTTCCTCCACTCGCTTGTCCCTGGAGCCCTTGAGCTGCGCGATCTTCTGGTTAACCTCGTCCCCGCGGCGCTTTTCCAGCCGGTCCACCTCTTCGTCCAGACGACGGAGGGCCTTTTGGCGGGCCTCCTCATCGACGTGGGTCACGACGTATTGAGCGAAGTACAGAACTCGGTCCAGATTGCGCCGGGAGATGTCCAGAAGCAGACCCAGGTACGAAGGGACCCGACGCGTGTACCACACGTGGGCCACGGGTGCGGCCAGCTCAATGTGGCCCATGCGCTCACGGCGGACCGAGGAGCGCGTAACCTCCACCCCGCACTTGTCGCAGATCACGCCCCGGTGGCGGATGTTCTTGTACTTGCCGCAATAGCACTGCCAGTCGCGGGTCGGACCGAAGATCGCCTCGTCAAAAAGCCCATCTTTCTCAGGCCGGAGACGTCGATAGTTAATCGTCTCAGGGCGAGTGACCTCACCATAGGACCAGCTCTTGATCGTGTCCGGAGATGCTAAGCTGACCTTAATGGCACTGATGTTCTTGGCTTCCACTCGTCACCCTCCCTCCGGCGAAAACCCACTGCGAACTCGACAGCAAACACTCGTTCGGCACGAACAGGCAATACAAACCCAGCGCTCGGGCCCTGCCCAGCGCCGCGCTAGTTTTCCTAAGTCCAGTTCTCCTATCTGCAGTCCGAATTATAACCATTTGGAGAAAGATGGTCAAGGGTTGTCTGGGCGCCTCGCCCCGGGCCAATGCCCTCCCCTCAGCCGGGAAGATGGCGATGACCGGACTCGGCCCCTGGGTTCCCCCGAATCAGCTCGATGGCGTGCGGGAGAGCCGGAGAAATGACCTCCAGCCCCTCCTTGGCCCCCTTGGGACTCCCCGGCAGGTTCACCACGAGCGTTTTCCCGCGAATACCGGCCATTCCCCTGGAGAGCATGGCATGCGGATTATGGGGAAAGGCGGCGGCACGCATGGCTTCGGCTAGCCCTGGGGCCTCCCTCTCGATCACATCCCGTGTGGCCTCAGGGGTGACATCTCGGGTGGCGAAACCGGTGCCCCCCGTGGTCAACACCAGATCGGTGACATCCATGTCACACCACTCTCGCAGTCGACTTGAAATCTGAAGCTTCTCATCGGGAACAATGTCGGTCGCTACTACCACCCACCCCCGCGCTTCCGCCATCTCGCGCAGCATGGGACCGGAGGCATCTTGCCTCTCCCGCCGTGAAGAACGATCCGAAACGGTCAAGATTGACACTCTCATCTCGCCCTCCTGTCGGAAGGCCTGCCAGCTACATCCCGGGCGGTCCTTCTTGGAGCTCGAACGCTATCGGGTGATGGTGATCTTGCGCAACGCGCGAGGTTGATCGGGGTCGAGGCCCTTGGCCAAAGCGAGATACGCCGCCAGGAATTGGCCTGGAACCACGGCCACGATCGGGGAAACCCATTCCTGGATTCCGTCGGGCAGCCTCAGCGGGACCTGAGCGAGACTGAGCATCTCACTCCGATCCGATATCATCAGAAGCTCGGCCTTTCGCTCATGAAGCTCCCGGGCCAAAGACCCGACGTCCTCCAAGGCCAGACCGGAAGGGGCGATGACGACGACCGGGAAGCCCGGTTCGACGATGGCGATCGGCCCATGACGAAAATCGGCCGAACTGTACGGCTCGGCAATCGTGTAGGTCAACTCCTTGAGCTTGAGCGCAATCTCAAAGGCGGTGGCATAGTTGAACCCGCGGGCAACCACGGCCACATGACGTGCGTACCGATAACGCTCGGCTCGCTCTCGGACTAGAGTTTCGACTGCCAGGCTCTGTTCGTGCCGGTCGGGCAGCTCTTGAAGCTGCCGTTCGCCCTCCCCGTCCCCAGCGACCTCCGTGGCCAGCCAGGCCAGAGCATAGAGTTCGGCCGTATAGGTCTTGGTGGCGGCGATGCTTTTTTCGATCCGGGCTCGGCACAAGAGAACGTGCTCCGCTTCCCGAGCCATCGGAGACCCTTCGACGTTGGTGATCGCCAGTGTCGCCGCCCCTTGGCGTCGCCCCTCCGCCACGACCTCAAGAACATCTTCAGATTCGCCTGATTGTGAAATCCCAATAATGAGCGCGCCCCTCAGATTCGGAGGTCGTCGATAAAGGGTAAATAGCGAAGGCGCCGCCAGGGAGACCGGCCAGCGAGCACGGCTCTCCAGGAGATACCGGCCATAGGTCGCCGCGTTGTCAGAGGATCCCCGGGCCACAATGATCACACAGGTGATCGGACGCCGGGAGAGGTCGCCAGCGATCTCGCGGACATGAGAGCGCTCCTCGCGCAGGAACGTTCGCAGGATCTCCGGCTGCTCGCGGATCTCCTCCAGAAGCAAACTCGTCATGGTTCGCTCCCTCCATCGTCGGTTGCGGATGGGCCAGGGGCTCAGTCCACTCAAGTGAGCCCCCTATGGCATCGACCCTCCGGCCATGAGGCCCTGCCTCTTGGATCCCGGGGCTGCCCATGGCGGTCAATCCCGCCGCTGCCTCCTGAGGCTCAGGAGGCAGGAACCGGTTTGAGAGGGCCGCCTCTCGCGGCTCCCCGCGATCCGAACTCGATTCTCCCGCCCCTTGCCAGCGGAGGCCCTTGGATTCTCGCCCAACCCCTTCGTTCCGATCGAATCCCGCCAGGGGAAGGAAACCCTTCGCCAAGACCATCCGTATTGCCGCCCGAATGCGCACCGCCGGGCGGCAGCGGACGGTTGCCTGAACAGTCCCTTCCTGCTGGATCGGGCCGATGAATCGGGGGAAGCCGAGAGCCGACGAGAGGGCTCACCCAGGCCGGAAAATTCGCCTGGGGGTCCGCTTAGAGCAATTCTTTGGCCAGGAGATGCACGGGCATCGGTTGCCAGCCCTGAGTCAAATAGAAATCCAGGGCCCCATTCCCCGGCACGACCAACAGATACGCCTTGCGACAACCTTTCCGGCGCAGGCGCGCCTCGACCTCTTGCATTAAGCTATGGCCCAGCCCCTCCTGCCGATGGGCGGGATCGACCGCGAGGTGGTAGACCATACCGCGCCGCCCGTCAAAGCCACCCAGGACGGTGCCGAGAATCTTGCCCCCTTCTTCGAGGACGAGAAACAGATCCGGGTCTCGGCACAGCTTCTTCTCGATCTCCTGCGGCGTGTCCGAGGCCCCTAAGGATATTCCCGGAGCACACCTTTGCCACAGGTCCAGTACATTCGGGAAGTCGTCTGGAAAACGGCACTCGCGAATCGACACCTATTCTTCCTCGGGGCCAATCAGTTGCTTCCAATCCCCGTGCAGCCCTTCTTCGGTGACGCCAAAATAGGCTCGCAATCCTTCACGGGTCCGTTGCAAGAGATCGTAGCGATCGACCCCCCGGTGAGTGCGTTTCTTTATGAGGGCGAGATCCCCCGCCCAACTGACGCGCTCGGCCGGAGGGAGACTCGCGTACTCGGTGATTGCATAGTGCCAGAGCCGCCGGGCCGATGCCCGGGTCACATTCTTGACCACCATCCCGTTCCGCAAGTCCCGCATGGTGAAGTATCGATTCCCATCGCGTTCCTCGAAGCCAACGACTTCGACGCCGGTTCGAGGCGGCGCCAAGGATCCCGGAGTAGCCGCGGCCATTTCCGTCACGTTTGTCCTGGTTGCCTCGGGGACTTGGGCTAGAGCAGGCGGCTCGGAGGCAGGCAGGAGGGCTCTTCCCCGCAGCACCAGCTGCACGATCTCATCCCGGACGGCCAGAACGCTCTCGGCCTCCTCCCGCATGTACACTTTGTTGTCATCCACCGCATAGGGAGGGTCCGCCCCGCGAGGAACCAGGATGCGCACCACTTTCTTCCCAACCGTTTCCTGGGTTTCCACACTACAGGCCAGCGTCGGGCTGATTTTATTGCGGATCTCGCGCTCGAGGATGGCCACCGCCTGGGAGGCATTGGCAATCCCGACCGGGGGGACCTTCGGGTCCGGGCTCACGCCCACATACAGGGTTCCGCCATTCGCATTGGCAAAGGCGCAGACATCGGCAATGATGGCGAAGAGCTTTCCCCCCCGGTTGGTCATACTCTCGTGGAATGCTTGGATGATGCTGGGGCCCTCGGCCCGGGCGAGCTGGATGAAGTCGTAGGCTTCCTCTTTGGCGGCGCGATGGGGGCGAGTCCGGGCAAAGTCGTTACTGAGGAAGAGTTCCTTGAGGGCTTGGATGCTCAGCTCAGGCAGGAGCACGTCGGTGGCCCGATCCCCCACGCCCAGATTCTTGCGGTTGTTTGGGTCCAGGCGCAGGCGATGAGAATCTGAGCCCTGGATACAATGCATTCGGCGCGGGTACTCGGGCTTCGTCCCGCTGAAGAACTTGGCTGTCGAGCGGTAGCCCCGTGGTTCCAGGTCGGTCACCTCCAGGGCGTGCAGATGGAGATCTTGCGTGTAGGCGATCTTCGTCTGTCCGCCAAAGTCAAAGCCCCGCATCGCGACACCATTGCTCGAATTCGCATGGGCCGCAATCACCAACCCCCCGGCCTCATCGATCTTTCGATAGGCACTCAGCACGTCGGCTGAAGCTCCCACGGTGGAGCTGCCGAGGTCGAGCTGGTCGGCCGGGATGTTCAGGTCGAGCAGCAGATGCTCGATTTCACGAGCCGACTTTTCCTGCGGGAACACGGCCAGAACGTGAAAGCCCAAGGTCGCTGTGAATTCGAAGCCCGGAAACACGGCCACCTTGGCGAGCAGCCGCTGCATTTCGGCGAGGTGATCTTTTTCCTCCGGCAGCAGGCGGCCCGCGGCCTGCAATTGCTCGAGAAAACTAATCTCCTCCTGCAACCGGCGATACCCCGCGACGGTGTTATGGTCCGTCAAGGCGATGGCGGAAAGGCCGCGGGCTTCAGCCCGCCTGAGCACATCCACCAGCGCAACTCCTTCCTCTTGATAGTCCGAGGAGGCTGGAGTGTGGAGGTGCAAATCGATCGTGAACCACTGGCTGGATCGGCGTTGGATTTGTTGGCTCACTTTTCTCTCATGGTTTGACAAGGGAAAGGGTGGCAGCAGCCGCCCGCGGAATCAAGCTGACGAAGGCGGAGAGTGCGCGAGAACCTCTTCCAGCAAGCGCACAAGCTCGTCGGGCATGTAGGGCTTCAGAAGGAACGCGTCGGCCCCCTCCTGTAAGCATTGCTCGCTCAGGTCCATCCCGGAGGTCATGATCACGCGAATGGCCCGAGTCTCCGCCCGGGAACGCAGGGTCTGCAGGACCTGTAGCCCGCTTTGACCCGCCAGGTTCACATCCAGCAGAACGATATCCGGGCGTTGTTGATCGACCATGGCCAGCACCGCGTCTCCCGAGCGCGCCGACCCGACGGTATAGCCCTCCATTTCCAGGAGGGTCCGCAGGAGGGTCACCATATCGCGGTCATCTTCAACCAGGAGAAGATTCGGCATGTGACCGAGGCCTCAGCTCGCCCGACGCTTCGGACCCGGCCCGCGCCGGTGCAATGTGCGACCCGACTTAAGAGCGGCTCTCCCCCGACCGTTCCGCGAGACCGGCGGCTCCAGGGCCACCTGCAGGACCTCATCGACCGTGTCCACGAAGACAAAGCGGATCTCTTTGCGAACCTCTTGGGGAAGGTCGTCCAGATCGCCCTGATTGTGTTTGGGCAAGATCACGGTTCGAAGGCCGGCACGATGGGCGGCCAGCACTTTCTCCTTGACCCCTCCGATCGGCAGGACCTGTCCTCGCAAGGTGATTTCGCCGGTCATTCCGACCTCCGGTCGGACGGGTTTGCCTGAGAGCAAGGATACCAACGCGGTGGCGATAGTGATCCCCGCCGAGGGACCGTCCTTCGGTTGCGCTCCAGCCGGAATGTGCAAGTGGATGTCATGTCGGTCGAAGAAATCCTCGGCCAACCCGAGCTCCTTGCTCTTCGAGCGGACGAAGGAAAGGGCCGCGTGGGCGGATTCCTGCATCACTTGGCCGAGCGACCCCGTCAGCATAAAACCGCGGCGCCCCGGCATTTGGGTGGCCTCAATGAAGAGCAGATCCCCTCCGGTGGGGGTCCAGGCCAGCGCTGTGGCCACTCCCGGAAGCGAGGTGCGCTCCTCGACCTCGGCGGTGGGGAAAAAGCGCGGGCGGCCGAGGAACTCCTCGAGAACTTGGGCAGTGATTTCGCTCTTCTGCAACTTTCCTTCCGCGATTCCCGTAACCACCTTGCGACAGACCGAGCCGATCTCCCGCTCCAGGCTGCGGACTCCGGCCTCCCGGGTGTAATGCCGGATCATCGAGGTGATCGTCTCGTCCGGGAAGGAGATCTCCTGCGGACGGAGGCCATTTTCCCGCAGCTGGCGCCGGACCAGGTAGCCTTTGGCGATCTCCAGCTTCTCCTGTTCGGTATAGCTGGAAATATGGATGACCTCCATGCGGTCTAGCAACGGCCCGGGGATCGTCTCCTGAAGATTGGCGGTGGTGATGAAAAGCACCTGCGAGAGATCAAAGGCCACCTCGAGGTAGTGGTCCCGGAACTCGCGATTCTGTTCCGGATCGAGGACCTCCAGCAGGGCGGAGGCGGGGTCCCCCCGGAAATCGGCCCCGAGCTTATCGACCTCATCGAGCATGAAGACAGGATTGCGCGTTTCCACCCGCCGCAGGGCTTGCAAGATCCTGCCCGGCAAGGCTCCGATATAGGTTCGACGGTGGCCGCGGATTTCCGCTTCGTCGTGCACGCCCCCCAGCGAGATGCGCACGAACTTCCGGCCCATCGCTCGCGCGATGGATTGTCCCAGGGAAGTCTTTCCTACCCCGGGGGGCCCAATGAAGCACAGGATGGCTCCTTCGCGTTCGCGCCGGAGTGGATCCACAGGCTCCGGCGGGGCCTCTGCCCGTCGCTCCCCGCGAAGCTTCCGCACCGCCAGATACTCGAGAATACGTTCCTTCACGTCCCGCAAGCCGTAATGGTCCTCGTCCAGGACCCGGCGAGCGTCGGCGACATCCAAATGGTCCTCAGTAGCCCGGCTCCACGGCAACGAGACCATCCAGTCGAGATAGGTTCGGATCACGCCGTACTCCGCTGCCGCTGGCTGCAGCCTGGAGAGGCGATCCAGTTCCTGCGTGGCTTGGTGGCTTGCTTCCTCAGGCAAGTGCGCCGCCTCGAGCTTCTTGCGCAATTCCTCCACCTCGGCCGTCTGCTCGTCAGTCTCGCCCAGCTCCTTTTGGATCGCCTTCATCTGCTCGCGCAGAAAGTACTGGCGCTGAACCTTCTCTATTTCGGACCGAGCCTCTTCTTGGATCTTGGCTCCCAGCTGAAGGACCTCCAGCTCCTTGGTGAGAAGCGCGACCAGCCGCTTGAGCTTGGCTGTCGTGGAATCGAGTTCGAGCAGATCCTCCGCTTCCTGAAGCTCCATGCGCTGGTAGTTCGCGATCGAGTACGCAACCTGCAGGGGGTCTTCCAACCCGGACAAGGCCGTGACCAACTCACGAGGGATGGAGGGTACCAGCTCGGCAATCTGTCCGAATTGGTCGCGAACATTTCGCCCCAGGGCCTGGATCTCCAGACCTTCTTCAACGACTTCGTTCGCCACCTCGACCCGGGCTCGCAAATAGGGATCTTCCTGGACGAATTCGCGAATGCGGAATCGAGAAAGACCCTGGACCACAATCCGTATCGTGCCATCGGGCGCACGGAAAAGGCGGTGAACTATGGCTGCGGTTCCAACCGAGTAGAGATCATTTGGACCGGGCGTCGCATTCTCGGGGTCCTTGGCGGTGACCAGGCCAATCGTCCGCTCCCCTACCGCGGCATCATCCACGAGCTTGACCGATCTCGGCTGGCCAATGGTGAGCGGGACCACGGTTTGGGGGTAAACGACAATCCCGCGCAGCGGCAAGATCGCCAGCACTTCGGGGACCGCCGGTGGAGGTTGAGTGCGGTCCTCTCGGGGTTCAACCTCCGAGCCTTGATCTTGGACTTGGGTGACGATGGGCCGAAGCTTCACCTCCTGCCATTGCCCGGAGAAGGATTGGGTGATGAAGTTAATGAGATCCGTCAGGTTGTCCGTCCGGCTGGTTGCAGGCATGGTCACGCTACACTCCGAAGGCGGGGAACATCGATGAAGGGAAACTCCCTCCCGCTCAGGTGACCTCTAGCTGGAAATCGGGATGATCTGCGGTTTGGCTTTCGGGAGCGTGACAATCAGAAAGCCGTCTTCGTAGACCGCTTGCAGACGCTGCGAGTCAACAGCCCCGGGGATCTCCACGTCGCTGCGGAATTCACCGAAATGGATCTCCATCTGGTGGTAGGCTCGGCGCTCCGCTTGGTCGGACCGCGCCCCGGTCACATGCAGCCAGCGACCCTCAAGCTTGACGGAAAAGTCGGCGCTCCGCATGCCCGCCAACTCCACCCGGATCACATATCCGGACTCGCTCTCATACACGTCGGTGGGAGGCCGCCAGATATGGGCGTCTTCATACCACCGACGGCTGCTGGAGCCGTGGATATGGCGGTCCGAGACAAGATCCTCTCCTAGGTCAGGAGAATTCCGTGCAGAATAGGGACCCTGTCCCCGCGGCATCCTCAACTAGCTTTCCCCCCCGCTTCCCCAAGGGATTGTACCATAAGCGTTTTTTGCCAGTTTGATTGATTGGAGGGATCTGGCCTCCGCCTGCTGAAGTGCCAGCTCCATCCCATCCTGCGCGACCTCCACCAGATCAGAGGAAGGTGACGGAGCGCGGACACCGAGAGCCTCGCGGTCCGCCGAGGGGCCAAAGTGGATGAGCCAGAGCCGCTTGACGCTGCTCTGGTCCGCGATCGCCCCTGCCTGCTCGGCCGAACCATGTCCGCTTTCCAGGCGGGTGGCTTCATGCAGCAGCAAATCGGCGCCCCGGGACAGCCTCACAAGTTCCTCCGATGGGCCCGTATGCGAGGAGTAGACGACCACAGCTCCTTTCGACCGGGACTCGATGCGAAGGGCCTCAGCCGGAATCCAAGGGTGCACGGGGGCCGAACGGACGACGAACTCAGGATTCTCAAAACCGATATCCCCCGGCGCATTGGGCAGCGCCTCAAACCGCAGCGGATAAGACCCCGACCAGCGGCGTCACTCAAACAACTCCATCAGCTTTTGAACCCGATCCAAGCAGGGGGGGCGCGTGCACGGTCAGTGGTCGTTATCTCGCCTGCAGCCAGAGGCCCATGACAAACCTGGGCAGCCCGGTCGCATGATCGGGATGGAAGTGGGTGATCGCCTCATGCCTGGTGAGCTCTGGGTCGATCCGCAACCGCCGGAAGCGATCGTGGGGCGGCATGCCGCAATCAATCGGGATTCCGTGCTCCAACCCGAGGACCGCCAGCTGAGTGTTCCGCGCCTCCTCAGAGGCCACCGCGAACCCTAACCCCAGGACAACCTGTCTCACCAGCCCCCCCTCGCCAGAGCCCACGCCGCGACAGTCGGGGTGACATAGGTCTCCACAATGGCGGCCACGAGCAGCAACGGGGCAACCACCCCCACATTGACCTTGACCCAATCCGCAATTGCCTCGATCCAGATTCCTCCCAAGGTACGCCGATCGGGTTCGGCCAGCATGCAGGCTCCGAGCCGCAGGATGCTTGCCCCGGCCAACCAAGTGGCCGGAATCTCGAGAATGCCATGCGGCAGAACGAAGGCGACTACAAAGAGCCAAGGGCTCCCGCCAGCTTGGCCAACCAGGGCGGCGGCATAGGTAGTCAAGCCGATGGGGGTCATCAGAACAATGAGCGCGAGTACTCCCAGCGAGAAGATGCCAAGAACGCTGGCCAGGAGGATCGCTCGCAGGTTATGGGCAAAGATCAGGAGCACACCCTCAGGGGTGAAGAAGCCTTGCTGCTGGAGGGCTTGCATGACCTCCTGGCTCGGAGGCGTTTCGGCCAAACCCGGAAAAGACAGAGGCACTCGCTGCGCAAAGGCGATGCCCAGCCCTGCGCCCAGCAGCAGAGCCAGCAGGACCCAGGGAGCCGCCCCCATCGCCCTGCGCACGGCGGGAAACACGGCGTCTCGGTACCATTCACGAGGCGAGCGAGCCCCGGAAGTCAGCATGTGCATCAGCTGCAACCGCAGACGATCCAAACGGAGTTCCTCGACTTCGCGCTCCAGGAGTTCATCCCTGCGAAAACGGCGGAGCCCGATCCGTACCAGAACTGCCGCGAGCAAGAGGATGCCCAGGATCACCCACCAGAGGACATCATAGCGGCGCCAGAACATGATCAGGCTTTCGCCCTGCACCAGGAGAGCCGCGGGGATGATGACGAAGGAAGCCAGGAGGTTAGCGGCTCGAACTGAATTGGTCTGGGCGGAAATGACGACCGCGGCGCTCACCATACCGACCGCGTGTGCCACCGTGAGGACCAGGATCTGCAGGAGCAACCCGAGGCTCGGCGACCAGTCAGCGGTGTAATGCAATCCCACCAAGTAGACTGTAATTCCCAACCCCGCCGAGGCCAGGGGCGTGACGGTCGAGGCCATGGCCTTGCCCACGAAGAGCTCCTGATCGCTGAGAGGCGTCGAGAGCAGGGGCTCCAAACTGAAACGCTCCTTTTCGCCCACGAAACTTTCGAGCGCGATGACGAGGGAGACCGAGGTCGGAAAGAACCCGACAATCATCAGCAGGAAGGGGAAAAGCTGTTGGGCGACGAGCGGCGCCCCATAGCGGCTGACAAAATCAAGCGCCGTTCGCGCGGTGAAGTTCATCAGGAGCGGGAAGATCCCGGTCAGGATGACGACCGGGATGACCACCCGCCAGTCCCGGAACTGGTCCCGCAGTTCCCTGCGAACCAGAGTCCCGACCCGCGGCCAGTGGAACCCAAAGGATCTAGCGGGGACCGCGACGCTCATGATCGGCTCCCCTCTAGCTCGCGCTCGGGGAGGTTCTCGCCATCCGCCACCGCGCGAAGGTAGACCTCTTCCAAGCTCGGGCTGACCTCCCGAATTTCGAGGATTGGAATCCCCAGCCCGACCAAACGCCGCACGAGGATTGGATTCATCTCCTGGGGCTCGGCTACCTGATAGCGAAACCAAGTCTCGCCCGACGCCACGAGCTCGATCCGCTCGGGAAGGTCCCGACTGACCCCATCCCAGGGACCGGACAGACGAACCTCAAACGTGGGCACCCCGCGCAGACCGGCTCGCAGCTGGCCCGGCGTCCCTTCGGCAATGAGGCAACCTTTGCGGAGGATGGCGATGCGGTCGGCCAGCTCCTCGGCCTCCATCAGGTTGTGAGTACAAGTGAGGATCGTCTTGCCTTCCTGCTGCAACTCCCTCAGGAGGGAGCGCACCACATGGGCAGACTCGGGGTCAAGCGCCGAGGTAGGTTCGTCCAACAGCAGGACCGAGGGGTCATGCAAGAGGGCCCGAACCAGCGAGATCCGTTGGCGCATGCCCTTGGAGTATTCCGCCAGCCAGCGATCCTGATCGACCTGGAGGGCAAGCTTGGCCAGCAGCCACGCGGCCCTTTCCTTGCGAACCTGTGCCGAGAGACCGTACAAGGCCCCAAAGAAGTCCAGGTACTCTCCGGCCCGCATCCGCGTGTAGAGGCCGTGTTGCTCGGTGAGAACCCCCACAATCCCACGCACTTCCTGGGAGTTTTCGAGGAGATCAAATCCCCCCACCCGGGCTCCACCGCCGGTCGGTCGAAGGATCCCAGCCAGCATGCGGACCGTGGTGGTTTTCCCGGCTCCATTTGGCCCGAGCAGCGCCAGGATTTCTCCGCTCCCTACGCGAAGCGTCAGGCGATCAACCCCGCACCGGTCGCCGAACCACTTGCTCAAACCCCGGGCCTCAATCATAGCTTGGCTCACGGACCCTGACCGAAAAGGGAAATCTTCGCCCCCTCCATCCTGCGGACCCGGGGCTCCTTGGCCTCGTCTTGGCGCCCCGTTATGCTTCCGTGACTCCGCCGGGTCCTGCGGGCGCGGCCCCCAAAGGAACTCCCCGCAAGGAGCGGGTTGTCCAGTGCCGCCAGAAGAGCAGACCAGCGCTTGCCAAGGCGACGACCGCCATGAGGGCTTGGTTGACATCGATCCCCGCTACCGGAGAGGGGTCGAGCCGCAGGAACTCCAAGAAGAAACGACCCACCGGGTAAATGATCAAATAGATTAGGAACAGGTCCCCCGCGCGGAGTCGTCCGCGCTGTCGTTCCGTCAGATAAAGAAGGACCCCCAGGTTGAGCAGGTTCCACAGGGATTCATAAAGAAACAGAGGATGGTAGTAGGCGTACTGTTGAAAGCCCGTTAGTCGGTTTTCCGGGGCAATGTAGATCGCCCACGGCAGATTGGTTGGACTGCCGTACAACTCCTGATTGACGAAATTGCCCCACCGGCCAATCGCTTGGCCGAGGGCCAGAGCGGGTGCCGCGGCGTCGAGCCAAGATACGAAGCTGAGCTTGTTTCTCCTCGTGTACCAGAAGATCGCAAGCACGCCTCCGGCAACCGCCCCGGGGATCCCCAGCCCTCCCCTCCAAATGGCCAGGGCGTCCAGAGGATGGGTGAGGTAGTACCCGGCCGTAATGTGGTTCTCGATCATGCTCTGAGGAGGGGTCAGGATATGCCAGAGACGAGCACCAATTATGCCGGCAACGAGGACCCAGATCAGCATGTCCCAGACCCGCTCGCCGTCCAGGCCAAGTTTCCTGGCTTGGCGCTCAGCCAGAAAGGCGGCCGCGATTGCGCCCGCCATCAGGATGAGGCCGTAGAAGCGAATGTAGAGTATCCCCAGATGGATTCCGTAGGCATCAACCGACATCAAAAATTCTCCCTCCCTTTCGTTGGCCAGGGCGAGCTTCTATTCGCGACGCACCCGCCGCGCCTGGGCCCGGACGAAGAGAATCCGCTGCATGGCTGTGATATTGGCAAAGACGGCGATGATCCCAACTCCAGCAAGCGGCACATTCAGAATCAGGGCTGGGCTTAGGACCAAGTAGCGTTCCAGACGCGTCAGCAGGCCGACATCGCACTCAAACTTGAGCGCCTCGGCTCTTGCCTTTGAGTAGGACACCATCACCGAGCCCACGGCCGCGACGAAACTCAAGATCACGCCAAGCGGGTTTTGCTCCAGGGCGAAGCGGGTGAGCACCCCTCCCAAGATGAACAGCTCCGACCAGCGGTCCGTCACGGAGTCCACGAAGGCTCCAAAATTCGTGGGTTCGCCTCGAAGCCGTGCCATGGCCCCGTCCAGTGCATCGATCGGACCCATGACGAGAACCACCAATCCCCCCAGACGTGTCTGGCCCATGGCCAGCAACACGGAGGCCAAGGCATTGCCGGCCAAGCCGAACAGCGTGATGGTGTTCGGCGCCAGTCCCAATCGATTGAAGAAGCCTGCGATCGGATCAAGGACCGTCTTGAAGCGGGCCCGCATCCATTGGGACAGAGATCGCGGTCGCGTGAGACGTGCGCTTTCCGGGTCCATGAATGCTCCAGGTTCCAGAAGAAAGGGGGAGCGACAGCTTGGGCGAAATCACGGGCTCGCGATGTGCTTCAGGGGTGGATCGCCGCTCCTTGGGAGCGCGCGATCCGCAAGCTCCCCGCCGGGCTTGCCCAAGCGCTGCCTCCCGACGAGCACCCCGAATTCTAATCCCATCCCCGCAGGGCGGAAAGTTTTGGCGGATCTCCGCCGCGGTTCTCTACCCTTCCCCTTTCTCCTCGCCTCCCTCCCTGGGTTCACGCGAAACAAGGACTTCGCGGGTCTTTCCTCCGCTCTGTTCCCTCCCCACGATTCCGCGCTCATACAGTTCGTCCATGATCCGCGCCGCCCGGGGGTAGCCGATGCGCATCTTCCGCTGGAGCAGGGAGGCGCTGGCGCGTCCATATTGCCGGACGAGGGCTACCGCCTGTTCGAATTCTGCCTCGTCTTCGCCCTCTTGCTCCCCACCCTCCTGGATCATGTTCTCCCAGGGAGGCTCTGCGGCTGAGGCCTCGGCGGGCCTTTCCTGCGGAGGCCCAGCCCGCTCACTTTCCCGGGTTGGCTCCTCCCGTTGAGACTGCCAGAATTCAATGAGCCTGCGGATCTCGCTGTCGCTTACAAAGCACCCTTGAAGCCGAAGCGCGGTCCCGGATTCGGGGGACAGGAAGAGCATGTCGCCTCGGCCCAAGAGGCTTTCCGCACCCGGGCTATCCAAGATCACCCGAGAATCGACCGAGGAGGCCACCGCGAATGAGATCCGCGCCGGGAAATTCGCTTTGATCAGTCCGGTGACGACATCCGTGGAGGGACGCTGTGTGGCCAGGACCAGGTGAATGCCGGTGGCCCGCGACATTTGAGCTAGACGAATCACCGTTCGTTCGGTCTCATCGGGGGCCATCATCATGAGGTCGGCAAGTTCGTCGAGCAGGACGACAATGCGAGGTAATCGCTCGCCCTCTGTGCGAATCCCGACCTTGCGGTTGTAGTCCTCCAGGTGGCGAGCGCCAAGCGACTCCAGAAGTCGATAGCGACGATCCATTTCGCGGGTGAGCCAGCGAAGAACGGCCAGAATGCGCCTCAGGTCGGTCTCCACCTCGCCGAGCAGATGGGGCAGGCCGTTGAAGCGCACGAGCTCGACCATCTTGGGGTCGATCAAGACCAGACGCAAGTCTTCGGGCGTGTTGTTCGCAACAAGGCAGGCGGTCATGGCCGTGATGCAGACCGACTTCCCCGACCCGGTCGTCCCGGCGATGAGAAGATGGGGCATGACCGCCAAATCCGCCGCCACCGACTGACCCGCCACATCCATCCCCAGCGCCAGCATCAGCGGAGAATGCTTCTTTTGAAAGGCCGGGGATTCCATGACCGGCCGCAACCGGACCAGCGACGATCTCCGGTGCGGGACCTCTACCCCGACATAGGATTGGCCGGGAACAGGAGCCTCGATGCGCAAGGTCGGAGCGGCCAGGGCGAGGGCGAGGTCATCGGCCAGAGCCGAGATCTGTGACACCCTGACCTTGGAGCGTCGGAGCGCGCCGTCCTGGGCAGGCTTCTCGAGGAATCCGGGTTCCACGGCAAACTGGGTCACTGTCGGACCTGTCCGATAGCCGACCACCTTGGCCGGAATCCCGAAATCGGCCAGGGTCTTTTCAATTATCCCGGCCGTCTGATTCACTTCCCGGATTCCGGGGGATTCGACTTCGCCCCCCTCAAAGACCTCAAGGGGAGGCAGGCGCCGATCTCGCTTCTGCCGAAGGGGCTTGGTCGAAGGGGGAGCCTTGGCCTTCAGGGCCTTGCGAGATTCCTTGGACACGGGCTGGCTGGTCGAGGGGTGGGGCGGGCTGGGCTCAGGAAGAGTCGCCTCGCGGCCTTCCGCTGGGCGCCGCCGGGCGTTGTTCCCGGCGGTCTCGCTTGATCCTGCGATCTGCGAGAGGCCAGCCTGCTCCTCCTTGCGAGAGACCCCCCTCATCCAGGCTTCCAGCCGTTCCAGGGAGAGAGACAAGCCGTAGGCGGAGAGCGCCAGGGTCGCGACCACCAGAAGGATGGCCTGCCATGTGGGACCCATCACGACGCCGAGGATCTCCAACAACCCCCAGCCCAGGATTCCGCCTCCTCGACCTTCCCCGCTGAGCGTGACCTCCTTCCCTGCAATCAAAGTCAAGACGCCCAGGAATGCCAGGGAGGCAAGCTCGAGGGCGATCACCTTGGTCCACTCGAAACGCACCGCGGGCTGCACTCTCCTAAGGACGAGCAGACTCGCGACCCAAGCGCATGCGATCGGGATCAGCCATGCTCCCCATCCCATCCAAAGAAGAAGCCCTCCCCGCATCACGGTCAACACCGTGCCACGTCCGACGCCAAGAAGAGACAGGACGCAGAGCAGGGCCAGCAAGGCCAGCCCGATTGCCGTCAGATCTTCGAGATAGGGGTAAGAGGAGAGCTCGTGCCGCGCGCCACCCTGCAACGGGTTCCGATTGCCAGGGGGGGTACCGGATTGGCCTTTCGTCCCTGCTGGAGGCAGAGGGTCCGCCGTCATTCCGGGACTATGACCTGCTCTGGGGAGCCGCCGTCGGCCTCACGCAGGCTGAGTGCCATCTTGCGCGATCCGCAATCCAAGGAGAGAATGCGCGCGACCAGGCGATCTCCCTCGCGCACGATGGAGCGGGGATCCTCAACCGACCCTCGGCCCAGCTCGGAGACGTGGATCAGGCCTTCTACCCCCTCTTCCAGCGTCGCGAACGCCCCGAAGCTCGTGATGCGAGTGACTCGACAGGGAACCCGTTGCCCCACTTCAAAGCGTTCGGCCACAGTGGCCCAGGGATCGGGCTGCATTCTCTTCAGGCTAAGCGCCACTCGACCTTGGTCGCGATCGACGCTCAGGATCTCCACCTCGACCTTTTGGCCGCAGTGCACATGATCTTCTGGGCGCAGGACCCGGCCCCAGGAGATCTCCGAGACGTGTACTAGACCCTCCATTCCTCCGAGGTCAACGAACACCCCGAAGTTGGTGATATTGGTGACCTCTCCAAAGCGCCGTTCTCCAGGTTGCAGGGAACCCAGCAATTGGGCCCTGCAGCCCGGCCCGGCCTTGGCCGCGCGCTCCGAGAAAACGATCCGTCCGCGCTCGGGATCGAACTCGATAATTTTCAGGGAGAGCGTGTCGCCGAGGCGCTTGCGCATCAACTCTTGCCTCTCCTCCTCCGAAACTTGAACGGGCAGATTGACCAAGTGCGAGGCCGGCACGAATCCACGCATTCCGTCGGCCTCCACCAGCAGGCCGCCCCGGTTGCACCCAACAACGGTCATGCAGATGACCTCATCCTTTTCAAAGAGACCGCGAGCCCGCTGCCAATCTGCTGCCGTCAGGCCACTTTTTTCCGAGAGAGGCCCCGTTCTCGGCCGAGCGCTCACCTTGCCGCGTTGCTCCTCTTGCAAAACGGAAGTCCACCAGGCCTCATCCATGGGCTGCGAACCTCCGGTCTCCCAGAAGGTGAGACGATCCGAGTCCTCCGTTCCCCTGTCCGTGTTCATATTCGCATCCTCGCTTCTCACGAAACGAAAGTTCACCGATTCAGGCGATCCAATCGCGAGGGCATGGCTCAGCCAACCACCTCATAGTCCGTTGCCCTGTCGCTCGACTGCCGTTCCATGTCCGCAATGACCCGCGACACCTCCTCCAAGGCCACGCGCTGCTTGCGGTAGAGGTCGGCCTCCGAAACCGCCAGGTGGGTAGCGATGTCCCGCACTCGGCGGCCTTCGAGGAACTTCATCTCCAGGATATTGTAGAGCAGCCATTCCGTGGTGAAGCGCCGCTCTCCCTCCGGCCGGACCCGTTCGATGGCCTCCTTGAGCACGGCCCGTAACGCGTTGACTTCGTTGCCGTTGCGGGATTGGCTTTGTTCCTGGACCACGCGTAGTTGCAGCAACGGGCTTTGGGTGAGCTTCGGCCCTCCCCAGTAGTGGGTCAGCGCATCACGGACCCATTGCAGGAGATCTACCCCCGGAGGCAATCCGTTGTTGGGAGCCGCAAGCAACGTGGCCTGCCCGTACCGTGCTGCCGCACTCAGCCGCTGGATTCGGTCCACCTCAGGCACGAGACGATCCACCGAGGCAAAGACCTCAGCCTGCAGACGTCGATCTTCCAATGCCTGGGCAGCCCGCTCAGCCAGACGTCCGAGACGCTCCAGCTCCTCATCGGTCAGAGGGCCCCGAGCGTCTCCCGGCCGTACGCCGAGCATCCCGAGCATCTGTGAGCCTCCCGGCGAGTGCAATGGAAGAATCCAGTAATCCCCCCATCGGAAGAGCTCCCCCGCGTCCGGCACAAGAACAATCTCCTCGGGTCGAGGCAGCGAGGAGGAACCCGCTTGGATCGGCAGGAGATCCGCGGGGCCGACGCCCACCCGGTAGGCAGCCTTCCCGTCCGGGTCCAGTTCGATCACGAAGGCCGCCGGAACGCTGAGAAGGTCGCACACCCCGGCCAGCAAGGTCTCCAAGAACTGCTGCATGTCCGAATGAGTGAGAAGGCGCTCTTCCAGCATCTGAAGGCGCCGCAGATCTCCCCGATCGGCGGCGGATCCATAGAACAGCAGACGTTCGAGAGGCTCACGGAACAAGGTGATCGCGAATTGCAGCATCAGAAGTGTGGCAACCATGGCCAAGGGGACCGTGCGGCTGTTCGGAATCCCGATCGAGCGCACGAGTTCTCCCAGGAGAACCGTGACCGCAAGAATTGCGACCGCAACCACCGGCCCTCGCAAGAGCCATTGGAAAATGCGGCCCTTGACCACGCGATCGGAATAGGTGACCCCGAAGTACGCGGTCGCGTAGGCCATCATGACCAGCAACGCGGCAACGAGCGCGTTCGTGACCAGCCGGATGACCCAAAAAAAGAGAGGATGAAGATTGGCCCCCCCTCCCAGGATGAGCAAGAACGGGAAGGCGGCCATGGCCGGTGCGGCCGAGGCGACCAGGAGATAGGTCATCCGTCTGCGGCTGGTGGAAGTCTGCAAACGGCGATAGGCGCGTACGAGGTTGACCGCGGTCCATCCCAGGAGGAGAGTGAAGTAGATCAGGACGATCCAGAAATAGGGACCCGCTTGCAGATAGGGCGCCCCCGCGCTCACCGCCACTCGCCTCACGAGGTTTTCGGTGAGGGTCGCCTCATAGATGAGAATAGCACTGGCGAAATACATCGCCTGCACGGCAAAGCGCCGCCGACCCCGCGACGGACGACCTGCCGCAGCCAGAAGTGCATCGGAGAAATGGAGGTACGCAGCCGGGAGGAGCGCTGTACCAATCCACTGGAAATGGAGCCACATGCTGGTCTCCCCCAAGTTGCCCGCGGTGGAGGCCAACACATCTGCCACGGTGATGACGGTGACACAGGAGAGGATAACAGCGAAGGCGCGCGCGACTCGATCTCGCAGGTTGAAGGTCAACGCGTAGAGCAAGAGGGAAAACGCCGTGATGGCGATTCCCGCAACCAAGACCTTATTGAGGATGGCCAAGACACTCAGAAGAGACTCAACCATTCACCGTTTGGACTTTGTGCCACGATACTCTGCACTCGACATGGAGACAGTTTGGATTGTACCAGAGGCATCTCGAGCCGGCAAAAGGAACTCGTGAACCTTGCCCGTGCGTCAGCTCGAGGGACTGAGCACCTGGATAGGAACCACACAGGGCTTGGGCGAGCTCCCTTTGCTGTCCGTTACGGTCAATCGCAACTGATAGACGCCGGGCGGCACCGTCGTGCTGTCCCACTGTCCCAGAACGCCATCCGTAACCCGGGCGTTGCTAGCCTTCAGCGTCACCCACACATCAGCCGCCTGCGGGTTTCCCAATTCGTATTTCCAGAAAGCGAAGTCCGGAATATCCGCGCTCCCGCGGATCTCCACATTCCCTTGTACGGTTTGACCTGGTGTTGGAGACTTGATCGTCGCATGGAGGTTGGTGCAGCCACTGAGATCCACTCCATACAGGATGAGCGGCGTTGGACTGGGAGTAACCGCGACTTCGAGGGTGCTGACCGCCTGCACCAACTGCGATCTCCTCACCTGAGGCAGAGCATAGTTAACGGCAGCAAAAACCAATCCAACGGTCAGCCCAAGAAAAACCAGCATGCTCATCGATTGGTTCTGGCGTCGAGAGAGGGCCTCCCGTTCCAGACCAAAAATCGTCTTGCGGAGTTCTCGGCGGGCTACATAAATCCTACGCAAATAGGCCAGCGCGAGGGCGCCAGCCACGACGTAGAGCAGAACCTCATACGACTGCAGGAGATTCAGAACCTCCACCACGGCCCTGCCTCACAAGGTTTCAAGAATGGCCCTGACCAGGCTTTGAAGAGTGGGAGTAATTGCCTTCCCCGCCTGGAGCACCTCCTCGTGACTGGTCGAAGTCGAGCCATCGAGGTTAGCCTTATTGCTGATGCCGGAAAAAGCCAGAACTCGCGTGCCGCCGTGTCGAGCGGCCACGACTTCGGGAACGGTAGACATGCCCACGACATCGGCGCCCGCCGTTCTCAGGAAGCGCAGGTCGGCGGGTGTCTCGAAGGTCGGCCCCGCCAGACAGGCGTAGACCCCTTCGCGAAGCCCGAGGCCGAGGCGCTTCGCAGCCCGGCGAGCCTCATTCATCAGCGGCCGGTCGTAGGCCTGGCTCATGTCCACGAAGCGCGGACCGAGGTGTTCATCGTTTTGTCCTCGCAACGGACTCAACCCGCCCATTCCGATCAGGTTCAGGTGATCGGTGATGAGCATCACTTCTCCGGGCAGAAAGGCGGGGTTGATGGCGCCTGCCGCATTGGTAACGACCAGGATCTCAATTCCCAAGACCTGGAGCACGCGGACTGGAAAGGCGATCTGAGACATTTCGTAGCCCTCATAGTAATGGGCCCGACCTTGCATCACGATGACTTCCTGACCGCTGAGTTCCCCCGCAATCAGCTGTCCCTTATGTCCTTCCACCGTAGGGATCGGCCAGTTTGGGATTCCAGAATACGGAGTGCACCGAGGGTGCTGGACGCCTTCGGCCAACGAGCCGAGCCCAGAGCCAAGGATCAGCCCGACTCGCGGTTTACGCGTCAGGCTGGGCTGGACGATCGCAGCGGCCTCTTCGTAATCTTTGCGGGTGAACTGGATCGCCATCTCTTCCTTCCTTCGCCGCGGACGATTCCGAATGCTCGACCCCAGTGTACATGACTTTGCCACGCCCGGCGGCCCAAGGTCGACCCCCTCGGGGCGGCCTCCGCGATCCGGGTTCCCCTACACAATGCAGGAACGCGGGTTGCCGAGAAGCCGCGCGCGGCCTTGGCCCCCTGGCCCTGCGGCCAAGAGCGGGTGCTTCGGACCGGGGCGGTCGAGTGGGTCAGAGAATCATCATCGCGTCTCCAAACGAATAGAAACGGTAGCGAAGGTCGCGAGCTTGTCGATAGGCCTCGCGGATGTGCTCTTTTCCCGCAAAGGCAGACACCATGACCAAAAGGGTGGACCTGGGAAGATGGAAGTTGGTGACCAGCGCGTCCACCACTCGAAACGAGAACCCGGGCGTGATGTACAGACTCGTTTGGCCTTCCCAGGCCGATATGCTGCGGGGGCCACCGAGACCCTCTCCCATCCAAGCCGCTGTCTCCAGAGCGCGAACGCTGGTCGTTCCCACGGCAACCACTTTCCGCCCCAAGCGGTGGGCATTTCGAACGGATTCCGCGACTTGGGCGGACACTCGTACCCACTCGCTATGGAGCGGGTGCCGTTCAACCTCCTCCTCGGTGATCGGTCGGAAGGTATCCAGGCCGACATGGAGGGTCACGAACGCGAATTGGACGCCTTGATCCTGCAGCTCGTTGAGCAGCGATACGGTGAAGTGCAAGCCAGCGGTCGGGGCCGCGGTGGATCCGGGATCCCTTGCAAAGACCGTCTGGTACCTCTCTGGGTTCCGAAGCGGCTCATGGATGTACGGTGGGAGAGGAACCCGGCCAAAGTCCGAGAGAAGCTCCGTGGTCGAGGCGGAAAAGCGCAGCAGGCGCCGACCCTCGCCGAGGTCCTCAACGACCTCGGCCTCCACCTCCTCCGCCCGTGGGCTGCGACTCTGGGTTTCGCCGCCAGGGATCAGGGCGAGGCGTCCCCCCGGTACGACGTGCTTTCCCCGGACCAGGGCCTCCCAAGTCCCCTCTCCACGCTTGGCCAGAAGCAGGAGCTCGACCCGTCCGCCCGTCGGGAGCTTGCGTGCCTGCATTCGAGCCGGGATCACCTTGGTGTCGTTGAACACCAGCAAATCTCCCTCCCCAAGCAATTGCCTTACATCCCGGAATCCTCGGTGCTCGATCTCTCCGGTGGTGCGATGAAGGACCAGGAGCCGCGAAGAATCCCGCGGCTCGGATGGGGATTGAGCGATCAGCTCGCTGGGAAGGTCATAGTCGAATTCAGAAAGACGCATTCCACCCATGGCCTTGGCCGCTGACGGCTGGGGACCAGACCCCTCTTCCTGCCAGGTTAGCGGCGAATGCGCAGGATGAGATTCAAGAGCAAGGTCAGGATCACGCTGAGAAGGATTGCGCTCACCAGGGGAAGGAAGCAGGAGAAACCCGACGTCTCAATGCGGAGATCTCCAGGAAGATTTCCCAGGGGAAGACCCACCCTGCCCAACAGCCAGATCAGCCCGCCCAACCCGGCGATGCTTAGTCCGAGCAGCAGCAGGATCCGTCCCACAGCGCTGAGATCCAACATCGCACTTGCGTCCTCACTTTGAAAGCGAAAAGGAATCCCGTGCCCAGGTCCCGGGTCTTGCGGGGGAGGGCCGGGTCAGAGAAGGTCGGGTTGCTCGCCCCGGTTGTATGTGAGATTGAGATGTTCGTAGGCCAAGCGCGTGGCCACTCGACCCTGGGGAGTACGATCCAAGAAGCCCAGCTGCAAGAGGTACGGCTCATAGACATCCATGATGGTGTCGGGCTCCTCGCTGATCGAGGCGGCGATCGTACCCAACCCAACCGGGCCTCCGCTGTATTTTTCGATGATGGTGCGCAGGACTCGACGGTCAATATCGTCCAGCCCGAGCCGATCGACGTTGAGCATTTCCAGAGCCTGATAAGCGACCTGCTCTGTGACCACACCGTTCGCGCGGACCTGGGCGTAGTCCCGCACCCTTTTCAGGAGCCGTAGCCCGACCCGGGGTGTCCCCCGCGCGCGCTTGGCTATTTCCGCCATCCCCCCCTCATCAATCGCCACGCTCAGCAAATTGGCCGCGCGCCGAACGATGTCAGTGACCTCGGATACCGAGTAGTAATCGATACGGTAGACGGCGCCGAAGCGGGCTCGCAGAGGGGCGCTAACCAAGGCAAGACGGGTCGTGGCCCCGACAACCGTGAAGCGAGGCAGGCGGAGGCGGATCGAGTGGGCACTCGGGCCCTTGCCCAAGACAATGTCCAACGCGAAGTCCTCCATGGCGGGGTAGAGGACTTCCTCAATCACCTTGCCCAGTCGGTGGACCTCATCGATAAAAAGCACGTCGCCCGGCTTGAGATTGGTCAGAATCGCCGCCAGATCGCCCGCCCGCTCGATTGCGGGCCCCGAGGTGGCCTTGATCGCGACACCCATCTCGTTCGCCAAGACGTGGGCGAACGTGGTCTTGCCCAGTCCCGGGGGGCCGTAGAACATGACATGGTCAAGGGGTTCGCCCCTCTCCCGCGCGGCGCCAATCAGAATGGCCAAGTTTTCCTTCAAATGCTCCTGACCCACGACTTGGGACAGGGTGCGCGGACGCAGTGCCGGATCGAGTGCATCCTCAAGAATGGATTGCGGGGAAACAACGGGGCGTTTTTCGGCCATGTCCCACGATTATAACCCGCGCAGCACCTGCCCATGCGCCAGTATAATCCGGGGACACTCATCCCCGGAGCGTTCCTGCCGCGCGGAAATCCATGTGAGCGGATCTTGGATTGACCGCCCTGCCGCTCATGGTGGCCACGCTCGCGGCGGGCAGGTGGCCCATCGTCATCCCCCCCTCCGGCCCCACGGCCGAGGGGGGCGCCGGGGGAAGCGCAGCTCCCGGGCCTTCACCCGCTCGAGCCGAGGCTTCATCGCGCCGGGCGGGCCCTCCTTGATCCGCGCTGGAGAGGGTGGAGCTACTCTGGCAGAATGGGCTTCCCGAGAGCCACGAGCATTTCGAGGCCCAGGAAGGCGTCGGCAATCTGATGTTTGTTGACGAGCTTCACGGCTGGGCGGCCGCGGGAAACCTGATCTTCCCCACAGTCGACGGGGGGAAGGGCTCTCGTCCCCCCAGGCAACAAAGGTCTTCGGTCCTTCCGGAACGAATCGGATTCGCGCCACCCCCTGCGAGGTGAACAAGATGTCACCAATTTACCCCTCCCCTCACCCGCTGGTCGCCTCAAAGCTCGCTCGTCTGCGCGACCTGACCACAGAGCCCAAGGAGTTCCGAGAGCTGATCCGCGAGATCTCCATGCTGCTGGCCTACGAGGCCACAGCGGACCTCGCCACCCACGATATCACGGTGCAGACTCCCATGGGTATTGCCAAATGCCTGCAGGTGACGGACAGGATCGGGTTGGTCCCGATCCTGCGAGCGGGCTTAGGAATGGTGGAGGGGGTGTGGGAAATGCTTCCGGGTGCCGAGGTTTGGCATATTGGCATGTACCGCGATGAAAAGACCCTCAAACCGGTGCAGTACTACAACAAGTTGCCTCTAGAGCCCCGGGTATCCATTTGCCTGATTCTCGACCCCATGCTGGCCACCGGAGGGTCAGCCGTTGCCACGGCCGACATCCTGAAGAGGTGGGGGGTCCGGCGGATTAAGTACGTCGGCCTCATCGCTTCTCCCGAGGGCATCGCCGCCATGCAAAGGCAACACCCTGACGTTCCCCTCTACCTGGGCGCAGTCGACGATCAATTGAACAAAGTGGGGTACATCCTCCCAGGTCTGGGTGACGCCGGGGATCGGCAGTTCGGCACAGGATGAACCGGACTTCACAGAGGCTCGAAGCGTGCGGTGAAATGGCGCAGCAGGGCGGGCGCATAAGTCATGCGCAGTCCGCGCAGGCCCGCTCGGCGCGGAACGATGCGGGCGACTGTTTCGATGACAAAATCCAAGTGGGCTTGGGTGTAAACCCGGCGAGGCAGGGCGAGTCGCACGAGCTCCAGCGGGGCATAGAGCATCTCGCCAGTCCGTGCGTCTGGATGGGCGAACATGGTGGACCCGACCTCCACGCCGCGGATTCCACCTTGCAGATAAAGCTCGATCGCGAGAGCCTGCCCAGGGAATTCAGCGGGGGGAATATGAGGCAGGAAGGCGCCTGCGTCCAGGTAAATGGCGTGCCCGCCCGGGGGTTGGACAATCGGAACCCCGGCTTCGGTTATGCGTTCGCCCAGATAGCGGATCTGGCCAACCCGATAGGCCAAATACTCCTCATCCAGAGCTTCTTCGAGTCCCACCGCCATCGCGTCGAGGTCGCGTCCCGCCAGGCCTCCATAAGTGGGGAAACCCTCCCGCAGGATGAGTTCGTTGCAAACCTGCTCGTACAGGTCATCGTCGTTCAGGGCCAGGAATCCGCCAATGTTCACCAAGCCGTCCTTCTTGGCCGACATGGTGGCGCCATCGGCAAGCGAAAAGATCTCTCGAGCAATCTCGGGCAAGGGTCGGCCTTGTTGGCCTGGCTCGCGCTCATGAATGAAGTAGGCATTCTCTGCGTAGCGGCACGCGTCGATAAAGAAAGGGATATGGTGACGGCGGTAGACCGCGCTTACCTGTTGCAGGTTCTCAAGGGATACCGGCTGGCCGCCTCCGGCATTGTTCGTCACGGTGATCATGCCGAAGGGAATCTGTCCGGGGCCCACGCGGCGGATGAAGTCTTCCAACCGAGCAATATCCAAGTTCCCCTTGAAGGGATGGCGACTCTGCGGGTCCTGCCCTTCCGGGATCACCAGGTCCTCGGGGATGCCCTCGCGCGCCAGGATATTCGCCTGGGTTGTGTCAAAATGCATATTGCTCGGGACGTGCTGTCCTGGCTTGAGGAGGACAGCACAAAGGATGTTTTCCGCAGCCCTCCCTTGATGGGTGGGGACAAAATGCCTGAACCCGAAGATCTTTTTCATCACCGCAGAGAGATGATAGAAGGATCGGGCGCCCGCGTAGGACTCGTCGCCCATCATGAGCGATCCCCACTGATGATCACTCATGGCCCCCGTGCCTGAGTCGGTGAGCAGATCGATGTAAACATCTTCCGCCTTGAGAGCAAAGAGGTTGTACCCAGCGGCGCGCAAGGCGGACTCACGCTCAGCGCGATGGATACGGCGCAGCGGTTCAACCATCTTGATTCGAAATGGCTCTGCCGGATAGGGGAACAATGCTCCTCCTCGGGAGGGTTTGCGAGCAGTGTAGCATGGAACATCGCCCCCCAGGGTTCCCTCAGTCTGAGGGGAAGACCCGTGCTCTGCCCAAGTTCACGGTGCGACGAAAACCGGACGATCCCGGATAGGTATAATTGCGCCGTGTCCAGGAAAGCGGAGCGTCATTCCTATAGCGGCTGGGTCAGCCTAACCCTGGCCGTCTCCTCCGTCCTCCTTTTGGGAATGGCCCTATGGCCCCCGTCGATCTTGAGCGAGTCCATTCCCCTGGTGGGCGAAGCGCTTACCTCGGCCCAGGCCCCCAGCCGCCAGGATGCGAATGTGGACTTCGCGCTCAGCCTTCACTGGCCCGCCGGCCTTCGCCTGGGGCAGACTGCGACAGCCCGGCTCACTCTCGCGCCGGTGAAGGGTCAAATCCCGGCTCCGATCTCTGGATTCAACCGCATGGTGGTCGCCGAATTGCGAGGCAACGGAATTGTTGTCGACCCAGAGGGAGAAATCGCTGAGCCGCTCTCGCCAGCGGGACGGGCCACTTTTGCCTGGACGATCACGACCGCATCCCAAGGATCGGCTAGCGCAACCATGTTCCTGCGCCTGCAACTGGTGCCGGAAGGAGGAGGAGAGGTGGTGGAACGAACCGTCTGGGCCCGGACGTTGCAGACTCGGGTACTGGCCCCTCTGGGACTCTCCCGGGCGGCCGAATTCGCCTTGGGAGTTGCCGCGCTGATCGTTAGCCTCGTCCTGATGCTTCCCCGGATCCTCGGAAAGTTTGGCCGATGAAACCGAGTGGCTCGAACGAAAGCGCCGAGGTGGTTTCTCTGACCTTGGGTCCGGTCGGGACCAACTGCTATTTGGTCGCTGACCTCGCGCAGCACGAGGCCGTTGTCATTGACCCTTCCTGGGACGGGCAACACATCGCTGGGGAACTAGAGCGCCGAGAATGGCAGCTGTGCGCGATCTTGATTACCCATGCCCATTTTGATCACATCGGGGGATGTGCCGAACTGATCGCACGGTTCCCTGCCCCGACCTATCTGGGCCAAGCAGATCTGCCTCTGTGGACTGCCAAAGGCGGGGCGGACCTTTTTGGCGTCCAGTTCACCTCCCCCCCTGTCTCGCCCAAACCCCTCGGGGCAGGAGATCGGATCCGCTGTGGGCAGTTGCTCCTGGAAGTTCTTTCCCTGCCGGGGCATACGGCCGGACATGTGGGTTTCCTTGAGCGAAAGCGAGGCTGGCTCTTCTCGGGAGATGTGATCTTCTCCGGCAGCATCGGCCGGACCGACCTGCCCGGCGGAAGTTACCCTCAACTCCTCCAGAGCATTCAAACCGGAATTCTTTCCCTTCCCGACGATACGCTGATCTTCTCCGGCCATGGACCGGTCACGACTGTCGGGCAAGAACGGGTTGGAAACCCATTCCTCGTTTAGCCTGGATCGGCCAAGCCCCCGCAGATTCCAGATTCGCGCCCTTTCCGGGGATGGGGCCGCGGTCAGGGGTCAAGGTTGGCAAAGCAATCGAAACGCCTGCTGACCCTGTTGGCCTTGCGCCCAAGCGACAAACGAAGCCCAGGTCCCCTGAGGTTGCTGGCGAGCGATTGCCACTACTGGAATCCTGAGCGGGTATTCCCCCATCTGGATCGTCTCTCCCCTCGGCGCCACTCCATCGATCGGCAGAGCCCTCAAGCCCGAGGCCAGGTCAATGCAAGGGAGGTAGCCGATTGCCAAGGGGTCTTCATGGACGGCCTGCACGACAGCCCAAGAGGCCGGTACCACCAAGGCCTCGCTGCTGAGTGGCTCGCTTCCCAGGACGGAGTGGTCAAACGCGAGGCGAACCGGCGATCCCTTTTCCCGGCCGACCAAGTGAATGGCCCCGGCCCCAGATCCTAGCGCTGACCAGCTCGTGATCTTTCCCGAGAAGACCTCTCCCAGTTGCTCAAGGCCAATCGAGAGGATCGGGTTGTCTGGGCGAACAATCACCACAATGCCTTCCCAGCCCAATTGGGCCGCCCACAGCCCCTCCGGCGGGGACCCCAGCTCAATGGCGAGCTGCGCCTCCCCGGACTGGAGCTCCTCGCTGAGGGCACTTTGCGGAATCGCTTGAACGGCCCCCGGTCCGCGGGAGGTCGATGCGGGCCACACGCTTGCATTGATCGCAAGCAACCGCGCAACCATGGCCTGTGCCGAGGGATCGGCAATAACCACTGGAAAGGGCATGGGCGTCCCCGCAGGGGCCTGTGCGGTCCCACAGGAGATGAGGATCAAAGGGCCCAGGAAAGAGAGACTCCAGACCGGTAGAGGCGAACGCATTGGCCGACCGGCTTTCATTAGCGCACGAAGGAAAGCAGGACCGTTATTGAACCCAAGACGCCACAATAGAGGGCGAAGACCCGCAAGGAATGGGTCGTCAGGTAGCGGAGCAACCAGCCGATGACGAAGAATCCAACGACCGCCGCGGCGACGAACCCTGCCGCACCGAGCATGAGGTCGGAGGCAAGATCCGGAAGACTTGCCAGGCCCCTGGCTCCAACGATCCCGGCCTCCAGCAGGATCGGCACGGCCATCAAGATGGAAAAGCGGGCAGCGGTGGGCCGGCTCAGGCCAGTGAGCGTGCCAGTCGCCATGGTCACACCGCAACGCGAGACCCCGGGCAACAGGCCGATGGCCTGGGCGACTCCCATGAAGATCGCGTCCCGCCAACCGGCCTGGAGCAAAGATCGGGAAGGTCGTCCGATGAGATCGGCCAGAAAGAGGAAAGCCCCGGTCGCAAGCAAGAAACCACCCAGGGTCCGAGGACTGGACAAGGATTCGCGCAGAGTCTGCTGGAGGACTAGGCTTGCCAAGGTGGCCGGGAGGGCTGCCAGTGCGACCTGCCATGCGAGTCGCGCCTGGGGATCTTCCAGCGAACGGTTAATAAGGCTCAGCACGCCGGCGCGGACCAAGCCTCGCAGGTCCGTCCAGAAGAACCCGACCACGGCCACTAGCGCTCCCATCTCCCCAAGAATATTGAGAGCCGAAGCGGGGTTGGGTTGGATCTGCCAGCCGAGCAGCCAGGGAACCAGCACGAGATGAGCCGAGCCGGAAATCGGCAGGAATTCGGCGATTCCCTGCACAGCGCCGAGAACCATGGCCTGCACGACGGTCATCTGCTGCTCCCTCCGGGTATGGATCGAAAGTGGAACTGGCCCAAGGACCTCCGAGGGCAACTATCCTAGGATCCCCCACGGGCGCTTCCACCCACAGGGTACGGCGGCTCTTCGATCCGGGATATCCCACCGGCAGGCGATCATCCGCGCTCCGTCATGCCATCGCGCGAGACTCGATACCGGGCCCCGTCGCCCTGCCCCAATCTGCAACCATTCGCTCAAACCTCCCCTCCCGGATTGCCGCGCGCATCTCTCGGGTCAGCTCAATCAGCAGGAAAAGATTGTGGATGGAAAGCAATGTGGCCGCCAGCATTTCTCGCGCCTGAATCAAATGGCGGAGGTAGCCCCGACTGAAATGCTGGCACGTGTAGCAACCACACCCCAATTCGATGGGACGGGCATCGCGGGCGTATGCGGAGCCGACCAGATTCAGTCGGCCCGCATGGGTGAGAGCTGAGTGATGACGGGCCAGCCGAGTGGGCAGGACGCAGTCAAAAATATCTATGCCGCGAACCACTCCCTCAATCAAATCCCGGGCCGTCCCGACCCCCATCAGATAGCGAGGCTTTTCTTCAGGAAGAAGAGGATTCACAAGATCAAGCATGGCATAGGTCTCCTGCTTGCTCTCTCCAACCGACAAACCGCCGATCCCATATCCCGGGAATCCGAGCGAGGTAAGAAATCGAGCCGATTGCTCCCGCAGATCAGGGAAGACCCCACCCTGCACGATCCCGAACAGGACCTGATCGCCGCGCCGGTGGGCCCGCAGGCATCTTTCTGCCCAGGCGTGCGTGCGTGCCAGCGCCAACTCGTTGTGCGGACGGTCGTACGGAGGCGGGCACTCATCCAGGGCCATGATGATGTCGCCCCCCAAGTTCTCCTGAACGGAGATCGCAATTTCCGGGGTCAGGCGATGGCTTGACCCGTCAATGTGCGATCGGAAGCTAATCCCCTCTTCATCCACCTCTCGGATCGCGCTCAAGGAGAAGACTTGGAAGCCCCCCGAGTCGGTCAAGATTGGCTTCGGCCATTGCATGAAGGCGTGGAGTCCCCCCAGCTGCGCGACCATCTCGTCGCCTGGTCGCAGGAAGAGATGGTACGTATTCGCCAGGATCAGAGTCGCGCCCAGTTCCTCCAGCTGAGCAGGCGTGAGAGCCTTGACACTCCCCTGCGTGCCCACAGGCGCGAACACCGGAGTCTCCAGTGTACCGTGGGGGGTTCGCAACCTGCCCGCCCTGGCGCGACCCTCTTGGGCGACCACCTGGAAATCGAAGGGTTCCATCCTATAGGTGCCAGAACAAGTGCAGCCCAATCAGGACGACTCCTGCGGTTAGGAGGGTCAGTGGCCCACCCACCCGGAGATAGTCCCGATAGGAGTAACCCCCCGATCCCATGACCAGCGTGTTCACGGGATGGCCAAGGGGTGTCGGAAAAGCGAGCGAGCAACCCAGGGCGACCGCCATCGCCATCCCGCGAGGGTCGACTCCGCTGGCCTGAGCAATCGCCAAACCGATCGGCGCCAGCATGATCGGCACGGCCGCCTGCCCGGCGATAATCTGGTTGAGGATTGTCGCCCCCAAAAGCATGAGGCCGGCAATAACCAGAGGGCCCGATCCGGAAGCGAAAGAGACTAGTCGGTTGGCAACCAGAGTGGCCAGGCCCGTCGTGCTGATGGCGGTGCCCAGCGGCCACATGCCCGCGATCAGGAACATAGACTTCCAGTCGACGGCTCGGTAGCCCTCGTCCATGGTCAAGCAGCCGGTGACCAGCATCAGGGAGGCTCCCGCCAGGGTGGTCACGGCTACGGGCATCCATCCCAGAGCGGCTATGCCGAGAGTCACCAACCCGATGCCGGCAGCCAGGTACGCCTTCCCCGGTCTCATCACCGCATCGGGATCCTCCGCGAGCAGGATAAAGTCACGGCCCTCCCGCAACAGACTCAGCTTGGAGGCGGTCCCCTGCACCAAGAGGGTGTCTCCGGCTCGCAAGGGAAGTTCAGACAGGTTGGACCGGATGGGGCTTCCCTGTCTCCAAAGCGCCAACACATTGAGCCCGAATCGCTCCCGAAATCGCAACTGGCTCAGGCTCTTACCAAAAATGCCGGCATGCGGGGAGAGCACGACCTCACCCAGGACGGTTTCCTCATTGGTCACGGCCATCGGAATCGCCGGTTCGGTCAGAAGCTGCAGCCCATTCTGATTCAGGAGTTCGACCGACGGCTGACCTTGCGCCAGGACAACATCGCCCTCATGGACGGTGACCTCCGGGGACGGGGCGACCTGCAATCGCCCCTGGCGGGCCAATCCCACGACATGAAGGCCCAGGCGCGATGCCCAACGTCCCTCCTGGAGACTGAGCCCGGCCATGCCCGATCCCGGGTTGACCTTTAGCTCGCAAAGGCTGGTCTTGATCCCGTAAAGGCTCTCCAACTCGGCGCGCAGCCGGACGGCGCGCGCTTCCTGGCCGGGAGGATATCGCTCCGGAAGCAACCGTCGACCCGCGAGCACCATGTACGCTGTGCCCGCCAGCACGACCGGGACGCCAACTGGAAGAAAGTCAAGCAATCCAAACGGGGCCAAGCCCCGCTCCCTCAGACTGCCACTCACAATAATGTTGGCGGTAGTGAGCAGGGTCGCCATCCCGCCCAGGACCGTGCCAAAGGCCATGGGCATGAGCAGACGCGACGGAGAAACGCGCGACTGCCTCGAAAGGCTGATTACCGCTGGCAGCAGGACCCCTGCGGCGGCGATGTTGTTCATGAAGAGCGAAAGGGTTGCGGCGGTGAGCATGGTGACCAAGATGCTCTGCACCTCCCCACCCCCGCTCAGCCGCATCATGAAGCGGCCCAGGACCATCGTCACGCCGGTCTGCCGCAGGCCTTCCGAGATGATGAAAATGGCGAGGATGGTGATGACCGCCGTTCCGCTAAATCCTGCCAGGTCCTCTTCCGGCGTGACCAAGCGAGTCAACCCAAGGGCCACCAACGTAAGCAAGGCGAGCAAGTCCGGACGAAGACGCGTGGCGATCATTAAGATCGACACAGAAGAAATGATGAGGAGCAGGAGCAAGATCGTGGAGGTCATGCAGGGCGAGATTATAGCCCATGCGCGAGACGAAATGACAGGCGTGCCGGCATTCTTCTTGCGATCCTGTCTTCTCCCCGGATTGAGAGCCGGTGGTGATTTCTGGCCGGCCCGCTGTTGAATGCCCCTCCCGCCCCATGCGCAGGTGGGCTCCTTTGTCGAAGGGCGGAGATTGCGCCGCAGTCGGCGCGTCCCCAGGAGCGGAGCCGGGGAGGGGCGCGAGGGGGCACCCAGCCCGAGCGAGAGAGGTGGGTCAGGCCCGGGCCGTTGCCGAAAAGGAGATCGCCTGCCACATCTGTGGCCCCGCTAAGCTTCTCACCCGCAGTGCCGGGACCGAACCGATTTCTCGGCGGTCCCTGGGGCCACCCGCGGCCGGGGGGCTACCCGTCCCCTCACCCAACCGGACCGAACCCTCTTGCTTCTGGCCTGCGCCGGCCGAGCTCAGCCGAATAGGCGATTCCTTGCCTCTCCCTCGCTGACCTTGCCCTCAGAGAGGACCCGGCTCCTTGGGTTGCATCCGAGCTGAGTGAACACTGGGCCCTCGCCATTGGATGAGGTTTCTCCTTATAATAGAGTCCCTATCAGCCGGGAAGGTGCGCATGTCTGAAAGCGTCATTCGCGTCGTCGGAGCACGGGAACACAATCTCAAGAACCTTTCAGTAGACATCCCGCGTTTGAAGCTGGTGGTCATCACGGGGCTTTCCGGGTCGGGAAAGTCATCCTTGGCCTTCGACACGCTCTTCGCAGAGGGCCAGCGCCGCTACGTTGAGTCGCTGTCGATCTACGCCCGCCAGTTTCTTGGCCAGCTCAAAAAGCCGGACGTCGATCTGATCGAAGGCCTCTCGCCAGCCATGGCGATTGACCAGCGCGCCCTGTGGGCCAATCCACGCTCCACGGTCGGAACCGTCACCGAGATCTATGACTATCTGCGCCTCTTGTTTGCCCGTCTAGGAACCCCCCACTGCCCGGTCTGCGGCCGTGAGGTCCAAAGTCAGTCGGCCCAAGAGATTGTCACGGCCTTGGCTGACAAACCCTCCGGGACGCGTCTGGTGTTGCTGGCACCGGTCGTGCGCGGGCGCAAGGGGGGTCACGAGGCGGCAATTCAGGAAATGCAGCACTCCGGCTTCGTGCGCATGCGGGTGGACGGGACCATGTACAACGTGGAGGCCGAATTGGAAATTGACCCCCATCGACCTCACACGATCGAGGCGGTGGTGGATCGGCTGGTGATCCCCGCTCCTTCCGTGGCCGCCGAAGAGGGGTCCGATTTCCTCACCCGCCTGACCGATTCCGTGGAGACGGCATTGCGTCTAGGCGACGGCCACCTGATCGCACAGGACCTTTCCCAGGACCCCCCACACGATCTGCCATTTTCTGAGCATCTGGCCTGCTCTTACGACGGGACCAACCTGCCCGAAATCGAGCCGAGTAGTTTTTCTTTCAACTCCCCCCGGGGGGCCTGCCCAGCCTGTCAGGGGTTGGGCACCCGTCTGGAAATCGACCCGGACAAAGTCGTCCCGGACCGTGGTCTGACCCCGAGTGAAGGGGCCTTCTCGGCCATGGATCTCGCCTTCGAGCGGCGTCCGAACAGTGCCTCCCCACGGGAAGGGGAGTCCTACTGGCCCTTGCTGGAGGCCTTGGCGGCACATCTCGGCCTGGACTTGGATGCGCCGGTCAGCGAGACAAAGGCTCCCACTCTGGAGCGCATACTTTTCGGGACCGGAGACGAAAAGATCGTCGTGCCGTTCGAGCGCAGGGACGGCCGAGCCGGTTCATTCGAAATGGTCTTCGAGGGGGTTATCCCAGCCCTGCAACGCCGCTACCAAGAGACCTCCTCGGCCAGCCTGCGCGGGCGAATCGAAGCCCTGATGAGCGAACGGACCTGTGATTCCTGTGGCGGCCGACGGCTGCGCCCGGAATCCCTGGCGGTCACGCTGGCGGACCACAACATCGTTGATGTCAGCGACTGGACTCTGGCCCACCTCCACGCGTGGCTGAGCGAACTGGAGGCCTGGCCGGGCGGCGGTCCTTTCGCTCGGCGGCGAACTCGAATAATCGCCGCGCCAATTCTGCACGAGATTGTTGCTCGCTTGGATTTTCTCAAGCAAGTGGGACTGGACTACCTGACCCTTTCGAGGTCGAGCGCGACCCTGTCAGGAGGAGAGGCGCAGCGGATCCGCATGGCAACCCAAATCGGCTCGCGTCTGAGCGGGGTTCTCTATGTGCTCGACGAGCCCTCGGTGGGGCTTCATCCCCGCGATACGGAGCGCCTGCTGGCCAGCCTGAGGCAAATGCGTGACCTGGGCAATACGGTGCTCGTGGTGGAGCATGACTTGGCCATGATCCGTTCTTCCGATTGGGTGATTGACCTGGGGCCTGGCGCCGGGCCCGCCGGGGGGCATCTTGTGGCGGAGGGTCCGCCTGACAAACTGGCCAAGAATCCTCGGTCGCTGACGGGACGCTACCTGGCCGGTCGGCTACAGACCAAGGTGCCCAGCCAGCGCCGTTTGGGCAACGGAAAGTATCTCACCGTGGTTGGGGCGCGGGCCAACAACCTCAAGAACCTAACCGTCCAGATTCCTCTCGCGAAGCTGGTCTGCATAACCGGGGTGTCGGGTTCAGGCAAGTCGACCCTGCTCCTGGACGTGCTCTACCGCTCCCTGGCCTCGCCGGCCGACGGCCTCTCAGGGGTAGCGGCCTGCGACCGGATTGAAGGGGCGCAAGAGGTCAAGAAGGTGATTAACATTGACCAGTCTCCCATTGGGCGGACACCCCGGTCCAATCCGGCGACCTACGTCGGGCTCTATGGCGAAATTCGGGATCTCTTTGGCGCACTCCCGGGTTCCAAAGTCCGGGGTTATCGCCCGGGACGGTTCTCATTCAATGTGCGAGGGGGCCGCTGTGAGGCTTGCGAGGGCCAGGGTCAGATCCAGGTCTCGATGCAGTTTCTCCCCGATGTTTATGTTCCTTGCGAGGTCTGCAACGGAGCCCGGTTTAACCGGGAAACCCTCCAGGTCCTTTTCAAGGGGATGACCATCGCCGATATTCTTGAAACCACCGTGGAGGAGGCCCGAGACACGTTCAACGCCTTCCCCAGCATGGTCCGCAAGTTGAATACGCTTTTTGACGTTGGGCTCGGATACATACGTCTGGGGCAGCCCGCACCGACCCTCTCGGGGGGCGAGGCCCAACGGGTCAAGCTGGCCCGCGAGCTCTCTCGAAAGGCCAGCGGCCACACCCTCTACATTCTCGACGAACCCACTGTCGGCCTGCATGCGGCCGACGTTCGTCGCCTGATTTCCGTATTGGACAAGCTCGTGGACGAGGGACACACGGTGACAGTTATTGAACATAACCTCGACGTGATCAAGGTGGCAGACCACGTCATTGACCTCGGACCTGAAGGAGGGGATGCCGGGGGTGAAGTGATTGCGCAAGGAACACCCGAGGAGGTTGCCGCCTCGCCCAGTTCCCACACGGGGCGCTATCTGCGGGACCTTCTCTTTCCTCAGACGAGCGCGCCCGTGAGGCAGCCGAGGGTTCGGGCGCGGAAGACGGGACCACGATAGGCATCCTTCGGCTCGACCCGCCATTCGGTATGGCGGAGCGCTTGCAGGACGAAGTGCGGATTCGAAGACGCGAGCTCCTGGAAGGCCGTGCCGCTTGCTACGGGCACGGGGGATGGCTGGATCCCCAGGGAGATGGGGGATCTTCGTGCCCATGCCTCCCAGGTCCCCCCTTTTGTGGAAACCGAACGACGCAATCCGGCCTGATCGTACGGTTCGGAGTCAGAGGATGACGGGGGTATGTCAAGCGGCCGGGTCCTGCCAGGCGCGATCCTTCTCAACCGCGACCATCTCGCGGGAACCGAGTGCGTCTTCCTGCGCAGAAACTGCCGACGCGCTCTGCAGTTGGCTGAGGAGGTGCCGGGTCAGCATCCTAGAGGTCAAACCTTCTTACGGCCTCATTTACCCGCTCACGGTTGAAGGCCGGGGAGGCATGACCTTGGCGGTCACAGAGGGACGGGCGAACCCCCCGTTGGCTGCGCGCTGCCCCCGCGGGCAACATCAATCCAGAGTCTTCTTAGCGAAGAACTCACAGCCTGACGAGAGGGTGGGCGAATGTTGTAAGCGCCCTCCCCGCATGATACAATGCCGCGCGATCCAGTCGGGCCCCCATCGTCTAGAGGACCAGGACGCGGCCCTTTCAAGGCCTAAACTGGGGTTCGAATCCCCATGGGGGCACTTGATCCTGGGCACTCGCATTCCCGACGCACGGAACTTGGCGGTGTGTCGGCCAGGATTTGACCTGGGGCCAGCGAAGGATTGACGTAGGCTGGCCACTCGCCTCGCCCTCCCCTGGCGGGGGCGTGATCCCGGCATCTTCCATTCCATCGACACCCTTGCGGGACTCACGAACTGCTCGACCCATGGGTTGAGCAGATTTCATTTAATGAGCAAGCGGGCTTCGCATTCCGTGGCCTGCTCGGCATGCGCAGGAAGGCGATCCAGCCTTTCCGTGCGGGTTGAGCTGTCCCGAGCCGATCTGGCCGTTGGTCGCAACTTGCACCCGGGGACAGTGCGCGTCAGGCCGCTTCGTTAGCGTACCGGCTCAGCATCTTTCCCTACAAAACTCACTAGTGCCTCAGTGGGTTTTGTGCCTTCTTTGCTCACGGTGGCGGGCGTATAATGAATCCTGAGAAGAATGTCACAATCGAGCCTCCTCGACCGAAAACCTGGCCGGATCATGAGGGCATCAGCGTGAATGCGAACGCCTCTGGCCCATCTGACGTGCCGCTTTTCAACGACATGATCGCCAGTGCTGACATGCTCTCCGCGGAAGTGGGCCCGCGCAACCTGCACCTGCATGACGATCCGGACAAGGGGATCCAGATTTGGGACGGGTCACTCAGCGAGCGGATGGGCGCTCCCATCACGTGCTAGCAAAGCGGTTTCGATTCGTGCTATGTGCTCGACTGTTTCCCTTCGCGGGAGGCCTCGGATAGTACCGGCCTCCACCCGGTGGATTTGGCCCACCACGGTGTCAAGGTTCTGTGTCCGAGTCTCCTGAGCGGTATTGATCCCTGCCTGACCGTTCGAAGGTTGGCTGAGGCCCGGGCCGGTCATACGTTTTCGCTTGTCAGGCTCTTTCCGAGCCAGGCACTCCGTCCGGCCCGAGCGAAGGGCCAAGAGCCGGGATACACAACGTGAGGGAGGGACTCGTCGCGAGCGGAGGAATCCGCCATATGAATTCAGGCGAGCACCCGGCGCACAGAAAGCCATGGCCCTCCCCTGCCCTTGAAGATCATCGATGCAAGGGCGGGCCTTGAATTTGGGGGCACTCGAAGATCATTCGCCAGGTCTTCCCACAAGGAGGGCCTTGCGCACAGCAAGGCAGCTTCAAGAGACCGGCCACGGGGAGCATGAAGTATGAAGGGATCTTCGCTCGTACCCAGCATCTGTCCGTATTGCGGGGTGGGTTGTGGACTCTACATCGCCGTCCAAGACGGGGCCGCCGTCGGCCTGGAGTATATGAAGGATCATCCGACCAATGAAGGGGCCCTATGTCCCAAGGGGAATGCCGCCCTGGATCTTGTTTACCACCCCGAGCGGCTCCACTCGCCTCTCAAGCGGGTGGACGGTCACTTCGAGAAGACCTCCTGGAACCAAGCCCTGGGTCTGATCGCCGATAACATTGCGCGCACCCGAGACGAACACGGGGCGGATGCCCTTGGCTTCCTGGCCTCGGCCAAATGCACGAATGAAGAGAATTACCTATTCCAGAAGCTGGCTCGGCTGCTGGGGACAAACAACATAGACCACTGCGCCCGCCTCTGACACAGCCCTACGGTGGCCGGTCTGGCCACAACGTTCGGCTCCGGGGCGATGACGAATCCAATTACTGACTTTGCCAAGTCGGACTGCCTGCTGGTCATCGGTTCCAATTTCGCCGAAAACCATCCCATCGTATCTCGCTGGGTGATGGATGCCAAAGAGCATGGCGCCACCGTCATCGTGGCGGACCCGCGGGTCACTCCCACCGCGTGGAGTTCGGATATCTTTCTCCAGCTCCTGCCGGGGACCGATATCACCCTGCTCAACGCGCTAATGCACGTGATCATTGAGGAAAAGCTGTTCGATGCGGCGTTCGTCGCCGAGCGTACGACCGGCATGGAAACTCTTCGCCAAGTTGTACAGAACTATCCTCCCGAACGGGCGGAGAAGATGACCCATGTTCCGGCCGAGCGGATCCGCCAGGCAGCACGGGCCTATGCCAAGGCAGGTGCCGCAACCCTCATCTACTGCATGGGTGTGACCCAACATACCTGCGGCACCGATACCGTGATTGCCTGCGGCGACCTGGCCATGCTGTGCGGCCAAATCGGGCGGCCCGGTACAGGCGTTAATCCCTTGCGTGGTCAAGACAATGTGCAGGGCGCCTGCGACATGGGCGCGCTGGTCAACGTTTTTCCAGCTTACCAGCCGGTGACAAGCCCCGAGGTGCGGGCGAAGTTCGCCTCCGCCTGGGGCTGCTTGCCGGAGGCCCTGTCGCTCAAGGTCGGGATGACCCTGGTCGAGATGAGCCACGCGGCCCAACGCGGCGACCTCCACACCATGTTGATCATGGGGGAGAATCCGGTGGTCGGCGATCCGAACTCGACGCATGTTCGCGAGGGCCTCCAACACCTTGACTTCCTGGCCGTAGTTGAGTTGTTCATGTCCGAGACGGCCGAGCTGGCTGACGTCGTCTTGCCCGCCGCCTCCTTCGCGGAGAAGCGCGGAACCAAGACGACCACGGACCGCCGGGTGCAATGGTTTGAAAAGGCGATCGAGCCGGTCGGCGAGTCCCATCCCGACTGGCAGATTCTGTGCGATCTGGCGGAACGCCTGGGACTAGCGCCGGCCTTCCCATACGGGGCTGAAGAGGACATCCTGGCGGAGATCAACCGGGTCACCCCATCCTACGCCGGGATCACCCCCCAGCGAGTCCAGGTGGCCCTGGGCGGAATTCCTTGGCCCTGCCCGACCCCCGATCACCCCGGGACGCCCATTCTGTATGCGGACGGATTTCTAAAGCCGGATCGGCGCGGTGTGATTACGCCGGTCGAATACCAGCCTCCCTTTGAGGAAACCTCAGACGAGTATCCCCTGGTGCTTACGACCGGGCGAGTGGTCATGCACTACAACTCCGGAGCCATGACGCGAAGAACGCGAGCTCTGCGCGAGCGGGAACCGGAGCTTTTCCTGCAACTCCATCCGGCCACGGCACAGCGATTTGGCATCGCCGATGGCGAGCTGATGCAGGTCTTCACCCGGCGCGGTGAAGCGCAGGCCCGAGCCAGAGTCAGCCGACAAATTGGCGAGGACGTGGTCTTCATGCCTTTCCACTTCCCGGGCACGAACGTCCTGACACTCGACGCCCTCGATCCGAAGGCGAAGATCCCCGAATACAAAGTGGCGGCCTGCAGGATTTCCCCTCTGAAAGCGCAGGTTGAGAAGGCCAACCAAGATGACTAGAGTCCTTTACATGGACCTCAGCCGCTGCATCTACTGCCGCGCCTGCGAGGTGGCCTGCGAACGCGAGCACGACGGTCACTCGCAAATGTTTGTGCAACTCATCGACGAAACCTTCGCCGTGCCGATGAACTGCCGCCATTGCGAGAACAGCCCATGCACGCTTGTCTGTCCCACCCAGGCGGTCCATCGCGAGACCCCGGACGCGGTGACGCTCGATGCGATGAAGTGCATTGGCTGCAAGCTGTGCACGCTGGCCTGTCCATTTGGAGCCATTTGGTTCGACCGGGCCAACAAGGTGGCCCGGAAGTGCGATCTTTGCTTCCATCGCACCGAAGCAGGATTGGAGCCAGCTTGCGTTGCCAGTTGTTCAGCCAGAGCGTTGGCTTTCGGTGATTTTGATGACCTCGTCGCCCAAGCGCGTCGAAAAACCGGCCGAACGGTGGTCAGCCGCGCGGCGGGAGAAGTGGGCACACTGGTCACGCTATCACCGAATTGGAATAGCACCACTGCCCACAGGTGAAAGGAGATCGTCGACGGATGTCATCGCACCCGATCGCAGAGAGAATAACCCGGGAAGTGGGCGGAAAGGTCACCATCGAGCAGGTGACCGAGGACATCATCTTCGCCGCGGTCTCACGCGACAACCTGGTCGAGGCCACGCAATACATCCGAGACCAGCTGGGTGGCCGGTTCATCATATCCGCTGGGACCGACAAGCGCGGACTCTCGGGCTGCTACGAGGTCTCTGACATCTTCGGCCTCGATCGCGACAAGACCTTCTTGCGTCTGCGGACGGAGGTGGAACCGACGGACCCGCGCATTGACTCGATCACCTCCCTCATTCCGGGGGCCAATTGGTCGGAGCGAGAAGTGCGGGACATGATCGGAGTGGAGCCCGTGGGCCATCCCGACCCCCGCCGACTGGTCCTCCCGGACGATTGGCCTCAGGACCTCTACCCGCTGCGCAAAGACTTCCCGTACAACCGCCGCCCAGAACCCGTTCCCGAGGCAAGACCCAATCTGAGGCGTCCGCCCGAAGACAGCTCGGTCCTGCCCATTGGCCCTTTCTTCCCGACCCTAGAGGAACCGGTTTTCATCAACCTCTTCGTGAATGGGGAACAAATCGTCGGTATGGACTACCGCGGATTCTTCAACCATCGCGGGGTCGAGAAGATGGGCGAGGCGGCGCTGACCTACAATCAGGTGCCGTTCCTGGCGGAGCGAATCTGCGGGATCTGCGGTTTCGTCCACAGCACGGGCTACTGTCAAGCGGTCGAAGTGGCAGCCGAAATCCAAGTCCCCGCGCGAGCCCGCTATCTGCGCTCCCTGCTTCTCGAGGCGGAACGCATCCACAGCCACCTCCTTTGGACTGGGTTGGCCTGTCATTTCATCGGGTTCGACACCTTGTTCATGCAGACCTGGCGGATCCGCGAACCCTTGATGTGGCTGATGGAATTCATCACCGGCAACCGCAAGACCTACGGCATGAACCTAATCGGCGGGGTGTCGCGAGATCTACCGGAGGGATCGGAGGCCCGCCTCCTCACGGTCATCGACAAGATTGAAAAGGAGGCCACGGCCGCGGTGGATGCCATCCTCGGGGACGGCTCGCTGCGGGCGCGTCTGCAAGGCTCGGGGGTCCTGTCGCGCGAGGAGGCCCAGGCGATTTGCGTTGTGGGACCGACCGCGCGCGGCTCGGGAGTTGCCATTGACGCACGCGCGGATCACCCGTACGCCGCCTACGGAGAGCTCGACTTCCAGGTGTGCGTCGAAGAGGGCGGCGATAACTGGGCCCGGACGATGGTCCGCATCCGCGAACTGATGGAATCCATCCAGATCGTCCGCCAAGTGTTGGCCAGGATGCCGAAGGGGCCGATCCTGGCCGAGGTCAAAGACATCCCTCCCAAGCGAGAAGGGTTGACTTCGGTGGAAGCCCCGCGGGGCGAGGTGCATCACTACGTGCTGACCGGCACCGGTCAACAGGCCTACCGCTGGCGCCTGCGCGCGCCGAGCTACGCCAACCTGCAGGCCATCCCCACGATGCTTCAAGGCATGACGATTGCCGACGCGCCGATTACCATCGGCAGCCTCGATCCCTGCTTTTCGTGCACGGAGCGGGTCGCCGTGATCGACCAGCAATCGGGGCTGACCCGGGTCTACCGCCAGGAGGAGTTGCTCGAGCAGTACCGAGGGAGGTTCCGCTAGCAATGTTCGAGAATGTCATTAGCGAATTGAAAGAGGTTGTATTTTGCCTGCGGGCCGGTCAGGTCACCCTGGGCTATCCGTTCCAGCCGCACCCGCCGGAACCCGGCTTCCGCGGCGTGCCTCGTCTGGACATGCAGAAGTGCATCGGCTGCGGTGCCTGTGCCAACGCTTGCGCTCCGCGCCTGATCACCCTCTCCGACCGGGACGGCTACCGCACCCTCGAGTTTGATTTGGCCCGATGCACCAACTGCGCCCGCTGCCGGGATGTCTGTCCCGAGCAAGCCTTGACCATGTCTCAGCAATTCGAGACGGCGGCGCCCTCGCTCCGGGATCTGCGCATCACCTTGCAGCTCAGGCTGGTCTCTTGCCGGGAGTGCGGCGCGGTCATCGAGACGCAACGCATGGCGAGAAAAGTGTTGGACAAACTCCCCGAGCCGCTCGGATTATCCCCTCAGGAAGTAAGCTGGCTGGACCTCTGCCTGGATTGCAAGCGCACCCGTGCCATGGCGGAGGCGGTGCTGGCAAAGGAAGTCTGATCATGACCAACCGGCTTCTCAATTGGTGCTTCAAGAAATCAATCTGGGTCTATCACGCGAATGCCGGCTCGTGCAATGGGTGTGACATCGAGATTCTGGACGTCCTGACGCCCTACTATGATTGCGAGCGGTTCGGCATCAAGCTGGTCCACACGCCCCGCCACGCCGATGCCCTTTTGGTCACCGGTCCCGTCACCCGCCAGGTGCGGGAGCGACTTCTCCGGCTCTACGAGGCTGTGCCCGATCCCAAGCTCGTCATCGCCGTGGGCACCTGCGCGTCGGGCGGCGGAATCTGGTTCGACAGCTACGCCACTTGTGGAGGTCTGGACAAGGTCCTGCCCGTGAATATCTACATCCCGGGCTGCCCGCCCCGCCCAGAGGCAATTCTCTACGGGGTCGCCGAGGCACTGGGGTTGGTTCCCGCGCAGGTCGAAGCGCAGACGTATGTAGAGGCTTGAGACGTCTCGCTGGCTTCCGGCAGATCCGGTCATGACTTCGCCACGAACGCGGGCGCTCATTCCCACGAAGGAAGACCTATGGAGTGGACACAGCTACTGACCGGCGTCTTCTATACGATCGTCTTTCCGGGGTTTCTCTTTGCATCAACGGTCGGCCTGTTCCTGACCTGGGTGGACCGCAAGGTCACTGCCATCGTCCAGAGCCGCGTTGGCCCGCCCTGGTTCCAGCCCTATGCCGATATTGGCAAACTGCTGGCCAAGAAAATGTTCATCCCCCGCGGAAGCCAGGCGATCGGTTTTCTCGCCGCCCCGCTCCTGGCCGTGGCCGGCTCGACACTGGCCACGGCGATTATTCTCCTGGCGCTCCTTCACCCCGGATCGGATTTCGTCGGAGATCTGATTGTGCTGCTTTACCTCATGGTTCTGCCCTCCATCGCGCTGGTCATCGGGGGTGCCTCTTCGCGCAGCCCCTTCGGGGCGATCGGCGCCGGGCGCGAACTGAGCATGATCCTAAGCTACGAGCTGGCTTTCCTTCTGTCCATCTTCACCGTGCTGATCAAGGTCCACTCCGTGCGCCTGAGCGACATCGTCGCCTACCAAGGCGCGCATGGGGCCATCCTCGGCAGCGTCTCGGGCTTCATTGCCTTCGTCGTTGCCATGTACAGCCTGATAGCAAAACTCGGCTATTTGCCCTTTGACATCGCGGAGGCCGACACAGAGTTGATCGGCGGACCACTGGCCGAGTACTCCGGCAGCGGGCTGGCGCTGTTCAAACTATCCCGGGCGATGATGTTCTTTTGTCTGCCCGTCTTGATGGTCATCCTCTTTCTGGGTGCGACCACCCCCACAGCGCTTTCGATCGCAGGATTCCTGCTCAAGCTCTTGGCTGTCCTGGTTATCATCATCGTCGTGAAGATCACCCACGCCCGACTGAAACTGGACCAGGCCCTGCGGCTCTTCTGGGGATATCTGCTTCTGGTCGCAATCGCCGGCGTAGTCCTGGCGCTGGTCGGATGGTGAAGGATAAACCATGCTCGCTCTCGCGACTTTCAGTATCCCGATTGTTGGCTCCTTCGTGGCTCTGGCCGCGAACCGGATCTCCGCCTTCGTGCGCAATGGGCTGGCGGTGCTCCTTGCGCTGGCCACTTTCGCTTGCGCCCTGGCGCTGATCCCACTGGCGGGGGAAGCCCGGCCGCTGACGCTCGGCCTATTCCTGCTCCCGGGGCTGAACCTGAATTTCGTCGTCGATGGCCTGGGAGTCTATGTGGCCGTCGCGTCGTCGTTCATCGGTCTGCTCATCATCCTGTACTCACTGGGGTATATGAAGGAATATGAGCACCAGGGAGAATACTATTTCCTGGTGGTCCTGTTCCTGGGCGCCATGATGGGATTGGTGCTTTCGGCCAACCTCCTGCTGATCTACATCTTCTGGGAGATCACAGCCATTTGCTCCTGGCGACTGATCGGGTTTTACCGCAAGCGAGAGCACTTGCGCAACGCGGACATCGCGTTGCTGATCACCGTGTCGGGTTCCTTCGTCATGCTGGCCGGACTGGAAATGATCTGGCACCAGACTGGGACGCTGGACCTAGCGGCGCTGCGCGGCCATCCCGTAAACGACCTGGCCATGACTTTCCTCTTCGCAGGCATCCTCGCCAAGTCCGCACAGGTGCCTCTTCAGGTCTGGTTGCCAGGGGCCGGGGTGGCCCCCTCCACAGTGACCGCTCTGCTCCACGCCGCGGTGCTGGTGGTGATTGGAGTATTCGCCTTCGCGCGGGTCATGGTGGGGACCCTCGGCCTGCCCCCCACTTGGCAACTCGTGGCTTCGGCCGTGGCCGTCCTCACCATCTTGGTCACGGGCGCAGCGGCGCTGGTCGAGTATGACGCCAAGCGCATTCTGGCCTACTCGACCATTGCCCAGCTCGCCTATGTCCTCTTGGGTCTGGCCAGCATGACGTCTTTGGGCATCGCCGGAGCGCTGGTCTTCCTACTGGCACACAGCCTGACCAAGGCCGGGTTGTTCCTTTGCGTGGGCATTATTGAACACCGGACTCACACCCGAGATATCCGAGAGCTCGGGGGCCTGATCAGGCGCATGCCGGTCACGGCCGTGGCCTTCATCCTTTGCGCCCTGACCATCGTCGGTCTTCCCCCGACGGCCGGTTTCTTCGGCAAGTTCATGATCATCCTCGGCGTCGTGCAGAGCGGGGGGATGGTCTGGGCAATCCTGGCGCTTGTGGGAGCATTGATCAGCCTGCTGTACACCCTGAGGCTCTTCAACGGGTTGTTCCTGGGGCCGGAACGTTGGCCCGAGATCACGGAGGGAACCCCCATCATGCTGGCCGTGGTCGCCACCTTGGCCGGGCTCTCCCTGGTCCTGGGCCTGGCCGCTGCGCCGCTGCTCAACGTGGTGAATGGGGTCGTGTCGCAGATGCTGAGGTAAGGGACATGAATCGCTTTCTTCTGGTTCCGATCGTGCTTCCTACCCTGGCCGGCCTCGCCTGCCTGGCGCTCCCGAAGCGTGCAAGATGGATCCGGGAGCTCTTGACCCTGGCCAGCACGGCCATCACTCTGGCGCTCTCCGCCTACATCCTCTCCGTCGGGAATCTGCGCCTCATCCTGCCCTGGCTCAGGATAGGATCCAACCTGACCGTTCAATTCGATTTGCTGGCGGGCGCATTCGGAAGTTTCATCCTCCTGGCCGCCTCTCTTTTTGCCCTTCTCATCACGCTTTACTCGCTGAAATACATGGCCGATCATCCCCGGCGGGCCGAGCACTACGCCTACCTGCTGCTGGCGCTGGGGATGACGGCCGGTGCGGCGCTGGCGAACAATCTGATCGTGCTGCTGCTCTTCTGGGACGTCTTGGTGGTGCTGCTCTATGGGATGGTATCCATGGGAGGAGAGAAGGCGATCGAGGGCGCGAACAAGTCATTTCTGCTCATTGGAGCAGCTGACCTGGCGCTCCTGATGGGGATCGCGTTTCTCTGGAAGGCATCGGGCACGTTGACTCTGAGCGATCTCACGGCCACCCCCCTGCCTCTCAGCGGATGGCTCGCCGTGACGGCTTATGTGCTCATCCTGGCCGGTGCGTTTGCCAAGGCAGGAGCCATGCCTTTGCACTCCTGGCTTCCGGCGATCTCCACGACGGCCCCGATACCGACCATGGCCTACCTGCCAGCTGCCTTGGACAAGCTGCTCGGAATCTACCTTCTGGCCCGGATCTCGCTCAATCTTTTTGTGATGACCCCGGTCATGGGCTTGATTCTGATGGGCCTTGGCTCCATCTCGATCGTGGCCGCCCTGCTCATGGCCCTCATCCAACATGATTTCCGCAAGATGCTGGCGTTCCACGCCGTGTCCCAGGTGGGTTACATGGTGCTGGGCATTGGTACCGGGGTTCCCATCGGCGTGATTGGTGGGCTGTTCCACCTGCTCAACAATGCGCTCTACAAGTGCTGCCTGTTCCTCTGCGGTGGATCGGTGGAACGTCAGACGGGAAGGACGGAATTCTCGCAGCTCGGCGGGCTGGCCGGGGCTATGCCGTGGACCTTTGCCGCCTGCCTAGTGGCGGCGCTGTCGATTTCGGGCGTCCCCCCTTTCAATGGGTTCGTGTCGAAATGGCTGATCTATCAAGGCATCCTGGACCGCGGCGGGCCGCTTTTCCCGCTCTTCCTGCTTGCCGCCATGTTCGGATCGGCCCTGACGCTGGCTTCCTTCATGAAGATGCTCTATTCCCTGTTCTGGGGAGACCGACCCAAGGGCTTGGAACACGTGAAAGAATCCAGCGCTTCGATGGTCATCCCGCTGGTCGTCCTGGCGGTCCTCTGCGTGACGTTCGGCGTCTTCTACGCGTGGCCCGTGAACGTGCTGATTCGCCCGATCCTGGGGCAGGCGGGGCAACTGGCGGTGATCCCAGGGGTCTGGCAGTCTGGGCTGGCCGCCCTCTTGCTCATCGTCAGCCTTCTGGTCGGCCTTCTTTTCTATGCCGTGGGCCGAGGCAGGGAAACGGAGGTCTTCCTTGGAGGCGAGGTCCTGGACCCAGAGATCTACCGGGTGCCCGGCACTCAGTTCTACGGTCCGATCCGGCGGCTGGGAGGGTTGAAACCCCTCTACGCGAGAGGCGAACAGGGCGCTTTCGACCTTTACGGCTACATGGTCAGAGGGTTGACTTGGGCCTCCCGGGGACTCTACAGGTACATCGACCAAGGGCTGGCTCGTTTCTACCGAGAGATATTGCCTGAGTTGTTTCGGCGGATCGGGCAGATCCTGCGGGTGTTAAACACCGGGATGCTGCTCTCCTACGCGCTGTGGGTCGCCTATGCGGTGGGATTCTTCGTGTCCTGGCGGATGCCCGGGCAGCCGGGCCCTCTGACGGCGGCCCGGATCCTCGCCTGCGTGGGCATGTTCGGCTGGGGGCTCCTCGCGCTGGTCGAAACCGATCTCCGGAATTTCCTGGGTTTGGCCGTCAGCAGCCAACTGGGCTTTGTCTTGCTGGGGGCCACCATCTCGTGGACAGCGGCTTTGGCCCACTTCGTCTGCGCCGGGGTCGCCTTCGCAGCCCTCTTCCTGTGCTGCGGGTCCATCCGCCGTTCGCGAAGGACCTCCGAGATTGACGCCCTTGACGGTCTGGCAGGGCAAATGCCAGGACGAGTTCTGGCGTTCCTGATCGCGGCCTTGTGGTTGTCCGGCCTTCCGCCCTTCGGCAGCTTCTTCAGCAAGTACCTGATCGGGGTGGCGGTCGAACAGATCAGCCCCTGGTACTCCGTGATGATTGCGGCCGCCGCCATTCTGACCCTGGGGTATTTCCTGCGGCCGTTGAGATCCTTCTTGCACACGGGCGACTGACCGGCCCTCGATCCCCGCAAGCCGTGGGTCCCGTCAGAGCCTCTCCGCAGTGGCGGTTAAACGTTCGGGGGAGGTTGAGAAACTAAAGGCCACCCTTTGGGTCCGCCTCGATCGGTCGATCAATGCGATCGAGAGGGTTGTAGCCGTTGAGATTCGCGGATCTTCCCTGTTCGCTTCTTTCCACAAAGGCATGTCCGGCATCGGCATATTGGAAGCCCTGCGCAACAGGCTCGAGGCCAGGAAGGCCGTGATCTTGGGTGTCGGCAACCCATTGCGAGGTGACGACGGCTTCGGACCCTCCCTGGCGAGGCGGTTGCAGGCCAATGTGCGCGCGACGGTCATAAATGCGGAAGAGGTCCCCGAGAACTATCTGGGCACGATCGTGGCCGCCGAACCCCAAGTGGTCATGATCGTCGATGCGGTGGAATTGGGCCTCCAGCCCGGGGATATGGCGATCGTTGAAGCGGACAACCTCGGCGGGACGGGTCTGTCCACGCACAGTGCCAGCCTAAGCCTCTCTGCCCGTTTCATCCAGAGCGAGACCCACGCGGAAGTTTTTCTCCTGGGAGTGCAGCCCCTGGCGACCGCCGTCGGCGCCTCCCTGAGCCCTCCGGTCGAGGCGGCCATCGACTTGCTGCAGAGTCTGCTTCAACAACTATTGCCCAGGAGTCCCTCAAGCGAGCCTGGAGATTCCGGAGGGGAGAGCCAGCCAGGCGCAGGCCGCTCTGAGCCTCAGGACGCCTGCTGATCCAGGAACTCGTCGTCGACCGGCAGGTCCACGGCCGGTGTCGATGGTTGCCGGCTCCCTCCCACGCCGCTCCCCCTGGGCAGCAGACCAACGCAACGTGGCGCGATCTCAATGGATTACCAATCCAGCGTCTGTCCGTTGGGCCGCCTCCCTGCCCCAGAGGACCCAGGTCCTGGGGGGTCGAATCCCGCCCCCGTGGGTGTCATCCGTTCTTGCTGGCTTGGGCCGCAGCGCGGACCGGAACGCGCCAGCTTCCCAGGGCCAGGAGGCCGAACCCCACCAGGCGCAGCCCCGAGCTCACCCACAAACCTCCACCAATGCCGATCCACTCGGAAAGGGCCGTGCCGGCGATGGGGCCGAGGAACGTGGCCACGTACTGCAGGGTCTGCGCGACGGCAACGAAGGTGGGGGCGTGTTCGAATGGAACGGTCGACATCAATTCATCGAAAAAGACCAGGTCCTGTCCGGCTTGAAACACCCCGGAGAGACCGGCGTAGGCCGCCACGAGGGCCACGTTTACCGTCAAGGCCGTCAAGGCCGGATAGACCGCGAGAGCAAGAGAGGTGACCAGCAGCACGAAGCGCGTACCCCTACTGCGCGACTGGCGAGCCCAATACAAGTAAGCCACAAACAGAACGGCGGACTGGGCCGTGTTGATCACACCGATCCACGCGTCGCTAGCCCGTACAGTGCGAACATAGTACAGGGGGAAAAGGGGGGTGGCCAAGGCGGTCCCACACAAGTATACGAAGCGCCGCACGTTGAACTGAACAAATGCCTGTTCTCCTTTCACCAAAGAGAACAAATTGCGGAGGCGGCTTCGTAGGCCTGTGCGCTCCCTGGGCGAAGGCTGTCTGGGGGGTTCCTCGAGCTCGATCCGGACCGAGAAGTAATAACTGACCAGACCCCCAATCGACAGCAAGAGGAAGGCCAGCTGGTAGTTGAACGGGAAGCCGATCCGATCGAGCAGCCCTCCCACGCCAGCAATTCCAAGGGTCGTGGTCAGGCCGAGGATAGACCAGCGCCGACTCATCAAGTCGTATCTTCCGCGCGAACCCGCGACGGCATTCATGACCACGTTGAATGCCACGCTGACCACCGTCTGAGGCAGGGTCACGACCGCCCAGACCCCGAGAACGGCCAAGACCACGTACTCACGTGGCACGAGAAAGGGCAAGACCCCCGTGGCGGCATAGCCCATCGTGGATAGCAGGCGGGTGAGGCCGTACCAGCGAGTCGAATTCCGCTGCTGCTGAAGGAAGTGCCCGGCCGCAATTCCAAGCAAGAGCCCGGTGATTGCGGGCATCGAGGTGAGCAGGCCCACCTGCAAGTTGGAGGCCCCCAGGCGGGCGAGGAAGACAGGCAGGAAGGGTGCCGCCGCGCTCGCCAAACCAACGCCCACAGCATCAAACTGGACGAGGAGGAAGTTTTGTTTCTGCTTTGGCGTGGCCTCGGCAGGGGCAAGGGAGAGATTTGGAAACCGCAATGTCATCCACCACTGACACAGCTCAGCCCGGCAGCATCCGGGCTGAGCCTACGAGCAGGCCAGAGGATCTCAGGTCCCCCGCTCGCGGCCCGGTCTCCCGGCACTGTTGAGGGGTTGGATCCATCGGGATCGTGCCCACGCGTCTCGAACCTGGCAGAACCGGGGGACCAGAGGATCCCGGCCCGACCTTTTCTTCAGGAAGGGTATTACATTTCGTGTGAGGCGCCCGACATTATAGGAGGGCTGTGGGTCCCGGTCAATCGGCGACCCCTCAGCGCGGCAAGCGCCCGGTCAGCTCCGGCCGGACTACCTCGAAGCCGTCTGAATGACCTCCTGCCGCGGCGCGGCTCGAGAAGCATCCGGTCCCAGGCCGACGTGCGGCTTGGCGAGGCGGGGCCTTCTGGGCAGGGCGGTCCGGTTGGGGTTACGAGACAAGCACTTGTGGGTTCAGCCGAGAGTCCCGCGAGCCAGACGCGCCATGGTCTCAAAAAGCTTCGGCACTCCCTCACCCGTCAGCGCGCTGGTCTCCAGGTAGTCGGCATCCATGGATTCCGCATAGTCGAGGGCCTGCGGGATCTTTGGCGGGCCATCCCAGGAGGATTGCGGCCCACGTCCATTTCTGGGCAAAAGATCTACCTTGTTGGCAACCACCGCGAATCTCTGGCCGGGGACAACCGCAAGAATCTCATCCCTCCAACGCCTCAGGTTGGCCAGGGTCTCCGGCTTGGTCGCATCAAAGACCAGCGCGGTGCAGCGGCTGCCTCGATAGAGTCCGGACCGGACGATTTGGAACCTTTCTTGCCCTGCCATGTCCCAAATGGAGAGTTTCACAGGTCCGCTCGCGAGCATCACCATCTTGCTTTGAAAATCTACTCCGATGGTTTCAATTCGCGAGATCTCGAATTTGCCATCGCAGTATCGCCGAATGAGCGAGGTCTTGCCAACCTCGCCATCTCCTGCGAACACCACCTTCAGGGCTCGAGGGGATGTCATCTGCGCCCCGGGATTCCGGCCTAGTGCGGCGCGTCGAGGTAGAACATGTGTGGAAGGACGAGCGCTTCCGCATCCACCGGCTGTCGATGGAGAAGGTAGCGATTGGCTCTCTCAAACAGCCGATGGATCTCCTCGAGTGTCTGGAGCTGCTTCCCGGCAGGTTCGTTGCTGAAGAGGGCCATGAGCGTGGTGAAGTCGCCGGTCACGAAGCAAAGCCACTGTCCGCCCTCAATGAGGGTGGAACGCATCCCCGCTCCGAATATTTCTTTCGTGGCGGAGCGATAGGAAGAGAGCATGGGGACAACCATTTCTGGATCAATCTCGAATTTCCCGATGGTTCGCAAGGGCATTCCCGTCTCATTCTCGTAGATGGCGTAGCCCAAGACACGCGCGGTATGCTGCCGTCGGATGAGAATGCTCTTGCCTTCCAAGGCCGCCGCATGCCAGTCCTCGGAACCCGCTGTATTCTCCATCCAGGTTTCGACGGCCTGTTTCTCCTGCTGGTAGTGAGCGTAGAGTTCTTGAAACTGCAATCGATTCACGGAACCCGAAGCGAATTCCTCCGCCAGCTTGTTGATCTTGATCTGGACCTTCTCCAGATAGTCGCGTGCTCCGGCGAGAGCTGCGCTCCGGCTGGAGAGGATCGTGGGCTCTGCGCGTTCGCCAGACTTGCCCAGCGGGATCTGGGACGATGCGGAAATGGGCATGGGGTCCTCCCCCCGGAGGGAGTCGGAGGCAGACGAATCCGGCCCTGTCTCCTCGCGCAGCATTCCCTCTGCGGTCTTGGCCTGCCCGGAAACGCCCGGCCACGCGATGGTGGCTGAGGGAATGCGGATGGTCACCGCCTCGGCCGTCGGGCGCACAGGATCCGCGGACTTCTTCTGCGATCGTCTGGGGAAAAGGCGCTGGAGGATGCTTGGCATGGCAAAGCCTGCCTGCCAGAGCAGGCACTCCGCATTATACAATGCTGGTCCCATGGGTCATTACAATTTGCAGGGACGCAGGGAAACAGTACTCCCACTGCAATTATTGGCCTCCGAAGATTCCGCACCCCGCGAGAAGACCACCTTGCATACCCCTTGCCAAGATCTTTTGCCCCCAGGAAATCCCACCAGGAAACCCGCTGGAGTCGCAAGAAACAAGGAAACGGGACCCTGCCAGGATCCTCCTGCCCGCCTCGAGAGACTCGAAACTCAGCAGCAGCTCTTTCCCTGGGCGGCACTGGCCGAGCATCCTCCTCATCCGAAGGTGAGATTCGCAACTTGTTCGCCAGCACCTTTCCCCGGATAATCAGCCCATCGGGCTCGTTGGGCGAGGCCTGACCTGGGCGGGCGAGAGATTGGAGGCAAGGATGCCCACATCAATACCACGTCGAACTTTTCTGCGCCTCCTGGCACTCGGGGTCGGCAGCGCCGCCTGCTCGAGAATGGGCAGCGCCCTAGAGGCGGTCACCCCCTCGCCTTCACCCACGGCCGTTGGCCCAGCACCTACCGCCTCCTTGGCCAGCCTGGCCGGCGTCACTCCCTCCCCAGTCCCTTCTCCGGTTCCAGCGACCGCCACCTCCGTTCCCCTGCCCGACCTTGTCGTTGCCCGAGGCGGCACGCCGGAGGCGATGGTGCAGCGGGCGCTCTCCGCGCTCGGAGGGGTCGGTCGCTTCGTCCGTCCCGGCGCGAACGTAATCATCAAGCCCAACATTTGCGTGGCACATACCTACGAGTACGCCGCCACCACCAACCCGTGGGTGGTCGGGGAGCTCGTCCGACAGTGCCTTGCCGCAGGCGCTTCGCGGGTTCGAGTCATGGACTTCCCCTTTGCCAGCGACGCTTTAACGGCCTATCCCACGAGCGGAATCCTAGACCAAGTGAAGGCGGCCGGAGGCGAGATGGAATACATGCCCGCCTACAAGTTCGTCCAGGTCGATCTGCCCGCCGCCAAAGACCTGCACTCCTGCCAGATCTTTGACGACATCCTGAAAGCCGACGTGCTGATCAATGTACCCATCGCCAAAGAGCACGACCTGGCCGGCCTGACTTTGGGCATGAAGAATCTGATGGGAGCCATATTGAATCGACCCGTGATGCATTTCAACCTGGGCCAAAAGCTGGCCGACCTTGCCAGCCATCTCCGCCCCTCGCTCACCGTGATCGATGCGGTGAGAATCCTGGTCAAGCACGGGCCGACGGGGGGAGACCTCGCGGATGTGCGCGAATTGAACACCGTAATCATGAGCGCCGACATCGTGGCGGCAGACACCTACGCAGCGAACCTGTTTGGTCTGCCCGCGGAGGCCTTGGCCCATGTTCGGGCCTACGAAGGGATTGACGCCGCCGAAGCCATGGGGCTGGGTCGCAGCGACCTGGCGAGCCTGAGGATCGAGGAGATCTCGGTTGGCGCCTAGCCGGGTCGCTCCGGGCCGCTGGAAACCGCGCCACTGGCTCCTCCTCCGGCAGGCCGTTCAGGCCGCGGTCTTCCTCGCCTTCCTGGTCCTGATCGTAGGGGCCAAACGCGGCCTGCTCTCTCCGGAAATCGCCAACCTCCCCATTCGTCTGGATCCCCTCACCTCTTTGCTGACCTCCTTGGCCGGGCGGCTCTTGGTGCCGGGCCTTTTGCTGTGCCTTGCGACAGTGCTGCTGACCTTGCTGGTGGGACGAGCCTGGTGCGGGTGGCTCTGCCCAATGGGAACGGTTCTCGATTTCTTCACGTTTCGCGCGCTGGCTCATCGCAGTGAAGGGCCGGCGGAGCGGTGGCGGCTCGTCAAGTACCTTCTCCTGGTGGCCCTTCTGCTGGCGGCCCTGCTCGGGAATCTAACCCTCGCCTTTCTGGACCCGCTCACGATTCTGATCCGAACGATCTCGACCGCGATCTGGCCCGCTCTGGACCGCCTTGTCACGGGGCTGGAGGCCGCTCTCTATCCGCTGCCCTTCTTTCAAGCGCCCCTCTCGGCCTTGGACAGCCTGGTCCGGCCTGTGATTCTTCCGGTCACACCGACAGCGGCGGCGGATGTGCTTCTTTTCGCCGGAGTGTTCGCTGCCATTGTCGGCCTCAACACCGTCGCTCATCGCTTCTGGTGCCGCTACCTTTGTCCGCTGGGCGGATTGCTCGGGCTTCTGGCAAAGGTGTCCCTGGTGCGGCGCACGGTGAGCGGCGAGTGCAACCAGTGCGCGGCTTGCGCCCGGGTCTGCCCGACGGGCACGATCGACCCCCAGCGCAACTTTAGCAGCGATCCCTCCGAATGCACCATGTGCTTGGAATGCCTTGCCGCGTGCCCTCGTTCCGGAATCCAGTTCACACCCGACCTGTCGATCAGTCCATGGCAAGGGTACGACCCAAAGCGAAGAGAGGTGCTCCTCAGCCTGGGGGCAGCGGTGGCCTGGGTGAGCCTGCTGAATGCCGAGTCCGTGACGAGGCCACCTGCGGCTCACCGCATCCGACCTCCCGGCGTGGATGAAGCGACCCTTCTCGAGCGCTGCATTCGTTGCGCGATCTGCTCGCGCACCTGTCCGACCGGCGCGATCCACCCCGCCCTCGCCCAAGCCGGGCTGGATGGATTCTGGACCCCGGTCCTCATCCCCCGTCTGGGGTTTTGCGACTACTCCTGCAACGCTTGTGGCCAGGCCTGTCCCGTCCAGGCGATCCCTGCCCTTTCGCTCGACGAAAAGCGAGCCGCGGTGATCGGCTCGGCCTACATTGACCAGAATCGATGCATCGCCTGGGCGGACGGAATGGACTGCATCGTCTGTCAGGAAATGTGCCCCATTCCGGACAAGGCCGTGGTGCTCGAGACGGCGGAGGTGACCCGCGCCGACGGGACTACCGCCGTCATCCAGAGACCCCAAGTCCTGCGCGACCGCTGCATCGGCTGTGGAATTTGCGAATACAAGTGCCCCGTCAACGGAGAGGCCGCAATCCGCGTTTTCCTCCCGGACAGTATCCTCAATGGGTAGGTCGAAACCCCGCGGGGGCTTTGGGGCACGGGTCCCGCGGACGAGCTAGTCGCTGAAGATCAAGGTCACAATCTCGTGCGAGGCCGCTTCGAAAGCCACCGAACGATCCGTGGCTTTCGCCAGCTCTTGAACCCGGCTCTCGTCCAAGCGGCTCCGCCAGCAGTGGTGGAAGGCGAACCCCAAGGAGAGGCGAACGAGGCGAGGCGTCGTGCCGATATTGTATCCACGGATCACCAGGCCTTCGCCCTGCGCGGGGGGCTTGATGGCGCTCACCACGAAGGCAGGGTCGTCCACCTGGATGAGGCTGGCCGTGCACGGCAGGGATCCGGGGTGAATGGGAGTGCAGGTAGCCCGCAAGCCGGCCGCAAAGGCACCGGCCTCCGGAAATGCTGCCTGCCAAGATCCCTCATGGGGAATAAGCGAATACTCGAATCCGTGGGGACCCAATAGCTGGGCCTCAGGGACGGCGAGACTCGGACCCGCCTGCCCCTTGCGGGTGCTCAAGTCGTCACGCGACATCCAGCCGACACAACGAAGCAGGGTCAGCGCGAGCTCCGTATTGCCGTCTCGGCCAGGCCGCGCTTCGATTTCCGGGAGACCCCGATTGGCGAGCAGGAGTCCAAAGCCACCGTTGCTGATGTCCGTCCAAGCTCGTTGCGGCTTCTCGGGCCGGGGGGGCTCCACCCAAGACTCATCGCTGGGCACCAGCTCCAGGGGGCGTTCCACGACCTCGAAGTGACCGTCGCAGAACACGCTCTGGGCCTTCAGAGGCGCAGGGAAGTGGACCCGGAGGCGATGATCGCAGGCGGTATTGTTCACCTCGATCTGAAAATCCACCCGGCGGACACCGCGGGTCAACTTCGCTTCCACCTCGATTCCCAGGGAAGTCATCTTGCGACTGCGCCCGCTCCGGTCTTCCCTCAGGGAGATCGGGACGGACAGATCCAGCGATAAGTGGACCGTTTGGGTTACGGCTCCTCGCTCCACCCACGCGGACTTGAACCGGCTCCGGGCGCACTGAAGGTCACGGGGCGGAGGGCAATAGTCGTACAGATCGCCGCAGTCGCCGCCATCCACGAAACGGTTCAGGCCCCCGTACTCCACCCCGATCCGCTTGTCTGTCACGGTGAAAGTTCCGTCTCGAGTGGAGGCTTCGACCCGCAGGTATTCATTCTCCACGCGGAAGGGTGGCTTCTGCGACCTGGTTCTCGAAGGGACCGGCCCGCGGGAGGCGGAGAGGATCCGTCCGACCCCAGGAATCCGAAGAAGCCGTTGCATTGCAGGCAAGGCCATCCCGATTAGCGGACGAGCGGGACCGGAATGAGGCCGCGGTCTATCTTCCTGTTTCGGCTGCACCCAAAACGCCTTGTACCCAAATCCGGGAACCCCCTCGGCCAGGAAGGTCACCCGGGTGGCAGAGGCAGATCGAGCTTCGACCACAAAGGTTCTGAGGTCCTGTCGCTGCAGATATTCAGTGAGCCTGCGCTGACCCTCGCGCCAAGCCGTGAGGTCGGGCTGCCCCGTTTCCTCCAAAGTCGCCTTGACGTGAAGCTCAGCCCCCCTCTCTTCGAAACGGACACGGCGCAGCACCATCGGACCAATCCGACCATCGGGAATCATGCGGAGGGCATTGCGCAATCCCTCCCGGTCCAGGGTCATGGCAATGAGTGCCCGATCCGACCCCTCGGCCCCTTGAAAGGGGACCGGCTGACCCTCTGGGTCGACCAGGTCGAACGGCCCAAGTCCCTCCGGTCGGATGATCTCCACTTGGATCTCCCCGGTGCCCGAGCCGGAGGTTGGGTTGAAGACGACGACAGCGCTCGCCGGGTTCGCGGCGCGGGGGTCCAGCCTGGGGGGGTTCGCCGTGTCGACCCACCCAGCAATCTCTTGCAGGCTCTGCCTTGCCAGCTCCTCAGCGATTTGTTCCACTTGATCGAAGCGGGGTTTCATTTCTCGATGAACCTGGTCAATCGAAGTGCCGCAGATGGAGTCATGAGGCTGACACTCCAGCAGAAGGCGCCAGGCCTCGTGCAGAACCTGGGCGGGCCGGACCAGCCCCGGTCCCGGGGCAGGGAGGCAGGCCGCGGCCCATTGGGCGCAGGCGCTCCAGGGTTCTGCCCACTTCTCGAGCAGCATCTGGCAGGTCTCGTTTCGTTGCTTGATCCATATCCGCGCCGACAGGACGCCGGGAAGCAGGTGATGGCGCTTTGACTCGCGGAGTTCGCCTCTCACGATTGGGATTTGCACTCCCCGACGAGCGAGGTCGCCCTGGATAGCGGCGAGGTAACTGGGCAAGCAGGAGTGAACCAAGACTTCCCCGCTCCGCCTTGAACGAAACGAGGCCACGGCCTCCGAAGTATGCGGGGGGGGTTCCATGTGGTCGGTTCCCAACATGAGCAGGAGATGCGACCCGGCGGAATGAGGCTGCAATGAATCCTGCAGGTCGTGGACCTCCGCCTCAAAGCGCTCGGGGTCATCCAGGGACAAGGCGGCGCCATTCCCGTAGCCGTCCCGCAAGTAGGCAGTGAAGACCCGGGCCCCTCCCGCTGCCTCCCACCAGAGTTCACAGGGTTCGTCCGCCAGCCCCCTTTGCACGCAGGCCGTGCGGACTCCGAATCCGAGCAGGATCTGAGGCATCTGACCAATATGGCCAAAGGTATCGGGCAGGTAACCAACTTCCATCTTGGGCCCCAGGGCCCGAGCCGTACGCTCCCCCTCCAACAGGTTGCGGACGATCGCCTCCGGGCTCACCAAGAACTCATCGGGCAGGACATACCATGGGCCGGTCAAGAGGCGACCGCTGCGAATGAGATCCGTGAGTTCGCCCCGGCGCTCCGGCCGAACCTGCAGGTAATCCTCAAGCGTAATCGTCTGTCCATCCAGCATGAAATAGCGGTAGTCCGGGTCCTTCTGAAAGAGATCCAGCAGCCCATCCACAAGGTGGACCAACTTGAGCCGAAACTGCTGGAAGGTCAGGTACCATTCTCGATCCCAATGTGTGTGAGAGACAAGATGGAGCGTAGCCATGGTCCTCCCAGGCAGGGCGCCTGTGGCCCGAGAATGGATCCCCCGCCCTTGTGACCGTCGCGCTTCGGATCTTTCCTGCGGCGGCACGGCTGGCAGCCCATGGGATTCCGAGCAATTATCGTCTCAAGATCCCGGATGCCCCGGAGATCGGGACCAACCCTCTGCCCCCACCCGTTGCTCCTCGTCCTGGCCGGCTACTGCCCTGGGATGGTCTGGGGGAGCTTGGCTGATCCGGAATCCCCGCTGTCCGCGGGAGCGGGTTGCCCGCCGGGGGATTGTCCCTTCGCACCAACCGTGGAGTCTACTGGATCAACCCGGATTCCCTCAAGGCCAGCGGAACTTGACGTGGGCTTCAATCGGGCCTTCGCGGCAGCAAGCCCTCGCGGAAAGGCTGGCCCGCTGGCACGGATCTCGAGGTAGGCCCCGAGCGTGGGATCCCGAGCCTCTCGTCTCAGGGCAGAGGCCCCCTCGGGCTTGGGGTGGGGAAGGTTCACCGGTTGTTCGCCCCGAGCGCGGCCGACATGCGCAGGCCATCCCGTTTGAGCCCAAGGCATGCCTTCCAAGGAAAAACGCCGCCGGCCAGCCTGTTCCGCCCGGGCCGCCGTTGCGGCCCTCCCGGTTGACTTGAGGATGACCTCCGCGGTTGGCCCCATTTTCCCATCGGCAGGGTGAGAGGGCCCAGCCTCCCCGTACAGACGATCGGCGGGCAAGCCCTCCCGGGGCTGTGATAGGATGCCTCCTGAAGGCCAGGATTGTGGAGGAGGAAGCAATGAGCCAGACGCCTCTCAGCGACATCCGCGTATTGGATCTCACTCGGCTGCTGCCGGGGCCGTACTGCAGCTTGCTCCTCGCGCACTTGGGCGCGGAGGTAATCAAGGTCGAGACACCCCGCATTGGCGATTACTCGCGCTACCTGCCTCCTGAGATTGGAGGGGACGCGCTCTTTGCCTCGGTCAATCGGGGGAAAAAGAGTGTCGCCCTGAACTACCGCAACCCGCGCGGGCGTCAGCTTCTTCTCGAACTGGTGCAGACGGCAGACGTGTTCTTGGAAGGCTTTCGTCCTGGTCGGGTGGGCCATTGGGAAATCGGCTACGATGACCTTCGGTCTTCGAACCCGCGGTTGATCTACTGCTCGCTTTCGGGCTACGGGCAGCAGGGCCCCTACTCGCAACGCGCCGGACACGACCTAAACTACATTGCCGCGGGAGGCTTGCTCGGGCTCAACGGCTCGGCGGGTGGTCCGCCGATTCCACCCAGCGCCCAAATCGCCGACCTGGCTGGAGGAATGCTGGCGGCGATCGCGATTCTGGCCGCACTCCTGCGGCGCGAGCGCACGGGACGAGGAGAGTACCTGGATGTCGCCCTGCTGGATGCGGTAGTCTCATGGGCGATGCCCATGGCTACCTCAGGCTACCTGCGCGGTGGTCCCGCTCCGGAGCGAGGGCGAATGCCGCTGGCGGGAGGCCTGCCTTGCTACAACGTCTACCGCACTTCCGACGGAGGGTATCTTGCGCTCGGGGCGCTCGAACCGCCCTTCTGGTCCGCCTTTTGCGAAGCGAGCGGTCACCCCGAGCTCCTGGGCCGCCAGTTTGACTACGAGGCGATCCCCTTGGTGGCGGAGCTGTTCGCTACCCGCTCGCAAACGGAGTGGTTTCGCGTCCTGGGCGAGCAGGACGCCTGCCTCGAGCCGGTCCTCTCAATTCCCCAGATGGCAGCGCATCCTCAGGTGGTCTCCCGCGGGCTGGTGATCCCGCCGGGCGAGCCATCCCGGGAGAACAGGGCGGCGTTGGGTTCTCCCCTGCATCTCGAGGGCTTGCCTCGGCTCGGAGATCCCCCTGCCCTGGGGGCTCAGACGCGGGAGCTCCTCGGCCAGCTGGGATCCAGCCCTGAAGAGTTGGAGGAACTCGAGGCAAGAGGAATCATTAGGTCCGGCTGAGGTCGATTCCGCCTGGGGAGGCCGAGTCCTATTGGCTGGCTCATGAGGCGGCTCGGCAGTTCCCGGGCTCCGGCGAGAGTTAAAGTTGGTAGATCTCGGTGAACTTCTCGTGCAGGTAACTCAGATAGGGCTGGGGGCTCAATTCCTGGCCGGTTGCGCGCCGGAGGAGTTCTAGCGGCTCGAACTTGCGGCCAAAGATGTGCACGTGCTGGCGCAGCCAGTCAAGCAATGAATCAAACCTGCCCTGCTCCATCTCCGCCCAGATCTGAGGGCAATCCCGCAAGGCACTTTGGTAGAACTCCACGGAGATCAAGTTCCCCAGGGTGTAGGTGGGAAAGTAGCCAATCGCGCCTCCGGACCAATGCACATCCTGGAGGATTCCTTGGGCATCATTGGGGGGGACAATCCCCAGATACTCGTTCATCTTTTGGTTCCAGGCAGGCGGAAGGTCCTTCACCCGCACCCTCCCCTCCAGCAGCTCCTGCTCCAGCTCGAAGCGCACCATGATATGGAGATTGTAGGTAACCTCATCCGCGTCGACTCGGATCAGCGAAGGCCTCACCCGGTTGACGGCGCGGTAGAAATCCTCCAGGGAGACGTTGCGCAGCTGCCCAAAGCGCTCCTTCAGTTCGGGGAAGAAGAACCTCCAGAAGGGCCGGCTACGCCCCACCAGGTTCTCCCAAAGACGAGACTGCGACTCATGAAGGCTCAGGGAGGCGCCGCCGGCTAGGGGGGAGCGCTGCAACTGGGGATCGACACCTTGCTCGTAGAGCGCATGCCCGCCTTCGTGAATGCTGCTGAACAGCGCTGAGGTAAGGAGCTCCCCCTCCACGCGGGTCGTGATGCGCACATCGTCGTTGGAGAAGGAGGTGGTGAAGGGATGAGCCGACCGGTCCTGGCGTCCGCGTTGAAAGTCGTAGCCCATGCGCTGCAAGACCTCGAGTCCGAATTCCCACTGAGGGGCGTCCTCGAACTTGCCGTGCAGGAATGAATCATCGACCCGATCTGCTCGTTCGGCAATTCTTTGCACCAAGTCTACGAGGGCGGGCCGCAGCTCCGCGAAAACGGCCCGGATCTGCGCGGTTTTCATCCCCGGCTCAAAAGCCTCAAACAGGGGGTCGTAAATCGACTCGTACGGCTCGAAGAAGCTGGCGTACTCCTGGCGCAACCCGACAATCCTCTCCAGGCTGGGCTCAAACTTGCTGAAGTCGGAAGTCCCCCGGGCCTCTTGCCAGATTTGATGCGCTAGAGCGGTGGCTTGCGAGAATTCCGAAACCCAGCGCGAGGGGATCCGCCTCTCCCGGTCAAAGTCGCGTTGAGTCACCTTCACCAGACGGGCCTCGTTCGAATCCAGGTCCAGTCCTTCCACTTCGGATTGCGCCGTCTGCAAGAGCTCTCCGATGGAGTCGGAGGTAAGCTGCTGGTGAGCAAGCCGGTCGATAGTTGCCATCTGCTGAGCTCGGGCCTCCGCGGCCCCGGGCGGCATATAGGTCTGGTGATCCCAGTCCAGCAGCGCGGAGGCCGCCTGCAGATCGGCCACTTCGGCCATCTGTTCTCGCAATTGATTCAATGCCCTTGCCATTCTCCCTCCCTGTGCGGGGATGTTCAATTGGCTCTCCAGCGTGGGTTCTGCCCTCGCAAGACAGCCAGGACCTCTTCGGCCACATCTCGGGCCGCTCTCTCCTGAGACTCGATCGTCTGGCCGGCGACATGGGGGGTCGCTACCACAAGCTCATGCGACAAAAGGGGATCCCGGCCCGGGGGTTCTTCGGCGAACACGTCGAGGCCCGCCCCCGCAAGCTTCCCCGAGTTGAGGGCGGTGAGCAAGGCGCGCTCATCGATCAGGCCGCCCCGCGCGGTGCAAATCAGAAATGCCTCCGGCTTCATCAGCTTGAGACGGGCCGCGTCGAGCATTCCGCGCGTCTGGGCCGAAAGGGGAACATGGAGGCTGACGAAATCCGCCTGCCCCAGAAGCGTCTCGAGGGCAACCAGCTCCACCTCACCGGGAGGCGGCGAAAGGCTCGGGTAGAGGGGATCGTAACCAAGGCAGCGCATGCCCAGCGCGCTGGCTCGCTGTGCCACGGCCAACCCGATGCGGCCCAGGCCAACCAGGCCGAGAGACTTGCCCTGCAGCTCAATCCCGCGGATCTTCTCTTTGAGCCATCTTCCTCGACGCAATCCCGCGTCGGCTCGGGGAATCTGGCGGGCGAGGGCGAACATCAGCCCGAGGGTGTGTTCGGCAACAGCCACCGTGGTTGCGGCCGGAGAATTCACGACGATGATGCCGCGCTCGGTCGCCGCAGGCAGGTCAATATTGTCAAGACCGACACCGGCCCGCCCGATGACCTTGAGGCGAGGCGCAGCCGCGATCCGGTCTGCGGTGACCTGCATACGTCCCCTCACAATGAGCCCGTCGGCCTTGGCCAGCGCCTTAAGCAACAGCGCCCCGTCAATCCCAGGACGCCATTCGACCTGGGCAAACGGCTCAAGTATCTGGACGGCCAATGCTTCCAGGCGATCGGTGATCAAGACCTGCCATCGCTCAGCCACGTCACTCCGCCCTTGCGACCGGGTCCCAATTGTGCGTTGCTGGAACCCGGCCAGGCGCATTCTACCAAAACGAACCGCTTCGCCGAACCCGTCCTCCAGCCGGGGGCAATGCCCACAGCCGTGCGCCCGAAGGGGATGGATCCGTCAGGACCACAGGAAACATCGGGGGCTCGCCCGCAAATGGCGGTCTGCGTCTCCGCTGGCCGTAGGAGGGTGTCGGATTCCCGCCAGGCTGGGGAAGAGCAATTAGTCGCGAGCTCGCAAGTGGGGGAAGAGGACCACCTCGCGGATCGTGGATTGATCCGTCAGCAGCATGGTCAGCCGGTCGATTCCCATTCCGAAGCCGCCGCTGGGGGGCATCCCGTAGCGTAGCGCGTCCAGATAGTCCTCATCCAGCGGGTTGCGCTCTTCATCCTCGGCGGCATAGGTCCGTCCCATTTCCGCGAAGCGCAGCTCCTGATCGATGGGATCATTCAGCTCGGTGAACGCGTTGCAGAGTTCCATTCCACCCACAAAGCCCTCGAAGCGTTCCACGGTAGCCGGATCTCCGGGCTTGCTTTTGGCCAGGGGGGAAATGTCGCGCGGATAGTCATAGACGAAAGTCGGCTGGACCAGTTTTGGCTCGACCGTGTGGCCCAGCAAGCTTTCGATCAGCTTGCCGCGACTCGCACCTTCCTGTGGGGGGTGACCCCGGGACCGCATTTCCTCGGCGAGCGATGCGGCGGTCGGGCAATCCTCGATATCGATCCCGGAGGCGTCGCGGATGGCCTGGCGCAGTTCGAGGCGGGTCCACGGAGGGGCAAGGTCGATGGCCTGCCCCTGGTAGCTGAGGGTAGTGCGCCCGAGCACCTTGCGGGCAACCTGAGAGACCAGCTCTTCGGTCAGTTCCATGACGTCCCGATAGTCCGCGTAGGCCCAGTAGAATTCAAGCATGGTGAATTCAGGGTTGTGTTTGAAGGAGACCCCCTCATTTCGGAAGTCCCGCCCCAGTTCGTATACGCGCTCATAGCCCCCGACGAGAAGCCGCTTCAGGTAGAGCTCGAAGGAGATCCGTAGATAGAGATCCTGGTGCAGCTGGTTGTGGTGGGTGAGAAATGGCTTGGCTGCCGCCCCGCCGTAGGTCGGCTGCAGGATGGGTGTCTCGACTTCGATGAAGCCGTGATCATCAAGGAAATTGCGAACGGCCGTGACAATTCGGGCGCGGGTGCGGAAGATCTCCCGGACCCCGGCGTTGACCGCCAAGTCCGCATAGCGCTGGCGATAGCGTGCCTCCGGGTTGTCGAAAGCGGAATGCACAACTTGCCTGCCCTCGACCACTTCCTCTTTTTGGGCCGGGAGCGGCGTGATCGACTTGGCGAGCATACGAACTTCTTGCACGTGCAACGTGGTTTCGCCGGTGCGGGTGGCGAACAGGTAGCCGCGGGCCTCGATGAAGTCCCCCAAATCATAGAGGTCGACGAAGTTCTTGAGCGCGCCCGTCCCGAGTTCGTCCCTGCGCAGATAGATTTGAAGGCGCCCCTCGCCGTCTTCGAGGTGGGCGAAAATCGTCTTGCCCATGTCGCGCACGGCCCGCAGCCGACCCACCAAGGTTGCTTCGACCTTGGCCTCCTTGGGAGCCTCAGCGAACGCGCGCCGCGCCTGGCTGGTGGAATGCGTTCGATGCGCACTGCGTGGGTAGGGCTCAATTCCAAGTGCGCGCAACTGCTCCAGCTTGGCGAGCCTGGATCTCTCGAGTTCAGTAAGCTCACGCATGCCATCTGGCTCCGCGCGCAGGTAGATAGGAAAGCCCCGGCCGATGGAACCAAAAGGGCTTGCCCCGCGCTGGGTTTTCTCGTCCGAGGACTACTGGATCTTCAAAATGTGGAAGTTCAGGACTCCCGCCGGCGCGTTGACCCGCACCTCGTCCCCCGGTTTGCGGCCCAGGAGGGCCTGTCCCAAGGGAGACTCGTTCGAGATGCGGCCCTGCTTGGGATTGGCCTCGGCTGCGCCCACGATGGTGTAGGTTTCCTGTGGCTGGTTCTCCTCCTGGATGGTCACCGTGCTGCCGACATGCACGACCTCTTCTGGCCCCCCCTCCTCGATCAGGACCGCGTTGCTGAGGATGGCCTCCAACGTCAAGATGCGACCCTCCACGAAGGCCTGCTCGTTCTTGGCGCTTTCGTACTCCGCGTTCTCGATGAGCTCGCCTCCCTCCATCGCGTCGTGCAGGCGCTCCGCAACCTCGGCGCGCCGCACGGTGCGCAGGTGCTCCAGCTCTTCTTCAAGCTTCCTCAGGCCCTCACGCGTGAGGAATGTGGGCTGATCACTCATAGGCCGTCTGGCTCCCCTTGGTGGGTGCGTCAAGACTCGCAGGCGGCGGTCGCACGGCTTCCTCTCGCCGCCCCTTCACGGACCTGCGGGTCCAGACGTAAACGCGGACTGGGAGTATCTTTTCTCCCAGCCTTTGTAGGATGATATCACAAGCCCTCGCGATCGGACAAGCCGCCGTCCCCGGCCCTGGGTCCAACACGGGCAGCAGGCGCCACCGGGCCCCTCTTCGCTTGACAATCCACGCCGGGGATGGGTACAATCACAGCGCCCAACAGAAAGAGACCCGAGGCAAAACCACGCCGAGATAGCTCAGTTGGTAGAGCACGCGACTGAAAATCGCGGTGTCCCCAGTTCGATTCTGGGTCTCGGCACTGGGCCTGATCTGTGTCACCCTGCGGGCGTGGTTCAGCGGCAGAACGTCTCCTTGCCAAGGAGAAGATCGGGGGTTCGAATCCCCTCGCCCGCTCTGAGAACGACCCCAGGCGACGTCGCCAAGCGGTAAGGCAAGGGTCTGCAAAACCCTCATTCGCGGGTTCAAATCCCGCCGTCGCCTCCTGAACAGGGCGCATCGACCAAGGGCGCATGGAGGTCTCAAGAACTGGGAGGGACCCCCAAGCGCTTTCTTGATTTCCCGTTCTTCCCCGTCGAATCCCTTCGCGGGCCATGGCCCCGGGACCCACCGAATCGGGCCCCGAGCCTGCCCCTGGGGGCGGCCCGGAAAACTGGCCGAGCCGCAGCTCTCACGGGTCCTGCCGGTTGGCAGCCCCAGGGGGTTAGATTCGTCAATTGAGGCGAAATCTGAATGGGGTTAGCCTTTGTGGGAAATATCCAATTCCAGCGGACGAGGCGGACCCCATGGCCATGAGAATTACCGAGGAATGCATCTCGTGTGGTGCTTGCGAGCCGGAGTGCCCAACAAAATCGATCTCGGAAGGTGACACCGTTTACCTGATCAATGCTGAGACCTGCGTCGAGTGCCAGGGCCACTACGACTCCCCGCATTGCGTCTCCGTTTGCCCAGTCGACTGCATTCTCAAGGCCTAGAGGCCAGGGCCCTGTCGACGGGCTGGCCGCGGGGGCGGAACCTTGCCAGTTTGCCAATTCGGCTTGACGGGCTGGGGGATCGGCCCCGGTGGATTCGCCGGAACGCGGGGGGCTTCCTAGGTTCCCAGCCTCAACCCTGTTCGCCTAGATCCGCCCACTTGGGCGGATCTCACTGTTTGTACAGAAGGCATTTCCCCCTTGCGGGCCCGGGAAGGGCCGATTGCCTTCCACGATCCCGCACGGATCGCGGTTTGACAGTCGGAGTTGCCCCGGCCTCGGTGGAGACCCGTCGAGTCTTCTGACTGGAGTCAGCCGTGCTGCTCGCGCGGGAGAAGGCGCTCCAGGCCGCGCAAATCCCAGGAACACACCTTGTCGTCTCCCAGATCGCAACGCCCATCACCCCTACCCAAGAGAAACGTCCTCCCAGGGGGGTTCTGGTCCTTGCATACTTCGGCTTTCGCCTCATCTGGAAACGGAAGGGGTATTTGGAGCCAAGCCAGGACCGCGAAACCGGCCAGGAAGGCGGTCTGGTGCAGCGCCCCGATCTCAGGCGGGCAGAGCTCATCAACCAAATCACCGGCTGCTACTGCTAGCCGAGGATGGCGGAGGCCGCAAATGGCACTCGGATCACGACTCGCTGGTCCCGCTCCAGTTGAGTGAGCCTGCCACCAAGACGCAGCAGTTTTTCGAAATCCCAGCGTCTTCGGAGAGGCGCGGCGAAATCCAGGCCTGGCTCTGCTGGCAGAGGGGGTTGGAAAAGCCGTCCGTGGCCCCACGCCCGCACGAGCCCCTGCCTGCGCCCTGATGGCCAGGAAGGAGGTAACCCGTCCACCCGCCCCGCTGAGGCGAGGGCGCCGCTCGGGCTGACTCCCGGAAGATGGGTTCCTCCGCGCCGGACTCAGGACGGGGATCAGAAATCGGCCGAGCCTCAGCAAGAACTGCCGGGGTTGTCCCAACCAAGTCCAACCGACCCCGGTGGGCCAGCTGGCGGGGAGGACATGCCCGGCTCCCGCGAACGGGCTGACCCGAGGGCATTTCCCCGCGGAGGAGGCCGGTCATTGGAGCGGCGGACTGGGGGGCTCGGCGGGCAGGACGTCCGGTCAAGGGATCAGTACAGCATCACCTGGCGATTCGCGATCAGTTCGCGCACCTGATGCACGTTCACCAGCCGTTCATTCAGGATCTCGGTGACCTTCTTGCGGTCCGCTTCGGAAACGGTGCCATTGGACGAGGTAATGCTTGCGGTGCAGATGAGAGGCTGATCCAGAGGGTGCCCGATCTGGGAGAGGATGTAGACGCTCGCCTCCTTTGCACTCGGCACTTTCGCGACAATCTCCTGGGCCGCCAGCAGAGAGAGAACGTTGTAGATCTTGCCCACATGAGAGATCGGATTCTTGCCCGCGGCCGCCTCCAGGGAGGCGCTGCGGAACGGCGTGATGAGCCCGGTGACTCGATTCCCCCGACCGACCGATCCGTCATCGCCCATCTCCGCCGAAGTTCCGGTGAGGGTCAGGTAGGCCTCGCCGGTCTCATCATTGTCGGCCATGTTGACATCCACCTTCATCCGCCGCCGCTGGGTCAGCTTCTGGGCAAAGGCTTGTACCGATTCCTGTACGCTGCGCTTGGCTTCCAGGTACTCGGTCAGGTCCTTCACCTGGGGCCCGATGAATGGAACGGCGCAGGTCAGCAGGATGTCGTCGCCCCGGCGCATGCCCATCACCTTCACGTCTTCGCCAATCGGGAACTGGTTGATCAGCTCATAGTTCAAATACTGCGCCGACTCAAACACGGCGGTTTCCACATTGGATCGCGGCCAGTGGGCACAGCCGAAGGAAGTATCATTTGCCCGCACCTCCTCCACGGTGTGCATCAGCTCGCCAGATCCTCGTCCCGCATAGCAGTCCACGACCATGTGTTTCTCCGGATCCAGGTAGCGCATTGTCTCGCGAACATGAGTCTTGGCCGCCTGGATGGCCAGGGCGTCCACCGGGATTTTGCGACCTTTGTACTCAGGGGTGCCACGCCCGGCGATCTGAATCCGGATCGGTCGCAGGAGCTCGCCATAGCCGAAACCAACTTGGACATCACCCGCCACCAGCTGCACCTTGTCGAAGTTGTGGTGCAGGGGAAGTCCCAGATTCGCCTCGCACCAGCGCGTGTATTCGACGGAAATCCGCTCGGCGATTCCGTCACAGAGCGAGTCCGGGTGGCCAATGCCCTTGCGCTCGACGATTTCTACCGGAATATCCTCAATAAACCGCCCGTTGGTCTCGGTGACCACGATGTTCCTTTCCATGCCGCCTCCATGAAGAAAAGGTTCGCGCCCCAATTCATAAGAGGGGCGCGATCTCATGCGACAGCACCGCCTCTTATCTTCCAGAACATTCCGTCCTGCCGGAATTAGCACCTTATCGCCCAGGGTTTGACGACAGGCTGCCGAGGCATCACAGGGCCGGTCCCTCCGCCTCTCTGGATAAGGGGGCCGTACAGTGTTCAATTGTGGAGCGAGTTTATCACACCTGAAAGGTCCCTGTCAATTTACTCGGATTCCGGCGACAGCCTCCCTTCGAGGCCGGGTCACCTCAGCGGACCCGCGAAGGTGGTCCATGCGGGGAGAGAGACGCGGCCCGCTCGCGCTTGGAACCTAGCCGGTCCCCCAGGTTGGCAGACGCGGCATCGGCCAGCCCTCCAGGTGGAGACGCTCGGCAATGGCCGCCCGCAGCGCGAGGCGATCATCCCAGGGATATTCCACTTCGCCGAAGCACATGGACTGCTCGTGTCCCTTTCCGCAGACGATGACCAGATCCCCGGGCTGCGCGAGTTGCACCGCCGACAAGATCGCCTGGGAGCGGTCCGGAACCTTCCAGAAGTCTTTCCCTTCCACCCCACCTCTCCCCCGAGCGCCGGATGCCATCTCCGCCAGGATCTCCTTCACCTCTTCCGTGCGAGGGTCCTCCGCGGTGAGCAGGGTGAAGTCGGCAAGGTCGATCGAGATCCCGGCCATCGAGCCGCGCTTTTCACGGTCGCGCACCCCCGCCGAGCCAAACACCGCGATCACTCGGCCGGTGGTCAGGCCCCGGGCAGCTTCCAAGGCGGCCTTCAGGGCATTGGGGGTGTGGGCAAAATCCACGATGGCCGTGAAGTCTTGGCCCAGGTCGATGAGCTCCATTCGTCCGGGCACAGACCGGAGGGCATGCACCCCCTCGGCGACCGTCTCCCCGGGCAGGCCCAACGCGCCTGCGGTCACCCCGACCGCCGCCAGGATATTGAACGCGTTGTACGCGCCCAGCAAGGGGCTTTGAAGGGCGAATCTTGTGTCCAAGAACTGGACTTGCATCTGCAAGCCGGCCGGGCCAAGGCTTATGTCGGTCCCGCGAACCTGGCTGAGACCCGACCTGCCGTAGGAGAGCACCTCAGCCGTCGATCTGGATTGGAGGAATTCAAACGAGGGATCCTCGCGGTTGAGCACCGCCAGCTTCCTGTAGGCGTATGGCTTGGGAGAGCTGTTGGCCAGATCGGCCAACAGGCCCGATTTTGCCTCACGGTAGGCCTCGAACGAACCGTGGTAGTCAAGGTGCTCTCGGGTGATGTTCGTGACCGCGCCGATGTCGAACTCACAGGCTTCCACCCGACGTTGGGCGAGGGCATGGGAAGTCACTTCCAGCACGCAATGGGTTATCCCGGCCTGAACCATGCGGGCCAGAAGGGCCTGGAGCCCCGGAGCCCCGGGAGTCGTCACATGAAAACCCGTGTCCACGACCTCTCGGCCAATCCGAGCATGAACGGTACTGATCATCCCGGCCGAGACGCCCCCCTGCTTGAGAATCTCGAAGATCAGGCTGCAGGTTGTGGTCTTCCCGTCCGTTCCGGTTACGCCGATCATCACCATCTTGCGGGCCGGGAATCCCCACCAACCCGCCGCGAGAATGCTGAGCGCCCGGCGGGAATCGGCAACCCGAACGTAGGGAATGCCGAGATCCCCGATGGGCTCCTGCCCGACCACCGCACAAGCCCCGGCCTGGATGGCCTGCGGGATGAACCGGTGGCCGTCTACTCCGGACCCGGGGATGGCGACGAACAGCGATCCGGGTAGAACGCGCCGAGAGTCTTCCACCACCCCCGTCACGAGGCAATCCGGGAGGCTTCCCGCAGCCACCCCCGCCAATCCGGATAAGAGATCTCGCAGTTGTCTTCCCATTACACTCGACTCCGAGGGCCCAGGAGGATGTTGCCCGCTCTTCCGGTCGAGCCGAGTATAACCGTCCTGGAGGCACAGTGAAAAGGCTCCGGGCCTTCTTCGCCTCGGAGCCGTTCAACCTACGGGGACCGTCCTCAGCCCGGATGATCCGCCAGATCCTGGAAACTCACGGCCTCCTGGCTCAGTGCAGAGACTCGCGAAGGCTGCCCAGTTGGCCAGCGACGGATCCGTCCAGAACGCGGTCTCCGATCCGGATCTTGAGGCCGCCCAGGATGGTGGGGTCGACGCGGAACGAGAGGGTCGCGCTCCCCCCCATGCGTGCCACCATGTCGCGGCGGACCACATCTTCTTCCGCCTCGGTGAGAGGCAGAGCGCTAACCACTTCTGCCGTGGCCCCCGGCAGGGTGGAGATGTCTTGAAGGACTTCCACTTTCCCACTTCGGACGCCGCTGAAGAAGTTGTTGATCAATTCCCGCTGGCGTTCTTCGTCCAGCACCTCTCCAATGAGTTTTTGGGCAGCCGCTATGGCCAAGCCTGCAATCTCTCCTCGCAGTTCCGCCAGGATGCGGTTGCGTTCGGCCTCGGCTTCTGCGGTGGCCGCTTTGCGCACGTCTTCGAGTTCGCGCTGCACGGCTGCGCGCATCTCCTGCAGGATCGCGTCGGCGCGGTCGGTGGTGTCCTTCAGGCGCTGGGCCGCCTGCTGCTGGCCTTCGGCCAGAACCCGCGCGGCCTCCTTCTCCGCATTCGCCCGGGCCTCGGCCACCACGCGAGCGTCGCTCATGCTCTGAGCGATCTTCTGGCGCCGCGATTCCAGCATCTTAAGCAGGGGCGGGTAGACCCACTTGCGCAGGATCACCAGCATGATCAGGAAATTGAGGATCTGAACCAGAAGGTAGCCGAGATTGATACCCAATGCTTGCATGCCTCTGCTCCTCACCGCATCCCGCCGGGACGGCAGGCGAGAGCCTTCACACGAACAGAATCAACAGAGCCGCCACGAGACAGTAGATGGCAATCGCCTCGCACAAAGCAATGGCCAGGATCATGGTGGTCTGCAACATGCCGGACGCCTCCGGATTGCGCGCCATGCCTTGAAGAGCTGAATAGCCGATCAGTCCCACCCCGAGTCCGGCTCCAATTGCACCCGTCATGGCCACCGCGGCACCCAGGAACCTAAGCCCTCGGATCAAGATCAGTGCGACATCCGCCGTCATGGTGTCATGTCCTCCATGGGTTCGTTGGCTTGGCAGGGCCCATCCGGGCCCGAGACCTCCCCAGCGGAATCAGGCTTCCGATCCATGGCCCGCAGTGGCCATAGACATGAAGATCAGCGTGAGCATTCCAAACACCAGGGCCTGGATGAGCCCGATCAGGAGTTCAAAAAGCAGGAGGCCGGACTGAGCGGCAACGGGAACCAGGCTTCCGACGACAATCAGCAAGACCGAACCCGCAAATAGATTCCCAAACAACCGGAAGGAGAGCGAGATCACTCGGAAAAACTCCTGGATCAGCTCCAGAAAACCCACGAACAGGTCGATCAGGCCGAGGAATGGCTTGCGAAACAGATTCCTGAATTGGAAGAATTTGCCCAGGTAGCCAAACCCCTGGGAGCGAAAGCCCATCACCTGGACCATGGTCATCACCACCAGCGCCAGCGCGATGGTGAAGTTCAAATCCGTGGAAGCCACCCGCACGTAGGGGATCAACGCGTAGCGTTCGGCCGAACCGGCCCCGGATTGCGTTTGCACCAGAGCCTCGATCGGCCCCAACGGACGCACGAGGTAGCCGGTTTGGCCTGACTGGACGGGCACCACGCGCCCGAAGCTATCTACAAACGGGATGAGCTCCATCCAGTTCGCGAGCAACACCATCAGCACCGTCGTCGCCATGAACGGGAAGATGGCCCGCGCCCACTTCCCCGCGGTCGATTCGGCGATCTGGTACAGCCACTCCAGGGCCGCTTCCAGAGCACCGACGATGCCTCCCGGAATGCTGTTCTCGTCCTTGACCGCTCGCTGGAAGGCGACCACCAACCCGAGCAATAGCAGGTCCATCAGGAGGGTGGCGATCAAGGTGTTGGTCAGGCCGATGGCCCCAAGCACAGGCAGCGTGACCAGGGGCCGGCCGAGCTCCTCCCCGGCCAGTTCAATGCTCGGCCGAATGGGTGGAAAGAAGATCGCGCCTACGGTTCCTAAGACGATGAAGAGGAGGACGAGCCATATGGCCGTTCCCCATCTCTGTTTTTTCAATTCAGGTTTGCTTGAGGTTGCGGCGGTCATCCTCTCCCACCCCGTCGGGGCCCCCCGATCGAGCCGGGTCCGATCGGCGCGCGGTCCGATAGACGATGCGAGTGATAAGGAATAACGTGATCGGGAAGCTGACCAGGACAAACAGGATCATGAAACTCGGCCGCGTACCCAGGCGGAGGTCCAGCCACCATCCCCCGCCCACGGCGACCGCCAGAACCGCAAAGGTGGCCAGGGCTACCCGGACGACCGCCTGGGCAATCCGACCCCAGATCGCGTAACCATCCGGACGGCGCCTGGCGCTATTCTCCTCCGGTCCAACGTCGCTCATTTGAACACAATGCCGTCCCTCGGTCAATCGGGAGGAGCGAACTCTCCGAACGGGCACAACCAGAGCAGGCTAGAAGAGCACGCGGGCGGCCCCCATGGCCCAGCCAAACCAAGGTCCCGAAACCAGCCCGACCCCAAGGATACCAGCAATTGTCAGGCCCAAAGCCCAGCGAGCGGGAACCGGGATCGGCATTGGCTTGCCCTCGTCTTCGGACGGGTTAAGGTAGACCACCTTGAGGACAATCAAGTAGTAGTACAGCCCGACAATGGAGTTGAGGACCCCCACGATGGCGAGCCAAACCAAGCCCGACTGCACGGCCGCAGCGAAAACAAACACCTTGCCCACAAATCCGGCAAAGGGAGGGATCCCGGCCAGCGAGAGCAAGGACACGAGCAGGGCCAGAGCCAGTCCTGGAGACCGGCGGCTCAGTCCGGCAAAGCGGGCGACGTCATCCGATCCCACGGTTCGGGAGACCACAATCACAATGGTAAAGGCGGCCAAGTTCGTGATGACATAGGCCACCAAATAGAAGATGGTTCCCGCCAAGCCCATAGAGGAGAGAGCCGCAAGGCCCACCAAGGCATAGCCCGCATGGGCAATGGAGGAGTAGGCTAGTAGCCGCTTCAGGTTCTGCTGAGCCAAAGCCAGGATGTTGCCTAGAGTCATGCTGGCCACCGCCATGGCGGCGATGAGCGCTCCCCAGTACGGGGTAATCACCGGGGTGAAGACGCTGAGCATGACCCGCGCCAGCACCGCGAAGCCCGCGGCTTTGGAGGCGGTGGAGATGAACGCGGTGATCGGGGTGGGCGCCCCTTCGTAGACATCCGGAGCCCAGAAATGAAACGGGACCGCCGAGACCTTGAAACCGAAACCCACCAGCACCAGGACCGCAGAGCCCACCCAGAGAGTCAGAGGCAAGGAACCGCTGGCCGCCGCCTGCGCGATTCCGACCAAGCTTGTTTCCCCCGAGAACCCATACAGCCAGCTGAAGCCGAAGAGCATGGCCGCCGAAGCCGCGGCCCCAAACAGGAAGTACTTGAGGCCGGCCTCAACCGATCGCCTCTCCCCCCGGAAATAGCCCGAAAGCAGATACAAGGGAATGGAAGTCGTCTCGATCGCCAAGTAAAGCATGACCAGGTCACTCGAGGCGGCCATCAGATCCATGCCTAGGGTCGAGACCAACATCAAGCCGTAGTACTCTCCCCGGTCCCCAACCCCAGGCACATCCATCGAGATCAGGGCTGTGATCATGGAGGCAAACAACACGATGAGGCGAAATCCGTGGGCCAGGGCGTCGGAGCGGAGCATGCTGCCGAAGATCTGGGCTGGGCCGGGCCGCAGGGATGCGATCAGGGATACGACAAAAATGATCGCCAGCCCCGCCGCGGTCACCTGTCCCAGCCGCCGGCCCCCACGGGATCTCAAGAGGAGATCGAGGGCCATGACCAACACGGCCAGAACGAGGATCGCAATCTCAGGAATGAGCGCAAGCAGTGCAGGCATCAGCGCGCATTTCCTCGGGCCAATCCGAAGCGGCCCGCTCCAAAGGCAGACTCTTCCAAGGTCATCTTAGGCACCGAGAAGCCTCATTACGCCGGCAACGCCCGACTGAACGAGGGGGGCCATCCAGGTCGGGTAAAGCCCCAACGCGAGCAGGATGAAGGCCAGCAGCCCTAACGCGACCTTGTCCAACACGGTGATATCTCCGACCTGCCGCTCCAATTCCGCCGGCATGGTGCCGAAGAACACCCGGCGGATCAAGAGCAGGATGTAGGCCGCGGTGACCACAACCCCGACGCAGGCCACGATGGCGACTAGGGGGTATCTTTGCCAGACACCCAGCAGAAGAGGGAACTCTGCCACGAATCCTGAGAGTCCAGGCATGCCCATGGAGGCCAAGCCCCCCAGGATAAAGGCGATGGCTGCCAGCGGCATCTTTTTGGCAAACCCGCCAAGTTTGGGGATTTCGCGGGTGTGAGCACGGTCGTACACCATGCCGACCACAGCAAAGAAAAGGGCCGTCATCACGCCGTGGGAGAACATCTGCAATCCGGCCCCCAGGTAGCCAAGCGGGGAGAGGGAGGCCAGCCCAAGCATGACGAGCCCCATGTGCGAGACCGAGGAAAAGCCAATGACATATTTCAGGTCGGTCTGTACCATTGCGATCAGCGAGGCATAGATCACATTGATAAGGGCCAGGAGAATAACCCAGGACATGTGAAAGCGCGCCCCCTCTGGCAGAAGCATGATCCCCACCCGCAGGGCGGCAAATGCGCCCAGGTTCTTCAGCACCCCTGCGTGGAACATCGAAGCCGCGGTAGGCGCCGCCGCATAGCCGTCGGGGCTCCAGTTGTGGAATGGAAAGAGGCCTCCCAGCACGGCAAATCCCAAAAAGACCACCGGGAACCAGAGCCGCTGGAACGCAACCGTGAACCCGGCATGCTCCAGAACCAGCATGTCAAATGTGTGCAGTCCCGAGGCGAAATACATGGCCAGGGCACCGACCAGCGCCAGCATGGAACCCACGAAGAGATACAACGTGAGCTTCATGGCGGCATATTCGCGCATCTTGGGCCAGCCCCATAGGGAGATCAACAAATACATGGGGAAGACCGCCATCTCATAGAAAAAGAAGAGTTGGAACATATCCAGCGATACAAACGCACCAAAAACCCCCGTGGCCAAGATGAAAAGGAAGGCAAAGAACTCGCGGGGTCGTTCTTCCATGCCCCACGAAATGAGCACACCGGTGAACATGACCAGCCCGGTCAGCAACACGAGCGGCAGATTAAGCCCATTCACCCCGACGTGATACGAGATTCCCCATTCGGGCACCCAGGGCACTTTTTCGACAAACTGGTACCCGCCGGCGTGGATGTCGTAGGAGAAGTAAGTGACCACAGAAAGGAGCAGAGCCAGCACGGCACCGGCCAAGGCCGTCCAGCGAATGGCCCGCTTCCTCTCGGCGGGAAGGAGCAGGATGACGAGGGCGGTGACGATGGGTGTGAAAACGATGACACTGAGAATCGGAAACGACATCCGGTTACCTCACCTACTCGGCCCTGTGCAGGTCGGCTCGGCCGTCCCTCGGAGGGGTGTGGCTACCGCCTCAACCACCGCTCTCGACTTTCCCGATCGTCTCTAACCGATCAATCGGGTCACCGCGGCATTGATCATGTTCAGGATCCAGGCTGGCCAGATTCCAATGGCCAGCATCAGGATCATCAGGGGCGAAATCGCGACTATTTCACGCGCACCCATCTCCAAGGAGTGCCCCTGCCAGCGAGTGCTGACGGGGCCGTGCAGGACCTTCTGAACCGCTTTAAGGATGTACGCCCCAGTGATCAGCAACCCGATCATCCCGATCGCGGTATACAGGGTGAAAATCGGCCAACTCCCTCGCACCACCAAGAATTCGGAGATGAAGCCACCCAGACCCGGGAGACCGAGGGATCCCATCGAGGTGAAGATGAGAATCCCGCCGTACAGCGGGGCCAGCGGAAACAGTCCCCCGTAGTCGTTAAGCTGGCGGGTGTGAGTCCGCTCGTAAAGCACCCCCACCAGCAGGAACATGCCGGCCGCACTCAAGCCGTGGTTGAACATCTGCAGGACGGCCCCGTTCAGGGCCAGGACCGCATCGCTGCTGGAGGCCGAGCCCCTGGCCCACGCGGCGGCAGCGATCCCCAGGACGACGAAGCCCATGTGGTTGACCGAAGAGTAGGCGACCAGCCGTTTGAAGTCTGTTTGCCCCCAGGAGGCGAACGCTCCCAAGACGATCCCCGCGACCGCCAGAGCCCCGAGCACTCCTGCAAAGTTGTGAGCCTCGAGCGGGTAGAGGGGCAGCACAAGCCGCAGGAACCCGTACGCCCCCAGCTTGAGCATCACCCCAGCCAGAATGATCGAGGCGGCCGTCGGAGCCTCGGTATGTGCATCCGGGAGCCAGGTGTGGAAGGGCCAGATCGGGATCTTGACGGCAAAAGCAATGACGAAGGCCCAGAACGCCAGGATTTTGACCGTCCCCACCGGGATCCCGAACAGGGTGCCACTCAGCGAGGTCCATTGTGAATACAAGACCGGGAAGTCAAAGGAGCCCACCACCAGGCGGATCATCTGGATTGCCAGCAAGAGGCCGAGGGAGCCTCCCATCGTGTAGATCAAGAACTTGAGAGAGGCGTAGTTGCGGTTCTCGCTTCCCCACTGATTGATGAGGAAGTACATGGGCACGAGCCCCGCCTCCCAGAAAACGAAAAAAAGCAGGAGGTCGAGCGAGAGGAACACACCCAGCAAGCCTGTTTCCAAGAGCAAGAACAGGGCCATGTACCCGCGGACTCTTTCGCGGACGCTGAAGGAAACGAGGATCGCCAGGGGCGACAGCAGGGTCGTGAGCACGACCATCGGTACGGAGATGCCGTCCACTCCCAGGTGGTAGTTGGCTCCGATCGCCTGGTACCAGGGGACGAACTCCTGGAACTGGAAGCCCGCCTGGGCCGGGTGATAGCCAAACCAAAGGAACACGGAAAGGCCCAAGGGGACCAGGCTGCCGATGAAGGCCACCCAGCGAATGACCCTGACCTGCCCGGCGGGGATCAGGAGCACAAGCAAGGCTGCAACGGTGGGCGTGAAGAGAATCAGGGTAAGCAGGTGTGCATTCAGGAAATCCATGCTCAAGACCCGGCCTTTGCTCTCCTAGCGACGGAAAACCAGTAGGCAATACAGGACCGTGCTGGCGACCAAAACGTTGATCAGCACGAAGAGGAGATACTGCTGAACCCGGCCCGTCTGAACAACCTTCAGCACGCGACCGGCTTGCTTGGTTGTCTTGCCCACCAAGTCGCCGAAGCCGTTGACGATGGGCAAGTCAAAGCCGTATCGAAAGGCCTTGCCTAGGCCAAGGGCGGCCCGAGCGATGGCATGCAGGCAGCCGTCGATTAGGCCCCGATCGAGCCAGAGATAGGTAAAGACCTCCCCAAACCACCTTGCCGGGCGAACCAGGACGATATCGTAGAGTTCGTCGAAGAAGTACTTCCTGCGCAGCAGCGTATGGACTGGGCCGAGGGCCCGGGCCAGAGGGTCCGGGACCGCAAGGGATTGTTTCCGGTAGAGCCACCATCCCAGGAACAGCCCCGTGCCGGCGACCAGCACCGAAATCAGGAGCGGAGTCCAGGCAAATGACGGGCTCTCGCCGAAGGCGGATCCCACAAACTCACCAAACCAGTCTGGCACCAAGCCACCCAGAACGGGAAAATGCTCTGGGATGCCCACCCATCCGGCGGCCACCGAGAATATCGAGAGGAGAATGAGAGGCGCCGTCATCATCCAGGGGGCTTCCTGAGCGTGCTCCGCCTCCTGGGTGCGAGCGGTTCCGAGGAAGGTCAAGGTGATCTGACGGGCGGTGTAAAAGGCGGTGAGAAGAGCCGCGGCGGCCAATGTCAGGAAAACGGCCAGCTGCCCTCGCCCGAAGGCCTCCGCCAGGATCTCATCCTTTGACCAGAATCCTGCTGTCAGGAGCGGAAATCCAGAGAGCGCCAAGCCTCCCAAGAGAAAGGTCCAGAATGTGAGAGGCATCTTCCGGCGCAACCCACCCATATTCATCATGTCCTGGAGATCCAGGCGGTGATTCTCGGTGTGTTGGGCCCCGTGCTCCATGCCATGGATCACGGCCCCCGATCCGAGGAAGAGCAGAGCTTTGAAAAACGCATGTATCACCAGGTGAAACGCGGCCGCGACGTAGGCCCCCATTCCCACGGCAGCCACCATGTAGCCGAGCTGGGAGATCGTCGAGTAGGCCAGCACGCGCTTTATGTCATTCTGCGCAAGTGCAATCGTGGCCGCGAACAGCGCACTGAACGCGCCCACAAAGGCGACGACGGTCAGGGTAGTCGAGGGGCCGTTCTGCAAGCCCAGGCGAAGCAGAGGGAAAGCCCGCAGGATCAGATAGACGCCTGCCGAAACCATGGTGGCCGCATGGATCAGGGCGGACACGGGCGTGGGACCTTCCATCGCATCGGGGAGCCACACGTGCAACGGCCACTGCGCTGACTTCCCGATCGTCCCGGCGAAAAGAAAAAGACCAGCCAATCCTGCGACCGAAAGGCCGGGGATGTAGGAAGGGCTCTGAGCCAGCCGTTGAAGAGTCGGTGGCGAGAAGAGGACTCCAAAGGACAGGGAACCGGCCTCCGTGTACAAATAGGCCAAGCCCAGCAGCATGAAGACGTCCCCGATCCGCGTGGTCATGAAGGCCTTAACCGCGGCTCGCTTGGCGCTGTCCTTTCCAAACCAGAACCCGATCAGCAAATAGGAACATAAGCCCATAACCTCCCACCCGATGTACAGGGTCAGGAGATTGTCAGAGACCACCAGCAAGAGCATTCCAAACGCAAAAAGGGAGATAAAGGCAAAGAAGCGAGAATAGAGCGGCTCGACCGAAGGAACCCGATGCACGCCCCCATCCCTTCCCTGGACGACGGCCCCCTGGGGGGGAAGCCCCGGGACATCCTTCTCGCCGGGCGGCTGGCCGAAATTATGGTATCCGACACTGTAGACAAAAATGGCCAAGAGTGTCCAGGCAACGAAAAACAAGGTGATGGCCGAAAGAGGATCGACGAGAATCCCGATCGAGAAGACCCCCTCCCCGGTGGGGAACCAGGGCAGGGACGCCTGAATTGGGTGGCTGGCCAGGTCCCGGGTGGTGACCGCGACGACAAAAACGACCATCGAAAGGACCCACGAGACGCCCAGGAGGGCGATGGCCACCGTGTGACTCAAGGCTCGATCGCGGCGGGTTAGAAGCAGGATCAGGAAAAAGGCCAAGAGGGGCGGGAAAGGGATCAGCCAAGTCAGAAGTTCAGGGTGCATAGTGCCGCCTCAAACGCGGAACCATGCCCCCGCCGTGAGCGAATCCGCGATGGGATGCGCCCGCAAGTCTCCTCCCAGGGCCCTTGGCCTGCGGCCTTTCCTCGGGCGAGGAGCCGGCTCTAACCACGGAGGAGATCCGCCTGGTCCGCGTCGACACTTCCCCTCAGGCGCGCGAAGGAGATGATGAGAGCCAAGCCGACTGCGGCTTCCGCCGCCGCCACCGCAAACACAACCACGACAAAGACCTGGCCCCCCATGCGGGCCGGGGCCATGTACCTCCAAAAGGCCACTAAGTTCACATTCGCCGCGTTGAGCATCAGTTCTATGCCCAACAGAATGGCGACTGCATTGCGCCGCGCCAGAACCCCGAATAGGCCCAGGCTGAAAAGGGCCGCAGAAAAAACCAGATACCACGAGAGAGGGACCATCTTCTCCTTGCGGCCGCAGGACCTCCCCGCCGGCCGCCTCCGGCACGCTACTCGCGCTACTTGGATGGATTGCGATCGCCCGCAATTGCGACGGACCCGATCAGAGCCGCCAGCAAAAGGACCGAGGCCACCTCGAAGGGAACCACATATTGATCGGGAGAAACCAGGGCTGTCCCCAGGGCGACCAATGCGTCGCTGGCGGGCAGTTTTGCAGGGCCGGATTGCGCCCCGGCAAAATTCGATGCGCTCCAGGCCAATCCCAGGAACACAAGCGCGCACAGGGTGCCCGCCACGGGCCACAGCCGGTTGTCCTGTGGCCCGGCCGTCAGCGCCTCACGACGGGTCAACATGATGGCAAAGATAATCAAGATTGCGATCGCACCGATGTAGATCACGACCTGGATCACGGCCAAGAAGCCGGCGTCAAGCATTGCAAACAATACGGCGACAGCGAACAGCGCGACAATGAGCCACAGGGCGGCATGGAGCAGATTTCGCACGGTGACCACCATCAGGCCCGCCAGCACTCCCAGGGCCGCAACGATCAGGAACAGGATTTGCGCCAGTGCCATAAACCCATCCAAGACTAGTCGCCGGAGGCGGAGGCTGGTCGCGCCACCGCACCTTGGCCCGGATCGGTTGTCTTTCCCGATCCGGATCCGGGGCGGGGAGCAGTTGACCTCTCCCGCGCCATCCTGCCCATTGAACGCATGACCAAGAGAGCGCAGAAGAAAACGAACAGATTGGCGCCAAGCAGCACCACGGCTTGCAACAGAGGGGGAGTTGCCTGCGTCGCCCGATGGACCACCGCAATCAGCGCGACCAAACCAAGAGAGGCGGGGGTCAAGAGTTTCCAACTCAGGTTAATCATCTGGTCGATACGGATGCGAGGAAACGTCCCGCGAGTCCAAACGAAGACGAAGTAAACGGCAAAACTCTTGATCAGGAAATAAACCACCCCGAGCATCGGGAAGGTCTCGGAACCGGGCCCCAACCAACCTCCGAGGAAGAACGTGGCCCCCAGGGCCCCAAACGTGAAGGAGTGGAGGAATTCGGCCACATAGAAGAAACCGAACTTCATCCCCGAGTACTCGATATTGAATCCTGCGACCAGCTCGGATTCCGCTTCAAGCAGATCAAAGGGTGCCCGACCGACCTCGGCCTGGGCGGCGATCATGAAGATGATGGCCGCCAGCGGCGCAAGGAACACAAACCATCCGTTGCCTTGGGCCCGGACTATGTCATTGAGTCCCATGGATCCCGCCAACATCACGGGGACGAGCAGGGTGAGCACCATGGGGACCTCGTAGCTGATTAGCTGAGCCACCGCGCGATAGGCACCCAGAAGGGCATACTTGTTGTTGGAGGACCAGCCCGCGAGAAGAATCGCCAACATGCCAAAAGTGCCGACCGCTATGACATATAGGGCACCCACATTGAGATTAACCCCGTAGACGTCCGCCGCAAACGGCAGCACAGCCCAGACCCCGATCACCCCTGCCATGGCCAAGACCGGGGCGAGGCTAAAGATGATCTTGTCGGCGCCCTGCGGGATCAGGTCTTCCTTGGTGAAGATCTTGACCATGTCAGCGAAGACCTGGAATACCCCAAAAGGTCCGACCCGATTCGGCCCGATCCGATCCTGGAGGCGGGCCACCCACTTGCGCTCGAGCCAAATCAGGGGAATGGCCGTCATCAGGCTGATGACGGGCAGGAGAATAGCGGGCAGCAACGCCACCCCAAGAGACACCAGGCTGGGAGCGAGGCCAAGCGAAAGGAGAAACCTTTGCAGCCATGACCCCAGGGAGGCAATGAGATCGCCGGGCTGGATCACGCCTGCCTCCTCCGGCAGACAGAAAAGCGCCTATCGTGTCGCATCACGATAGGCGTGGGTTTCCTCCAACAAATCCTCATGCCCATTCCAGCGCACCCTTCCGCCAGACGTAGACCAGCCCGCCGGCGAGGATTAGCAAGAAAAGCGCCCCCTCCAGGGCCACGTAAAGCGGCAACCTTGCGTAGACGATGGCCCAAGGAAATAGGAAAACCAGTTCCACGTCAAACACAACAAAGACGAGTGCATAGACGTAGTACTGAGCTTTCAATTGGACCCAAGTGGGGCCGTGGGTTTCGACGCCGCACTCATAGGTTTCTGACTTGATCGGTGCAGGCCTACGTGGGCCAAGGTACTTGGCGAAAAGCAAGGCGAAGGCGGGAAGCGCGCCAGCAACGAGAAGGAACACACCCACGAAGATCCATGGGTTCAATCTGCCCACTCCTTCCAATCGTCGAGTTCAAGGGAGCCTCGGCCCCCAGCCGGCCCCCCCGAAACAGCAGGGGATGCGGAGCCCGGCGGTCGACCGCTGCCATACTAGCACGGGTAGTCTATTGAGTCAAAGCAGGACCGTCCATAACAAATGTCACCACTGGGCGTGTCGCAATCTCCGGATTTGGAGGAGCCTGGCGAATCCAGATTCCGTCCGGGAAAGTACTCTGACCCCTGCGTACACACCCCGCGGGAATGGCGGGTCCCCGACGGGGACCCTCCCGATCGGTCCAAGGCGCGGAGGACTCCCGCCAGGAAGCTTCGTCCGGAGGTTCTTGGGACCCGCAACCGACCCGAGGCCTATATAATAATGAAGAGAGCTCCAACTAGCTAAGCTGCGGGGTCCAAGGAGGTTACTGCAGAATGGAAAGCCTTGAAGAATCCGGGAGGAAGGAGAGGAAAGATCGCTCGGCAATTTGGGCGCTGTTCGGAGTGCTGATTGGGTTCGGACTTCCAATGTTCTTTTGCCTCGGCTCCCTGCTGGCGGCCAGCCTCGGTCTAGACGCGCTCGGCAGGAACCTGAGCCCGTCCATGGCTGCCAGCCAAGAGCAACAGACGAGCGGCCCTTCGACGGGCCCCGCGCTCGCTGAACTAGAGCTGCGCGGCGTCATTACCGGAGGGACGGCCGGCCTCTTCCAAACGGGCAGCCTAACCGCCTCCGAGGATCTGATTAGCCAAGTTCGGGCAGCCTCCAACAACCCCGACGTGAAAGCCCTCGTCCTGCGGGTGGACAGCCCCGGGGGCGATGTGGTCGCCTCAGACGAAATCTACCATGCCCTGAAGAGCAGCGGGAAACCGCTGGTTGTTCTCATGGGAGCCGAAGGGGCCTCGGGCGCCTACTATGTCAGCATGGCCGCCGACTACATCATCGCTAATCCAGACTCTCTGACGGGATCGATCGGGGTGATCAGCGAGTTCCCCAATGCAGAGGGGTTGCTCGACAAACTCGGAGTGCAGTTCACGGTGATAAAGTCCGGCCCAGAAAAGGATCTGGGCAGCCCTTATCGGCCCATGAGCGACGCCGACAAGGCGATCATGCAGGGCATCGTCGACCAGGCGTATGCTGGATTCGTCTCCGTGGTTGCCAACGGGCGCCACCTGCCCAAAGACGAGGTCCTTCAACTGGCGGACGGACGAGTCTTCACGGGCCAGCAGGCCTTGCAGCTTGGGCTCGTCGACGCCCTGGGGTACGAAGAGAACGCAATCGCCAAGGCGGCGCAACTCGGTAAGATCAGCGGGACGCCCCGCGTGATCCATTACGGCCCAGGCCCATCGCTCTTGAGTTACATCTCCTCGATTGCGAATACGTTGAGCCCCCAGGCCCTGGGCCTCGACCGCCTTTGGGAGCCTTCCCTCCAGTATCGATGGACGCCCTGAGGATCGGCGACCGGCCCGCGGCCCCGCCTAGGTCGGCTCGCTGAGTGTGTCTTCGAAGGCCCGTACCACGCGCTGAACCTGCTCTGGGCCCACCCAATAATGCAGGACCGCGCGGAAGCGGCGGGGACCGGTCACCTGAACCCGGACCTTCTTTTCAGCCAGCCGAGCCGCCACGCCCTCCGCGTCGAACCGGATTCCTGGATCGAGCTCAAAAAAGACCATGTTGGTGTAGGGAGTCCCCGGATCCAGGCGAATTCCCGCGATCTGCCCGAGGCCGGCGGCCAAGGCCCACGCGTTCTCATGGTCCTGACTCACTCGATCGACCATCTTCTGCAACCCGACGATTCCGGCAGCGGCCAGGATTCCGGCCTGGCGCATGCCGCCGCCCAGTTGCTTGCGAATTCGCCGAGCCTTCGCGACGAATTCCCGCGACCCACACAGCACGGAGCCGACCGGAGCGCAAAGCGCTTTGGACAGACAAAAACTGACCGAATCCGCTGGGGCCACAAGGTCTTGGGGCCGCCGCCTCAAGGCGGCCGCCGCATTGAAAATCCGGGCCCCATCCAGGTGCAGGGCGAGGCCACGCGCATGGGCCAACTCGCCGACTTGCCCGGTGTACTCGGCTGTCAGCGGGACGCCCCCGCAGCGATTGTGCGTGTTCTCGAGGCAGATCAAGCGGGAGCGCGGGAAGTGAACGTCGTCGGACCGGATCGCCGCCTGAAGATCTTGCAGTCGCAGGGTGCCGTCGGCTTGGTTGCGAACCGGGTGCGGGTGCACCCCACCGAGCGCGGCGATGCCACCCGCTTCATACAAGAAGGTGTGGGCCTGGTCACCCAAGATCGCTTCATCGCCGCGCCCGCAGTGGGTAAGCACAGCCACGAGGTTCCCCATCGTCCCGGAGGTGACAAACAACCCTGCCTCCTTGCCCATGCGCTCTGCCGCCATGTCCTGCAGTTGGTTGACGGTGGGGTCCTCTCCAAAAACATCATCCCCGACCTTAGCGGCGGACATGGCCCTGCGCATCTCGGGGGTGGGCTGAGTCACCGTGTCGGATCGCAGATCGATGGACTCCATGATGACCTCCGCGCCTGAAGCGCTTCGTGAGACCAGACCCAACGGCAGCGGTTCACCCGGGTGGATTCAGGGCGAACCAGCGACTCGCTGGGCCGGGGCCTTCCGGGGTGATCCTCCTCGCAACCCGTCCAACGCCTGTTGGAAATCGGCCGGCATGGGAGCGATGAAGAGACGCGGCTGGCGTTCGTTCGGCAAGCAGAGTTCCAGTTGGGCCGCGTGGAGGAGCTGCCGCTGGACGGGCAGACTCGGCGTGCGTCGACCGTAGACACGATCCCCCACGATGGGGCAACCCAAGAATGCCAAGTGAACCCGGATCTGGTGGGTGCGACCCGTCAGGGGCACAACCTCAAGCAGGGTGTGCTCCCCCAACCGTTCGAGAGTGCGGTACACCGTTTCGGCCTGCCGGCCGCGGCTGGTCGGGACGATCGCCATCCGCTGGCGATGGGAAGGATCCCGTCCAACGGCTGCTTGAATTCGGCCCTCGGGTGTGGGCGGTACCCCATCCACAAGAGCCAGATACACCTTGTGGACCGCTCTCTGCTCGAATGCTTTTTGCAATGAGGTTTGGGCCTCTTCGGTTTTGGCGACGAGGATGATCCCCGAAGTGTCTTTGTCCAGTCGGTGGACAATGCCTGGACGCTGGACCTCCCCCCCCCTCTCAATTTGCGGAGAATGTGCCAAGACGGCCGCCACCAGGGTCCCGGTGAAGTGGCCCACGGCTGGATGCACCACGAGCCCGGCTGGCTTGTTGATCACCAGGACATCCTCATTCTCGAATAGAACCTCGAGCGGTATCGGCTCAGGCTGAACTCGACTCGGTGGCGGGGTCGGCACGCGGACTTCGACCCGGTCTCCCGCCTGCACGATCAGGGACTTGCGCAATGCCGGTTCGTCATTGCATCGGACATACCCCAATTCGACCAGGCGTTGAAGGGAGGAACGCGATTGTTCTGGCAGGGCGCGGCTCAGGAATTGATCGAGCCGGATTCCGCCCCGCTCGACCGTCCAACGATGAAAAGTGTCACTCACGTTTGATCCGGGGCGGAGGTTGCAGAGGCCGAGCGGCTTGCGGAGCGGCTTTGTTCAACCAGCATGTCAATCAGCAGGAACGCCACACCCAGGGAAATGCTCGCATCGGCCAGGTTGAACACCGGAAACGACCCGATCGAGATAAAGTCTGTGACCGTACCTTGAGTTAGCCGATCGATCAAATTCCCAAGGGCTCCCCCTAGCTGCATGGCCAGAGCCAGCCGGACGAGCCAGCTGGCGCGTTCGGTGTTGCGATAGTAGTAGATGATGGCTGCCGAGACCACGATGGCCAGGATCGTGAAAACCATGTTGCCATTTTGGAAGAGGCCAAAGGCCGCCCCGGTATTCGTCCAGTGCACCACCCGCATGTACGGGGAGAGCGGCTCCCAGGGAGTCCAGGCTTGGCCCAGCGCCAAGCGCGTGCGCACGAGCCATTTGGTGAGCTGGTCGAGACCCATGATCGTACCGGCCAGCAAAGTCAGAATGCCGTAGGAACGAAGGCTCACTGATCCCTCCCGCACCTGCTCCGACCCTTCGTGGTCGAATTGTATCGCACCGAAGCGGGCGCGGAGAATCGTCTGGAGTTGCAGGACCGGTTCGGTCGGATCGAGCTTCCCCCGCCTTGGGGGCCTTCGGGGCAGCGCGTGGCCCGCTCACAGGCGGATCGATCGGGAAAGATGTGCGCCCGGGTTTTTCCGCTCCAGAGGGGGACAGTCTCCGCCCGGGACTTGGCCCCTCGGCTCTACGTCTCAGGAGCGCCAGCGCGAACGATGCCCACCAGCAGGGACTCGCCGTCGAACTCGTGCTCCGCGCGAGAAGCCGCGGGGGGCGCCTCGCCCGACTCCAGGGACAGGGCCAGAGTCTCTCCCGCGATGTACTGGCGGTGGTGCTCGACGGCCTGGGCTAACTTCGGCGATGCTTTGTAGAAGATCTGAATCCGGTCCGCGATCTCCAGGCCGGCATTCTTGCGCAGATCCTGGACACGACGGACAAACTCCCGCGCCAGGCCTTCTCCAATCAATTCGGGCGTGAGACCCGTGCTGAGGGCGGCGATGTTCCCTCCCTCCTCCGCCATCGAATATCCTTCGCGCGCGGTCATGCGAACTTCCACTTCCTCGGGCAAGATCTGGATGGACTCTCCTTCCACCTCGATGGAAAGGGACCGGCCCTGGAGAAACTCCACAGCGGCCGCACCCGCATCCCTCTGCGAGAGGGCGGCGCGGATTCTCGGGAACAGCGCCCCATGTTTCGGACCGAGCAACTGGGGCCGAGGATGAAGAGAGTAGGTAAGAACGTCCTCCGCCGTGTCCAGCTTTCTGGCGCGCTTCACGTTCAGCTCATCCGCCAGAAGATCTCTGTACTTTTCCAACGTGGCGGCCTCCTCCCGAGAGGCTACGCTGAAGGCGATCTCCGCCAGGGGCTGGCGCACCTTGAGGTTGGCATGGCTGCGCGCCGCGTGACCCAGAGAAGCCCAGCGAAGCACGCGTCCCATCTCCGCGTTCAGCATTTCATCCACCATGGCCCGATCGTACTCGGGCCAGTCGGCCAGGTGCACGGACTCCGGGGCCCGCTCATTCCGCGCAGACACGAGGTTTCGGTAGATGGCCTCGGCGAGAAAAGGCATCGAAGGGGCCAGGAGCTTGGCAAGGGTCGTCAGGCATTCATACAACGTGGCGTAGGCCGCATTCTTCTCCGCGTCCTGTCCGGACTTCCAGAAGCGCCGGCGGCTTCTGCGCAGGTACCAATTCGAGAGGCGATCCACAAAGGCCTCGATCGGGCGGGTTGCTCCCAGCGCATCGTAGTTCTCCAACGCCGTGCTGACCGAACGCACGAGGACATGGAGCTCGGAGAGAATCCAACGGTCCAGGTCGGAGTAGGCGCGCCCGGCCCGCCCTCCAGCCGGATGGCCGAGGGAGGCCTGGCGGTTGAGCGCCTCGTCCGGGACCCAGCCGTCCAAGTTAGCATACGTCACGAAGAACGAGAACACATTCCACAAGGTCAGGGTGAAGCTGCGAATCACTTCCCCCACCAAGTCCGTGGAAAACCGACGCTCCTGCCCCGGGGGCGAGGCCGTATAGAGGTACCAGCGAAAGGCGTCGGCCCCATGGGAATTCAGGACCTCCCAAGGATCGACCACATTCCCTCGGGACTTGGACATCTTTTGGCCCGCCGCGTCCAGGACCAGGCCGAGGACAATCACGTTCTTGAAGGCGACGCTGTCCTTTAGGAGGGTGCTGATCGCGTGCAGGGAATAGAACCATCCGCGAGTTTGATCGACGGCCTCGCATATGAAGTCCGCTGGAAATTGATGCTGGAAGATTTCCGCGTTCTCAAATGGGTAGTGCCATTGCGCGACGGGCATGGCCCCCGAATCGAACCAGACATCAATCAGCTCAGGAACCCGCTTCATTTCCTGCTGACACTTGGGGCAGGACCAGGTCACCTGGTCGACATAGGGCCGATGCAGGTCCAGGTCAGACAGGTCCTTTCCTGTGCGCTGCGAAAGATCGGCGACCGATCCGACGCATTCCTGATAATGACAGCCGTTGCACTCCCAGATCGGGAGAGGTGTCCCCCAGTACCGCTCGCGACCCAGGGCCCAGTCGACGTTGTTGGCCAGCCAGTTCCCAAAGCGCCCGCGCCGGATGTGGTCCGGATGCCAGTGAATAGTCTCATTGAGAGCTACGAGTCGATCCAAGAACTGGGTGGTGCGAATGTACCAGGTCGAGCGCGCATAGTAGAGCAGAGGGGTACCGCACCGCCAGCAAAACGGGTAGGTGTGAACGATCTTCCCCCCCCGGAACAGGAGACCCCTTTCCGCCAGATCCTTGGTGATCAGAGGGTCGGCCTCCTTGACAAACATACCTTGCCAGGGACGCACCTCGGGAACAAATCGACCGCTTGGATCTACGGTCATCAGCACCGGCAGATCATGCTCGAGCGCCATCTGCATATCATCGGCCCCAAAGGCGGGAGCTTGATGGACCACTCCGGTCCCCTCGGTTGTTGTCACAAAGCTGCCCAGAACGACTCGATGGGCAGGCTTCTCCAGAGGCAGAAAGGTGAAAAGAGGTTGGTATCGCCACCCTTCCAGTTCCTTTCCCAGATAGTCCCCGACCACCCGATGCGGCTCGTCCGCCAGGACCGTTTCCACCAAGTCCTTGGCCACGATCAAATACTCGCGCTCGCCCGCGGAAGTTGTGCGTTCGACGCGGGCGTAGAGCGTATCGGGGTGAACCGCCAGGGCAACGTTCGCGGGAAGGGTCCAGGGGGTCGTGGTCCATGCCAGGAAGGAGGTTTGGGGGTCGTCCCTTAAAGGGAAGCGAACGTAAACGGAAGGATCTTCGGTCTCGCGCAGGGCGTCCGGGTAATGCAACTCGTGATCGGAAAGGGGGGTGCCGCATCGTGGGCAGTAGGGCACGACCTTGAAGCCTTGGTAGAGTAGCCCCCGATCCCAGAAGCTCTTGAGGATCCACCAGACCGATTCAATGTAATCCCGGGTGTAGGTTACGTACGCGTCATCCAAGTCTACCCAGAAGGCGATGCGCTCGGTCAGCCGTTCCCAGTCCTGAATATAGCGGAAGACCGAGGCCCGGCAGTGCTCGTTGAATTTGTCGATGCCATAGGCCTCGATGTCTTGCTTGGTGTGAAACTGGAGTTCCTTCTCGACCGCGATCTCCACCGGCAGGCCGTGCGTATCCCATCCGCCGCGCCGCCGCACATAGAAGCCACGCATCGTCCGATAACGGGGAAAAAGATCCTTGAAGGCCCGGGCCAGAACATGATGGACTCCCGGTTTCCCGTTTGCGGTGGGGGGACCCTCAAAGAAAACGAAGTCCGGTCCGCCGCGCCGAATGTCCATGGAGCGACGAAAGACGTCGCGCTCTCTCCAGAAGCGAAGTACTTCGGCCTCCAGCCTCTGCGGATCAAAGTGCGAGGTCACAGGATCAAACATCCATCCCTCCTCGTTAGCTCATCGATGCGGGATTCCCCTCAGGAGGCCTCGTCCAACGCGATCTCCAGGCGCTTGTTGATTTTCCCCTTGCTCTTGTAGTCGACCACGCGGATGCGGCCGACCTCGGCTGTGCTGGAGACATGAGTGCCCCCATCCGCTTGCAAATCCAAACCCACAATCTCAACCACGCGCACCTCCTGAATGCCCGCCGGGAGCAGGTTGATCCGGGTCCGAATGAGGTCGGGGATCGCGAAAGCTTCCTCGCGTGGCAGGATTCGAACCTGGACGGGGCGGGCGGCGGCCACCTCCCGGTTAACTTTTTCCTCGATCTCCCGAGCGAGTTCTTGCTGCATGCGCTCAAACTCGAAGTCCATCCGGGCGCGAAGCGGTTCCATGTTGCCTCCCGTCACGTGCGCCTGATAGTCTCGCCAGATCACCCCACAGAGAATGTGCAGGGCGGTGTGCGTTCTCATCAGGGCCATGCGCCGAGGCCAATCCAGTTCGCCCTGCACCTCGACCCCCACCTCCGGGGGGTCCCCCGACAGACTATGCAGAATGTCTTCTCCAGCCTTCCTCAGTTCCAGGACCTGCCAGTGGCGGTCCTGCGCGTGAAGCCAGCCCCGATCTGCGGGCTGCCCACCTCCTCCGGGGTAGAAGGCCGTCTGATCCAGCACGACCCCCAAGGTCTCGGATCGCATGACCCGAGCGTGGAACTCGCGCAGATAGGAATCGGTCTGAAAGAGCCATGTTGTCCTGGCCACTCTTCCCCTCTCTGCCCAAATGGGCACCACTCGGATTGCGTCTTCGCACTCCCGGCGGCCTGGGCGACCAATAACAAAAATCCCGCCCACTCAGGGACGGGATCCCACCCGCGTTACCACCCTGCTTCCTGCGACTTAGGCAGGCTCTTCCGCAGACACCGGTTCAGGTCTGCGCCCGATTAACGGTGGGCGAGCTCGGCTGAATCTACAAGCGGAAGGCCTTCGGTCAGCGGCTCCGGAAGGATTTTCGACCCGGTTGAAGTCCCGGCTCTCACCGCCCCGAGATCGCTGACCTTCAGCCCACGGGCCTACTCGTTTCCATCATCGCCATTGGGTCTTGCTCATGGGCGATTATGTCACAAGCCATCCTCATCGTCAAGGAGCCTGTCCGCTCCGCTTGGGTCTAGCCTGCCCCGCGGTGACGGGCCTGCCGCGCCAAGAAGGCAACCAGGACCAACCCCAGACCCAGCAGAAGCAGTGCAGGGAATCCTCCCGTCGGCGCGAATCCTGTCGTGGGCAAGGCGGTGGCGGTGGCCCCCAAGGCCTGCGCCGCCATGGCGGTTAAGGTGCCAGCGGGGAGGGTCGCCAAACCCGCAACCGTTTCCGTCGGGGTCGAGGTCACAATGATGATTCTGGGCGTGGGCGTCGGAGGCACAGGCCCCGGGGTCATCGTCCACGCAGGTGTCGCCGTCGCCTCTTGCGCCTGCAGGGCCTGCAACCGCGCGCTGGCGGTCTGGGTGATCTCGAGTGAAACCACCGTGTTCTGGGCGTAGATCGTCGCCACTTGGCTGCCCTGAGAAGTACGGAGTTGAGGTGCCAGAATGAACGCGTAGACCACCAGAGCCGCAACTGCGATGAGCAGGACGGCCCCCAGAATGGCGGCCACGATAATGAACAACCGGTTGCTCGTGTCCTCCGGCGGCGGCGGGGTCCCTGATTCAAAATCAATCGTCATCGCATCCTTCTCCTTCCATCCATTGGTCGCATCGCAGGAGGACACCCGTGGCGGAGCCACGCCTCCCTCAAACCTGCGAGGGCCTCCTGCAAGCGAGGCCTCTCATTCCAAGATGTCCAGATTGGCCAGGGGCGCCAGGACGATACCCCCTTCTGGCAATTCGATCTCGGCACACGTCGCATGCAGGCCGCTCGGCAGCTCGATCGGATCAGCTGGCAGAGACACAATCGTTCCGACCATGCCCGGATAGGGGTCGCGCACTATCCGGACTTGTCTCCCCACGACCAGCATGACGCCTTCACTGGGAACATCCGCTGTGCCCACGGAGGGCAACGGCACAATGATCTCCGGACGAATCCCTTGCCAACGGACGGACGCCTGCGCGTTCAGGCTGGCTTCGCGTCCAGCATTCGAGGCAAGAAGCTCGAAGGCTGCCGTGTTCATCGGGCGGCTACCAAATCCATCGGTTAGCATCACAGGATACGCGGCTTCCTCCGCCACCGGAATCAGTGTCGAGGGCATGCTGCCTACGATCACCCCTCGGGCGGGCAGACCCGCCAGAACTCTCATCGTCTCAGCCTCGCTGATCCTCCCGGCGACGATCACCGCACTGCGCAACCCGATCTCGAGATTGGCAGGCGTCAGTTCCTCGGAAGGCGAGGCCGTTCCCACGCGCAGAAGACCGAATTCCTCGCGGCCGTTTCCCCACACTCCTTCGACCTGCGCTCCCACCGTCTCGATCGTGACCGAGCGCTCAGACTCCATCCCGACGATGACTCCGGGATAGGTGGCGCGCAGCTCGAACACCTCCCCCATGGCCTCGAACAGCAGTCGGCCGTCGCCCTGCAAGACGATTCGGCCTGCCGAGGGGGCACGCACCACCTTTCGCATCAGCCCCACAGGACCGGCCAGGATATCGCCGCTACTGACCGCCTCGCCAGCCTTCCGTTTCAGCTGCTCGTCCGCCCGAGCGGCCGGCAGACCCAGGGCGTGGGCGACGTCGATCAGGGAATGAGATGGGGTCAGGGTGCAGCGCCCCAGCAGATCGCCCGCTTGCACCCTCTGATTAAGGCGTGCAACAATTGTGCCAGCCAAGGGAAGGGCGCGCCGGCGGCGGATAACCACCAAGGGTGCCACATGGGTCTGAGAGGTCCGTTCCATCAGGACAGACTCACCCCCCAATCTGCATCAGCCATTCCTCCACCGCTTTTCTTTGACGCCCGGGATCGGAGAAAGTGGCAATGGGCCGGCCGCGAGCATCCACGATGACCCCCACGAGGCCGCCCGCAGCCCGGATGGTGCCACCCTGTCCCGGGCCGCCCAGTCCGAGGTCGAAATGGCGGGAGGGCTGGAGCGCGATCCGGGCGGCTTGGCCCGGCCCCAGTGGCAGGACCTCGATGGTCCCAAACGGGATTTGACCGCGAATCGTACGCCCGTCTTCGTAGGCCATCTGGTAGCGCAGGACCGTGTCGCCCGGACGGGTATGCCCGACGGGACTGATCACAGTCCCCAGGTTGGGGAAGCTCGGAGAGTCCAGGACCTGAACGACCGCAACCGGATTGATTCGAGCCGTTGCGCCCAGTGCCGGGAGGAGATTGTGGGCATCCAAAATGAGGGAGGTGATGCCCGGCGGCTCCAAGGCATCCAGCAACATGAGCGCCGCTTGGCCAGGCCGAGGCACATTGGTCAGGGCCCCCCCCGAGGCGACAATCGGCTCACAGGGAGGCAGAAGGCCGGGCCAGAGATGCATGCGCCCGATCTGCCAAGTCGCTGCCGCGCCTCGCAGGGCAGCCCGGATCAGCGAACGAGCGATGGCCTGCTCGAGCCACAGGTCTTCGAGGGTGGAGGGGATGCTGCGCGGATAGATTGTCTTGTTGAACAGGTAATCTCGGATCGTATCGCGGCTCGCTTCCATCGGAAGCCAATGTGCGATCTCCTCCAATGTGCTGTTCTCAAGCAGGCGCGAGGCACTCCGGCCCAGATTGAGGTCAGGCCGCACCGAGAGGGAAAGAGAGCTTCCAAAGGCGCTGCAAATGATCGTCGAGCCGGCGCCCACAGAAACCCCCATCACCCCTTTCTTTCCCTCAAACGCCTGACCCAGGAAGCGAATCACGGTTCCAATGCCCACCGCTCCGGGGGTGAACGCCCCGCCGGTCCAAGCCAGGGGTTCGTCCAACCCGCCCAGCTTGGAGCGCAGGATCTCCACGACGCGGTTGTTCAGCTCCGATCTCGCACCGTCCAGGGTCTCGGCTTCCAGACGAGGGCGCACATTGGGCCCCACATAGACGGCCCCTACAGGCTTAAGCAACTCACGCACTTGATCCGCCACGGCGCTATTCCCCACAAACAGGACCTGGGGCCGCTGTTCCCCGGGGAGGAGGAACACGCTCAATCCGACCACTTCGAGGGTCCGCAAGAGAGCCTGGGAGGCGCCCCCCTCAGTTCCGCCCGCGATCACAATCAGATCCGGGTGAGCTTCAATCAACAGGTCGAGAAGGGCTTCTTCCCCCTCGCGGTCACCCAGACTGACTTCCGCCACCACCTCGATGGGAGCCGAGCGAGCGAGGTTGCGCACGCTCTTGAGAGAGTACTCCGCCAACAATCCGACGAGCGCGGCCCGGACTTCGGCCTGCAGGGAAAAGGACAAAGCGACCACACCCACGCCGCTACCGTCCGGGCGGGTCGGCAGGATGAGCTGGCCGCGCGAATCGGAGAGCGTGCGACCAACAATCCTGGCCAATGCCTCGACCGCCTGATGAATCCCCTCGCTTACGTCCAAGACAGGGAACTCAGCCGTGGTGAGGGCCCGCGCCACACCCAGCAGGCGATAGCGGTTTTCCACGACATCGAACAAGGCGACACGCGTGAAGCTAGTGCCGACATCGACGGAGAGAATTGACTCGGCTTCAAGCTTAGACGAGGCTTCTGCGGCGCGGGAAGTCATGAAAGGAATCGCAACAAGATGTCTCGGAGATACAGGATGCGTTCAATGAGTGCAGTTAGAGTCGCCGCCAGGGCCCCCGCGTACAAGACTCCAAATGTGATGGACAGGAAGATTTCACCTACCCAGGCCCACGGCTGAACCCAGGCGGGCCGCTGCGGTGGCCGGCCAGCCCGGCGGCTTGCACCAAAATGAAAATAAGCGAGGGTGCTTAATGCGCCCACCAGGATGACAATGCGATCCAGGCTTGTCCATGGGTCGAACGACGGTCCCTGCCCGGCTGCGGACCGAAAAGGGGAGAGTGAGGCGGCCGAGGCCGCCAACTGGGGAACGAGCGTCCCGGTGAGGGCTCCACCGACCACAACGGCCGCGCCCAAGCCGACCAGGAAGGCCATGGGAACGCCGCCGAGGATGGAAAGGCGGGGGGTCGAACGGCCGATGAGCAGGACCGTCAGCAGGAGAAGGAAGAGAACCCCGGGATCGAGCCAACCCGAAACGCTGACAAGTCTCCCGAGGAACTGAGGCCAGAGTACCGAATTCCAGGCCACCGCCGCGATATACCCGGCGGAGACTCCGACCAGGAGATGCACGGCGACCCGAAAGAGCAGGTTGTCCCCAATCAGATAGCTGAGGATCGAGACGGTCAGGAAGAAACCCAGAGCCATACTCGCCAACTCAGTCACGTTTCTTCCCCCCCCAGAACTTCAGCAGGGTCATTCCAGCCGAACCGAATGCCCCCACCCCGAGCACGAGCACGGCCGCCAGGACCGAGGCGCCGAACGGATCCCACCACGTGTCGGCGGGCGAGACGTTCCCGCAACGTCCTGTGGCTGGGTCCATCGAGTCCATGCAATCGTAGGTTTCTGCCCCGGCCAGACCCACGACCAGACCCTCCACGGAGGGGTTGTCATTTTCATAGTAAGGCCGGGCGAGAGGCTCCGCCGCCGCGCTGATCACGGCGAAAACCGGAACGGTCGGGTGAAGCGTGTGAACTTGCTCGACCCAGGCCTGGAAGAGCTGCGGCTGCGCAACCACGATAATGATCGAGGAGAATCCCTCGAGGTTCGTCACCGGCTGCAGAAAGGCGGAATCCCAAGCCGGAGCCGCCGAGACCGCGCCGCTGGCTTTGCGAGGGTCATTGGCGAAGGCCCGAAGTCCGACGGCATCCCCCGGCAAGTACCCGAGCGGCAGATACTTCCCCGCCGCGGCGTAGTCCGGATGCGCAGCCTCTCCCCGCGCCATCACGTCGGCCGCCATCGCCGGGCCAGCGGGCCGAGTCGAGAGGGAGGCAATGGGAATGCCTCGACCCATCAGCTGATCGATCACCGCCAGGGCCCCGGCCTCCAATTCCGCGGCATCGGCCGGGTCGTACTCAAAGGCCATCAGGATTGGGCGGTCGTCGGGCAAGGCATTGATGGCCGTTCGCAGCTTGAGAGTTTCCACGGGAACCGTCGTGGGGCGAGCGAAGACATAGCTTTGAGTGATCCCTGGAACCAGAATCGCAACGAACAGGAGCGCCCATACCCCCCAAGTCCAATAGTGGAGCCTGCGCCCTGGGTGCCCCACCCGCTTCGCCTCCCGCGACTCGGGGTTGAGCACGACGCGTTGAAGGAGCTCAGCCTGGGCGGCGTGGGTTGGATTGACTTCGAGCTGTTCTCTCTGAACAGGAGGGTGAGGGACCTTTTCAAAGAGCGATACGGGAGGCAGAATCCCTTTGAGCCCAGAAAGGGGACCCGCCGTCTCAACCCTTTCCTCCTCGGTGCCCTCCGCCTTGACGGCAGGCCCCTCGATCGGACGCAGCGCCTGCAGCCAGGGGGGGAGAATAGCTTGTTCGATTTCATCGGGTGCCGACTCGGTTTGAGGAGCAGGGGAGGAAGGCTGGGTAGTGGTCAGCCATTCCGGCAGGACACCCGGAGCGAGCAACTCGTCTAGCCCAGGACCTGCGGATCCCGTCCCCGCCTGCCCCACGGTTGGTTCGCCCTGGTTCGCTGAGGGTTCCGCCGCCTCTCTCGCTCTGGCAAGCCAATCGGGGATCTCTGCTTCCCCGCCTCCCGCCGCGAACTCGTCAGAACCCTGGGTAAAGGGCGAAAGCCGCGGCAGCCCGGGCTTGGGCCCCCGGGCAGATTGGACCGATTCCCCGCCAACCGGCGCGGGAGAGACGTAAGCCTCTCCCTTGAAGGGGGCCGACGGAACTGACGGCGGCGGAACCTCACTGGGAGGCGGGGAGGGAGTCTCGCCCTTCCCAGGCGCGGCCGGCCCCTTGGCCGGACCCTCGGAGGGCGTCCCATGCGTTGGGGCTCCCCACCCTTCCTCGCGCGGAACGTGGAGCCAGTCGGGCGGCAATTCCTCCCCGCGCGCAGAAGTCGCCTCCCCAAAGGGGGTTTTTTCTGGCTCCTGGTCCTGCTCGTAGGCTCGCCGAACACGCAGCCGTTTAAGCCACTCCGGTTCCTCGGCTTCCGCTGGCTCTTCCTCCTTGGCCGAAGGCACCGAAGTCTCAGGCTGAGCGGGTTGCGGGATCTGCTCGGCTGAAGGCGGGGGGACTGTGGGGGTTCTTGTTTCCTCCTCCTCCCCGTTGCGTGCCCGGATTCGAGCCAACCAGCTGGGCACTTCACCCGGTCCCTCCAGCGGTTCCGCCTCAGCCGAGAAATCTCGAGTCCCCCCTGACTCCCCTAGCGCACCCTGAGCTCGCAGCTTGGCCAGCCAATCCGACGCCTGTTCTTCGGGTGGACCCGAGGCGGGGACCGGGGCCTCGGGTTCGGAGGGCGCGGCCGAGAGAGGCCGAAGCCGTGCCTGGCAAAAGGCGCAGACCTCAGCCGTATCTGGATTCGGCTTGCCACACATCGGACAGCGCAACTCAGGCATTCTCTTCTTTCGGAAACGCCGTGGCCCCGAGGCCCCCCTGCAGAATGAGCTTACCTCTGGTAGGGTTGATCAAAACCCATCAGCACCCTCAGCCCTGTGGTGGCGGCTCCCAGCGCAATTCCAAGAAGGAGCCCGCGACCGCCGCCCACGGCCGGGACCTGGGCGAGCCAGTTGCGGAACCCTTGCAAGACCGGAATCGCCACAAATGGAAGCGGAGCAGTACCCAAGAGAACGATCACGGCCGTGACAAAGAACAGGTAAGTGCTCCAATGGGGCCGGCGGAACATCACGCGAACTCCGGCGATGACGAGGACCCCTGCCAGAAGACCGGTCAGCGCCACCTCGAGAGGTTGCTGCACTTGGGTCACGATCCACACCGAGTACGGGTGCTGCGTGCCGAAGATCGTCACGACGATGAAAACGCTCAGCAAAGAGATAACCAGGAAAATGCTATACAAATGGCCGGGCTTTCGGTCCCGGATCTTGCGGGCGTGAACACTGAGGAGATTGCCCGCCCCGAGCATGAGGGCGACTGTCGCGAGGATGGCTCCGCTCTGCAAGAGCGCACCACGCACGGCTTGCAGGGGAGCCAAAGGGATAAAGTAGGCCACCAGTGTGATCAGCCCGGTGGCGATTGCGACCACGACGGACACATTGAACTTCATAGAATCCCAACCGTCCCGAGCGCCGCCAAGGCAATGGCCGCGGCGATGACGACCCAGCGCACGATGTCTTGAGCCTGAACACTCGCGGCGTGGGCACGATTCACTTTCAGATAGGCTCCGGTCGCAAACAACTCTTCGCCGATCAGAGGGTTATCTGCCGAGACATAGAGCAAGGCTTGAGCCACGGGGTCCAGGGTTCCGCCGACGACATGGCCTCTTCTGGAGCCCGCCTCGGCTACGAGCGCAGCCTCCCGGCCCTGCGGACCGATAACGAGGGTCGCGGTCACATCCTCGTCCGGAGCCGTGTGCATAGTGCCCGCGGCATATCCGAATGGGCCCAGTCCCGCGATTCGACCCAACAAGGGATCGTAGCGGTCCTCGGCACGTTGATGGCGAAAAGCAACTCGGTAGACGTCCTGGGACAACAACGCCACGGCCCCATCGGCGGAGGTGGCCAGGGGAGGCTTGTCACTGACGCTGCCCGCCTTCGCGATCTGGGAGAGGGTCGCAAGGCCAACCAACGTCGCCGAGGCCTCCGGGCCGTACAGCGTACCGTCGCCCAACGAAAGATGCAGGCGCGTCCCCGACTCGACCGACCGGCCCAGGTCGGCGGAGAGAGCGTCGAGGGCGGATAGGCGGCGGAGGGTCGGCCACTGCCCGCGGCGCAGGAAGGTGAAGAACAAGATCAATCCTGCTAGCAGCAAGCCCACGACCAGCGCCAGGACGCTTTCCATTGCTCCCATAGCCATGCCTTAAGTTCGAGGATCCCTACGGGGAAGCCAAGTCCCCCAGCGACGAAGCCAAGTGATGGCCGCCGGGGTCGTCATTGCACCTCTTCATCCCCCTCGAGTGCCCGTGCCCATCTCGCCAGAGTCTGAGAGGAGAAAAAGCTTTGCAGAATGGGCTCGGTCAAGTAGAGTGCCTGAGCGGAGAGCCACCCCAGGGCGGGCGCAGTCGCCATCAATTCCTTGAGTATGGCGGGAACCTGGACCGAGGGAAGTAACCGGCGTTGATCCGATTCTTCGCTGGCCCCCAGTTTGTCCAAGGGGTTCTCCTTTCTCCTGCTCGAGAAGGCGCGCCGATCACCGCTCGAAAAGAGTATAGCACAGACAATCTGGGTCGATCCTGCGCGGGCCTGCGGCGAGAGGTCAGGCCAAGCGCTCTCCATCCCAGGGAGAGCCAACTCATGCCCGGGGGCAGGTTCCAGGACTCGCGCAGGGGCCATCAGTTTGTGATCAAGGGCCCGGCCGGACATCGAACTTCTTGTTCGGAGGGGCGGGCCGCAAGGCTCACGGCGATCGCCAGGAAAGGGAGTCGCTCTCCTTCATCACGGACAGCGGGGCATGACGCTTGAGTGAGTCTCAATAGGAGAGCACGAGAGGGATCCCATCTTAATCGGGTATTTCAGACCAAAATTGCATGACAGAGTTCCAGCGATTCTGTGCAGATCGTCACTCGCGCCAGGAACTGCGGAAAGGGAGAATCATGTCTAGGTTGGGTGGTAACTCGTTGGGCGCCTTTCGCCGGACCGAACCGAGGCCGCTGTGACTGACGCGAGAATCGGCTGGCGGGCTCCCCCTCGAGACAGGCCACGAATAGTCGAGCAACCAATGCCTTGGGCCCACGGGACGAGCAGGTCTCCGTGCGTTGTGACGTGTATCGTTCCGGCCGGGCCGGCTTGCGGAGGTCTTCATGGAACACTCGATTGCCACCATTGACGGCAATGAAGCAACAGCCTACGTGGCCCACAAGGTCAGTGAGATTATCGCGATCTATCCGATCACGCCTTCTTCGCCCATGGGCGAATTCGCTGACGAATGGTCTGCCGCCGGCAAGACCAACATCTGGGGCACGGTGCCCCTGGTGGTCGAGATGCAATCGGAGGGCGGCGCGGCGGGAGCCGTGCACGGGGCGCTCCAAACCGGCAGCCTGACCACGACCTTTACCGCGTCGCAAGGTCTGCTGCTGATGATCCCCAACATGTACAAGATCGCGGGCGAGCTGACCTCGACTGTTTTTCACGTCTCGGCCCGCTCCCTCGCTGCCCAGGCCCTCTCGATCTTCGGAGATCAATCCGACGTAATGGCCGCGCGGTCGACAGGCTTTGCCATGCTTGCCTCCAACTCCGTGCAGGAGGCGCAAGACCTGGCGATGATTGCCCACGCGGCCACGCTCGAGGCGCGGATTCCCTTCCTCCACTTCTTTGACGGGTTTCGGACCTCCCACGAGGTGAACAAGCTGGAGCGGCTCAGCGACGAGCAGATCCGTTCCATGATCAACGAGGACTTGGTCGTGGCGCACCGGGCGCGCGCTCTCTCTCCGGATCATCCCGTTGTCCGTGGCACAGCGCAGAACCCAGATGTGTACTTCCAGGCCCGCGAGACCGTCAACCGCTTCTACCAAGCCTGTCCAGCCATCGTCCAAAAGTGGATGGATCGCTTCGCCGCGCTCACGGGGAGGGGCTATCACCTGTTCGACTACGTGGGCCCGGCGGATGCCGAGTACGTCATCGTCATGATGGGGTCAGGGGCGGAAACAGCCGAGGAAACCGCCAAGTTCCTCGCGGATCGCGGCGAGAAAACCGGCGTGGTTAAGGTCCGGTTGTTTCGGCCGTTTGCGGTGGAGGCTCTCATGGCCTCCCTGCCGGGCACCGTCAGGGCGCTGGCGGTCCTGGATCGCACGAAGGAACCGAGCGGCCTGGGCGAGCCGCTGTACGTGGATGTGGTTACGGCCCTGGCCGAGGATCGCGGCCGGGGCAAGCTGCCCTTGGCGGAGATGCCGCTGGTCGTCGGTGGACGCTACGGGCTGTCCTCCAAGGAATTCACACCAGCGATGGCCAAAGGCGTCTTTGACGAGCTACGCCGACCGCAGCCCAAGAACCACTTCACTATTGGGATCGAGGATGACGTCACTCACACGAGCCTCACCTTCGATCCAGCCTTTTCCATTGAAGAGGATGACACGGTCCGCTGTGTGTTCTGGGGTCTTGGCTCGGACGGAACCGTGGGTGCCAACAAGAATTCCATCAAGATCATCGGCGAAGACACCGAAAACTATGCCCAAGGGTACTTCTACTATGACTCCAAGAAGTCGGGGACGGTGACTCTATCGCACCTCCGGTTCGGCCCTCGGCCCATTCATGCGCCCTACTTGATCGGCCAGGCGAATTTCGTCGCCTGCCATCAGTTCAGTTTCCTGGAGCGTTACGACGTCCTGAAATACGCCGTCCCGGGGGCGGTGTTCCTGCTCAACAGCCTCTTTGAACCGAACGAGGTGTGGGATCACCTGCCTCAGGAGGTCCAGGGGCAGATCCTCGAAAAGAAGCTTCGCTTCTACGTGATTGACGCCAACAAGGTGGCGCAAGACACCGGCATGGGGGGGCGAATCAACACCATCATGCAGACCTGCTTCTTTGCCATCAGCGGCGTGTTGCCCCGCGAGCGCGCCATCGCCGAGATCAAGAAGAGCATTCAGAAGACCTATGGCAAGCGAGGCGAAGAGGTGGTCCAGCAAAACTTCCGCGCGGTGGACCAGACCTTGGCTCACCTGCACGAAGTTGAGCTGAAGGCAAAAACGGTCCTCGCTTCTTCACCGAGGCGTCGCGCCGGCGTTCCCGCGGAAGCCCCGGAGTTCGTGCAGAAGGTCCTGGCTCCGATGATCACGCTTGACGGGGATCGCTTGCCGGTCAGCGCGCTTCCGGTTGATGGAACCTACGCCAGCGGCACCTCGCGCTGGGAGAAGCGCAACATTGCCCTGGAGATTCCGGCCTGGGAGCCCGACCTTTGCATTCAGTGCGGAAAGTGCGTGATGGTTTGCCCGCATGCCGTGATCCGGCAGAAGGTGTATGGCCCGAATCTTCTGGCCCAGGCCCCCGCTGCATTCAAGAGTGCTGCCGCCCGGTTCAAGGAATTCCCCGGCGCCATCTACAGCTTGCAGGTCTCCCCCGAGGATTGCACGGGCTGCGGCCTGTGTGTCGAGGTTTGTCCGGCCAAGGACAAGAAGCAGGCCGACCACAAAGCGCTGAACATGGTGCCTCAGCCCAGTCTGCGTGAGCAGGAAAACACGAACTGGGAGTTCTTCCTATCGCTTCCCGAAATCGATCGCACTCTGGTGAACCCGGGCACGATCAAGAACGCCCAGCTTTATGAACCTCTCTTTGAGTTCTCGGGAGCCTGCGCAGGCTGCGGCGAGACACCCTACGTCAAGCTCGTTTCGCAGCTCTTCGGGGATCGGGCCGTGGTGGCCAACGCCACCGGATGCTCCTCCATCTACGGCGGCAATCTGCCCACTACCCCCTGGACTCACAACCTCGAAGGCCGTGGACCGGCTTGGTCGAACTCGCTGTTCGAGGACAATGCCGAATTTGGGCTGGGCATGCGACTGACCTTTGACAAGCACTTGGAGTACTTGCACGAGGCTTTGCCCAAATTGGCGGATCGTGTCGGTCCAGGTTTGGTGAGTGAGTTGCTTCATGCCGACCAGTCCCACGAGGAAGGGATCCGGGCCCAGCGCGCACGAGTTGCCGAACTCAAGAACCAGCTGGCCGGGCTTCAGGACCCTCTGGCCAAAGACTTGCTCTCACTCGCCGATGACCTGGTCCGCAAGAGCGTCTGGATCATGGGCGGCGATGGCTGGGCCTACGATATCGGTTTCGGAGGCCTGGATCATGTCCTGGCTTCTGGCCGGAACGTGAACGTCCTAGTATTGGACACCGAGGTCTACTCCAACACGGGAGGCCAGGCCTCCAAGGCGACGCCTCGGGCGGCTGTGGCCCGCTTCGCGGCCAAGGGCAAGTCCTTGCCCAAGAAGGACCTTGGGCTCATAGCGATGTCCTATGGCTACATCTACGTGGCCAGGGTGGCCATGGGAGCAAATGACCAACAGACGCTGCGAGCTTTTCTGGAGGCGGAAGCCTACGATGGCCCGTCTCTGATTATTGCCTACAGTCACTGCATCCAACAAGGTATCGACATGCGCAGGGGACTCGAGCAACAGAAGCTGGCTGTCCAATCAGGCTACTGGCCCCTCTATCGCTACAATCCGATGTGGGCGGCCCAGGGTAAGAATCCGCTCGTCCTGGACTCCAAAGCCCCGACCATTCCCCTGGAGCAGTATGCCTACAACGAGACTCGCTTTCGCCAGCTGCTAAGCAGCGATGAGCTGCGAGCGGAATCCCTGATGAAACTCGCTCAGGGCGATGTGAACGAGCGCTGGTCCCTGTACCAGTACATGGCGGCTCAACCCTACGGGGATGGGCACCCGAGCCAATGAACTATTTGTCGCCGGATGAGTTCAGGGTCTGAGGACAGCAGCGACGAGCCCTAACCGAGGCCGAAATTACCAAGGTCGAGGGCCAGTTCAAGCCAGCAGACGGGAAGGTGTCGAGGCCGCTCCCCACCCAGGCGCCGGGATGGAGGGCAACGGCCAGGCCCCGGGATCCGGGGCCAAGAAGGCCTCAGGGCATCGGCGTGGGGGTAAGCGTCGCAAAGAATTCCAACGCGAGCCATCCCTGGTGACCTTGGCCGTCGCGGACCAGAACCCATTCCAGTCCCGAGGCCAACTGCGGCTCGCCGATTCTTTCCACCCCAGCTCCCTCGAGAAGGGAGCTGACGATTCTCCCCCCCGGCCCGTCACGCAACTCGGCCCCCTTTCCCTTCGTTCCGAACACCACGCCCAAGACCGGGGTGGGGCTTGGGGTCAAGGTCGGTTCAGGCGTGAGTGAAGAGGTGACGCTGGGCGAGGGAACTGCCGCGGGCGTCGAGGTGGGGCTCGGGGTGAAGGCCAGGGTGGGGCCGGGCGCCAGGGAGACCTGGGGCGTGCTCGTCGGCTGCGCCACTAGCTCCAGCACAGGTCGCTGACTGAGCCCCTCCAGGGCCAGCAGGAAGAGACCGATGCTGATGATTGCACCCAAGGCAATCCCCCAGACCCCAGGCGATTCCGCCAAGGGTCGAATTCCCAGGATGAGGAAGATCGCAAGGCCACCCACGAGAGCGAGGCATAGACTCGCCGCGGCACTGAATAGGGGGGGCAGGGAAGCGGCCGGACCCTGCGTCGCTAGGTTCCAGCCCCCCGCCATCGTCGGGATCAGCACCAAGTAAGCGAGAGCCGCGCTGGGCAGACGAGCCTGTCCGGGGTCCCTTGCAAGTCGGTCTGCCATCCAAACGGAAGCGAAGAACGCGACCATCAGGTCGGCCCAGGCCTCCCCTGGGCTCTCCGCGAACCTGAGATCCGCCCTGGGGAAAACCAGGTGGGAGGTCATCCCCAGCAAGGCTGCGAGGAGGAAGGCGAGTGCCACCCCGAGGATCACCCCCAGCAGGTTGCGTCCCACGTAGCGAGGTAAAGCTACCGCGAGGCCAAAGCTAATCCCGCCGAGCGGCGCGAGCAGAGGAGCGACCAGAGCCGCGGCGAATAGCAGAGTAGTGGAGTGCAGGCCAAAACCGACGCAGGCCAGCAGGGTAGCCAAGAAGATGAAGAGAAAGAAGTCGAAGGTGGGAAGGGTCCGCTCGGTGAGCGCCTCGACCAGAGTGAGTTTCTCGCCCTCTTCGAGAGCCACTGGCCACCCCCGGGCTCTCTTTCGGCGTCGAGGCGGCTCCTCCTCAGGAGAAGAGATGGGCATCAAGGGAGTCATCGCAAAGCCTCATCGTCGTAATGTGGACAAAATGCGAACCGGATGCTCGAGGAGGTCCAAGGCGGCATAGATGTCCGGAACGAGCAGGTCAGCGGCCTCCAGGCTTTGCCGAGCAAGCCCCTCCGCTGACAGGATGGCAATCCCCAGGCCAGCCTCGCGCAACATTCCCGCATCGTTCGCCCCCTGCCCGATGGCGACCACTTGCTGCGCCCCCAGGCGCTTCACGTATTCCGCTTTTTGTTCGGCTTCGTCACCGGAGTTCAGTCGGGTCGAGCGCAGATTGAGGGCCCGGTCGATGGCTTCCTGTCGACCGTAGGTGTCGGCGCTGATCAAGTGGATGGTCAGGCGATCCCTCAGAGCGGTCAGCGGACGCGAGATCCGGTCGACCAGGACCCCATCAATCGCGATTGTTCCGTTGACATCGAGCACCAAGTGTTGCAGCCTCAACCACCCCCGGCCCGGGATGTCCAGCTCAATGGTCAAGACCTGCTCCTCCCGAGGGAGGATTATAGCCCAGAGATCGTGCCGATCCATAGTGTATAATGAAATCGTGGGCGAACCTCCTCTCAACTCCACCAATCTGAAATCCAACCCCGTCCGGTTTTGGACGGTGATGGCGATCGTCTTTGTCCTTTTGATTCTGGTGGGGCTTGCGGTGGGTTTCTACTTCCTTGCGCAGAATGAGGCGACCACCCGCAACGTCCGGGATATCCTTCTCATCGTCCTGGCCCTTGAGTTCATGGTCCTGGGGGCGGCCCTGATTGTTCTGCTGGTCCAGATCGCCCGCCTGACTCTCTTGCTGCAGATAGAAATCAAACCGCTTCTCGAAAGTGCAAATGAAGCAGTCAACAGCCTAAGGGGAACCACCGTGTTTCTCAGCGAGAACCTGGTTGAGCCCGTGATCCAGCTCAATAGCTCGCTTGCAGGGATTCGCCGCCTGCTTGAGGTTTTTCGCCTTTTCCGAGGATGAGCAGTCGGTCGGATGCCCTGTAACTCGGGCAGCGAAAGCAGGGAATCATCGGATCATCAGAGGAAAGGAGCGGACCATGGCAGATCGAGACGGGGATCTGGGTGCCTTCCTGGGCGGCTTTCTGGTGGGAGGCCTTATCGGGGCGGCCGTTGCGCTCTTGTTGGCCCCCCAGAGCGGTGAGGAAACCCGTGCGATGATCCGGGAGGGAGGCATCGAATTGAAGCATCGCGCGGAAGAGGTTGCGGCGGACCTGCGTGTCCGCGCCGAGTCGGGCGCCGAGGAGTTCCGCGGTCGGGCCCAGGAGGCGGTCCAGGACACCAAGACGCGGGTCAGTGATGCCGTGGATGCGGCGCGCCAAGCGGCTCGACGCAAGCGCGCTGACCTCGGGGGGGAAAACCCGAACGGATAGGCGACCGGACCTCGCCTCGAAGTGACTTGCGGTCGAGAATCTCCGCCGCGGGTGCCATGCCCAACCAGCGTTGCACCCGCGGTTTCTTTTCCTTCTCCTTCAAGGGGTCTCCGTCCAGTACAGGCAAATCAGCAAGGCGGGCCCGAATCCCAGAACCGCCAGGCCTTCCAGCGGAGTCCCGCCGGGATGGGTCCCTAAAATAGCGCGGGCCCCTGGTTACACTGGGGCTTCTTCTCGCTGGCGCTGGGCCTCACGGACGCAAGGCTCTGTCCCCTGGCGGGAGATCTCCGGGCCATCGGACATAGGGGAAATTCTTGCCGGGGTCATTGCCAGCACACGACCGGTGAAGGTTTCGGGGCCTCGACGGCCGTTGATGCCTGAGTCTCCCTTCAGGGGAGGGCCAGATTGTCTCCGCTCTCGCCCGGGCCCGAGGTCGAGTCAGAGCAGCGCCTGGATGCGGCCGGGGGCGGCTTCCCCGAGAGTGATCTCTAGCTCTCTGCGCAGGGCGAGCCTCGGACCGGGTCGCCCTGCGCGGCGCGGGGTCACCTCAGCGCATCCGAATCTGCGTTCCGAGCTACTTTCTAAGGTATAATCGCCCTAATCGTATGGCCAGGGTCGGGTTATCACCTGGCCATCTTTCTGGCGGGCCCCAAGCTGATGGTCGGAGCAGGAATTCACTTTGGAACGGACGGATGGCGAGGTGCGATCGCGGGGGACTACACCTTCGCGAGCGTCCGACGCTGCACCCAGGGCTTCGCATCCTTCCTGTTGAAGAAGGGCTACGCCGGAAGACGGGTCGTCGTGGGCTATGACCGCCGCTTTGGCTCAGAGAACTTTGCCGGCTCTGCCGCCGAGGTGCTCGCGGCGAACGGCCTGAACGTCCTTCTGACCCAGACCGCGACGCCTACCCCAGCGATTGCGTACGCCGTGGTTTATCACCAGGCTGCCGGAGCGGTGAACATTACCGCATCGCACAACCCGGCCACAGACAATGGCTTCAAGGTGCGGGACGAGCACGGAGGGGCCATTGACCCCGCCGGGTTGAAGGAGATTGAAGGGGCCATACCGGCTCAGGACAGCGGGGTCCAGTGGATTCCCTTGAAGTTAGGTCTGAAGGATCGCAGTGTGGAGTTCTTCGATCCGGCACCGGCCTACACGGAGCAATTGAGCCGCTTGGTGGACCTGGGGCGAATCCGCGCCGCCGGCTTGAATGTGGTGTTTGATCCCATGTGGGGAAACGGCGCCGGCTGGTTGCCGAGTCTTCTGGCGGGGGGGACAACCAAGGTGGGGGAGATCCACTCGGAGCGAAATCCGATCTTTCCCGAGATGGAGCGGCCCGAGCCCATTCGACCCAACATTGACGTGGGGCTGCGCCGTGTGCGGGAGGAGAAGGCGGATGCCTTGCTGGTCACCGATGGAGACGCTGATCGGGTGGGTTTCGGAGATGAACACGGGGAGTTCATCAACCAATTGCAGGTCTTTGGACTTCTGGCGCTTTACCTGCTCGAAGTCCGAGGATTGCGCGGACCGATCGTAAAGACCCTCTCGACAACCTCCATGCTCGAGAAGCTGGGTGCTCGCTACGGTGTTCCGATTCACCAAACCGGGGTCGGCTTCAAGTACGTTGCTCCCAAGATGCTTGAGACCAACGCCTTGATGGGGGGCGAGGAGTCCGGCGGATTTGCCTTTCGGGGCCACGTCCCCGAGCGCGATGGCCTCCTGGCCAGCCTGTACCTGCTCGACATGATGGTTTCTCTGCACAAGAAGCCCTCCGAGTTGGTGATGGCGCTTTACGAGAAAGTGGGCGGTGCTTACTACTACGACCGCGTCGATTGGCCGCTGGATGAGGCTGGCCGCGACGAGGCCATGGAAAAGGTTGCGTCTGCGCGCCCGGCGCAGCTTGCGGGTCTGCGCGTGCTGGATCGACTCACCGTTGATGGTTTCAAGTACATGTTGGAGGACGGAGGCTGGCTGCTGGTCCGCTTCTCGGGGACCGAACCCATCGTGCGCGTGTACTGCGAGACCATGCACCAGGAGAAAGTGCAAAGGCTCCTGGAAGAGGGAACCCAGCTTGTCGGCCTCCAGCCCTGAGGACGGCGCGCGTTGGAAAGAAGCCGCGCTGCCCGCCGAAGCGCTGCCGGGCCTGACGGACACTCACTGCCATCTCAATTCCGAGGCCTTTGCTCAGGATCTCGAGCAGGTTCTTCTGCGTGCCCGCAGGAGCGGTGTTGTGCGGATGCTCGTCCCCGGGGTGGACTTGGCTTCCAGCCAGGCGGCGGTGGAGCTTGCCGGGAGAGTAGAGGAGGTTTTTGCGGCGGTCGGTGTCCACCCGCACTCCGCGTCGGAACTCAACTCCGGGGCGCTGTCTCGTTTGCGGACGCTGGCCCAGACGGGGAAGGTCGTCGCCGTCGGAGAAATTGGGCTGGACTTTAGCCGCGACTTCCCGGGGCGAGGTGTTCAGAGGGAATCCTTTCAGGAACAACTCGACCTGGCCGGGGACCTCGATCTCCCGATCGTTGTGCATGTGCGCGACTCCGTTGAAGAGACGCTGCGCACGCTTGAGGATTGGGCCCAGTCTCGGCACCTTCGCGCGGTCCGGGGCGTTTTTCACGCCTACGGCGGCAGCCAGGAGATTGCCGACTTCGCAGGGCACTGGGGGCTGTTTCTGGGGATCGGTGGAATCATTACCTACCCCAAAGCCGATGGGCTGCGCGAGAGGATGAGGACGGCCGGACCGGATGGGCGAACCCCCATGGAACGGGCCTTGCTGGAGACCGACGCCCCCTACCTTCCGCCGCAGGGGCACCGGGGCCAGAGGAATGAGCCGGCGCTGGTGGCGAGTGTGGCCGACCAAGTCGCCCGGGAATTAGGACTGCCCATCGATAGGGTTGTCGAGATCACTCGAGGAAATGCACAGCGGGTGTTTGATTGGGAGTAGGCGTTGACTGAGGCCAGTTTTTTCTTCTTGGTGCGGGAAGAGCTACCGCAGGTGGAAGCCCGAATGCTCGCCTTCAGGCATCCCAGCGACCAGATCGTGCAAAGCGCCCTGGAGAACCTGCTCCGGGCAGGCGGGAAGCGCATCCGCCCCACGGTCGCGCTGCTGGCGGGTCAGATGCTCAGGGCCCCGCGTGACGGCCTGCTCGACTTCGCCGCCGCAATCGAGATGCTCCACACTGCGACTCTGGTCCACGATGACCTGATTGACGGAGCCACGTTGCGTCGGGGCACGCCCACCTTGAACTCCCGCTGGTCCACGGAGGCCACGGTGCTTGCAGGCGATTACATCTTCGCCTGCGCAGCTTACCAGGCATCGCAGACCCATTCACTGGAGGTAATGCAGGAGTTCGCGCGCACCCTCATTACCATTATTAGCGGCGAGCTGGGCCAGATGTTCGAGCGGTCCACTCTCATTTCCGGCGAAGAATACGAACGGCGCATCTATGCCAAGACCGGCGCCCTTTTCGAACTGGCTTCCCGAGGAGGGGCGCTACTTTGCAACGAGCGGCCCGAAGTGGTCCATTCCCTGGGGCGATATGGAAGATGCCTGGGAATGGCATTCCAGATTGTGGACGACGTCTTGGATTTCACCGGTCAAAGCGTTCGGATCGGCAAGCCCGTAGGGAGTGACCTTCGGCAGGGTTTGATCACATTGCCGGTGTTGTATTACCAGAAGCGCCACCCCGAGGACACTCGATTCGCGGCCCTGATGGACCCCAACCGGCCCTCCGCCACAGACGTGGATCAGCTGGTCGAAACGATTGGCCAGTCGGAGGCCATCCAAGAATCGTTGGCGCAGGCGCATCGCTACGCTTCGGAAGCCAAAGAATTGCTTAAAGGTCTGCCTGAGAACCGCTACCGGCAGGCTCTGCTGGATCTGACCGAATACGTGGTCAGCCGTGATCTCTGAGCGGATCGCCAGTTCTAGCTAGCATTCGAGTCAGCCGATCTCGCGGGGGCCGGCCCGGAAAATCCCCGGCCCGGCCCTCAGGCGGAGGGAACCCATGGACCTTCTGATCAAAGTCTACAAGAGGGTCGCTGCCGTGCAGCCCAAGGGACGAGTCGACTCCAATACGGCCCCCGAATTGGAGGAGGCGCTGGTCAAGCTCCAAGGCGAGGGCCAAAATCACATCGTCCTCGATTTGTCCGAGATCGAATTCCTGTCCTCCGCCGGCTTGCGGGTTATGGTGTCGACCATGAAGAACTTGCGCAAGAGCGCCGGCGACTTGGTGGTCGCTTCCCCCAACCAGCGTGCGCGAGACGTCCTCCGCCTCGCCGGGCTGGACAGCGTGTTCTCGATCTATGAAACCCGCGAGGCGGCAATCGCCAGCATCTGAGACTTGCTCTGACCCCTACGCCCCCATGGCCACACCTGCCCGCCGCTTCCAAACGGTCGCGCGCTTCGACGAATTGAAGTCACTGCGGAGATTGGTGCGTGAGAACGCTCAAGCCCTGGGGTTTTCCGAGCGGGAGTCCTTCGCCTGCGAATTGGCCGCGGACGAGGCCTTCGCCAACATTATCCAGCATGCCTACGGCGGCGAAAGCGATTGCCCCATTTTGGTTCGTTTTCGGCGGGGCGCCGACTGGCTGCTGATATCTTTTGTCGATCTCGGCCCCCCCTGGGATCCTCGCCCACCGGCTCCCCCGAACTGGGATTCTTCCCCCGACCAGCTCGCCGTCGGCGGATTGGGCCGCCTGATCATCGAGCGCTCAATGGACCGCGTGGCATACCGGCGCCGCGGAGCGCGCAATCATCTCATGCTGTGCAAACGCAGGAGTCCGGCCGGGGCGGACAGGTCCTGAACCATGGATCCGCGGCGGGCAGGGGTGGCTTGCGTCCCTCGCAGCGGGCGTCCTGGCGGGCCCGGCCCTGCAACGCTGCCGTTCTCAAGGGGAACTGGCGAGCCGGGTGCGTGAGCGGACCGGGCGGGCTGACGCAGGGCGCGGCCTTCAGGCCAGCCCTCTCCACATCGATCACCTCGGCGAGCGAATCTTCCAGGAAGCCCAGCGAATCGTCGACGCCCCGGGGTTGCCAAGGGGGGGTTCGAGCCGGACGACTGCCGTATCCTGTTCGGGACCCGGGACGGCGGGCGGCTTCCCAACGGGCGCTTCAGCGGGCTTGAACCTTGCCGAGACGAAGACATTCCGGGGAGCGCGCCCGGGGCTATCTGCCTCTTGCCCTCCTGCCATCCTGGGGCCAATGAGCTGGCTTGGCCCGGCGAGTGGACCTGCCCCTCGCCCACGGTAGCCGATCGTTCTCTCGATCCTTCCCCAGTTCAGGTCCGGCCGCTCCCCTGCACAGTGCGTTGGCTTGGCCTTCTCATGCTGTCCGTTCCACTCGGATCCGCAGACGCGAATTCATCGAGGGAGGGACGGCTGCTGGGCCTGGTTCACCGGCTGGGTGTGGTGCTGGAAGCCAAGCACTTCAATGTCGAACTGAAGGCCGCTCGGCGGCTGGAGCGCGAGATGGGTGTTGCCCACGAGATCCAAGATGCCGTCTTGCCCAAGGAAGTTCCGCAAGCCTGGGGCTTGCTGGTGAGCGCCCGTTGCAAGTCCGCCTGTGAGCTGGGAGGGGACTTCTACGGCTTCTTTCCTCTTCCTGCCTCCGCAGAGAAAGGGGAAACTCCTCCACCAAGTTGGGAGGAGTTGATCGCGGACGTCGCTGACAAGGGAGACCCGGCGGATCTCTGTATGGCTCTGTCTCGCACGCTCCTTCGCGGGGTGGCGATCCGTCGGGTCGGCCCAGCCAGCACCCTGGCCCGGGTGGACAACTTGCTCTTCGCGGATACCATCGAAGCGGGCCTTCAGGCCCATGCGCGGGAACCCATGGCTCGACGCCCCCGAGCGGTGAGAGTTCGCCCTGCCCCGCCCAGAGGCACAATGCGGGAAACTTGCTCTTGCCCCTTGTCGATCCCTTGGACTGCTCCGGCGGGTCAGGCTCCACCTCGATCTCAGCGCCTACGAGGATGCCAAGCCGACCCCCACTGGCATGTCGTGCGACCCCTGGGGTCCAATGCGGCTTCTCGTGCCCGCGTGACCAATGCTGACTTCCCAGCCGGGCGAAACGGACATTCACCCGAGGCTTGCCGCGGTCTCCTCAGATAGGGGCAGAGGCATGCTCGGCTTCCAGGACCACCTCGCCTCGCCCGTACAAACGGCTCAGTTCCGCCAACCTTTCCTGCTGGCGAAGGGTCAGCTGCTCCTCCCGCACTCTCCAAGTCCAATTGCCGGAAGGTCGGCCCGGAAAGTTCATTCGAGCTTCCGATCCGAGATCCAGCACATCCTGGAGGGGAATCACCGCCATGCTTGCCACGGATTCCCAGCCCAGCCGGATCATGTCCCAGGCAACATCTGTACCCGGAGTGCCAAGATATCGCCGAGCGAAGTCTCTCTCCGCTTCTGAAGCCGAGTCGTACCAGCCCCGGGTCGTGTCGTTGTCATGCGTCCCGGTGTACACGACGGTGTCCGGTTCATAGTTGTGGGGCAGATAGCTATTGGTGGAGTCAAGATTAAAGGCAAACTGGAGAACCGCCATGCCCGGCAGGCCGAACTGCTTCCGCAAGGACTCCACAGGAGGAGTAATGAGGCCCAGATCTTCGGCGATTACCGGAAGGGCACCGAGCGAGGCGCGGAGTGCTTCGAAAAGGTCCGCCCCGGGCCCCTGCACCCATTCGCCACCCTCAGCCGTGGTTTCCCCTCGAGGGACCTCCCAAGCGGCTTCAAAGCCGCGAAAATGGTCCAGTCTCACCAGATCACAGGTACGCAGCACAGCCCGGACACGCTGAATCCACCAGTGGTACCCATTCTCCCTCATGCGTTCCCATCGGTACAGAGGGTTGCCCCAGAGTTGGCCAACCCTGCTGAAGTAGTCCGGTGGGACGCCGGCCACCACCAGGGGCTTCCCCTGCTCATCCAGCTTGAACAGCTCGGGGTGTGCCCAGACATCGGCGCTGTCGTAGGCCGCGAAGATTGGGGCGTCTCCGATGATACGGATCCCCTCGTCCCGGGCCAGGGATCTGAGTTCATCCCATTGTCTGAAGAAGACAAATTGCTGAAAGCAATTCGCCTCGACCTGGTGAGCATGGCGCTGCAACGCGGTTTGCAGAGCCCTCGGCTGCCTCAGGCGCAGCTCCCTGGGCCATTGACCCCAGTCTCGCCCACCGTTCTCGTGCTTGATGGCCATGAACAGGGCAAAATCCTCCAGCCATTCGCCTTGGCTGTGCCGAAAGGCCTCAAAAGCCGACTTTAACCCAGGCGCCTTCCCGGCCTTGAAGTTCTCGAAGGCCCGATCCAGCAACTGACCCTTAGAACCAATCACCTGGGCGTAATCAATGCGGCCCGGCGGAGAGTTGGGGAGGCCATCCAGGTCGCCTGGCCCCAGGAGCCCATCCGCCTGCAGGCGCTCCGGGCTGATCAGCAGAGGGTTCCCCGCAAAGGCGGACAAACTCTGATAGGGCGAGTCGCCGTATCCGGTGGGACCCAGGGGCAGGACTTGCCAGAGGGATTGCCGGGACCCGGCCAGGTAACTGATCCAGGTCCGGGCCCCCGGACCTATGTCGCCGATCCCGAAGCGCCCCGGCAGCGAGGACGGATGGAGCAGGATCCCCGAACTCCTGGGCTCGCGAGTCACTCGATGCGCGCCTTCTCGACCCAGACCTGCTTGCCCCGCTCCAGCTGCGCGGGAATTCGATCGGCGGGGACTTCCGTTCCGATGATGGCACCGGCCCCGATGCGGGCCCCAGCCGGCACCTCGCTTCCCTTGCCGATGCTAACTAAGGTCCCTTCGTGAGAATCAAGGCGCTCGCCGACCTGGGCCCCGGCACCGACTCGAACCCGTTTGTCGATAATGGCCCGCTCGACGATCGCCCCGGGCTCGATCACCGTACCGGTGAGGAGGATGGACTCGTGCACGCGCGCGCCCTCGCCCACGACAACACCGGGGGAAAGCACGCTGCGTTCAATCCGGGCATTGGCCTGGATCACGGACCCGTCTGACACCAGGCTGTCCTGGACCACTCCACCCGAGCGAATGATCGCCGGCGGTCTTTCTTCCGAGCGAGTGTGAATGACCCAGCCGCGATTGTTCAAGTCCAAGGGAGGCGAGGGTTCCAAGAGGTCCATGTGGGCCTTCCAGTAGGACTCCAAGGTCCCCACGTCGACCCAGTACCCGGTGTAGGGGAACGCAAACAGGCGGCATCCCTCCGCCACCATCCTGGGCAGGACGTCCTTGCCAAAGTCATCCCGTGACGTTTCGCGAATGTGATCCTCATACAGAAACCGGTCGAGCACATCCATGTTGAATAGATAAACGCCCATATTCACAAGATTGCTCTCCGGGCGTTTGGGCTTCTCCACGAATCCTGTCAGGCGATACTGGTCATCTGTGGTGATGATTCCAAACCGGCTGGCCTCCTCGAGCGGGACCCGAATCGTGCAGATGGTCGCGTCCGCCCTCTGATCGCGGTGAAAGGAGACCAGGGGATCGTAGTCCATGGCATAGACGTGATCCCCGGACAGGATCAGCACAAGATCGGGTCGCGTGCTTTCCACGAAGGAAAGATTCTGGCGGACGGCGTCCGCGGTTCCGCGGTACCAATCCGTTCGGCGTCGGGCCGTAAAAGGAGGATAGATCTTCACCCCCCCCGTGAAACTTCGGTCCAGGTCCCACGGACCCCCATCCCCGATGTGCTCGATCAGGGAGTGCGGCCGGTATTGGGCCAAGATCATCACGTCGGTGATATGAGAGTTGATGCAGTTTGACAGGGTAAAGTCGATGATGCGGTACTTGCCGGCGAAGGGCACGGCGGGCTTGGCCCGCTTGACGGTCAATACTCCCAGGCGGGACCCTTCCCCGCCTGCCAGAATCACCGCTCGGACTCTCATCGCCCCTCCTTGGGTTGTGCCGCCTCTTGACGATGAAACCGGATCGCCCGCCGATAGGCCGAGAGGTACGCCCGTGCGGGATTCTCCCAGCCGAAATCCCGCCTCATCCCTGTCCTCTGGAGGCTTCGCCAGCGACTCGGCGACTCATGCCACTCTCGGGCACGGGTCAGCCCCTCCCAGATCGCATCGGGGGTCGCGGCCTCAAATACGAATCCCGTCGCCCTGGGAGAGGAGACGTCGCGGACGGTGTCGCGCAGTCCACCGGTGGCCCGCACCACGGGTGGGCATCCGTAGCGCATGGCGATCATCTGCCCCAGCCCGCACGGTTCGTAGCGCGAGGGCATGAGAAATAGGTCGGCTCCCGCATAGACCTGCGATGCCAAGTGCCCGTTGAAGCCCAGCACCGTTCCCACTTGAGCCGGATGCCCCTCTGCCAGCGCCCGATAAGCCTCCTCCAGCGAGCGATCGCCCGCTCCCAGGATCACGAGGCGCCCGCCCTGCTTCGCCCACTCTTCGAGTGCCGGGAGGGCCAGGTCCAGGCCCTTCTGGACATCCAGTCGGGAGACGATTCCCACGATGGGTTCGCGACCCTCGCCGACGAGGTTGAACGCTTGGAGCAAGGCGAGACGATTTTCGTGCCTGTGCTCTAGATGGGCCGCATCGAAGTGCGTTCGCACGTCGGGGTCCGTGGCTGGATCCCATATCTCCATATCCAGACCATTGAGGATCCCGAAGAGGCGGTCAGAACGGGAGCGAAGCAACCGCTCCAGCCCACAGCCGAACTCGGAGGTCAGGACTTCCGAGGCATAGGTCGGGCTGACGGTGGTGACCAAGTCGGCGCAGGCCAATCCCAAAGGCAGGATCGCATCGCCTGCCCACTCCGGGAGGCTGGGGTCGAGGCAGTCTGACACCTCGCTACCGGTTGGCAATCCGTAGACGGCCAGGGCATTCCCAATACCATCACCCAAGTAGGGCAGGTTGTGGACCGTGAGGAGCGTGGCCGCTTGGGCGAAGAAGGGCGTTTTCTTCCCTCGGATTCCTAGCCAGTAGATCGAGGCGGCCGTGTGCCAATCGTTCGCATGAACGACATCGGGCGCCCACCCGATGGTCTTGGTTAGCTCGAGCGCGGCCAGAGAGAAGAACAGGAACTTGGGCGCGTCCTCTTGCGGGAGGGAATGGTAGACCGCATCAGAGGCGCGAATGGGATCCCCGTCAACGAGATAGACCGGGAGGTCATCGAGTCTTATCTCAAAGGCCCGGGCGGGAATCGGCCCCGCGGTGGATGAAACCGCGAAGCTGGCAAGTGGGCTCAGTCCTTGGGTTAAAGCTTTCAGTTGAGGATAAAGCGGGAGCGCCAGCCGAACGTCCAGGCCGAACTTGCGGAGCTGGACAGGCAAGGCGGCGGCCACATCCCCCAAGCCGCCGACCTTCAAGAACGGGGCTGCCTCAGCCGCCAGGAAGAGGACGTGAAGGCCGGACCGGGGTGTCCCCCCTGCCCCATCCCTCGGCGAGGCTCCCCTCAGGCCTCGAACCATGTGTAGTCGATATCCTCAAAGAGCCGATCCAACTGCCAGAACTCATGCGCCAACAGGGTGGGCGTTTGCCCGATTTCCAGCGCGTGGGCAAGCTGACCAAACCGATCCAGATGGCTACGGAACCTTTGGATCGAGTACTCCTTGGCCTGCCCGGTAGAGACCAAGAAGGGCCAATCCGAAGACTGCAGGAGCAGCAACTCCCTTGCCGTCTGATTCAGCGCAGCTCGGGAGTCGGCCGCTGGAGAACGATATCTTGCCACCAGACGAGCCATCTGCTCCTCGGCCTGATGGATCGGTTCCCACATCCAATGGGTGTCGGCGTTATCCCAAGTGAAGTGACCGCCCCCGGCGCCCCAGGATGTTTCCGGCAGGTTGACCCTCTCCTGGGGAGGATGGCGGGTCAGAAATTCGCTGGAAGTCGTCAGCTCCACCTGGGACGAATTGGCCAGTCGCTGGAGAACCTCGCGCACCCAGTCCATTCCTTCGAACCACCAGTGCCCAAATAGCTCGGTATCGTAGTTGGCCGCGAGGATCCCGACCCGGCCGCTTTCCCGGTGGAAGTCCGCGAGAAGGTTCTCGACCAGGTGGGCAAAATGGTCAGCATGCTCCTGGACACGTTGCTGGGCCTTTTCGGGTTCGTAGACCTCTTTCTGACCGAGATCCACTCGGGCTCCACTAACGCGCCAATACTGCATCCCGGAGATTCCATCCTTCTTATGGAACTCCCGATAGGCGGCCTCGCCCGGATATCCCCAGTCGGCGCTCCAGACCTGGAGGCCGGTGGCCCGGTTGCGGGCCAGGACCGCAACCTGCGATTGGCCCACGTAGTACGGTTGATAGGACGATCCGGGTTGCTTGGGACCGGACACCTGCAGGGGGAATCCATAGCGTTGCACCACCTGCCCATAGGGGCCGATCGCATGGCCGGCGGCCACGCCACTCAGCTCCCCGCCTTCAACCGCCTGGGTGTCACTGAAGAAGAGACTCAGCCCGTTGCGCTGGAGGAATTCCTCGAGTCCGGGCCGCAACACACCGCTGGCGGTGCGACTTGCCGGACGATAGGCGCATTCCGGAAGCCAAACCGCGCGCGGATTTCGACCCATCTGGCGCCGATACGAGCTTACGGCCGTCTTCAATTGGAGGGAGATTGACTCATCCCGACTCAGGAGCGGGAGGTAGCCGTGGGTCGCGGCGCTGGTAACGACCTCGATTCTGCCCTCCTCTTGCAACGTTCGAAAGGCACCGACGAGATCTCGGTGAAATCGATCGGCAAAGCTGGTCAGCACTCGGCTGTACCAATCCAGATAGAAGTTGGCCAGTGAACGCCGGGACGCCTCGCCAGCCATCTCAAAGCGGGGCAAATCCCGACGGGCGGATTCGATCTTGTCATTCAGGTACTGTTCAAAGTGGACCTGGATGTCCGCGTCGGCCAGCTGCTCCGCCAGGACCGGGGTAAGGCTGATCGTGAGCGGAGCAGAAATGCCCCGCTCACGCAGATCGTAGAGTGCATTCAGCAAGGGGATGTAGGATTCGGCCGCCGCCTCATGGATCCACTCCTCGCCATGGGGCCAAAGACCCGCCATTCGGCAGTAGGGGAGGTGCGAGTGGAGGACAAAGGTGAATGCCCCGATTTTCGGCATGGCATCTCCTCTTCGGCCAAGCGGGTCCACCGGGAGTCCGCGGGGCCAGTATACTACACGACCTGTCCGGTTTCGCGACCATTTCTATCCGCCGCGGCGCGCAGCGCACGTTTCGGGCGGACTGCGGTCCCTTCTGCCCATCGGCGACCGCGCACCTGGACCGGGTCGCGTCTCGGCCGACACTCACGGGAGGACAGTCGAATGGTCCTCTTTGGAGAAGTCAATGGGGCTAGGACCGGATTCCCTTCTGGCAGGCCGGGGCCCATCCGACGAGCAGGCTGGCCCAAGTTTCCAGATTCGCAAATCCCCTTGTGTGGGTTCCCGACGGCTTGGGCCTTTGCATGCAGGATCCGCTTCCGTTGAGGCCGGGAGAGTGGCACGGCCGCCTCGCAAAGGCGTCGTTCCACTGAGTCGATTCGCACTCGGTCAAGAAGGAACATCGCGCCCAAGAAGGGGGAAGCCGGGCATGTGCCGGCGGGGTGCCATGCCCCAAAGCCGGGGTGCGGAGAAGTGGACCCGGCGCGACCCCTGGCCCGTTTCACCCACGGTCGCTGACCGGGCTTGTACCCCTCGGCGAACGTTCAGGAAGGGAAGGGCGGATCCGGCGGGGAAAGACGAACGATCGCGGTCCACCCGGTTGGGAGGGGTCATCCGCGAGGGGCCGGGTCGAAGCCCCTCGAGCTGGCGACCCTCGCCTATGGGCAGCGTTCCTGCAGATCCGGAGGCTCCACCACGATGACGGGAGCGGATCCCAATTGCTCGATCTGGCCCGTCACCTGGAGACAATCCCCCGGGTTGACCCCACTGCCTGGATAGTCTGGCCAGCCGTAGCCCACCATGTAGAAGTCAGCCGCCCCCGTGCCAAAGGACACGTAATAGTTTCCCCCCGCGCCGTAGCCGACGCGCACGACCCCGCGAACGCAGAGAGTACTTCCTACATCCTCAAGGGTGACGTCCTGAACGCTGCGGCAAGTCGCGGCGGGGGTGGGTGTAGGAACCGCTGAACCAAAGTGTCGCTCGGGGGTCAGAGGGGGGGACGATAGCAGCGGACGGGCCGAGAGAGACGAAAGGAGCCGCTGGCCATCGCTAATGGGGATTCGATTTGCGGCGAACCCCAAATCAAGCAGGAGCAGCATGACGGCTAGGGCAGGAAGGATGTAGCGTGCCGCCCTGGCCAAGGCCACCTTTCGTGAGGCAAACCCAACGGCCACCCATGAGGCGATTGGAAGAAAAGACATGAGGAAAAGGCCGGCGGCCTTCCAGAAGGAGGGCGCACCCTGCGGAGATTGAGCCTCCACAACCCGCATCGCCAGAAGGATTTTGAAGCCCAGCCACAAGGCCCCGGCCGCGGCGGCGACGATCTCATGCCCGCCGAAGGGCTGGAGCACAAGGAGAAACAGGGCGGGCAAGCCCAGGTCGAGCAGCAGCAACGAGGCGAACACTTCCAAAACTGCAAATTGAAATCCGGGCTGTTGCTCGGGGGAAAGCGGAGCGGGTTGGCTCTGATCATGTTCGCAAAACGGGCAATAGAGCGAATCAGCGAGGATCATCTTGCCGCAATTGGGGCAAGTCTTCTTCTCTTCGACAACTTGAACATCGGTGGGCGCGAAGAGATCGCTGAACGCTTCAATCGCCTTGCGATTCTGGGAGAGATGATTCACGGGGAAGAGGCCCTGTATGAATTAAGCTATGCCCCCCAGCGGGCTATTTACTTGATCCCATTGTAAGGCGCTCAGCTTGAAGGAGCAACTAGCAAGTATCTTGCCGTCGGCCCATGAATCGATGGCCTCCGCACCAGACTTGAGGGGGGCAAGCCCAGGCAGAGGTCATCCGGCGCATGATAAGCCCTCCGCGGAGGGCAGTCAAGATGGCCTTTCTTTGTGCTTGTGCACGGCGTCCCACCCGCTCGCCCCGAATGCCACAAAAGGGGCACCTGCCCCCAGAGCCCTCTCCAGGGGTGCATATTTCTTGCCCGCCTCCCCAACTGGGGCATGTGGACGCTCTCCATTCGACCGGGCAGGGCCGGTTGACGAAATCGGAAGGGAAGCCCTTGCGCCTAAGCGAGCCTGGAAGGGACGTGGTACCCTGCAAGAGCAGGGGAACCTACCTTGAGGAGAAGGAGACAAGCATGGAGATTGGGGCTGTATTTCCTCAGACGGACTTCGGTCAGGACCCGCTTGCGATTCGAGACTTTGCGCAGGCCGCGGAAGCCCTGGGCTACCACCACGTCGTAGCCTTCGATCACGTCCTGGGGGCCAATCCCGATCGCCCCGAAGGCTGGACTGGCGCGTACACATTTCGTGATCCCTTTCTCGAGCCCTTTGTTCTCTTCACCCATATGGCCGCCCATACACGAAGTCTTGTCCTTGAAACGGGCATCCTCATTCTTCCACAGCGGCAGACGGCACTCGTGGCAAAGCAGGCGGCAACCTTGGATGTGCTTTCCGCTGGGCGTTTGCGACTAGGGGTCGGCCTGGGATGGAACCGCGTGGAATACACCGCCTTGGGTGAGGACTTCCATAACCGCGGTCGAAGGATCGAGGAGCAGGTGGCCGTCCTTCGCGAGCTGTGGACCCGTCCGGTCGTCGATTTTCGCGGGAAATGGCACACCATTGAAGGCGCCGGCCTCAATCCTCTTCCCGTCCAGCGACCCATTCCAATCTGGCTTGGGGGATACGCCGAACCTGCCCTTCGGCGCGCCGCGCGAATCGGGGACGGTTGGATGGCCAGCCAGCGCACTCCCGAAACCTCCAAGCCGACCCTTGAGACGTTGGAGCGATTCCTGCGGGAGGAGGGCCGAACCCGAGCTGATTTTGGGGTGGAGGTGCGAATTCCTTATGGAGACGCCAATCCGGCCGAGTGGATGGCAACACTGGAACAGTGGCAGGCGCTTGGGGCGACGCGCGTCTCCTTGAACACGATGGGGGCTGGGCCAAAATCGCCGCAGGAGCACATTGCCGCCTTGCGGACCTTTGCCCAGGAAAACCAAGCTGGCCTCCGCCCGGGCCGATAGTCGCGGCCGGCTCCCCCTCAGCAGGTCGAGGTCTCCGGGCACACCCTCTGATGCCAGCGAGTCGAGCGCATTGCCTCAAGCCGGAAGGAGAATCTGCCCAGACCTCGCGGGGAGCTGAAGGACGAGTTCATCCCCTGTGATCTGGACCTCTCGGCCCCCCAGGGCCTCGCGAAGGAGAGATCCCTTTACCCACCCCATGGCGGATATTGGAACCCGGGCCTGAACGGTGGACTCAGAATTGTTGAGGACCAGGGCCGCAGCTCCCGCCTGCGACCTTCTGCCAAAGGCCAGGCTTTGGTCCGCATCGTTCGTCCAAAGGACGAGAAAGTCGCCCTCCTGGAGCGCGGGGACGGACCTGCGAAGCCGCGCCAACCCCGCCACGTGCCCGCGCAATTCCTCATCCCAGGCTTTCCGATCCCAGGGGAAAGGGCCGCGGCACCCGGGATCCGCTCCTCCCTTGAGCCCAATCTCGTCCCCGTAGTAGATCGAGGGGGCTCCCGGAAAGAAGAACTGCAGCAGATAGGCGCTCCGGACGAGGGCGACCTCACCCAGGACGGTGAGCAGGCGAGGTGTGTCATGGGACCCGAGAGGGAGAGTGTGCGCCCAGCCGTTCTCCCGTGGGTAGGCGCCCAGGATTGTTCCCAGCTGCCTGGCGAAGCGGCTCGCCTTGAGCTCGCCTCGCAGGAAGGACAAGACTGCATCGCGGAAGGGATAGTTCAGGAGCCCATCGAAGGCATGTTCGCCCACCCAGCTGGAGTCCACAGTCCAAATCTCCCCCAGCAGATACGCGTCTGAGTCAATGGACTTAACCACATCGCGGAACTCGGACCAGAAGGTGCGGTCCGGGATTTCGTTGGGAACGTCCAGGCGCCAGCCGTCAATGCCCTGTTCCATCCAGTAGCGCGCTACGTCGAGCAGGTAGCGACGGACTCTCGGGTTCGTGACATTGAACTTCGGCAAGCTCTTGAATTTCCACCAAGCCTCGTACTTGGTTGCCTCGCCCGATCCATAGGCGTCCACGGGAAACCCATTCACATAGAACCAGTCTCGATAAGGCGAATCCATCTCATTTTCGAGCAAGTCGACAAAGGCGAAGAACCCGCGTCCGCAGTGATTAAAGACGCCATCCAGCAGGACCCGCACGCCGTGTCGATGAGCCAGGTCGAGCAAAGAACGAAAATCCTCCAGGGTCCCTAGTTTGGGGTCAATCTGATAATAGTCTGTGGTGTTGTATCTGTGGTTCGAAGGAGAAAGGAAGATTGGGTTCAAGTAGAGGGCGTTGACTCCCAAGTCAAGGAGGTAATCGAACCTCTGCATGATCCCCGCCAAGTTCCCGCCCTGGAAACCCCGGGGAGTTGGAGCGGATCCCCAAGGTTGGACGTTCGGCGGGTTGAGGGCGGGATTGCCGTTGGCAAAGCGGTCTGGAAAGATTTGGTAGAAGACGGAAGAGTGAATCCAGAAAGGGACGCTCATAGGATGGGGGAGTTTATCTCGGCCAAGATTCCGTCCCGCCCGTGACCCTGCGGAAGGCTCGATCGAGGACATCTTGTTGGTGGAGGGAATAGATGCGCAGGCCGACTGTGACCGTTTCGACTCTCCTGGGCTCCAAGAGCAGATCGAACCGCAGGCCCACCTCGATGGCCAGAAGAGCATGCGTGAAATCGGGAGCCGCGGTCGTCGGGCGCGAGGCCTGGACCACGATTGCTGTTTGCGTCATGGTGTTGACCACTCCGGGACGATTTCGTCCCAGCAGAATGGGTTGCAGGCTGGCATGGGGAGATTGAACCAGTGCCTCCAGGTCAGGGCAGAATTCTGAAACGATCTTCAGTTGGATGCTCCGCGAGGTGTCATCGCGGTTGAGAAATCGATACGTCGCCCGCAGTCCATCCGGGGTCAGGCGGACTTGTTTGGTCATCTCGAGGCGGTAGCCAAAGAATCTGAGAAAACTCACGCGGTCCCCCTCCAGGCGAAAATCCATCTGGGGGTCCGCCTGCGCCTCCTGCCCTTCCACCGAGATGAAGTCATTCAGGGCCCGACGCCTAGCGGTCAAAGGCTGGCCCAAGGCCAGCTTCACCGGCCTCGGCCAGACGGAGAGCGGTTCCTTCAGCTCCTCGATCAGCCAGCCGGGGAGATGCTTGCCTCGCCTTGAGGGAGGGGCCTCCATTTCGGCGGAAGCAGGATCCGATCCATCGTCCGGGAGCCAGTCGGTCAACACAGGACGGAACTCAGGGAGCCGGGCATCGGTGACAAAGCGTGCTTCCGGCACGGCCAGTTGATTGCCCACAAACTGACGGCCATCGTTCAGATCGAACCAATACAAGAGGCGGCCTCCCCAGTGACTGAGGATAGCCAATTGACTCCCATCACTGAGCAGGATCTCGTCCTCGCCATCCCCTGTCACATCCTCGATGGAAGCCGTTGGACACTTCTCATTGCGGGAACGAGCTTCGGCGAATTCCGCGCCCCGCAGAATCGCCAGGCTGGATACCACCCCATCCCATCCCGGGTCCCCCTTGGCTCCGATCCCTACGCAACCAAAGCGGTATTGGTGCAGGCAGAAGGTGTGGATCGCCATCCGATAGAGGCGTGAGTACGCTGGAATTTCCTCTGCCGACTCACCCCCATCCCACCCCGGATCGGACCATGCTGAGCCCAAACCGGTCAATCGATTGCGCACGGCGGAGCAGACATGCCGAAAACGCCGGATTTTCGGCGACCTCTTGATAAAATCTTCCCAATCCTCAAAGCCCTCCTCGTGGTATGGAGCCTGGGGGTTGGCTAACGAGCGATCCATCCATTCCGCCCACCCTTCCCCTAGTTCTGGCAACACGGCGACTGGATCAGGACCGTCCCCCAGATGCTTCAGCTCCAACTCGGGACGTCGCTCCATCTCTGTGAGCAAACTATCCAGTCCCCGCCAATCGGCACGAGGGTCCAACCCTTGCTCATAACCCCACAGGCCCATGGCCTCTGCGTCCTCCGCATAGACCGGGAAGAATCGATGGGCCTGAGGATCCGAAGCCAACTCCTGGAGATAGGCCAGCGCGTATTCGGGTCGGTGGAACCAGGTGGCGAAATTGAATCGTGCCCGAAAAACTTCGTCGTCCCAGAGCAGGACCAGAGGCCCGCCCTCTTCCGGATAGGAGTAGCTGCCCGGAAGGGAACCCCCAGACTTTCGCAGGATGTGGCTCTCGATGGGGACCGCTCGGTATCCGCAAGAAAGGAGCAGGCGCGCCAGGTTCGCGCGCCAGGTCCGCTCCGGGTTCCAGAAGACGGTCGGGCGCACCCCAAAGGTCCGAGCCAAGGCCGCACGCTGAAGACCGATCTGTTGGGCGTTGTCCCAGTCATCTGAAGGCAAGAGCAAATTCTGGGAATACGTGCTTCCCAGTAGGAGGAATTGTCCGCGCGCAAGGCCTTCGCGGACCAACTCCAAAGGCTTCGGATCGAGGTAGTGCAGAGCGTGGATGAGTGTTCCGGAAAGGCTCAGGTTGAACTTGAGGCTCGGGTGAGACAGGAGGACCTCCAGGAAGCCCCGATAGCAAGCTCGGCTGGCAACCTTGGCGTACTCCCTCAAATCCTGGCTGAGGTGAAAGCAGAGAGCTAACCGCAGGGTCATCGCAACGCAGCCGTTAGTGGGTATTGGCCTTTCAGCTCACTTGCTGCCGGCTTCCGGGATTCCTGATTATACCCAATGCCGAATCGAATTCCCACCTCGGCCGTCCTCACCGGATTCGGAATTCTCGTTCTGATCCTCGTCCAACTTCAGAGAACCTGAACCAATCGTGGCGGTCAGAGGAAAGGGGCGGGTCCGCATCCCCTGAAGCTCGGAGGCGATCAGGAGACTTCTCCGAGGGCCGCCCCGGCCGGCGGGGCGGCCCAGTAAGGAAGCCAAGCTCGGTTGCCTTGACTGGATTCGTGGGAGTCTTTGACGTCTGTAGCCAGGTACCAGGACGAGCAGGAAGCACGCTCCTGGCGGTCCCTCCTCTCTCGGGCGCCATCCCCCGAGAGGTTGTCGCTTAGGGCCGAGGGTCCAAACAGAGGCGGATCTTGTTCTGGAACCGGTTCGAGGGCCTCTTCCCGGGGGGTCTGACGGCCCGGGCAAGGCGTCTCTTTCGGCGGTGGCCAAGCCCCGCCGCGCCTGGGCCCTACGGGAAGTCAGCTTGCGGCGAACCTGGACTTTGAGTTCGCGAATCTGGAATGGGCAAGCCTGTTTAGCCGCCAGCGATCTTCCGGTTCACCGCGTCTTCCGCTTCCTTGAGGGCAGCCCGGGGATCGGCATTCGCCGCCACGACTTTCTTGATCGCGTTGTTGAGGGGATCGGCGTAATCGGCCCAGATCTGCGCCGGGTAGATCACGCTGGTTGCAAAGGCCGCGACCTCCTGTTGCACCAGCGGATCTGCAATATCTACCCCGGCTACCGAGGGCACATGACCTGCCTTGGTCGGATCTGCCAGGAGTCTCTGGGCCCCTGGCGAAAGGAAGTACTGCATGAAGGCCAGAGCCGCTTGCCGCTCATCTCCGCTGGCCTGCGCATTCAAATAGAGGTTCTCGGTCTGCAGGTACCCTGACAGCCTGCCCGACCCGTAGCTAGGCCATGGGTCGATGGCCAAGTTGGTTGCCCCCACGGCTTGGGCCAAGGCGGAGGTGTTCCAGGAGCCGTCGATGATAATGCCGGCCTTGCCCGCCTTGAAGGCATTGACATCATTGTCGGTGTTGTTCTCAACGGGCCCGGCCGTCTTGAACTTGGTGAGCAATTGTAGGAAGCAGACCCCTGCTTCGCTGTTGAAAGCAGGCTTGCCCTGGTTATCGGCGAGCTGGCCGCCGCATGCGGAGGTCAAGTTGGCCGCCGAGTAGAACAGTCCGGATTCAAGGTCCGCGCCAACCACACCCCCCTTGGTGGCCGCTTTGGCTGCCTTGACCAGCTCATCGAAGCTGGCCGGTGCGGTGTTGATGATTCTCTTGTTGCGGAAAAGCAAGACACCCTTGATGGTCTCCGGAAGGCCGATCAGAGCCCCTTGGTACTTGACCGCTTCCAGCGCGGTGGGGTTTAAGGAGCTAAGTAAACCGGGGGGTATGAGGTCCGTCAGATCCGCTATTAGCTTGGCGTCAAACCAAGGGGGCCCCCAGTCCTGCGCCCCAATTACCAGGGTCGGCCCGCCGCCTGCAGCGGCAGCCGTCACGAATTTGCCTTGCAAGTCGCTCGCGGGAACATACAGAACCTCAATGCTTACTTGGGGATAGTCCGCCTCAAATCCGTTGATGACTTCATTCAGGCTCTCGACTTCCGGATCCGTCCAGGCATGCCACAGCGTGATCTTGCCCTGGAGCGTGGGCTCAGGGGTCGCGGTCGGAACCGGGGCGCTCACTTCAGTCGGGGTGGGAGCTATCTGGGGTGCGCAACCGGCAAGAGGCAGGACCGCGGCGATCAGAGCGCCGAGGGCCAAGGACAGTCTCGGCTTCATCACATTCCTCCTTTGCGAAAGAGGGTCGTGTCGATAGGACTTGGATTATGGAATCCTTTGCGCAAGTTATCCGAAGACCCTCCCCCTTCGCTATTATTCGGCCGCTCCAGTTCTCCTCGGCTCCGATCGTGCGGCCAAGAGCGGATTCGAGCACAGCCAGTCCCGGGCCAAGGCGGAGGGATTGGCGCCTGGCCAAGAGCAGCCAAGCGGAGAACCCCGGCAGATCCTCTCCCGGTTCGCCGCAAGTGGTCTCCTGCTGGCATAATGGGGAGGCGAGTCAACACCCCTCGGGCTCCCTGGGTCTGACCGGGCACGGTCCGAGCAGGGCGCTCAGGCATCGTACTGGGCCCCGGGCGAGCTGTGCGACTCACGGCCATGCTCAGCCTGGGCACTGTCCCCGAGAAGCGAGCAGGCCATTGCCAGGCGAGGAGCCGCGCGGCAGGGCGACGGTCCCCTCCCCGGGAAGCCCCGTGCGCTCGAACGCAGGAGAGATTCATTATGGGAGACGTCATCGGCAGGCGACTCTAGCATGGAATCGCGGCAGGTCAATTCCGCAATAACCCTTCCCGTCCAACCCAGGGCGAGCCCCCATTCTCGCCAGCGGATGAAGCCTGCTTGAAAAGAGGATCGATGGAATCTGCTCCAATTGCCCCGGCCACTTGGCGTCTGATTTTCTCCCCTCCGCACTCGGGCCCCGAGAACATGGCCCTGGATGAAGCGATCCTGGATTCCGTGGCTAGCGGAACCTCGGCTCCAACCCTGCGCCTCTACGCCTGGACGCCTGCGTGTCTCTCCCTAGGGTATGCCCAGCCAGCATCGGATGCAAATGGGGAGGGCCTGCGCAGAATGGGATGGGATCTCGTGAGACGTCCCACGGGGGGAAGGGCGATCCTGCACACGCAGGAGCTCACCTACGCCATCGCCTCGCCGCAGGACGACATGCGGGTCACGGGCAACATCCTTGAAAGCTACCGGAGCCTCAGCCGCGGGTTGATTCGAGGGCTCTCGCTGCTCGGCCTCGAACCGGAAGCCAAAGCGCTTGGGGTCCGAGAGGGGTCCAGCGGGGGGGTCTGCTTTGAGATTCCGTCCAACTACGAAATCACCGTAGGGGGGCGCAAGCTCGTTGGCAGCGCTCAGCTCCGCAGAATGGGAGCGGTGCTACAACACGGCTCCCTTCCGCTGCAGGGGGATCTCGGTCGCATCATCTTGGGCATGCGGATCGATGAGCCGGATCGCGAGACCGCCGCGGCTCGTGTGCGCCAAAGGGCCGTCTCTCTGGCAGAAGCCTTGGGGAAGGAGATTTCATGGGAGGTGGCGGCAAACGCTCTCGCCCAGGGCTTTGCGGAGGCGCTTTCCCTTGCCTGGGTTGAAGGGGGCCTGACCCCGGAGGAGCTTTCCAAGGCGACCCTACTGACCGAGGATAAGTACCGATCAGCCGCATGGACCACCCGCGTCTGAGCTATTCCTCTGCCCGAAAGGCTGACGGTTTGAGTTAAGCCGAGGCGGGATCCCAATTGAGAATCCGGGCCGCGGGCTTGTGCGCTCGAAACCGGCCTCACGAGTCCGAGGGGGAGGCTGAGGCCCGTCCCCCAGTCTCGCCTCAAGCGCCGGCCCTTCCAGATTCTCCGGGCGAGATTCGGGTGGTGGGTGGTGCGCGGGAGAAGAATCTTCCGCCCCTCCCAAAAGGAGAAGCATTGCACTGCAGGGCACGCTGACTGAGTTTCGCCAGCGGTGGCGCATGTGGGCACCCAAGAGCAGGCTATCACCAGCCTCGAGGGCAAAGGTCTCCAGCTCCACCGAGTATTCAAGCCCCCCTTGCAAGCAGAACACAAACTCCTGCCCGCTGTGGACCATCAAATGCGGGCCGCTCGTCGCTCTTGCTTCCAGGGTCATCACGAATGGCAAAACGCGCCCCACAAACTGCTCGCCGCCCAACCCTTCCCATAATCCTCCCGGAAGGGGCATCCCACTGCGCTCGGCGGTCTTGCAATGCACGATCGGGACCTGACGAATCTCCCCGCGGAAGAAGGCCGTCACTGGAACCCTGAGTGCCTCGGCCAGTCGAGAAAGGGTGGTGACGCTGGGCGAAGTGCGCCCCCACTCGCTCAGGCTGAGTGCGTTGGCAGACATTCCGGCCGAGCCGGCGAGGGCCCGGAGCGAAAAACGCTGCTCACGCAGCGCCCGCAACCTCACGCCAACCTCCACCGACATGCCATGACCTCCCGACATAACACCTCCCTGGGGCAGCAAGGCCTTTGGCGTCTCAGTCACGCCGTCCCAGCCAGACCTCTTCCGGTCACCGGAGTGCGCTGGGGCAATCCTCCGGAAGTCGGCTAGTAGGCCTAGCCACCGGCCAGAGAGTCAGGGTGGATCAAAGCTCACGGTCAAGATGGATGCGGTGAGAGCTCCGCAGACCACAAGACAATTATGGGTCCCCAGATGCTAATCATCCGAAATATCTCAAAGTATGGCACGGCCTCGCTCCTATCCCTCTCGATGCGACAACCCGGGAATAAACCGGTTTCGGACTTCACATGCTGATTGGGTGGATGGCGGCCTTCACCCAGGGGAACTTTCCCCTCCCCGCAAATCACTTCTACCCAGGGCAGGGGACAAGTCTGCCCTTTGAAACCCGATTTGCGTTCACGACGCCAAAGTCCGCTTAGGCGGGGAAAGAACAGGATCAGCTTTCGGAGGTGCAGCTTCCTTGGCCGGGCCCCTCCCACGACGGACCTTGGCTCCCCTTCCCTTCGGCACCCACACGCATGGGCAGGGGGTTGAGTGTGGCCGCGTGGCGGCCGATGGGGAGGTTGCCTATTGCCTGGGGGGCTCAGCCAACCAACAGCCCGGGTTGCGCCGCAAGGCTGCAGCCCAACTCCGACGCCAGACTCGCGAGGATCCTCCAGCCATTGATCCGAGGACGAGCGATGTTGCCTTGGGGAAGTCCCGGCGCCAGGGCATGAGTGAGTGATGAATCGGCTATTGAAAAAGGCTTCTGGAATCAGCCAGACCTCTGGCAAGGTCCGGGCTTCGGCACGTGCCGCAGGCTCCCCAGGAGGATCTGGAGTAGACCTTCTGGGCTGGGTAACGAGCCCAAACAGGAAGACTATCCAAAGGGCACCTCGCCGAGATGGAACCCCGTTGCCCTCCCGACGATTGGGTCTTTCCACGCGTGGCTCAGCGGGCGGGAACGGTCGCAACCTGCTCCCAGGCCAAGGCACGTGATCTTCGCCACAGGCCGTCGTTTCGAATTCGTCCTGTGAAATCCTCCCAATCGCCCTTGAGGGCGGGCCACCTCTTTCGCGAGGTGAGAAGCCACAAATGAAGTTGTTTGTCCAGGAGGCTGGCGATCGCGTTTCCGACCAGCAGGACGCGTCCGAGTTGATAGTGGCGGTTGCACAGCGGACCCACTTGATTGGGCGTCGGCCTATTGCCAAACTCAAGGTGTTCCGTGAATCTCGAGGTTCTGCCTTCCCAGTATCGACAGAAGGCGACCACTCCAGGAGCAATGGGCGGGCGGTGGATCTCGGGGCATCGCCCGTGCTGGTATCGCGTGCACCGCCCCAGGCTCGCCAGGTTCTTTGCTTCAATCACCACGACATTTCGGCTCCCCATCAGAATCACGTCCACTTCGGTGCGAGCCTCACCACCATCGACCCTGCGCAAGGCTTCCTCAAGAACCTGCAGCCGTTCGCCGTCGACTCCATGGCCCCAAAAGAAAGGGGTCAGCTCGTCCTCCTCCCGGAGGGACGGCGTCCCCGCCAGAGGAGCGATTGCCATCCATGACGCTAGGGAGAGAGTCGGCCTGGCTCTAGGGTAGATGAGATTCCAGACGATCGCCGTCTCAGAAGCTGGCTTGAACAGGTTCCCCAGGAGATCCTGGGGCAGAACACCAAAGATGCTTTCCTCTTCCCCGGCCAGGATCCGACGGCTAACTGGCTTTCCGGTTTTCTGTCGCGCCACTTTGTGCCCCGCCAATCCCCTCACCAAGCGCGCCAACGTCCTCGCGTGGGTCCTCACGCCATCCGGCCGATCAGTCCCGCGGGCCCAGGCCCCCGAGTGCGTTGCGTTGACGCGGCCCAGCCGAGCCGGTATGATGACCTCATGTCCCGTAACTACCCCGCGGCCTTTGTTCGTTGGGCTCGCCTGGGCCTGGTGCTCCTGATCTTCCTCGGTCTGACAGGTGGAGGGGTCTGGCTTCCTCAAGGGATACCGGACCGCGCCTCCTGGCTGGCTTCCAGCAATGTCTTCGACTTTGCTGGCTGGACTTTCGATGCCATCGCCGTCAAGGTCGCCCAATCGACACTTCACGAGGAATACTACCTCAATTCCAGCCAGCAGCAGCAACTCGTAGAGCAGTATTTCCGCCTGACCGGCCAGATCGAAGATCTCCAAGGGCAGGTCGAGCAAATCTACGCGGATCCCTCCCGGCGGGATCCTTTGCAGGCCAGCCAACTCCTGCGGAACCAGCTCCAGGATGTGGAAGCTGAGGCGACCGCCCGGCAGACCACGGTGGAGGCTATCCTCCAGGAGCAGGTTGCCTGCGAGCTTGCCCAGCAGGGATTTGCAGCTGCTGGTCAGGTCATGCCCCCGGTATTGTTCCACTTCAGTTCCATTCCCCTCGCCTTGATAATCTCCCCGCGCGGCGTGATCCGGGAGGAAGCCAGCATCGAATTGAGTCCGGACCTGCCCCTGGACCAGCAGGTGAATCTAGAAGATCGGGTTGCAAAGGATCTGGATGTTTCCGCGCTCGTGGTCCCGCTCGGGGGGATCGGGACCTATCCAACCATGATAGAGGAGACCAGCAGCCTCAACTGGGCAACTCAGACAATTGCCCATGAGTGGACGCACGACTACTTGGGCATTCGTCCTCTTGGATGGAACTACGATGCTTCCCCGCAGATGCGGACTATTAATGAGACCGCGGCTGACATTGTCGGAACCGGCATCGGCAGCGAAGTCATGGCCCAGTTCTATCCGGATCTGGTTCCGCCGCCCTCGCCCTCCATCTCCTCTCCGCCGGGCGTGCCTACCCTTCTGCCTCCTGCCTTTGACTTCCAGACTGAAATGCACGCGACCCGCGTCCAGACCGACCAGCTCCTGGCGGAGGGAAAGATCAACGAGGCGGAAGCCTACATGGAGAGGCAACGGGAGGTCTTCGTGCAGCACGGTTACTTCCTGCGCAAGCTCAACCAAGCCTATTTTGCCTTCTATGGGGCATACGCCGACCAGCCCGGCCAACGGGGCTCCGACCCGGTCGGTCCGGCGGTCGAACGGCTATTCCACCGCAGCCTCTCGCTTGGGGACTTTCTGCGAACCGTGGCAATGATTTCCAGCTACCCGGACCTCCTCCAGCTCGCCGGACCGAGCTAGCCCAGCGGCTGGGTCGAGGGAGCCCCAGGACAGGTCTTCTTTTCCCTGTCGCTCGGGTCCTTTGCGTGGGAGTGGGGTATTTCCTGCCCTGGCACCGCCCGGCACACCGGCCGGGCGAGGGCCGAAGGCTATGCTAGACTGGGGAGAGATATGAACACTGCCTTCTACCCAGGCCAAAGAATCGAGCTGGCCGGTCCACTTTCCATCTTCTTGCCTCCCTACAGCGGCGGATCCGCGACCTACTTCTTGCGCAAGTACGCAGAAGGTAGTGAACAGGTCATCGACCCGTTCGGCCAATCGCCCTGGCCCGCCCTGGAGTTGGTGCGCGACGGCGCGGGAGTCCTGGTTGGCTGCCTCAATCCCATCCAGCGGTTCCTGACCGATCTCCATGCCAACCCACCTGATTCAGAGCTGGTTGCCAGCACCTTGGCCTTGATCAGGACGGCCCGCAGATCAGGTGGGGAGGGCTCGGCCCGAGCGCGGTCCGTTGCGGCCGAGCCGCACCGGGAAGAAGAGACTGTGGAGGAGTCTCTGCGGGCTCTGTACCAAACATCCTGTGCTTCTTGTGGACAAGCCGTTGAGGCGGACTCGTTTGTTTGGTCGCTCCCGGACTCGCTTGAGGACCACCCAGCCGAATCGCTGGTTGGCATTTCGGAGCACCACCGCCTGACGCTACGGGAATATCACTGCCCCCGCTGCGGGAGGGAAGCGGTCGATCCGGTCACTCCTGAGGATGAGCGGCTGGTCGCCCCCTATCTCTCGCGGGGTCTGTATTTCCACCTCGCGCTCGAGCGCCTGGCTCCGCCGGACCATCCCGACCGAATGCACGCCGTCGAGGCCCTGCGCGTCTACCCTCTGCGCTCCCTGTATGCCTTGTTCCTGATCCTTACCCGCATGGAATCTCTGAACCTCTCAGCGAAACAGCGACGTTGTGGGGAAGGGCTACTCCTGGCGGTACTGGATCAGGCTCACGTCTTGCGGGGACATCCCCCCTCCGCACGCTTGCGGCCGCGTTCCCTCCAGGTTCCGGCCCACTACCGGGAAATCAATATCTGGCGTGCCTTCGAGCGGGCCGGGGATTATTGGGCTCATGTTCAGGGCAGCGTGCCCTTGGTCCCCTGGAAACCCGGGGAGCCCTTGCAATCCGGGGTCCTGTCCCTCTTCGCTGGCTCGGCTCGCGACTTGGTGATGGCTCTGCCCCAGTCGCCCCATTCCATCGTGATTTCCCTCCTGCCCAGGCCGAATCAGGCTCTCTGGACACTTTCCGCAATGTGGGCGGGATGGCTTTGGGGACCCGAATCTGTGGCTCCACTCCGCGGGATGCTTCACCGGAGGCGATACGACTGGGCTTGGCATGCGCGCGCGCTGCGATCCTCGATCGAGGCCTTGACCGCAAGGCTCCAGCCTGGGGCGGCAGTGATCTCCATCTTGGGCGAGTCGGAACCCGGCTTCTTGGCTGCATCGGCCTGGGCGTTCGAGCGTGGCGGGCTTGATCTGGAGGGCATGGCATTGCGGCCGGATATTGGCATCTGCCAGATGATCTGGCGCATCCCTGGGAGGGCCCCGTCTGTCCCAAGATCTGTAGGCTCCGTGTCGTTTGAGCCGTTCATGGCCAAGGTACGGCAATGCGCCTTCCAGCTAGTCCTGGATCGGTCGGAGCCTTCGCCCTGGGAGGTGCTGCAAGCCGAGGCCTGGAGGGAAGCCGCCGCCCACCATCTTCTGCCTCCCGTGGAGCCGAAAGAAGAAGACGCCCATTTCTCAAGATGCCAAGCCGTGGTCGCCGAAGCGGTCGAAACGCATCCCCAAATTGCAGCCGCGCGCGGCGAAGAGAGCGAGTTGGGAAACACTTGGTGGATCCATGATCCTTCACTGGCGGGGATCCCCCTTTCTGACCGGGTGGAGGCTGAGGTTCGCAGGGTCCTCGCCGTGGAACCTCCCATAGCCTCCGAGCGATTGGACGCAATGGTATGCACTTTGTTTCCGGGGATGTTAACCCCGGAGGCGCGACTCCTGCGGGCCTGCCTGCGATCTTACGCCAAGGAAGACCCATCCACCCAATTGTGGAGCCTGCGTGAGGAGGACCAGACCGAGCGCCGGGTCGAGGAGCTGGAAACGGTTCGCTCCAGCCTGGGAATGCTCGGGAAGCGACTGGGATACACCGTCACCGGGGTCAACCCGCTGGAGTGGCGGGACTCAAGGGATGAGGTGCGATACCGCTATGGCGTTCTGACGTCTTGCGCTTTCAGTCACTTCCTGCTTGATCCTCGTCTGGATCCGCAAGCTTCCTGGATCGTCCTCCCCGGTGGACGCTCGAGCTTGGTGGAGTACAAGATGCGAAGAAACTGGCTGATCCGGCATGCGGTAGAAAATGGGTGGCGGTTCCTCAAGTTCCGACATGTACGTCGCTTGCTTGCCGACACCATGCTTTCTCGGGAAACCATCGATCAGAGGCTGGGCCTGGATCCCTTGGGCAAGGTGGACTCCCAGATATCCTTCCTCTAGGCCGGTCAGCCACCATTCGGAGGGGGAGTCCCAGGCAGCGAATCGAACCGCGATCCCACTTCGCGGGAACGATCCCACCCGCCGGGGCGCTCCCCCTCTGGCCTCCCGGCAGTTGCTGCGCCTCCGCCGCACGGAGTGCTTCACAGCAACGAGCAGAGGCGCTCCCCCCTCACTGGGCTCCTCCAGCTCTGGTCGCCAGCGTTCGCACTCGCATACCCCTCCCCTACTCATTCATTGGTCCATTGTTCGAGGCCCGGTTCGGCGCAGGAACCGTTGTTCCAAGTGGATCGGGTCGGGTCGACGTGCCAACTGACCGCCTTTTCTTCCCAGCCGTTGCCGGTCGTTGTCACCTCCGCACCTACTGCGCCGCTGGTTGACATTGGCAAAATAATCGGATAAGCTATGTCCTATTACCGCAGAATGACAGCTTCAGGGAGGAGCCCATGGTGATTGGTACACAGGTTGAGGCAATAACCTTGACCCCGGCCGCCGCGGGTGCGCTCCGGCACCTTTATGCAAGGAGCAACCGCAAAGGCCAGGCCGTCCCAGTTCTTGTCTACAGCCGAGGCTGTGGCGGGTACCAATACGGCATGAGTTCGGAGGGCGGATCAAGAAGCGGGGATCAGAAATTTAAGTCCCAGGGGTTCTCCATCGTGATCGACTCAAACTCGCTTCAGTACCTGCGCGGTTCCACAATCGACTTCATTCCTGATCCATCCGGAGGCGACTTCGCCATTGACAATCCCAACGTGGTCTCCACCTGTGGATGCGGCAAGTCCTTCCGTACGGCGGAAGACCCGGAGGCCTCGGAGGGATCCTCGGCCTGCGCCTGCGGAGGCGAGGGCGGGGGAAGTTGCAGCTGCGGTTACGGCGCCTGAGGAAGCCTCTCTTCGTTGCCATACTCAGTGGGGGGGCGATTAAGCTCGCCCCCCCACTCCGTTTTTGGCCGAGCGCCATCCTGCTCCAGCGCGTCCTACCCCGAGCAGCATTCCTCCCGGCCGGTGCTCCGCACCCCGAAGGGATGCCGGGGCGCGGGACCGGCAAGCCTCAACCTCAACGAGTTGTCGGTCAACGACTTGTCGTGAGATACCACTGGCCGAGAGTGCTCAGGCGGTCACTCGCATCGATCAGCGGCCCCAGAGAGATTCCCCTCACGCTCACGTCCAGCGCGTAGGCATAGGTCGGGTACCACAGCAGGATGGCCGGGACTTCGTAGGCAAAGCGATCCTGAAAAGTCCGATAGAGTTGCGCGCGGGTGGCCGGGTCGGGATTGGTCCGGGCCATTTCCAGGGGCTCGCTGATGGAACGATCATCCAGCTGCGAGTAGTTTTGTCCCGAGGTCGCTTGGGTTTGATGCCAGAAGGGGTAAGGATCGGGATCCGGATAACGGGAGAGGTCAAAGTCCACCAGGGCGGCGTCAAACGAACGCGGCTGCAGATAATCCTCAAGAAGGGCACTCCCGCTGACACCTTTCAAGGCGACCTTAGCTCCGATGCCAGCCCACTGCGACTGGATCAATTGTGCGATGCGGGCATGGAGCGGGTCGTCGGGATAGACCAGAGAGAACTGCAGGGCTTTGTTGTCTTTCGCCCGAACATAGGCGTCGGTACCTGGAGCAGCACTCGTGGGAAGCTGCCAGCCAGACCCATCCAAGAGCTGAGCCGCTTGCAACGGGTCAAAGGATGCGGGAGCCAGACCAGGGTCCGCGGCCCATGTGCCGGGGAGAATCGGGCCCGCTGCGGGGAAGGCCTGACCTGCAAGAGTCATGTTGATAATGCGCTCGCGGTTTAGGGAGAGCAAGAGCGCCTCCCGCACCTCGCGGATCCCAAAGAACGGATCCCCATCGTTTTTTAGGTTGAGAAGAACTAAGCTCAGATCCGGCAGCCGGGCGGTGAAGAGCTGGAGGTTCGGGAGTTGTAGAGCCTCTTCGACCATCGGCGGGGTCAACCCTCCCAAGCCCATCACCTGTCCTGTCCGCAGGGCCTGAAAGGCCACGTCGAGCGAACTGAAATACTGAAAGTCCACCTCACTCAACAGAGGTTTGGTGCCATAGTAGTTTGCTGCTGGAGACAGCACCACTCCCGTGATCTGGTTCTGCCCGGTGATCAAGTGGTCGAGGCGAAAGGGACCGGTACCGACCGGGGCAATGTTAAAAGTCTGGGCGGCCAAATCCTGAGCCTTGACGCCTGCAAGCAAATGCTCCGGCAGCAGTCCTTGCGAAAGGTAGTCCAGGAAGGGCGCATAGGGCTCGGGCAGAGTGAAATTGACTGTGGAATCATCCAGCGCTTGGATCTTGATCAATCTCCACATCTGCCCCAAATCTGCTGGGCCAGGAAAATTCGAGTCCTGCATCAAACCAAATGTGAATAGCACGTCCCGCGTGGTGACCGGGGTCCCATCCTGCCAGCGGGCATCCTTGCGGAGAATCACGGTGTAGGTGAGGGCGTCCTTGCTGATGACCCAGCCTTGGGCCAACTCGGGAACGGGCCTTCCCTGGGCATCGAATCCTACGAGGCCAGAGAAGATGAGCTGGTCGACATCCCGATCCACTTGGTTACCCGAATCCAACAAGGGATCTAGCCTTTGCAGATGGCCGACGAGTGCCTCCGTATACTTGCCCCCCCGAATTCCCTGAGGGGCAGCCGTCGCGGGGCGACTGCCCGGGCTCTTCTGAACCAGCAGAATCAAGAGGATGACGACCACGCCCACAACCGCGATCAGGAGTTGCCAGCGATATCTTGTCATTGCCTGGGAGCAAACTCGTTTGGAGGGGTCAGGGAGAACTGGAGGGCCTCATGGACCGCCGCCCTCCCCGGTCGCGAGGCAGAGCAGGCTGGATCCCGCTAGCCCGCGTACAGCACGTTGAGCATGGCTAGGGCGAAGAAGAGAATGCTGAGCACGATGGTGACCTGGAAGAGAGTCCTCTCGACCCCACGACGGGCTCGAAAAACACCCCCGGCTTCGCCCCCCATCAGGCCCCCCAGCCCGGCCTCCTTGCTTTGCAGGACAATCGAGAGGATGAGGGCGATCCCCATCACAATCTGCGCCAAGTTCAGATAAATTGCCACAACGCCTCCCGAACCCAAACAACCTCGAGTTGAGCCGGATTATATCAGTCCTTGCCCAAGGGTCGGCCTCACCTCCAGACGTCCCTTGCCGCGTTGCGTCCCGCGGAGATTCAAGCTGACACCGCCTCACCCTTCTCCTGGACAAACAGCCGAGTGGGAAGTCCTCTCGGGACCAGCACCTTGAGGGCCAATGGCCGCACACTCATCTCAATCGGGAACGTCCCCCCTCTCGGCTCCCCGTCGATTTGAACCCCTGCCAGCCCGTCGGCCTCCAGGCGGAGGGTTTGAAATCGCAGGCGCCGCACGTGGGAATCGGTGACGTGTCGTCCCGTGTACAGATCCCAGGCACGCTGGAGGGTCTCGGGGAAGGAGTGCCCCTCAAACAACCACAGGTCCATTTGGCCATCATCAACTCGCGCCTCGGGCGCCAACCGGAACAAGCCCCCGCCGTAGGCATGAATGTTGGAGGCCACGGCCAAAAGGAAGTGACCCTGAACAGTTTCCCGGTTGGTCGTCACCCGCATGTCCACCCCACGCCAATCCAAGGCCCTCCAGACTGCGGTGGCAAAGTACGAGGCGAAAGCAAACTTCCGCTCGCCCTTGCGGAGGGGCTCCAGTCTTCGGACCACTTCCGCGTCGAGCCCAACTCCCGCCCAAAGCAGAAAAGCATGCTCGTTGCAAGACCCGAGGTCCATTCGCATGTACTGGCCGTGGGCCAGTTGATTGGCGGCACTTTCCAGAGCAAACCAATTCAACCAGCCCAATCGGGGGAGACGCAATTCCTGGGCCCAAACATTGGCTGTGCCGGAGGGGAGTACGGCCAGGGCCGTATTGCTGCCCGCCAAGCCACTCGCGGCTTGTCCAATCGTTCCGTCGCCTCCCGCCACGACGAACACGTCGAAACGTTCCTTGGCTGATTGCCAGGCGATCTGGGCCACCTCCTCCTGGGAAGAGGTCGAGGACACCTCGATCTCCCACCCCAGGCGGCGCAGCACGCGTTCGGCCCGTTGGACGAACCGACGAGATGGCATGGTGCCGGCCACAGGGTTGTGGAGGAGCCGAGCGCGAATGGTCATCGACTGAATTCCACGGAAATCGGCGGCGGAATTATACATCAGCGAAAGGAAGCACTTTGGGCCCCCCCGGCACCCCCTGGGTATAGAATGGGGCCGAGATGAATGAACTGCCGACCCTTGGAGGCCGCTACCAGCTCAAAGGGCTGATGGGTTCGGGCGCGACTGCAAGTCTCTATCGAGCCTTGGATTTGGAGTCCGGCGCGCCCGTCGCAGTGAAGGTATTGCGCGAGGAACTCACCCATTGGCCTCGATTTCGGCGGAGGTTTCTCAGGGAAGCCCAGGCCATTGCCAGGCTCTCGCATCCCAATCTTGTGGCCCTCCTTGATTTCGGCGTCGAGGGAAGCCACTATTTCATCGTCCTCGAACTGGTCGAGGGTGTCGATCTGAAGGCACGCCTTCGACAGCGCGGCCCAATTGCAGTTGCCGAAGCACTCCGCATTGCCTGGCAAATCAGCGAAGGCCTGGGCCACGCGCACAATGCCGGGCTCGTTCATTGCGACGTCAAGCCGCAGAATGTGCTCCTGGCTCAATCCGGTCTGGCCAAGCTGACCGATTTTGGCGTCGCACAGCTGTTCTCGGACAAGGCTCATGTTCCCCAAGACGAGCCATGGGCCACCCCCCAGTACTTCTCCCCCGAGCAGGCGGCCGGCGGGAACCCGGCCCCTTCCAGTGATATCTACTCCTTGGGGGTTGTCCTTTTTGAAATGCTAGCCGGGCGGCTTCCCTTCCCAGGACAGGATCCACGTACCCTGGCTCTCGAGCACCTAAGTCACGCTCCGCCTCCCTTGGGAGCATTGGTTCCCAATCTGCCTCGCTCCGTCGAAGCCCTGGTCGACCGAATGCTGGAGAAGGACCCCGGGGCGCGATACCAGGATGGAAACGAGGCGGCAATCGCCCTCCGCAGGCTAGCCGCCGTTTTGAGGTTCGATCTCCTACCCTCCCCCCCGGCGCGAACGGAGGTCCAGACAGCTTCCGCTGGGCCGGAAGAGGCTCCAGCGGCGGAGGGCGAGGGGAGAATTGACTGGAAGGCGGTGGGACTGGGTTTTCTCGCCCTGGTGGCCGTTGGCGGCCTTGTCCCCTTGTGGGTTTGGGTCTACCTTGCGTATCACCCCCCCACCCCCTAAGCCTGATTCTCAGGGATTTGGCGGTCCCACGGCGCCCTACTTGGCTGCAGGGGTGCCGGCGGCGTGTTTACAGCCTTCTGATGTCCGGTTTGGTATAATGAGTTACTATATTCATATTGCAGTTTGTGTGTGCCGGATTCGGCGGAGGGCGAAGTGAATTCCACTCGTACGCGCAATCTGATAACCATTCTCATCGTGCTGGGGGCGATGGTGTTCCTGGTTTACCAGCAGTACAACGCCTCGACGGCCAAGACTGAGACAATTACGATCAACCAGCTTGCGGCTGATCTCAAAGCCGGCACGGTCAAGCTGGTGGTTGTCAACAGCGACGACCTGGAAATCACCTACAACGACGGTCATGCGGCCCGCTCCAGAAAGGAATCGGATTCCAGCCTGGCAGCTCAGCTCGCGACCTATGGGGTAACGAGCGACCAACTGGCCTCATCGAAAGTGACCATCCAGGTACAACAGCCAAGCGATTGGGGGCTGGTACTCAACCTAGCGACCTATCTGATTCCCGTCCTTCTGTTCGGAGGCTTGATCTATTTTATGCTGCGTCAGGCCCAGGGCACCAACAATCAAGCCATGGCCTTCGGCAAGAGCCGGGCGCGCATGTTCACGGGGGATCAGCCCACGGTCACCTTTGATGACGTTGCAGGTGTCGACGAAGCCAAGGAGGAACTGCACGAAGTCGTGGAATTCTTGAAGGAGCCCGAGAAGTTCATCTCGCTTGGGGCTCGCATCCCCAAGGGCGTTCTCCTGGTGGGCTCGCCCGGCACCGGCAAGACCCTGCTGGCGAAAGCCGTTTCGGGCGAGGCGGGTGTGCCTTTCTTCTCGATTTCTGGATCGGAGTTTGTTGAAATGTTCGTCGGCGTAGGGGCAAGCCGGGTGCGCGATTTGTTCGACCAGGCGAAACGCCACTCCCCCTGCATCGTGTTCGTGGACGAGATTGACGCGGTGGGCCGCCAGCGCGGAAGCGGACTGGGCGGGAGTCATGACGAGCGCGAGCAGACCCTCAACCAGATTCTGGTCGAAATGGACGGGTTCGACACCGACACGAATGTCATCGTCATGGCCGCGACCAACCGGCCGGACATCCTGGACCCGGCCTTGCTTCGGCCCGGTCGATTTGACCGTCGCGTCGTCCTGGATCGCCCAGACATGCGGGGGCGGGAGGCGATTCTCAAAGTTCACGTACGCGGGAAGCCGCTCTCCCCGGACGTCGAACTCATGACGCTGGCCAAATCGACCCCCGGGTTTGTGGGCGCAGATATTGAGAACCTCGTCAATGAGGCTGCCATCTTGGCCGCACGCCGCAACAAAAAGTCGATCGGTATGAGCGAGTTCGAGGAGGCCACCGAACGAGTCATCGCCGGCCCCGAGCGCAAGAGCCGCATCATCAGCGAGAACGAGAAGCGGATTATTGCCTATCACGAGGCCGGCCATGCGGTGGTCATGCAGGCCATCCCCGAATGCGACCCCGTGCACAAGGTGTCCATCATCGCTCGCGGCATGGCCGGCGGATACACCCTGGCCCTGCCCGAGGAAGACCGGGCGCTGCATTCCCGCAACAAGTTCCGGGCCGACTTGGCCGGAATGCTGGGAGGACGAGCCGCCGAGGAGTTGGTCTTCAACGACATCACGACCGGTGCCTCAGACGACATGGAGCGAGCGACCAAGCTGGCTCGCAGCATGGTGACGCGTTGGGGCATGAGCGATCGCCTCGGACCGATGGTCTATGGGCAGAAAGAGGAGCTGATTTTCCTGGGCCGCGAAATTTCTGAGCAACGGGACTACTCTGAACAGGTGGCAGAGGAAATCGATGAGGAAGTACGCGGCTTCGTCCAGGATGCCTATGCGCGGGCCAAGGCGGTTTTGGTCGAGTATCGGGACCGGCTGGATGCGGTGTCCAAGCGCCTGATCGAGCAGGAAACGATTGACCAGCTGGAGTTCGACAAGATCTTCCCCAGCCCCCATGAGGTGCGCGGCGGAACCCCGATTCCGCGAGCCGTTCCAGTGGCTGGTTGAGCAGGATTTCAGTTTTCAAGCGAAAACTGGCGCGCCGGAGGTACCTCCGGCGCGCCTTATCGTATGGGCTTGGCGCAACCTAGCGCGGTATCGCCTTTTCCTTGTGCTCCCGGACGAGTTCGCGGCGCAGCACCTTGCCAACCGTCGTCTTGGGAAGAGGGTCCGAGCGAAACTCAATCTGCTTCGGAATCTTGAACCTTGCCAACTTGTCCCGGCACCAGGTCCGCAGCTCATCCTCCGTGGCGGTCTGGCCCGGTTTTAGGACCACCCAAGCCTTCACGGTTTCGCCCTGATAGGCGTCCGGTACTCCCGCCGCCGCGGCCTCCATTACTTTGGGGTGCGCTGTGAGTGCCTCCTCCACTTCCCGTGGCCAGACTTGGTAGCCGCTGACTTTGATCATCTCCTTCTTGCGGTCGACGATGTAGAAATACCCATCCTCGTCCATGCGGGCAATGTCCCCTGTGTACAGCCAGCCATTTCGCAGAGAGTTGGCTGTCTCCGTGGGCATGTTGTGGTAGCCCTTCATCACCATCGGGCCCTTGACCACCAACTCGCCGACCTCACCCACTCCCAGGACAGTCAGGCCGTCGTCCAGACTGATGATGCGCGCATCCACTCCAGGCAGGGGCATCCCGATGGAGCCCGTTTTGTTGACCCCGTTGAGCGGGTTGCAGTGGGTGGCCGTGGGCGCCTCCGAGAGTCCGTAGCCCTCGCACAACTTGCCTCCGCTGAGGCGTTCGAAGGTTTCTTTCGTCTCCCTCATCAGAGGAGCTGAGCCGGAAATGCATACCGTAATCGAACTGAGGTCGTATTTACCAGCTTTGACCGCAGGGTGGTTGTTGATGGCATTGTAGAGGGTGGGAACACCCGGGAAGATCGTCGCACGATACTTCTGAATGGAACCGAGCAGATCCTCCAGATCCCGCGGGTTGGCAATCATCACCATGGGGCAAGCTCCGGCAATCGCCCAGCACATCCCCGTAACCATTCCAAACACGTGGAACAGAGGAAGCGCCATTAACATGATTTCTCTTCCGGGGCGGATCTGCGGCACCCAGTCGCGGCTGGCGATCGTGTCCGAAACCAAACTGCGATGTGGCGAGGCGGCCGCCTTGGAGACGCCTGTGGTTCCCCCGCTGTACTGGAAAATGGCGATGTCGTCCGGGTTGATTTCCAGTTTCGGCCGCTGGGAGGGTTTGTGCGCTGCCAGCAGGTCTTTGAGCCAGTAGTCGCCGGCCGCAAGTTGGACGCGATGCCCCTCCTGCTTCTCCTTGGCCACCGTGAAAAGCAACCGGAGAACGGGCGGCAGGGCCTCCTTGATGTTGGTGACGATCAGCTTCTTGAGCGGGGTGCGCGGCTGCACCTCCTTGATCTTGGTGTAGAAGTTGCTCGTGACCAGCATGATCTCGGCGCCCGCGTCTTTCATCTGATGCTCAATCTCGGGAGCCGTGTAGAGCGGGTTCGTGGCCACCACCACTCCCCCGGCCTTGAGGATGCCGAAGAAAGCCAGCACGAACTGCGGGATGTTGGGCATGAAGATCGCGACCGGCTGCCCTTTCTTCAGGCCGAGGTCCGCGAGGGCTGCCGCCAGCCGATCGGTGAGCTGGTCCATCTGCTGGTAGGTAATGCGGGCGCCGCGGAAGAGGGTGCAGGTCACGGCGGGATGATCGCGTGCCGCTTGCTCCAACAGTCCGAACAAGGGGACTTCCGGGTAATGGAGTTCTTGGGGAACTCCAGGATCATAGTGCTCTAGCCAGGGTCTCGCCTCCATGACCTTATCTCCTCTCCATGCGGATTGCGTTGAGCGCCCATTCCCAGCTCTGGTCCAACGGGCCGGGAAAGGCGACGGGGCGAATCGGACGTGGATATTGGCAGTATAGGATCAAGATTCGGGCATGTCAACTGAATCCAGGGGGAGTCAAAGGCCCAGGGGGATCCAAGACCGGGCACGACCTGTGGGAGATCCCGACTCGTCTGAAGTCAAGCCATGGATTCAACTTCTAAGTGCAACGGTGTGGCCGCATAGTACCTCAGCTGGGGTGAGGAAGTCGAGGCATTTGCGGGGCCGGTCGTTGCCTGTCCTGGCCGGACAGGCCAGGGAGCTCGTTGGAGATCGCATCCAGGTCCTCTTGGGTGACGTGATGTAAGTCGGTGCGGTGGGGCAGGTAGCGACGGACCAGACCATTGGTATTTCCTGACCTGTCGGCCAGGACAGGTTCGACCGTCCCCCCCGGCCTAAGCCCCCGGGGCAGGCTTCTCCCAGGAGTGATAGGGGTGGCAGAAGAAGAAGGGGATGTGCAGGATCTGCGAAACCTGCTCGTGGTCAGCGTACTCGCTGCCATTGTCGGCCGTTATGCTTCGCAGGGGTCTTGCGGCCAGCTGTCGGAGGAGGACGCGGGAGGTTTCTTGAGCCGTGCGAGCAGTGAGCTTGGTGAGCAGGGTGAAACGGCTGTGGCGATCGACCAGGACGTTTAAGGCTTGCTGGGAGGGGTAGAGAAGCGAGTCGGTTTCCCAGTGTCCCGGTTCAGTGCGCTGGTTGGCGGCGAGGGGACGGGAATCGATGAAAACGCGGTTGGAAATAGGGCTAACCTGCACGCGGCGGCCCTGGCGTCGGCTGCGCTTCTTCTTGCCCCGGCGCAGGTACTCATAGAGCTTCTGCTGTCGGCCGAGGGGCGAGTCGTAGATAAAGCGGTAGAGGGTCTCATGGTTGACCACGGTTCTGCCCTCCTGCACCCGAAGTCGGCCGGCGATTTGCTCTGGCGACCAGCCCCGCTCGAGCAGCAGGAGGACAGTTCGGCGCAGGTCGCGAGAAGCCAGGCGCAATCGGGGTCGGCAGCACTGGCGCCGGGCCTGGTAGCGGCCCTGGGCCACGTCGGGCAGGTACCCCACAGGGGTTACTGCCTTCCGGCGGAGCTCGCGGCTGACCGTACCCTTGTCCCGTCCCAGGCGACGGGCGACCTCAGCCTGGGAGCAGCCTGCCCGAATCCACTGGAAAACAAGCATGCGCTCGTCCCTGGACAGATGGCCATAGGTCTTCATACCCAGGCCTGCCGGCCTAGGGCAGGCAACGCTATTGTCCTCATAGCGTTGCACTTAGAATTAGAACTCGGGAGCCCGGAGGCTCCGGATCTTGTGGGATATAATCTGCAGGCTCCTGGGCCGCAAACCGAAAAGGAATGGAGATCCTCCTTGTTGGGCATAGATCTCGTAAGGCTCATTCAGACGATCGGCTACATTGGCTTGGCGGCCGTGATCTTTGGCGAGTCCGGCCTCTTTTTCGGCTTCTTTTTTCCGGGAGATAGCCTCCTGCTGACCGCGGGCTTGCTGGCCTCTCACGGCGAATTGAGCCTGTGGGTGCTCCTGCTATCCCTCCCGGTGGCGGCCATCCTGGGGGATAACGTCGGCTATTGGTTCGGGAAGAAGATCGGGCCACCCATATTCAAGCGCGAGAACAGTCTGCTCTTTCGAAAGCGGAATCTTCTGGCGGCTAAGTCCTTCTACGACCAACATGGTGGCAAGACGATCGTTCTCGCCCGGTTCATGCCATTCATCCGCACCTTTGCGCCGATTGTGGCAGGCGCCGTGGAGATGGAGTATCGTCGATTCGTTTTCTTCAATGCCATGGGCGGCGCCCTGTGGGCGATCGGCGTGACATTGGCGGGCTACTTCGTCGGCGAGACCGTCCCAGGAATCGATCACTATTTTCTTCTGGTCGTGGCAATTGTCATCATCGTGTCCGCTCTCCCCAGCCTCATCCACCTGTGGAAGGAGTACCGTGGCGAGGTCTTCGCCTGGTTGCTGGCGAGGGTACGTCCCCGACCCAAGCCCCAAACTCCCCCGGACGTTCCGGACTTCCGCGAGCCCTAGATCTGGCCCCACGAGACCGAGGGATCAGAACCAAAAGAAACGCCAAACAAATCTGCGAAGATCGGCTCGAGGCTCGTCCCAATGGGGGATGGCGTCCCGAGCCCACGCGACCAACTCCCCATAGCACTGTGGGAAGATCTCATCCGGAACAGCCCAGGCAGAAGAATGAGCCCTCCGGCCGATCTCGTCTACAATTTGCGAGGGCGAACGGCTCACATCCCATTCCGCCGCCACGGCCTCCTCGGAGTGCAGGGCGTGCTCTTGGAGAAGTTGGGCGGCAGGTCCCATTCCTCTCAGCCCAGGTCCAGATAGGTCAACGCCGTGGGCTTGAACGATCGAGCGCCATTGCATCCGCACCTGCGCCGAAGCCGAATCGGGCGGATGCCATTGCCAACCCATGGCAATCATCCCGGGGCGAGTAAGAACCCGAAGAACACTCTTAACGCAGGTTTGCAGATCCCCAACCAGGTGAAAGACGTGAACCGCCACGACGGTCGCAAACGACTGGTTGGCAAAGGGGAGGTAGACGGTATCTCCCTCAACCAGGCTAAGGAAGCCCCTCTCCCCGGCCGTCGTCTCCACCAGCCGAGCCAACATCTTGCGGGAGAGATCAACGCCGACTATGGGGATCCCCGATGCCCGCAACGGCCGGGCGATCCTGCCGGTCCCCACCCCGATCTCCAGGACTTGGTCCTGGGACGAAAGGCGGTCCCGCAGGGCGCAGACAACCGCCTGCGGGATTCCTGGCGGGAACCCCCTGGTCTGGTCGTAGATCTCAGCAGCCCGATCGAAACTCAAGGACCGGCGCATCTCACCACCCCGCAACGCAGACCTCTCTGCTTGGGCCAATCTGCCGCGCTCCAATCGCAGCCCAGATTGACGCTTGGGAAGGCACCGTTTCGGCGAAGGAGATCATCCCACTTCTGGGGCGGCCCAGGAGGAGCCAGCCCGTCCCTCCTGCGGATCGAGGGTCCACCTGCGGCGAGGCCCTGACTTGGGAATTGGCTCGTCCTTCAGAAGACCGAGGAACCGCATTGCCCTTTTCACTCGGGGGAAGGCCCAGACGACGGGCACGAATCTGCTGCTCCGATTCAGACCGGCCCCTGGATCTTACACGAATCCCCTCCGCTCGGGAGGATCTGCGCGGCCCCGCTTTGATCCTCCTCCCGGGTCCGATCCCCTCCGGTTCCGGCAGGAAATCGGCCGCCTCGTGCCCCAGCGACATGGAGCCCGAACGCCTCTCGACCGCCCCTGCCGATCTTTCGCCCTGCGGACCTATCCGCAGACTGGCCCGCCGGTCTTGGGATGAAGCCATGAACCGGGGCCAGCCTCGACCTTGCTGGGCCGGGAGTGAGGGCGATATAATGCCTTTTTGTGAAAGGCAGGTCCTGAGGTGAGGCATGCCGATCTATACGTATCGATGCTCCTCGTGTGGGGTCCAGTTTGATCGCCAGCAACACTTTGAGGATCCCCACCTGGTCAAGTGCCCAGAGTGCGGGAAGCGCTCGCTCAAGAAGATCTACACTCCAGCCGGAATCATCTTCAAGGGTTCCGGGTGGTATTCGACAGATCATCGTTCTCCCTCAGGTCAGACCCCAAGCCGCGGCAAGAACGGCACCGCGGGCGGCGAGGCCAAATCCGAGCCGGCAAAGGAATCGGGAACGGAGATAAGCAAGGAAGCGAAGCCACGAACAACCGAAGAGGGCAGCTGACGCTGCCCTCTTCGGTTTTCCCCTCGGCCTCAAAGCTGGAACCCAGCGCGGGCCTTGACTAGTTTGAAGTTGAAATTCTCCACGTGGCGCAACAGCTTCTCGCGCAGCTCCTGCCATTCCTTGGAAGACAACGTGCGCCGCATGGCCGCCATGTCTGGTGTGGTCCCACCCGCCATGATCTGAGGACCCTCGCCGTATGCCGTGTACCAGGCGTCCGTGGGCTCGATCCCCAAAGACTGAAGGCCGGGAAGAAACTCACGAATGATGAACTCGAAGTATTCCTGCTCTTGGCCTGGGACAATGTCCCACGTCATCAGGAGTTTGACGGCTGCCATGACTCAATCATCTTCGATAACCCAGATACCCCCCAAAGGCAACGATCACCTTACGGTCCCCGGCGACGAGGGACGTCCTCTGGGCGCCAGCCTACCCCCGCTTGTAGTCGAGGACCACAACTCGGGTTTCATCAGGAAGATCCGAATGGCCGAGTTTTAGGGAGTCGAGGGGTTTGATACCCGAGAGGCCCATTTCCTTGAGGAACTTGTTGAGTGACTCGAGCTTGACGTCCACCTCGGGAGTCTTGTAGTGCATTGGGACCACCACGGATGGCTCCAGCAGGCTCACCATTTCCGCGGCCTGCGAAGCGGTAAGGGCCCCTCCGCCTCCCACCGGGACCAATAGGACATCCACGGCCCCCAGGCTCTCAATTTGTTGCTGGGTCGGAACATAGTTGAGATCCCCTAGGTGCGCCACGTTCAGTCCATTGAAGTTGAACAGGTACAGCGTGTTCTCAACGGCCTTCTCAGGCGCTTTCTTCTTGCTTTCCTGAGCGCTGGCAGCTCGTCGCGTCGCCACTCCGGTGATGAAGACGCCCCCAATTTCAAATTCGCCTGGCCCGCGAATGATCCGCTTCTCGCCTTTGACCGCATCCGCATTGTTATGCCCGGGCGCGTCGTGGCTGACGGTCACGACGTCCGCCTTCAGCCGCAGAGTCGAGTATCCAATGGTATCGTCGAACGGATCGGTTACCACGGAGGCCAGTCCGCGCTCAGTCAAGCGGAAGCAGGAATGGCCGTACCAGGTGATCTCCATGATTCCTCCTGCACGCCGCGTGCATTATACTCGATCGAAATGATTACAGTCCCTCACACCGCCGCCTCTCTCCCGGTCTCGCTCAAGCCTCTCGAACTCGGCAGTGGCAGAGTCGAGGCCCAATCCGACGACAAAGGTCGGTGGTGTGGAAAGTTGCGGATCCGCTCGACCGGGGACTATGCCGATGCCCAGCTCGATGATCACCGGCATTCTCCCCGCCCAGGATTCCCCCACAGGCCACCCTTTCGGCTGAGCCTTCGCGCCAGGACCTCGGTTTCCCAGCCGCTGGGGACGTTTGGCTTTGGGCTCTGGAACGATCCCTTCAGTTTCAGCCTGGGCCAGGGAGGGGCAGCGCGGCGCCTGCCGGCCGCGCCACAGGCGCTCTGGTTTTTCTATGCCTCGCCACCGAGCGACATCGCGCTGGACCCGGGCCTGCCCGGCTGGGGTTGGAAGGCCTCTGCACTTCGCAGCCGGCGAGTCCCGCCGCTGCTGCTCGCCCCGCTGGCCGCGGCTGGGGTTGTCGTAGGACGGGTTCCCATTCTGCGCCGGGCCCTCTTTGCCCAGGCAAAGCGCTTCTACAGGGCTGAGGAGACCCTGCTTTCTGAGGATCCCCGCTTCTGGCACCGTTATGAGATCGACTGGAGGCCGGACACGGCGGAATTTCGCGTGGATGACAGGTTGGTCCTCAGCACCTCCTGCACCCCCGTTCCGCCGCTTGGCTTGATCCTGTGGATCGACAACCAGTTCGCGGCCGCCTCACCCAGCAGAGGCTTTGGCTTTGGAGTCCTGGATCTGATCGCAGAGCAATGGCTCGAGATTGCGGATCTCGAAGTCGCAAATCAATCCGTACAGATCTCTTCCGAGCACGGCTAAATCATTGCTCGGCAATTAGCCGAGTGATAGAATCCAAGCGATCTCGGGCGGACGGGACAGAGATGTGCCCGTCCGTGGGGCTGGCGGCGCGGGGGCCGCTGGCTCCTCGCAATCAAGGAATCGCTCGTTGAGGATCATCGCATTCGTGGAACGCACGTATCCCATTGGGGATGGCTGGGTCCTGGTGGGCCCCTCGGTCTTCAAAACCGCTGGCGGGTCGCCTTGCGAGCCGCGGTGGGTTCGACTCCCATCCATCCCCGCCTGAGGGCTCGATGACTGCACAAGACGCAAGCGCTGGCGATCTCACCCAACTGACTTCTCTGCTTGGTCGGGTGATGTCCATTGAGGACGTAACGGCAGGGACACCCCGGGAGCCTTATGTGCTCCGCGCGCGCGGCCGGCTTCTGCTAGACTCGACCGAAGCCTATGACCGTTTGGCGGAATCCCTCCGCCCGCTGAATCTGACCCCCCTCTTCCGCATGGAAGGCGACAAGCATGTCGTGATTCTGTCTCGCGGGGTCTTCGCGGCCCGCCCCTCGAATGTCTGGATCAATGTGGCTCTCTTCGGGCTGACCCTCCTGAGTGTCTTGTTCGTGGGAGCCTCCATGGCCAATACCGGACCCGTCCCCGCAGGACCAACCTTGGTGGGAAGCATTGTGGCTTACCTCCAGTACATGTTTTCGCACTTGGGGTCGGGTCTGCCTTTTGCGGTGAGTCTTCTGGCGATATTGGGCGTGCACGAATTCGGACACTATCTGGCTGGAAGGTACCACCGGACCGCCGTGACCCTCCCCTACTTTATCCCTATGCCGTTCAGCTATTTCGGGACGCTGGGCGCCTTCATCTCCATGAAAGAGCCACCCCGGAACCGTCGCGTGCTTTTGGACATTGCCATCGCAGGCCCCTTGGCGGGTCTGATCGTCGCGATCCCGGTACTGCTATACGGGTTGTCGACCTCATCCCTGAGCACCCTGCCCCTGCGGACCTCAAGCGCCACCTCCTACCTTCTGGAGGGCAACTCTTTGCTCTACCTCATTGCGAAATGGTTGGTGTTCGGGCGGCTTCTGCCCGCGCCCACCCATTACACGCTTGCTCCGCTCCTCTACTGGCTGCGCTACCTGGTGCTCGGCCTCCCCATCCCGGCCGGCGGTCTCGATGTGTTCCTGGGTCCCGTTGCCTGGGCCGGCTGGGCGGGACTTTTGGTCACCGGGCTCAATCTCATTCCGGCCAGTCAGTTGGACGGCGGGCATCTCCTCTATGTGCTGATCGGGAAGAAAACCAACCGCGTGCTTCCGGTCATCCTGGTCGGTCTGGTGGCCTTGGGCTTTGTCTGGTCGGGCTGGTTTCTGTGGGCCTTGCTGATACTCGTCTTCGGGCAGTCCCACGCCGAGCCGCTTGACCAGATCACTCCGCTGGACGACCGGCGCAAGCTCCTGGCGATCGTCGGACTGCTCGTGTTCCTGCTCGTATTCACCCCGATCCCCCTCGTGGTGGTTGGGGGCTGAGGGTAAGTACCCTCCGAAGTTGCCCGTTCCCTGCGGATCTGGCCTTTGCTCCCAAGAGCATCCAAGGGGGGGACTGCAACTGGGTCCTTCGAGACTACGCTCCCGGAGCGGAAACTGAGGGGCTGATTTCCCCGGCAGGGGCGATTGACCCATTAAGAAAACAGCAGATAACGCAACGGCCCACAGGAATCGCTGTGGGCCGTTGGGCACCCGGGGCTGGATCTAGGCAGCTCGCGCGAGGACCGTTTCCCCTTCATGTTCAGCCAACCAGTGCTCGGCGGCGATCGCAGCCACTACTCCCGCACCCGATGAGGTCACGACCTGCCTGAAGACCGGATCGGCAATTTCACCCGCGGCGAAGACCCCAGGCACACTGGTGCGCATGTGGGAATCAACGGTCAGGTAACCGCGAGGGTCCATCTCGAGCTGTCCACGGAAGATGTCGGAATTGGGATCATGTCCAATGAAGATGAAGACACCTTGCGTCTTGAGCATCGTTCGCTGTCCCGTTCGCAAATCCCTCAGGAGAACTTCATCGACCGCCGCGTCGCCATGGATGCTGTCGACGACGTTATCGTAGAGAAAGGAGACCTTCGGGTTTTGCTTGGCACGCTCCAGCAGAATCTTGCCGGCCCTCAACTCCTTGCGGCGGTGGACGATGGTAACGCGGGTGGCGTAGCGCGTCAGGAAAAGGCCTTCTTCCAGCGCGCTATCCCCTCCTCCGACAACCACCACCTCCTTGCCCTTGAAGAACCACCCGTCACAAGTCGCGCAATAGCTCACCCCTCGGCCCACCAGCTCCTGCTCACCGGGAACGGCCAGTTTCCGCGGGGTGGCCCCGGTCGCAATGATCAGCGCTCTCGTCAGATACTCCGCCGAATAGGTCTTGATTCGGAACGGCCAGCTCCGCAGATCGGCGCCCGTGGCACTGTCCATTTCTATCCGGGCACCAAAGCGCTCAGCCTGCTTCTGGAAGAGCGCCGCCAATTCCGCACCACCCACCCCTTCTGGAAAGCCCGGGTAGTTCTCGATCGTGTTGGTCAGGCTTGCCTGGCCACCCAATTCCTGTCCGCTCAGGACCAGAGGCGCGCGATCCGCTCGGGCAGCATACAGTGCGGCCGCCAGACCCGCCGGCCCGGACCCCAAGACAAGGATGTCGAGGGGAGCCACACGGGTCCCCTCCTTAGGTACCTTGTCGCCAGCACCTGTGGAAAACTCCATCCCTTATCCTCCGCGCTTTACCCTTTTCCTCTTACCGACCTAATTGTGCTCCTCTTTCCGATCCTTAACAACTGATCTCCACTGCACGGCGGAAGGGGGCGACGAACGTGCAAGACCTCCGACCTTCTCGGTTCTGAGCCGCAGCTGCCGGGGTTCCGAGGAATCGGCGAGCGTCGATCCCTGAGATCCCCCAACATGCGCCCCCTCGGCCCATACGAACCGCTGGCTTGTATCAAGCCTTGCGTGTCAGCGCCGACTTGGAACCAGCCGAAAATCAGAGAAGCTGCCCCACCCACTCGATGCGGGAGACCAGGGCAAAATCCATCGAGAGAGTATAGCCGATGCCCAAGTCACCTTCGCTCCCGCCGGCGGCCACTTCTTGCGGAGGGTCACTCGAGCCAGGACTGCCCGAACCCCACCTCCTCGGCGGCAAGGCCCGGTCTGCCGCCCTGCGCCGGAGGTGCCGGGGAGACAGTTCCGGGATGGCCGGCATGGACCGAACTAAACGGAGTCAGTCCAGGAACTATCCTTCGCGATGAAGCCCTCCTGCTCAAGGACCTGGATGAGGCGCTGCCGGGCCGCCAGGGGAAGTCCGGGCAGAGGGGACTGATGCACGAGTGAGATGGTCCTGCGCAGGGTATCGACGACGACCCGGCAATCCTCACAGGAGGCCAAGTGCGTCTCGATTGCTTGGCAGGCACGGGCCTCTGTCTCTCCATCCAAGTAGGCCGAGAAAGATCCCAGCAGCCTGCGACATTCATCTCGTTCCATTTGGTTTGTCCCCGGCAAGCGCCTCCCGTTCCGCAAAGTAATGTGAAAGGCGCTCGCGAAGCCACAGCCGGCCGCGGTGCAACCTCGTCTTGACCGCTTCTTCTGACAAGTCCAGGACTTCCGCTGTCCCTGCCGTGGAGAGGTCCTCCAGCTCGCGCAGAGCGAAGACCACCCTCAGATTCGAAGGCATGGCCTGGATCGCTGCCTCGATCTGGTCATGGATCTCATGGTTCAGGGCTTCATTCTCGGGAATCCCGGAGAAGTCAAACAGCTCGAGAGGTTCGCCCTCCCCTTCGCCCGAGTCGCTTCCCTCTAACGAGAGGGTCTCAGGATGGGCCTTGCGAAGCCTCATCAGAGCGGCGTTATACGCAATGCGGAAAAGCCAGGTCCCGATACTCGATCGTCCCTGAAACGAGTCGATATTGCGAAAAGCGCTCAGAAACGTCTCCTGAACGATGTCTTCCGCCTCTTGGCGGTCCCGCAGCATGCGCAACGCCAGGCGATACAGCCCATCGGAATGCTCTTGTACGCATTGGGCACAGGCCCCCGGGTCCCTCTTGCGAAGGAGTTGAAGGAACTCCTCCTGAGAGCCTGGCGCTTTCATCAGATCAGATGCGATCCGTTTCATAAGGTTACAGGCATTATATCTGACGCACTTTGAGATACAATCGGGGCCTTGACGCCGAAGGCGATTCATCACCCCTGGCAGGGACCGAGCCCTGGGCCCGTGTGGGTTGGGCGGCGCCCTTCTCTTGGCCTGGCTTTGGCGGGCCACGAATGGAAAGGGCCGTGTCGGTTCCCAGCTGACCTGCTCCGCAACGCCCGCCGAGATCCTTGATGAGCCCTGCCCCTTCGCAACCGGAACTCCAAGTGAACTCTCCCCACCCGGGTCCGGGACGGATCGTGTGCATCATCCCCGCGTTCAATGAGGCCAACCACATTGGCCAAGTGATTCGTGCTGTCGTCCAAGTGAAATCTCTGGACCAAATCATCGTTGTGGACGATGGATCAAGCGACGCCACAATTGCGGAAGCTCGTTCCGCAGCCTCCCACGACCCTCGCCTGGTCATCGTTGCCCATGACCGGAACCGGGGGAAGGGGGAAGCCATTCTCACGGGGATCCACGAGGCCGGCGGGTGTAAGGCAGTGTTGTTGCTCGACGCCGATCTCGAAGGGTTCACGAGTGATCACGTCTCCCGTTTGATTGACCCCGTCCTTGCGGGTCACACCGACATGACCCTGGGGGTCTTCCGCGGTGGGCGCTGGAACACCGACTTCTCGCATTGGCTGACTCCCTGGCTTACCGGTCAGCGCTGCATCCGACAGTCTCTCATCTCACAGCTCTCGCAGGCTGCCGCCAGCGGCTACGGGGTAGAGACCGCCTGGACCGTCGCCGCCTCTTTAAATCACTGGCGCGTTATGCTCGTTCCCCTGTTGGGTGTCTGGCACCCTCCAAGCGAGATCCATCGAGGATTCATCCGCGGGGCGCTCACGCGGGTACGAATGTATGCGCAGATCGTGCGTGCCTGGTACTTGGCCGGAGGCCTGGGGTCGATTGTCCCTCGGGTGGCGGTCCGAGCCCGGGCAGGGCTGGTGATGGCGGGCATGATCTTCTTGGTCGGCGGGGGAAGGCTGGGATTCGAGTTCGCAGAAGTGCCGGCTCCCCAGGGGACCCACCCCTTCCCCGATCTGCCGATCGACCGGATTCACAGACTATTGGTGGTTGCCCCTCACCCCGACGATGAGATCATTGCGGCCGGAGGCCTGATCCAGCGAGTCCTGGGGAGCGGGGGTCAAGTCAAGGTGGTCTTCGTAACCAACGGCGACGGACAGAGATTCGCCCCGCTTGTCGTCGATGGGCACGTGCGCTCCGACCCTCAAGCCTACGTGGATCTTGGCGAACAGCGTCAGCGAGAGGCGCTGGCCGCCCTGAGGGACCTGGAGGTTGATTCCCAAGATGTGTTCTTCCTGGGCTACCCGGATCGAGGGGTGGGGGAGATGTGGGATCAGGATTGGACCCGCGACTGTCCCTATCGATCCGCCTACACTGCGGTCGTGCGCAGCCCTTACCCGACCACGTTTGACCCGGGCTCTACCTACTGCGGGTCCGACTTAGTCTCGGATTTGCAAACCATTCTGAAAGTCTACCGCCCGGATACCATCTTGCTCCCCCATCCGGATGACAGCCATCCCGACCATCGCGGGACCAGCAACTTTGCCCGCCTCGCGATCATCCTGCAGAACGGGGAGAACCCCGGCTACCAACCCCTGGTCCTTGCCTACCTGGTCCACTATGGCCAATATCCTCAACCTCGGGGACTCCACCTGCAGGAGGACCTTGTTCCCCCCACTTCGCTGCTCCAGAATGGGGCGACGTGGATGGAGCTGGCTCTCGACCCCGCGGAATTGGCCGCCAAGTCCGCGGCGTTGCGCTCCTACCGGTCCCAGGAGAGGCTGGCCAAGTCCTTCCTGAGTAGCTTCGTCAGAGAGGATGAGGTCTACCTCGAAATGCCTCTCCTTCAAGTGGCACCCGCCGGTTTCGCGCGAGTTCCTCTGACGGCCTCCGGCACGCGCAACCTGCCGCCTGTTAGCGTACCAACCGACGACAGCACGCTTCTGTGGCTGTCCGCCGGAAGCGATCTGGTCGGGTGGGACACGGCCCGAGTGGGGAATCTCATCATGATCGCGGCCGAGACGCGAGGTCCACTCGTACCGGCGGTCAATTACACGCTGCAATTGAAACTGCCCGACGGGCAGAATGTGGACATTCACGGCACGCCCGAGGACGTTGCCCTCAAGCGCTATGGGTTTGGAGGAGAGATCAACCTTGCCGATTGGGGGAATCCGCAAGTGATCGGCTTCACCGCCCAAACTCGCATGGATATCCTCTTGGATCAGACCTCCTGGCAGTTCATCAGCGTCCAGTATCAATGGCCTTAGATTCCGCTCCCTGCCAGCCGATAACCTCTGGCGCGTGAGCCAGCATCCCTCGAGCTGCGCCGCGAGCCACTTGCTCCTGCCATAACCATGCGATTCTCCTCACCCATCGGGTCGGGCGGTCCCGAATCGCATAGGTCGTCCGGCCCCTGGCAGGAGGTTCCTGTCGATCTAGAGTCAAATGATCTTGAGACTGTCGGCTGGACGTCCAAGGGGAGGCCGCGCGACCCACGCTCGCCTGCCTTTCCTCAGCAGGAGCTGCCGCCATTGCCTCCGCGGAAGTTCCGCCGGGATCGGCCGTCCGTGAGCGGAGGCTGGGTTCGAGTTGCGCTTGATCCTCGGGGAGGTTGCGGATCGACCCATGGGCCCAAACTCCCCCAAGCCAGCCTGCCCCCTGGCGCGGGAATGAAAACAGCCCTCCCACCCCGAGGAAATGGAGAACGGCGAGGGCTAAGCCCAGGGCGCAGGCTGTGAAGTTGCTACGAGCCCGGGATTTCCATGGGTTCGATTAGGCCCATGATGCTGTATCCGGCATCCACGTACAGGACCTCCCCGGTGATGGCGGCGGCCAGTCCTGAACAAAGGAAGACAGCTGCGGCTCCGACATCGCGGATGTCCACATTCCGCCGCAGTGGTGCGACCTCTCGGAATCTCGAGTGCATCCCTCGGAACCCGGAAACCCCCGCGGCCGCCAGTGTCCGTATCGGCCCGGCACTGATGGCATTGACGCGGATGTTCCGGGGGCCCAGATCCGCAGCCAGGTAGCGAACGGAGGCCTCCAGCGCGGCCTTGGCGACACCCATGACGTTGTAGTTGGGCATGACCTTTTCCGAACCGTAGTACGTCAGGGTAAGAATAGCCGCCCCTGGGTTGAGAATCGGCAACGCGGCGCGCGTCAACGCCGTGAGGGAGTAGGCGCTGACTTCCAGCGCGGTCTGGAACCCCTTGCGGCTGGTATTGTAGAAGGGACCGCTGAGCTCCTCACGCAGAGCAAAGCCGATGGAGTGAACCAGGATGTCGATTTTTCCGAAAGCGGTTCCCGCCTTCTGCATGAGCTCGGCGATCTGCTCATCACTCGAGACGTCGCAGGGCTCCACGAAGGTCGACCCCACGGATTGAGCCAATGGGCGCACCCGACGCTCCAGGGCCTCTCCGGCGTAGCTGAAGGCCATCCGGGCGCCCTGCTCATGCATGGCTCGCGAGATCCCCCAGCCGATCGAATGGTCATTTGCAACCCCAAAAACCAGAGCGGTCTTCTCTTTCAGCAGCTCCATCGATCTCCTCCTCTAGCCTAGGCTGGATGTGCCCCCTCACCCGTGCGGAGGAGGGCGGTCCCCTCTGGCGAGACGCGAAAACGCCACGGTCGACTCTTCCACGGCTCGGATACGGAATACAACCCCACCCGGGAATCCCTGGTCACAAAGCGGTCCGGAATGTCAACCCCTCTTTCGAGGTAGAGCTTGGATGCCCGTTTGCACAGGTCCTGCCCATTGAACCGTCTGTCGACCGCCAGAGCCTCGCAAAGTTTCGCAGGCCCGTCCGCCAGCGGAAGTCGTCCCCTCCTCTCGCGCATGCGGGCAACTCCCTCCAGGGGCCAAAGGGCGCGCAACAGGACGGCCGCCGGGAATCCTTCCACCTCCGTCACCACGTTGAGCATCCAGTGCATCCCGTAGGTAAAGTATACGTAGGCATGGCCTGCCCGACCATACATGACCTGGTTCCTGGTTGTTCGGCCATGGCTGGCGTGACTTCCCAAGTCCTCTTCGCCGACATAGGCCTCCACTTCGACCACCCATCCGGAGGTCCTGCCCACCCGTTCGAGCCGTACCAGACGGGTCCCGAGAAGGTCGCGTGCGACGCGAAGAGTGGGGCGTTGGAAGAATGAGCGCGACAGTCGGCGGTTATTCATATCGATGATTGTCAGCCTGGCGGCAATTCTATCAGGACCCGTCCGTCTCAAAGGACACGAGGCGGGATTCCCTCTTCCTTCGGCTGGAGAGCCGTACGTTGGCCGCGGACAGTGGACACAGCCGTTTCTGCGCCGATGCCGAGAGCTTGAGACCGAGGGGATAGCGGGGCGCTTGCGTTGAGGCGGGGGTCTGCGGTTACCTGTGGGAGGGAGAAGGCTCGATCCGGCCGTCCCTACTTCAGAGGGGCTTCATGCACCAGGGCGGGCTGAAAGCGCATATCGCGCTCCACCGTCAGGCGCAGGCCATCGGCCAGCGAATGGCGTGGCCGATAACCCAGCGTCTTTTCCGCCAAGCGAATATCGGCGCACATGCGCGAGACGCCGGCCCCTTCGCTTCCATTGTGGAGGATCTCGCCGTTGGGGAGGATTTGCAAGACCTGGTGCGCCAGCTCGATCACTGAGGTTTCAATCCCACTGCCGATGTTGATGATCCGCCGGTCCATTTTCGGCGCGGTGGCCGCCACGGCCAGGGCCTCAACCACATCATCCAAGAACACATAATCGCGGGTCTGATGGCCCTCGCCGTGGATCACCAGGGATCCCCCCCCCGAGGCCTGTCGAAGGAACCGCGCGATCACCGGGGCGTGAGCCGCGGGCAGTGGCTGACCCGGCCCGTAGGCATTAAAGACTCGCAGGATCGTGGTTTCAATCCCCCACAGTCCACCAATCGTACGCACGTAGTATTCCGCCGCGAGCTTGGACACCGCGTAGGGAGAGCCCGGGTTGGGGATAGTCGACTCGCTCAGGGGTTGCTCTTTCTGCTCGCCGTAGACAGCACCCGAAGAGACAAAGATTACCCGCCTCACCCCGACATCCCGCATGGCTTCCATCAAGCTCACGGTCCCACCGACGTTCACCGCGTTGTACTCTCGCGGATAAGAGACCGATTCGGACACCGAGACTCGCGCCGCCAAATGAAATACACACTCCACATCTTGAAGAAGGGTCCACAGCTTAGGCCGGTCGGCGACGTCACCACGAGTAAATAGAACTGAAGGGTTGAGACGGGAAGGATCACCCGTTGAAAGATCGTCCAGCCCCCGGACCTGGTTTCCCTCTCGCGCCAGTTGGTTGGCGAGCGCGGAGCCCAGGAAACCTGCCGCACCAGTCACGAGGAAGTTCAAGACCTCTCTCCAGGAATTCGGATGTCGAGAATGCGAATGGGACTTGGGTCGGAACGACCCGCTTCCACAGGGGAAAACGGGTCTCGACTGGTATTGTACCACCGGCCTGCGCCGCGCACCTGACGGGAGTCCTACGCTGGCTCGTGAAGGAACGGACTTGATCTTGCCCGGAATCAAACGATTTCTATCGGTCGCCTCGCTCAAGAAGTCGCAACACAAGCTGATTAGTCCGACACTTCCGCACGGACACTTGCCACTCTCGAAGGGGTCAACTAATATCGTCCCAGGATTCATTCGGCGTGAGAAGACCGGGCTTCTGGGGAGCCTGGCCTTCATGAGACGCCGGTGGTGCCTCAGCGTGGCGCCCAGGGCCCGGGGTCCCGCGCCCCTCCGCGGCCATTCTTTCCTGCAGGTCAGTAGATCGGCACGGAGGGATCTACATCCCGAGACCAAGCATTGATGCCGCCGCGAAGGTTTCGCACCTTCCGAAAGCCGGCCGTCCGCAGCAGGTTGACCGCCCGAGCGGACCGGCTGCCCGATTTGCAGAGGAAGACCATGTTCTCCGCACTATCGAACTCATGCATATGCTCGGGAAGCACAGCAAGGGGGACGAGCTCGGCCCCATCGATGTGCGCGATTTCCCATTCATGGGGCTCACGAACATCAATGAGACGCAGGCGCTCCCCCCGATGGAGTCTCTCGCTCAGCTCCTTGGCATCGATGTCCCAGTCCGAGGCGGCAACCTCCTGGCCGTGATCGTGGCTTGGCATACCGCAAAACGCCTCATAGTCAATCAAATGGTCAATCGTCGCATGCTCTGAGCAGATCAGGCAATCCGGGTTCTTCCGAAGCCGTAGCTCCTCAAAGCTCATCTCCAACGCGTCGTAAAGGAGCAAGCGGCCGATCAAGGGATCGCCGATCCCCAGCAACAGCTTGATCACTTCGGTCGCCTGCAAGGTGCCGATGGTGCCGGGCAAAACGCCCAATACGCCCCCCTCGGCACAGGAGGGCACCTCGCCCGGCGGGGGTGGCGCAGGAAAGAGGCAGCGATAGCAGGGACCTCGGCGGGAGTCAAAGACCCCAACCTGCCCCTCGAAGCGGAAAATGCTGCCGTAGACGTTGGGCTTTCCCGAAAGCACGCACAGGTCGTTGACCAGATAGCGGGTCGGGAAATTATCGGTGCCATCCACGACTACTTCGTATGGGCGTGCGATCTCCATCGCGTTGGTCGAGGTGAATGGTTCGTTGTGGGCGTCCACCTGGATGAGGGGATTGATATCCAGCATGCGCTCGCGCGCGCTTTCCACCTTGGATCTCCCTTGCTGGGAGGTCCCATGGATGATCTGACGCTGCAAGTTGGTGGCCTCGACCACGTCAAAATCCACGATGCCGATGCGCCCCACGCCTGCCGCGGCCAAGTACAGGGCGATAGGCGATCCCAGGCCTCCGGTGCCGATCAGCAGGACGCTGCTTGCCTTCAGCTTGCGCTGACCTTGCAGGCCCACCTGCGGCATGAGCAAGTGGCGGCTATAGCGCAGGATCTCCTCCCGGGTCAGTTCCGGCAATTCCGCTCCGCCCCACTGCGCGTGTCTCTCAAGCACCGAACCGCTCATTTCCAACCTCCGTGCCTCCTCCGTTCTGCGCGGGGCGGAAGGCCTTCCCTCGACGAAGGCCACAACCGCGCGATCGCCTGCGGATAGCGCGGCGCCCCCCGGGTGTTCCCCGCCTGCGATTATAGACCTCAGCAGCTACCCCTTTCGACCACCGCCTCGCACGGCGAGGCGGCCAGGACTTCAATCGGTCCCGCCTGCGCGAACGGCTGCATGAAGTTCTCCACCTGCGATTGCCGCTCGGCGTCCAGGATCAGGTACAAAGTATGCTGACCATCAATCACTCCTTCCCCCTCCAGTTTCACGCCATACTAACTGGCATTGGCAGGGCTCAGGTGAGAGAGCAACCTCTCTCCCATCTTGGGGTCCTTGGCTGGGCAATGCTCCGAGTCATGCTGATGTCGAACAACATACCGTGGCATTTCCACACCTCCGGATTGGGATGCTTTCCTGATCCAGGTGTTCTCGACCAAAAAGTCCAGGGATGGTCTTCTCAGCCGCCGGCAATCGAGGGGACGAGCATCAGTCGCGAACCCTCCCCCAGAGTCACGCCAGCCTCCTTGCCTTGAGTGACCTCCTCTCCATCGAGAAAAAGGTGAACGAAAGGCCGGAGTTCCCCTTCTTCATTGAACAAATGACCCTCAAGCCCCGGATACTGGTGCATGAGGTCGGCCAGCCCCTCACGCACGCTCTCGCCTCTCACCGCCACATCTTTGTTCCCCAATGCATACGGTCGTAATGGTGCGGGCAAGACAACGGTGGCCATGCTCCCTCCATGTTTCTGAAGAACGAACTAGCCGGCTCCCTGCTCTCTACCCTGCCTCCAGCGGACCACCGGATTCAAGCCCGAGACGGCCCCATCCCCGCTTTCAATCCGTTCTTCCTCAAACCCGGATCGGTCCTCCCTCAGCCGCCCGGAAGTGGTCACCTGTGCCATTCCCCCTTCCACCGAGGTGATAACGTACGAATACCAAGGCAGAGCCCACTCGCGATCGGTGTCGGAAGGCTGGGCGGGATGGTCCGGATGGGAATGGAAAACGCCGACAACCTCCAAACCCTTGGATTCAGCCTGCTCTCCTGACCTCAAGATCTGCGCGGCTTCGATCAGGTAGCGCTTTCGGCGCGCCTCGCCCTCACGCCGATTCTCGAGGGAATGAACGCCGAGCACGACCCTGCCTCCCTCCCCTGTCTTTCCCAGAAGAAGGCCAGCCCCTTCGTCCGGGTAGCTCAACTCGCCGTGGGCGCGAATCTGCTCTAGGGCCTCCGAACTGATGGCCACCTTGTTCATGGCTGACTCCAAAACTTCTCGGACAGGTATTAGTGGCCGGAATCCGGGAAGATGGCTACGATTGAGCCCTCTGACAGGCGACGCGCAACTCGCAGCGCGGCGAGGGCGGCGGCGCCTGAAGAAACGCCCACGAAAAGGCCCTCCTCCCGGGCAAGCTGCTCGACCATCGCATAGGCTCTCTCCCTCTCCACCTCAAGGACCTCGTCTCGGAGCTCCGGGTCGTAGATCCCCGGGACATGGGTGGTTGCCAAATGCTTCAGACCCTCCAGGCCATGGAAGGGCGAGTTCGGCTGAACCGCGCCCAGGTAGATCGTCGGGTTCTGCATGCGCAGGAACCTCCCCGTGCCCGTCAGGGTTCCCGTCGTTCCCAGATCTGCGATCAAGTGCGTCACTGAGCCGCGGGTGTCATTCCAGATCTCGGGCCCCGTGGTTTCGAAGTGGGCCTTCCAATTGGCCGGGTTGCCGTACTGGTTGGCGAAGAAGAATCGGTCCGGATCCTGGTCGAACTCGTGCCTGGCCAATTCCTGGGCTCCGTCGGATCCCTCGAGGGGCGAACTCACAAGGAGCTCTGCCCCAAGAGCGCCGAGCATCGAGATCCGCTCCGGGCTGGCGTTTCCAGGAATCACCAAGCGGACGCGAAAGCCCAGGGCGGCCCCCAACGTGGCATAGGCGATTCCCATGTTGCCGGAGGTGGAGTCCAAGAGCGCTTTCCCACCGCTGAGCTCGGCGGTTTGGAGTGCCTCGCGGACGATATACCAGGCGGGTTGATCCTTGCTTGACCCACTGGGATTAAGCCACTCGGCCTTGCAGAACAAGCGCACCCACGGGGGCAATCCCGGGTCAAGCCTGCGCAGCGGAAGCAGGGGTGTATTTCCAACCCAAAGGGGATGCTGCAAGCCAGGACGAATCAGGGACCCTACTTCGGTGACCACGGTCGATCTCCGAAACAAATAGCCAACCGACACGAAAGGGCAGTCGCCTTCGGCGCCAGAACCCCACTTTTAGATTCGCGGAGGCAAACCGCCCTTGGCCGGTTGGCTCTTGGGTTTTCACGCCCAGGGAGGTTATGGCCTCCGCTTGAGACACCTGCAACTTTGCATGGCCCGAGTCCATAACTAGGATGAACTCGACCATAATTCTATTAGATCACTCCCACGTGTCAAGGCCATCCCTTCCTCCCTCACCGAGACATGGAGGGGCTCGTCTCAGCCCCAGGAAATTGAGCCCGAAGTGCGATTTCCACGTTTGGCCTGTGGGCGCGGTCGACTCTTCGGGGCGGAGCGGGCCCGCGAACCCAAGATCCATATTTCGCCGGATGGCCGGAACCATTCGACAAGCCCGCGGAAGAGCCTATGGGGCCGATACAACACGGATTGCCAGACCAGATGCGGAAACACCCTGGATTGAAGATTGACCTTAAGAATCGCCCCATGCTATAATCCATGTGTTTAACGGTACGTTTTTCCATAGAGGCCGTTGTGGGCAATCACAATCACCCGCTTCGCATTAATGTTGGTTTCCTGCTAGGCCAGACTGCTGGATATGTCCGGACCATGGAATTTGAGGAGGAAAAGCTCAACCTCGGCACGGATTTGGAACTGCGCAATCTTCAGGGAGTTCTCTCCTTGGATCGAACGCCGCAAGGGATCCTGGTGTCGGGGACGTTGCGCGCCGGCACGCCAGCGGAATGTGTGCGATGCCTCAGCCCCTTTTCGCTTCCACTGAGCGCGACGCTGCAGGATCTCTTCCTCTACCCGCCACCCAACCCGAGCGACCCCTTGCTGGCGATCGGCGAGGACGCGATCCTAAACCTTGACCCGCTGCTGCGCGAGTACATGATCCTCGATTTTCCACTTCAACCCGTCTGCAAGCCAGACTGCAAGGGGCTGTGTCCAGTCTGCGGGAACGACCTGAATACTTCCAGTTGCAGCCATCCACAGGTTGAGGAGGAACGAGGCGGGCTCGGCACGCGGTTGACTCAGATTCTCGACACCAAGGACAGGCCACCCAGTCAGGTCGGCTACAGTCGCCCCAGCCGGCCGCCTGGGGCCCGGCGCAAGTCGCGATCTGCATCCGAAGACTGAGAAAGGGAAACAGATGGTGACGGCCTGAGGGGCCGTGTCCTTCGAAGCTCTGCCCTGGGGACTCTAGACTGGCAGGCTGGGTGAGAGCGTCCTTCACGCAAGCGCTTGACCCAAGAATCAAGTAGCCTGAACGGAAGGCGGGGAGGAGAGGCGCGGGATGCAGCGCTATGGATACAAAGCGCAGGTTGGGGACCTCCTGGAGAAGGCGCAGTTCCAGGGATACTTGACCACCGAAGACATCATGGAGGCCTACCCCGAGGCGGAACGGTCGCGAGGGGACATCGGAAGACTGTTGACCTTTCTGCGCAGTGCCGGGATCGAAGTGTTCGACGGTCCAGAAGAGGTGCCGGCCAGCCTCCACCACCCGGACCTTGCAGGCGCCCAAGGCGAGTTTGATCTTGCTCGAATTTCCATCGACGACACCGTCGGCCTGTACCTGAAAGAAATGGCCCGCGTGCCTCTCCTCACCCTCCAGGAGGAGGTCTCCCTTGCAGCGCGTATCGAGCATGGCAATTCGGCACGCAAAAGCCTGGAACGCAAGAACGGGAACCACCGCGGGAACGGAACCATGCGCAAGGTCCACAGACAAGCCGAGCTCGAAGGCATTGCCGAAGACGGGCGACAGGCCCGTGAGCACCTGATCAAGGCCAACACCCGACTGGTGGTAAGCATCGCCAAGAGGTACATGGGACGCGGGGTCCCCTTCCTCGACCTGATCCAGGAAGGGAACCTGGGCCTCATGAAGGCCGTCGAGAAATTCGACTACCACCGCGGATACCGTTTCAGTACCTACGCCACGTGGTGGATCCGCCAGACCATCTCTCGCGCGATTGCAGACCAGAGCCGGACAATCCGGGTCCCGGTCCACATGACCGACCGTATCCGTCGCCTCTATCGAACCGCCCACGAACTCGAGCAGCAGGTGGGCCGCAAGCCCACCACGGAGGAGATCGGTCAGGCGATGGGCATCGAAACCTCGAAAGTGGAGTGGATGTTGAAAGTCTCGTGGAGGCCCATCTCCCTGGAGAGCCCAGTGGGCGAGGAGGAGGACGAGGAACTGATCAGTTTCGTGGAGGATCACGTTACCCCGACGCCCAGTGACAGCGCGTTCACCCGCCTCCTCCGGGAGAAAGTAGAGGAAGTCCTGGCGACCCTGAGCCCACGCGAAGCCCGCGTACTGCGCCTGCGCTTCGGACTCTCGGGCGAGCGGGCCTACACCCTCGAAGAGGTCGGACAGAAATTCGGATTGACGCGAGAGCGCATTCGTCAGATCGAGGGTCGCGCCCTCCGCCGGTTGCGCCACCCCCGCCGGGCACGCCAACTTCGCGACTACCTAGCCTGAAGTTCCTCGCCCCTGAACCCCCATGTTACAATCCGCTCGCACCCTCACCGGGCTGAGTGGGATATGACGAACATCTTCGTCGCGGTCGCCTGGCCGTATGCCAACGCAGATATTCACGTCGGGAATCTCACCGGGTCGTATCTCCCCGCCGACATCTTCTCCCGCTACCACCGCTTGAAGGGCAATCAGGTGCTAATGGTCTCCGGCACCGATGCCCACGGGACTCCCGCCACGGTTCGCGCCGACGCGGAAGGGGTCCCCACCGAGACCGTCTATCTGCGCTACCACAAACGTTTTCTGAATCTCTTCCTGGCGTACGGCCTGACCTACGATCTGTTTACCAGCACCCACACCGAGAACCACTTCCGGGTCTCGCAGGATCTGTTCCTGCAACTGCGCGACAACGGCTACCTCTATCGGGACAAGCAACTCATTATGTACTCGGAGAAGGAGAGGCGCTTCCTGCCCGATCGCTACGTAGAGGGGGAATGTTATCTGTGCCACTACCCCAACGCGCGCGGGGACCAGTGTGACAACTGCGGCAATCTTCTGGACGCGACCCTGTTGATCAACCCACGCAGCCGAATCGATGGTTCGCGCCCGGTCCCTCGCCAGACCGAGCATTATTTCCTGGACCTTGAGAAGCTCAGCCCCGCCATCTCCTCCTATTTGTCCACGGAAAAGGATCACTGGCGGCCGAACGTCCTCAAGTTTGCGCGCAACATGGTCGCCCAGGGACTGCACGGCCGCGCGATCACCCGGGACCTCGAATGGGGAATCCCGGTCCCGGAGCCGGGCTGGAAAGGGAAGTGCCTCTACGTTTGGTTTGAGGCGGTCATTGGCTATCTATCCGCCTCGATCGAATGGTCTTCCCACGCGCAGGATTCCGAGGCCTGGAGGGCTTGGTGGTATGACCCCGGAGCCCGCAGCTACTACTTCATCGGCAAAGACAACATTCCCTTCCATGCCGTGATCTGGCCAGCCCAGTTGATGGGCGCCTCCAAGCTTTATGCCGGCCCGACCGACGGCAACCTGAACCTGCCCTTTGATGTCCCAGCCAATGAGTTCATGAATCTGGAGGGAAAGAAGATTTCCGGTTCCCGCAATTGGGCCGTGTGGGGCCAGGACGTCATCGAGCGATATGGGCTGGATCCCGTCCGGTACTACCTCACCGTGAACATGCCCGAGTCGCACGACACGGACTGGTCCTGGGCGGACTTCCTTCGCCGCAACAACGACGAGCTCCTGGCGACCTGGGGCAATTTGGTCAACCGGGTGCTGACGTTCGCCTACCGGAATTGGGGCGGCCAAGTGCCGGACCCGGGTGAGCTGCAGGCGCAAGACCAAGCCCTCCTCGCCCAGATGGAGGAGGGGTTCCCGCGCGTCGGCGCGCACTTGGAGGCCGTGGAGCTTCGGGCCGCGCTACTTGAGGCGATGGGGCTCGCGACGGAAGTCAACCGGTATTTGGACCAGCAGAGTCCATGGTTCCAAATCAAGAGCGACCCAAAGGCGGCCGCCCGAACGATCTTCACTGCTTTGCGGGCGATCGATTCCCTAAAGACTCTACTGGCCCCCTTCCTGCCGGATTCGGCCGAAAGGGTCGGCCGCTGGCTCGGCAATGAGGGAAGTTGCTTCGGAACGCAACGCCTTGAGGAAAGCAACGACCGTTTGGGCGCCCGTCCCATCCTTCTCTACCAGGCGGGTCAAGCTACGGGGGCATGGAGACCAGGCACGCTGCGACCGGGTCAGCTCCTGCGGGAGCCCCAGCCTCTCTATCGAAAGTTGCCCCCCGAACTCGTCGACCAGGAACGCGCGCGCCTCGGGCAACCTTCCGGCTGAGCTTGGACCGGGAGTGGTCGATGACCCCCGTGACCTCCTGCTTGGATTGATCTCAGGAGGTTCACCGCCGCAGAAGAGACCCCCCACCCCAAACCTTCCAATCAGGCTCGCGCACCCATCCCGCGTTCTGCACCGAGTCCGCTTTGGTTCTACCCACCTCTGGCGGCGAGACCTTTAAGATAGTCCAGCAGGATTCTCAGCGCGGCCTCGGCCGACTGACGCTTGTTGGAAAGCCTGTCTCCCTCCCAAGTGAATTCCTCGGCCCATTCCTTGCTCGGCCCGCAAAGAGCGACCCAGGTCAGGCCCACGGGCTTTCCCGGGAGAGCCCCGCCCGGACCGGCAATCCCCGTGACGGCAATCGCGATGTCAGCGCCCAGCACAGTGCGGGCCCCGCGGGCCATCTCCAGCGCCGTTGCCTTGCTCACCACACCCTGATCCTCAAGAGTGACCTGCCGGACTCCCAAGAGGCGTTCTTTGACCTGGTTGGAGTAGGCCACGACCCCACCCCGAAAGTAGTGGGATGACCCGGGAACGTTGGTGATGCGATCCCCCAAGAGTCCTCCCGTGCAGGACTCTCCCAGCCCCAGAGTAAGGCCGTGTCTGCTGAGCAGTTCCCCGACTTGAGCCTCAATTGATTTCTCCACGATACCGACCTCGTTTTCCGGACGACAACGGTTAGCTTCTTGAGCGGGGCGGCCGAAGAATCCTCACGGCCCGAGGACGGCTCGCTCTCCTCGGCTTACCCTCTGATTTCAGTCAGGGCGACCTTGGCTCCACCAGGGGTGGCGCAGGGGCCGAGCGAGGTCCAAGGCCTCGCGTTGTACTCGCTTGTCTCTGCCCCAGGAGAGAGGCGAACCGCCGACACAATTCCGAGCTCAAAGGCGTCTAGCGAGACACCCGCGCTCCCCGCCATGCGGCTCTTCCGTCCCAAGGGAGGGGTTCGTCCAATCCGTAGATCCTTGAGCCGGATGACATCTCCTTCCGGCGGGGAAGCAAGGGATGAAGGGAAGGATCTTATTGCCCGCCATGCGAAGCCTTGCCGGATGGTCTCGAGGGCCCGCTGTCAAACAGAACTTCAATTCTCGCTTGAGAAGGGGACTTGGCTCTCCCCCCCAGATCCGCGCCTCAAGACTATACTGGTGCCGGCTCGGTCGTGTCAAGCCAGATGAGCATTCCTGCGAGCCGGCACGGTTCTCTAGCAAGGGCAAACCTTCGCAAGAACCCTTCCCCTGGAGAATGGAGGGGTGAGCGCAACTCTCAGGGTGGTGTTTGCAGGGTCACCATGATAGAATGCGCCCGCGCAGGGAGAGGATCCAAGTGCTTTGTGGGCCCCCATCGTCTAGCGGCCCAGGACGTGGCCCTCTCAAGGCCAAAACACGAGTTCGAAACTCGTTGGGGGCACTGAGGTCGAGTCGCTCAAAAGGCGGCTCGAATGATTCCAGCAGGCCGATAGCCGCTTTCGGATTCGGCTGAGGAAGATATCCTACGGTGCCCGGCTTCGAATCGGGAACTCAAGGCTGGGCGGGAGGAACCAGGATGAATGATCAGCTAACCCTGACCCGGGCCAAGATCTGCGAGATCGGGGCTCTGCTGTACACACGGGGACTAACCGATACCGCGGGAGGGAACATCAGCGCGCGCGTCGGGGAGAGGATTTGCATGACCCCTCGCTACGCGGGAAGCCGGCATCACTGGAACCTCCGGCCTGAGCAGGTACTTGTGCTGGATAGCCACGGCCAAAGGCTGGAGGGGGCGGGGGAGGTGTCCCGCGAGGTGAAGGTCCACCTCCGCCTGCATGCCGACATGCCCGAGGAGGGGATGGCGGTCGTCCACGGCCATGCTCGCAACGTGCTGGTCTTCTGCTCCACGGGGCAAGCGATCCCGCCCGTGTTGGAAACGACCTTGAAGCTGGGCGAAGTGAAACTGGCGGAGTATGCGCCCAGCCACAGCCGGGAACTCGCCGAGAATGTGGCCTCGGCCATTCGCACCCAATGGCAGAAGAGTCCATCCCGGGCGGCGGTGCTCGTGCCCTGGCACGGGATCTTCGTTGTCGCCCAGGATTTGGACGCGGCCCTGGACGTCGCCGAGCGGGTGGACACCAACGCGCGATGCATCCTCTTGGGGAACCTTCTCATGGGGAGCTCGGCGTGGGTTCGGTCGGCCCAACAGGAGCTCTTGAAACGAAGCTCGATGACGTATCAAATGGAGTAGTTTGCATGGCCGCGGCAAGACTCAGATGATCGTCACCCTCACCCCCAACACGGCGATCGATCGGACCTACTTCATTCCCAGATGGAGCCCCAACCGCGCAATCCGCGCCTCTCGTTCGGCTCTCGGAACGGGAGGAAAGGGCGTGGATGCCTCGTGGATCCTGGCGGAGATGGGTCGGACAAGCCTGGCCCTGGGTTTTGCAGCCGGGCCCACGGGCCGTCAGCTCGAGAGCCTTCTGAAGGCCAAAGGGGTGACACCCGACTTCACCTGGGTGGACGGGGAGACGCGCACCAACATCGTGCTGGTTTGTGAGGATGGGTCGGGACAGAGCACAATCTCGGCCGACACCCTCAAACCAAGAGAAGCCGATTCGACAATCCTGATCGGGCGTTATCGGCAGGCCCTCGAAGTCGCGAGCTGCGTGGTCGCGGGAGGCACACTTCCTGCCAGCCTGGGTGTGGATTTCTATGCCGAGCGCGCGCGGGAAGCAAAGGACCGAAGGGTTCCTTTCATTCTCGATGCCGAAGGAGCGCCCCTGGCAGCGGGACTCGTCGGTCACCCGACCATCGTGAAGCCGAACAGGCACGAGTTGGAGGCCCTGATCGGCCGCCGCCTTTCCAGCTTGCGAGAGGTCTATGAGGCCTGCGAGCAGGTCCGAAAACAGAACCAGAGCTGGGTGGTGGTGAGCCTGGGAGCTCGAGGCGGGCTGGCCGTACTGGGGGACCGAGTCCTGCGCGTTCAAACACCCTCTGTGCCGGTGGTAAGCACCGCAGGGGCCGGAGACGGCATCCTGGCCGGGTTGGCACTGGCCCTCGCGAATCAGCGCCCCTTGGAGGAGGGGCTCCGCCAGGGGTTCGCGGCAGCGGCGGCAGTCGTGGCGACCGAGGCCACGGCGGATTGTCGGCTTGAGGATATCCGGAGGATGCTCGAACTCGTGAAAGTAAGGGCCTTTTCACTTCAGGAGGAGGGAGAGGAGCCGGCAGGCGACGGCGACTGAACCCTCTTATCGAAAAGGTTTAGCCTGATCCCCTGTCGGGCCGCCTCGTCCTCCGGCAGCGGTCTTGCTTGGCCCTCTTCCAGGATGGCCTGGAGCTTCACGGCTTGGCGAAACCCGCCTATTGGCCGATTGCGGTGGTCGCGCCTGCAAGGCCCAGTCGCCCGCGGGCAAAAGACAGGGCCTCGCCCTTGGAGCTCACCTGGCCGGCAACCTGGGCCTCCCGCAGCGCCTCGAGCAGCTCACCGACCTGAGGCCCAGGACGGAGGCCGAACGTGGCCATCAGCTCATCGCCGTTGACATAGGGCGGGGGCTCGACGATCTCCGTCCGTCGTTCAAAGTAGCCCTCCAGGAGCGTCCGGACCACATCGAGCAAGGATGCCCACGCCGGCTGCGGAAGTGTCGTGCCGTAGATGGCGAGAAAGTCCGCGAGAGAAAGCAGGCTTACGTCAACCCCAGCGGGGCCCAGACCGCGGAAGTAGCGGTACACCGCCAGAGGCGGCACCTGGCCTGCTCGCAACAGCTGCAAGGGGCGCATGTGCCCTCGCACTGTGCGAGTGATCCGCTCGGCCTCTTCCTTAGAAAACCGCAGGGCCAAGGCCCGATGAAGCGCCCATTCGCCTCCCAGCTCTTCATGCCCGCTGAAAGGACCAGCCCCCGAGATTTTCGCGGAGGACGTTTCCGATTTGCCGGCATCGTGCAGAAGCCCAGAGAGGAATAGAAGACCACGCACGGGCCGTTCGTCAGCAAGCATCTCCTGCAAGTGACCGCTAATTCGCTCTCGGAACCGCCCGAGGCGCAAGGAGACCAAGCCCAGGATCACGTCCGCCGAAACCTCTTCTTCGGGCAGGGGGGCCAGAACCGCAAGAAGGAGCTCCAAGCGATCCATGAGCAGCAGGGTGTGACTCCACACATCATGGACGTGCGGCGGAGGTTGAACAATCGTATCCAGTCCAACCACCTCGGGCACCATGGCGGGAAGCAGGCGGAGAGACATTAGGGTGCGGATCGCCGCGGCGACCCTGGGGCCGTTCAGGATCCGAAAGAATTCATCCCGCAAACGCTCGGGGGCAATTGCCCCGAGTCGGCTGGCCCCGGACCGCACTTGTTCGCGGGTTTCCCGCTCCATTCGCAGGCCGAGCTGGACAGCGAGACGCACCGCACGCACAGACCGAACAGGATCGTCGGAGATAGCCGACGGCGAGCTGGCTCGGAGCAGATGGTCGCGCAGATCGCTTTCCCCCCCCAGCGGATCGATGAGGCGGGGAGGGGAATGGACGGGGATCGCCATGGAGTTGATGGCGAAATCCCTGGCTCTCAAGTCCTCCTCGATGCTGGGCCCTCGCAGAGAGGCAAAGTCGAGGGTCCAACGGCGGTTCTCTCGCGTGACCAGCACTCGCCCCACATCTCGCTCGGCATCCAGGGCGTAAAAGTGGGCCTGAAGTGCCTCGGCAACCCTCCGCCCGACCTGCAGGCCGCTCTCCTCCGTGGCGAAGTCGAGGTCATACGCCGCTCGCCCAAGGAGAAGGTCTCGCACCGCACCCCCTACCAGGTACACGCTCCGACCGCGAATGAGCTGTCCAACAGCCGCCTCGTCGAAGAAGGGAGGCAACCGAAGGGCCAAGACAGTCGGGGAAGGGTTAGGGGGCTTCATGGACTACAACCTGATAAGATCCCGCGGCTCAACGTCAACCGAAAAGAAGGGCCTCTAGCACAACCGGTCCCGCCCAGTTCACTAGCTCTGCGCTGCTCGACCCGGTCATCTGCTGGCCCGGCGAGCCGCCCCCTGCCCTCCTGATCATTTGGAAAAGGTAGCAAGCTTGTCCGCGCGCACCACACCGATGAACGGAAGATTGCGGTAGTACTCGTCGAGGTCCAGGCCATACCCGAAAACGAACTTGTTGGGGATCACGAAACCCCGATAGCGAAGGGGGACTTGCACCTCCCGGCGCTCCGCCTTGTCAAGCAAGACGCAGACCTCCAAGCTCCGCGGAGATCGGGTTCGCAAGAACTCCATAACCGAGGTCAGGGTGTGGCCGCTGTCAATGATGTCCTCAACAATCAGGACATCCCGACTGGCGATGGAGGTGCTCAGGTCGAGTGTGATTCTCACCTGTCCGGACGACTGGCGCGCGCCCGAGCCGTAAGAGGCCAGCGCCATGAAGTCAACGCCATGCGGCACGGTGATGTGCCGCATCAGGTCCGAGAGGAACAACACGCCCCCGCGCAGGATACAAATCAGAAGCAGGTCGAGACCCGCATAGTCGCGGCTGACCTGCGCGCCAAGCTCTGCCACCCTGGCCTGGATCTGCTCGGAGGAGATCAGGACCTGCTCAAGGTAGTCGTGATAGTCGGAGGCAATCATTCGCGGGGAACCTGGTGATGAGCACGGCAGCGGGCCTCATAGAGCTCGCTGGCACCCACAACGACCACGGGATCGAAGTAGCGCGCTGGCTTGCCGTTGATCAGCCTCTGCGTGCGGGCCGCGGGCGCTCCGCAGACCATGCAGATGGCATGCAACTTGTCCACGATCTCCGCCTGCGCCATCAGGGTCGGCATGGGGCCGAAGGGTTCCCCGCGAAAGTCCGTATCGAGCCCCGCGACGACGAGGCGTAATCCCGAGTCCGCCAGCCGTTCCGCGACCGGAATGATCTCATCGTCAAAGAACTGGGCCTCGTCGATCGCCACTACAGTCGTATCCTCATCCAGGAGCGCCAGTATCTCCCGAGCCGACTTCACTGGCGTGGCGTCGAAATCGGTGCCCGCGTGGGACGTGACTTTGCCCGTGCTGAAGCGGGTGTCCAATTCGGGCTTGAATACTTGGATCTTCTGGCGGGCAATCCGTGCGCGCCTCAGGCGCCGGATCAACTCGTCTGTTTTCCCGCTAAACATGGACCCGGTGATGACCTCGATGGAGCCGTCCTTTGGCATTCTTCCTCCGAGAACGGTGTGATCCTGTCGCCGAATCTCGGCGAGGAGTTTACCTCAGACTCCACCGTTTCACAAAAAGATGGGCGACCCTGAAGGAGAACAAAAAGGGGCGATTCCAAGGAATCGCCCCTTTCCATCGAATCGGCCCTCAGGCTACTCGGGAGTCGCCGGAGCCTCTTCACCGGGAAGAGGGAAGCCGCGTTGGCGAAGCCGCTTCTTGAGGTCGATCAGGCTCTTGCGCCCGAATCCATCGACGGCAAGAATCCCATCGTCGCTCTCCTCGAGTTTGGAGAGAGCCTGAGCGATCGTGTTGATTCCGGCGCGGGACAGAGTGTTCACGATCCGATCGCTGAGCTCGAGCGCGGCCAGCGGTTGGTCAGGGGAGGTGCGCGCTGTGTCACGGGCTTCCTTCTCGGCCAGATAGGCGGAGCGCGCTTCCAGCTTGCGATAGAACCGGTCCACCTGCCCTTCCGTGTCGACAATCCGCTGCTCGCCCGTGAACAACGGGTGGCATTTGGAGCAAATGTCGGTGTGGATAACCTCCACGGTTGAGCCTGTATGCCAGGTATTCCCGCAGGCGCAAATGACCGTCGCATTGGGATAATAAGTTGGATGAATACCCGCTTTCATGCCACATCCTTTCCCCGGTCGTCACTCCATGGGCGCAGCGGCTCGAACGCCCGGGGTGCAGTTCGAGTTCCCCTCGTCACTTGGATCCAGGTTGACCTACCATCGGCAAGACGTTGACCCGTTTTCGGCCGCCTGCGGCAAGGTCAAATCGGACCTCTCCATCCGCTGTCGCAAACAGCGTGTCATCCCTTCCGCGGGCCACATTGAGCCCGGGATGGATACGAGTCCCGTGCTGACGCACGAGAATGCTTCCCGCCTGCACCCGTTGACCCCCATACCGCTTCACCCCCAGCCGTTGACCGTGGCTGTCTCTCCCGTTGCGGCTCGATCCGGCACCCTTCTTGTGAGCCATCCCGACCTTCCCTTCTGATGATTCCGCGCCTGGCCGCTCGGAGTTTATGCCTCGGCGGTTTTCTTCGTAGCCTTGCGGGCTGCGCTTCGCGTGATCTCCTCGATGCGTAGCCGGGTGTAGTTCTGACGATGCCCCTGGTGAACCCGATACCTCATCTTGGGCTTGTACTTGAAGACCCGCACTTTCGGAGCGCGCACATGCTCGAGAACGCTCGTCCTGACCGCCGCCCCTTTCACATAGGGGGCACCCACCTCGACCTTGCCTCCATCCGCAACGAGAAGCACTTCCTCCAATTTGAGGCTGGCCCCCGATTCGACGGAGAGGCGATCGACTTCGATGGTCGCGCCTTCAACGGCTCGATACTGCTTCCCGCCGCTCTGGACGATGGCATACTTCATGGCGAGGGCTCTCCTTCACTTTTCCGGGGTCACGCCCATGGGCTCGGCCGCCGGGGAAGAGTAAGCGAACGGATGCCCCAGCACCTTTCGCCGGGGCAAGGGCAGGTATTTTATCAGCTTAGGATTCCCTTGTCAAACCGCCAGATTCGCCACAGGATCAGGTCCGGCAGGGAATCGGGTTCTCTCCAAGGACAAGGCGCCCCCCCCCCGGCCATCCGAGGTTTTCCCCGTCCTCCTCAGCCGCCATGACTTGACGGTGCTGATTTAGTTTGACTGCCCTCACCCGCAAGCTTATAATTCCCCCGCTTCCCTCTTGGGAAGCGCTTTCCTAGATGCCGACGGTTCCCCCCTGGTAGCGGACAACGAAGAATGGCCCTTAAGGGCGACCTGCACGATTTCAGCCTTACTCAACTCCTCAACCTAGTTCATCTGGCCCATAAGACGGGAACCTTGACCGTTCACGGGACAAACGATCAGGCCAGCCTTTCCTTCTCGGAAGGCAAGCTGATCTATGGCCAGGGCGGCCTAACCGACGGACATCTGGTGTCGATCTTACGGCACACCAAGCACTTGACGGAGGAACAGGCGCGGCTCCTGATGACTCGGCCACAGGCCAACAACGACAAAGAGTTGGGCCTGCTGCTGATGCACGCTGGCTATCTCAACCAGCAGACCATCGTTCAGGCCGTTCAGCAGTACATCACGGATCTCGTTCTGAGACTATTCACCTGGAGCGAGGGATCCTTCCAATTCTTCAACGGCGTCCTTCCACCCGACGACCGCATTACCGTGCACCTGGATTTGGAGAACCTCATCCTGGAGGGCGCACGCCGGATGAAAGAGTGGGAGACGCTCCAGGAAGAACTTCCCAACCTTGATCTCGCTTTGAAATTCACGGATCGGCCGGATTCGCGATTGCGCGGCATTAATCTGACGGTCGAGGAATGGCGGGTGGTGTCCTACGTGAACCCCAAGAACACCATACGCCAAATCGCTCGCACCAATCGGCTGAGCGATGTAGAAATCCGGCGGATTGTTTACGGTCTGATGCAGGCTGGGGTGGTGGAGGTGGTCCGCCTGCAGGGCGACACCTCACCGGCCGCCCCCCGTATCACTCCGATTCCGAAGACTCCCGAGCAGGCCTCCCTCATCAATCGCCTGATCGGACGCATCCGCTCTCTGTGAGGTCTTTGAGTGCCGCCGCAGACCGTGAAGATGGTGGTGACCGGGCCGTTTAACTCTGGCAAGACGGCCTTCATCCGGGCCGTCAGCGAGATCAGCGTGGTGTCCACCGAGCGCAAGATTTCGTCGGCCGCCGAGCGCATTAAGGAAACCACGACGGTCGCCATGGACTTCGGCCGCATCACGGTCGACCAGGACCTGGTCCTTTTCCTGTTCGGCACACCCGGCCAAAAGCGCTTCGATTTCATGTGGGAGATTCTTTCGGAAGGGATGTTGGGGTTTGTGGTAATTGTCGACAGCACTCGTCCGGAAACGTTCCGGGAGGCGCGCTACATCATGGAAACCTTTCGGGCCTACGCCGCTACGCCCTTTGTCGTAGCGGCCAACAAGCAGGATCAAGCGGATGCTTGGTCAGTCGAGGACTTGCGAATCGCGCTGCGCCTGGATTCCGACATCCGTTGCGTGAAATGTGTTGCCACGGACCGGGAAATGGTGAAAACCGTGCTCCTTGAACTTCTGGACTCCATCCTGGCAGAAATCAACCAGGAATCGCCGAAACCCTAGACGATCTCAAGGCCGGGGCGGAGTCGACCCTCATGAATTACGCCTATCCAAATCAACTGGGCCGTGTCATTCTTCAAGCATTTGGGGAGGTGCTGGGACCAGAGGGGCTGAGCCGGGTGGTGTTCCAGGCTGGCTGGGACGCTGGCCTCCGTGCCCTACCTGCGGAAGGCGCGGGAACGGACCTCTCCTTTGAGGCGCTGGGGTCGCTGGAGTGCGCGATCGACGAGGTTTACGGAATACAAACCGGACGCGGGTTGAGCCAACGCGCCGGAAGACTTTCCCTGCGCCAAGGGCTGTGCACCCTGGCCCGTCACCCGCGGGCCGTGCGCGAGTTGAGCGGCATCCGCGTGCTTCCGCTTTCCCGCCGGATCACCCGGGGAGCGGAATTGCTCTCGGGGCTGCTCAACCGCTACACCGACCAACACGTCCAGATCGAGCGGAAGAACGATCACCTCTTGTGGATCAACGAACTTTGTCCGCACTGCTGGGGCCGAGAGACGCACGATCCATGCTGCCACATGGCCATCGGTTTCCTGCAGGAGGGCTTGGCTTGGATCAGTGGCGGAAAGCACTTTCTTGTTGAAGAGACCGCCTGCCGGGCCCGCGGCGACCCCGCTTGCACGTTCTCCTTCCGGCTCAGCCCCTTCTCTCAATAGTTAGCACGGGGCCTGGAGGCCGGGGCAGGCGCTGCCTCCGCCTGGGACGGGCCGCCTTTCGGCAACGTTCCATGTACCTGAGCAGAAGCCTCAGCCATTCCCTGGCGGGCGTGCGCTCGCGAGCGCGTGCAAGGCCAACCCTCCAGGACCGAACCAGCGAGTCTCTGTCCGGGCCGTCCCGCCTTCGAATCTGGGGCGGGGCCGTTGTCCCTGCCGTGCGAGCCACTCGCCCGGCTGGGGGGAGATTTCGGGAGAGGGCCGCCAACTTGGCCAGCCGGGACTCAAGCTCTTGACCGTCAAGTTCGGCGCGTCGAGCCAGGAGGAAGCGCACTTGGTGCATGCAGCTGCGGACGGTGTCCAGGTCGGATCGAATCAGGATGCGCGCCTGGGGTCGCAATAGGGAACCGGTGGACCGCACGCTGCGCTCCATCTGTCGCAACCCCCAATCCAGTAAGGTCTCCGCCTCATCGTTCGGCAAGTCACCGGAGGGTAGTCCCGAGCGAATCAATGGCTCACACGCCCAGCGCATACGTTCGCGCTTTTCCTGACGCGAGGAGGGATGGAAAACGCCGGGAGCCTTCGGCGTCCTGATGTTGGAGTCGAGGTGAGAGGGTCTGTCCGCTCGCCTCCATTGGGCTGCGGCAGAGGAACCAGTAATGGATCTGCCCCCAGACCTTTCCATTCGCGACCTAGCCGACCTCCCCCCTCCGGCGGTCACTCCCTCCCCCGGTCCAGCAGGCAACCGGCAAGGAGGCCCCCGAACCCTGTCCCAGTTCGCCGATTATAGGCAGCCCTGCTCCCCGCGCAACTGGCACCCCGTCGATGAAAAACGGCCGGCTCGTTCCCGGCCGGCCGAGTTCTCAAACCCATTCCCAACTGCCCAGTACTCTACAAGTAATCCTTGAGGTTGTGGCCGACGGCATAGGCCGCGGCCTCGGCTCGGTTGGCCACATTAAGTTTGGAAAGAATGCTGGAGACGTAGTTGCGAACTGTCCCCTCTCCCAGGAACAGGGCCTGAGCGATTTCGCGATTGGTCTTGCCTTCCGCCACCAGCTGCAAGACATGCATTTCCTGCTGGGTCAGTTCCGCGAAGGCCGAAGCTTCTTCTTCCCGGGCCACCTTCCGCATTTCCGCGAAAACCCGTTTCGTCACGGCTGGATCGAGAAGGGCCTCCCCGCGCCCGACGGCTTCGATGGCTCGCACCAGATCTTGCCCTCCGATTTGCTTGAGGACATACCCTGCTGCTCCTGCCCGAATAGCGGAGAAAAGCATCTCATCCTCGGCATACGAGGTGAGCATGATCACCTTGGTGTCCGGAAGTCGCTGGGTGATCTCCTGGCAGGCCTCGATCCCCGAGCCTCCCGGCAGGCGGATATCCATGACGACCACATCTGGCTTATAGGCTACGCTCTTCTCCACCGCCTCACGCGCGGTACTTGCTTCCGCCACGACCTCAAATCCATGCTGGCGCTCCAAGAGCGACTTCAACCCCAGACGAACCACTTCATGGTCGTCGACCAACACGATTCTCTGATGCGGCATATCAGCACCTTTCCCCCCGATGGGGCCCCTCGCCAGCGCGACCCGGCCTAGCCTAGAGAGCGCGCCGCGCCGCCTCGAAGATTTCGTTGAAGTCTGGTTGGTCTCCCAATTTCGGCAGGTAGGAGGCGTAGGCGACTCGATCCTTGCGGTCCACCACGAATGTGGCCCGTCGCAGGATACGACGCTCCTTGATCAGACGGCCGTAGCGAATGCGGAATTCGCCTGTCAGGTGGTCGGAGAGGGTGACCACCTGGTCAATTCCGGCCGCCCCGCACCACCGGTTCTGTGCGTAGGGCAGATCCGTGCTGACCACCAGAATGCGGAGGTCCGGCCCCAATTCGGCGGCCCTTTGATTAAAGGTCCTCGTCTCCCGATCACAGACCGGAGTGTCCAAGGAGGGCAGGGCGGCAATAATGCGAACCAAGCCCCGCGTGGAATCCAGCGCGTTGACCACTTCCCACTCCGGGCCTGGATCGCCGACCTGCAGGTCGTCACCGATCACCGTGGCCTCTCGACCCCCAACTCTGATCAAACCGGCGCGTTCCCTCGGCATGTCACTCGGCTCAGGTGGAATGAGGAATTTCCTCTCTCAATAAGCATAATTGATTCGCAACCCGTTGACAAGCCCGATTCGCTCTGTTACACTGCGCCTTCCTTCTGGAGGAAGCATGTACGTCACGCGACAGGCCATGGAAGCGAGCGAGTTCGAACGGCTGGCCCCCTATTCCTGCCTGAGCGGCAAGTCCAAGGGCCGCGAGTACCCCGAGCATGAGCCGGCCTATCGCACGGCCTTCCAGCGGGACCGCGACCGGGTTTTGCACACCACGGCCTTTCGGCGCCTGGAGCAGAAGACCCAGGTTTTCATCACCTATGAGGGCGACTATTATCGCACACGGCTGACCCACACTCTCGAGGTGGCTCAGATCGGGCGGTCTCTCGCGCGAGCGCTGGGCGCCAATGAGGACCTGGTGGAAGCCATTTGCCTGGCGCATGACCTCGGCCATCCCCCCTTTGGACATTCGGGGGAAGTGGCTCTGGCACGGCTCATGAAGGGCCATGGCGGATTTGACCACAACAAACAGTCCTTGCGCATTGTCACCGAGCTCGAGCGCAGGTATCCCGATTTCCCCGGCCTCAATCTGACCTGGGAGACTCGAGAGGGGATCGTCAAGCACGAAACCGAGTATGACCTCGCCGACGCCGCGAGCTATGATCCGCGCTTGAGAGGTCATCTCGAGGCGCAAATCACCAATCTGGCCGACGAACTGGCCTACACAGCTCACGACCTGGATGACGGATTGCGATCGGAGATGATTCGTTCCGCAGATCTCGAGGGATTGGCGATCTGGCAATCCCTACGGGAGAGCATCGGATGGCATGCCGGGCCCCTCGATGAAGTCACCCGTCACCAATTGATCCGGCGGTTCATCGGCCGCTCGGTGACCGATGTGGTGGAATCAACCGAGAGGCGCATCGCCCGCAGCGGCGCGACCACGCGGGAGCAGCTGCAAGAACTCGAGTTCAATGTCATTGGCTTTGGAGAGGAATTGGATTCCTCTATGAAGCAGCTCAAGTCTTTCCTCTATGGCCACTTGTACAGACACTATCGAGTGGTGAGGATGGCGGTCAAGGCGGAGCGGTTCCTCAGCGACCTCTTCAGCGCCTACATTGAGGCGCCCGAAATGCTTCCCCCGAGCATACAGGCCCGTGCGACCGGGGCGGCCCTGCAGCGGGTCGTGTGCGACTATATTGCCGGGATGACCGATCGGTTCGCCTTGGAGGAACACCAGAAGCTGTTTGATCCCTACACCCGACCTTGAGGGTTGATGGCTGGCCAGGCTCCGGCCTCTCAGGGACAGGAGAGGGAAGAGGAACCATCGGTTAGGGCAACGCGATGAGCGAAGAGACATTGCTAACTCCGGATGGGGCGCGCCGCCTGAAGGAGGAATTGGAGAATCTCAAGGGTCCGGCCCGCTTGGCCTTGGCCCAGCGGCTACGCGCCGCGGTTCAACAGGGAGATCTGTCGGAAAACGCGGACTACACTTCCGCCAAGGAGGCGCAGTCTTTCCTCGAGGGGCGGATCCAGGAACTGGAGGGCATTCTCAGGCATGCGCGCATCATTCAGCCGAGCCCGGGACCCAAGGAGGTAATCGAGCTGGGATGTCGCGTGACCGTGGCTGAGATGGATGCCGGTCCGGAAACTTTCGTGCTGGTCGGATCCAAGGAGGCCGATCCCCGGGCCGGAAAGATCTCCCACGAATCTCCCATTGGCAGCGCCCTGCTCGGCCACCGGGTCGGCGATCTCGTCCAGGTGCAGACCCCGGCGGGAGTCCTGCAGTTGAAGATCCTGCGGATCGAATAGGGCCCCCGGCTCCGCCCCACCCTGAGGGGATCGGCCGCTTCCACGGGCCGCAGCCAAGAGGGAAGGCGACGCGGCGCTCAGCCCCTGGATGAAACTTCGAGTTGAAGGGTCAGCCGTTCAAAGAAGGAATTGGCTGGAAGGGGGCCTCGTCCATACTGCAGCTCGCGAATCTGGACTCGGGCCCGCAGGGTCTGCGTCTCCATGAGAAACTCGGAGCCTGAGCTGGCTTGGAGGGGAGTTCCCCGGGGAGCCAGGCGCAGACGAAGATCCTCTTTGGTGAAAGCATACTCGCTCATCAGCACGTAGGTGGAAGTCCGCGTGTCGCGCTTGTCAAAGAGCCAGACCTCAAAGGCCGTGACCTTCTTCGGCTCCCCAACCCCGATCGGCTCCGAGATTCCCACCCCGCACTCACCCAGGAATTCTCCTGCCGGTGAGTTGATGGTAAAGCTGTCCTCGTAGAGATCGTCTCCCTGGACGTAAGTGGTGACAAACCGTTCCAAGGGGGCGGCGCTTGCGGCCGGGGACGGCGCCGCGGCATGGATCGGCAGGGCGGCCGCGGTTGCTCCGCTGGCATTCGCGCTTTCGATCGGAGCAGCGGCCTCGTCCTGGTTCGGGCTCTCGAGGCCCGATGACTCCTTTCGAGATCGACGCAGCCTGAGGAAGAACAGGAGGGCACCCCCCAAGGCCAAAGTCACCAAGCAAACCACGAGCAGCAAGACCACGGCGGATCTCCCCGCTGGCCCCGGGGCCGGTGTGGGGGCTGCAGGAGGGGTCGCCTTTCCCCCGCCGGTGGGAATCAAGTCGGAGACCACGGGCAGGAAGGCGCTGAGGCGCTGGGGGTCCATAGTAGGATCTTGTTGCAGGAGGCCGAGTAATTCCGCGCTGCCCGACCCCAGTGCCGCGAACCTCTCTCGCGCGAGGTTGCCATCTCGGGTAAGGCTGTAGGAGATCACCGTCATGCGCAGGTAGTCCAGGCGGTAGTCCTCACGAAGCTGTGCGGGGGTGGCGTCGGTCCACTGGATCGGCCAAGCCCACCAGCCCAGAAGAGGCAGGCCGATGAGCAGGCCCACGAGGAAACCCAAGGCAGCAGTGACCCACGGATTCCGAATGCGTTTCGGTATTGATTCCATCAGAATCCTGCCTCCCTAGCGGACGAGGCCCTCGGCGCTGACTGGGATCTCAAGCCGTTCCCTGCCCGCACAAAACTGCTCATCCATCCCGGCTACCCCATCCATAGCTTTGATACCAAATCCCGTGGCCGTAGTTCTCGACGGCCTGCCGCACATACGGGATCAAATCCTCTGGCAGGTTCGCCAATTCGGCCCATTTCAGCTCACTACAACGCTGAGGTTCCCGATTGCGGGCCTCCCCCTTCCAGGTCTCGGCCGTGAGGAAGAAGTCAATTCTCTCGTCCCCCTCCCTGCGATGCATCACGCCCACGACCTGGAGCCGATCTGCCTCCACCTCGATCCCCACTTCTTCCCAGGCTTCGCGCACGGCGGCCGCCTTTACTTCCTCCCCTCCTTCAAGGTGTCCGGCCACAACGCTCAGCAGCCCGTCGCCCCAACCCGTGTTGAAGCGGCGCAGGAGAAGGATTCTCCCTTCTCGGATGAAGAAGAGGTGGACCGCCGAGATGAGCTTGAATCTTTCTGCCATGGAGCCTGCGGGCGACGACCCGACCGCGGGCATCGGCCTCCCCGGACGCCTCTGAGAAAACTCGTTCCCCCGGTCGGCCCCTCATCCGATTCTACATAGATGGGCCTGCCCTGGCAAATTTCTTTGCTCACTCCCCCAGGCCGACCTCAGCCAGGCACTCAGACGCCTCGATGCAGGAGCTGTGCCAATGGTGGCTCCCGGGCCGGGTCAGCAGTTCAGGCTGTTTCGTGCTCGAGGGCCAGTTCGTCTTGGGAGAATTGCTTGTGGCAGTTTGTGCACTCGGCGAGGTGCTGGTTGGCCTGGACCAGCAGCCCTCCGCACTCAGGGCATGGGGAGGGCAATGGTCTCTTCCACGAGGAAAAGTCGCAGGTGGGGTAATTGGCGCAGGCGTAGAATGTGCGCCCCTTGCGGGTTCTGCGTTCCACGAGATCGCCCCCATCCTTCGGACAGGGTACGCCGATTCTCTTGAGCCAGGGCTCAATGTGACGGCACTTGGGGAAATCGGAGCAACCAATGAACTGGCCATAGCGTCCATAGCGCATGACAAGTGGTTTGCCGCACAGCGGGCAATCCCGCCCAATGGGCTCAGGTCCGTTGTTGACCTTGGGGATCTCCTCCTGGGCAGCGGCCACGCGCTCAGCAAAAGGCCCATAGAACTCCCGCAGGGACTTGACCCAATCCTGATCCCCAGCCGCAATTGCATCGAGGGTCTCTTCCATTTGCGCCGTGAAGCCCACGTCCATGATCCCGGGGAAGTACTGCACCAACAGGTCATTCACGAGGTAGCCCGTTTCCGTGGGGACCAGACGCCGGTTCTCCAAGGTTACGTATCCCCGCTGTTGGATGGTAGAAAGGATCGGGGCGTAGGTCGAGGGCCGACCGATTCCGTTTTCCTCCAGGGCCCGTACCAGGGAAGCTTCGGTAAACTTGGGCGGCGGTTGGGTAAAGTGCTGCTCGGGCCACAGGCGCCGGAGGAGCAACGCATCGTCCTCAGCCAGGTTGGGCAGGCCGTTGCCCTCCTCTTCCTCCCCCTGGGAATCTTCATCCTTGGCCTCTTCATAGATTGCCAAGTAGCCTGAAAAGCGCAGGGTGGCGCCCGAGGCCCGCAAGAGATAGGAGTGGGAATGCCTGGCTCCGATTTCCACGGACATGGTGTCGTAGAGCGCGGGTGCCATCTGAGAGGCCAGGAAGCGCTGCCAAATCAGGGCATACAGCTTGCGCTGATCCTTGCTCAGATAGCCTTCCACTCCCGGGGGGATGCGTTGCACCGAGGTGGGGCGAATGGCTTCGTGGGCCTCCTGGGCGCTGCGGGTGCGGGTCTTGTATTGCGGGAGCTCCTCGGGAAGATACTCCTTTCCAAATCGTCCCTCAATGTATTCTCGCGCTTCAGACTGGGCTTGCGCGGAGACCTGAGTGGAATCCGTGCGCATGTAGGTGACCAGCCCGACCATCCCGGACTCGCCCAGATCCACGCCTTCATACAGCTGCTGCGCCAAGACCATGGTCTTCTTGGGCGAGAAGCCAAGCCGCTTAGAGGCTTCCTGCTGCAGGGCGGAGGTGGTGAAGGGCGCTGACGGATTGCGTCGACGCTCGCCGCGTTTGACACGCAGGACGGCGAAGGAGGCCCCCTGCAGATCATCCAAGTAGGGTTGGACCTCAGCCTGGCTGCCAAAACCGGGCTCCTCGTCATCGATGCGGTTCAAGCGCGCGCGGAAGCTGCGCTCATCCGAAGGGCGGGCGAGCTCGGCCTCGACGGTCCAGTATTCGTCCGGGACAAAGGATTGGATCACGCGCTCGCGTTCGACCACCAGCCGCAATGCGACCGACTGCACCCGACCCGCAGAAAGGCGACTGCGCACCTTCGCCCAAAGCAAGGGGCTGAGCGAGTAGCCGACCAGTCGATCGAGGATCCGGCGTGCTTGTTGCGCGTTCACCAAGTTAATGTCGATGCCCCGCGGATGCGCAAAGGCCTGCTCGACCGCCGGCCGGGTGATCTCGTGAAAGGCTACGCGCCGGGTCCTCTCGGGGTCGAGCTCGGCTGCTTCGAGCAGGTGCCAAGCGATCGCTTCCCCCTCCCGGTCGGGGTCGGTCGCCAAGTACACTTCCCGTGCCTTCCCGGCCGCCGCCTTAAGCTCGCGCACAACCTCGCGCTTCTCATTGGGCACGCGGTACTTCGGGGTGAATCCATTGTGGACATCTACGGAGAGCTGCGACCGCAGCAAGTCGCGAACATGCCCGACGGAAGCCCTCACGTTGTATCCGCGCCCGAGGAAGCGACCGATGGTCTTGGCCTTGGTTGGGGACTCCACGATCACCAGGCTGCCCGACCGCTTGGTCTTCTTAGGAGCGGGACGGGCCCCAGCTTGCGGCTGGGGAAGCCCGTCATGGTCGGGTGTCCTGCCCAGACGCTGGATCCTCGTCCCGCAGACGGCGCACGTCCCCCGGATGGCGGGACGGCCGTTGGCTAGGAACACCGCCTGAGCGTCTTTGATCTCACGTTTGGACTTGCACTTTACGCAATATGCTTCCATTGGGTCTTCCGCGGCTCCTCATTTCCTCACTTGCGCCGTTGGCGGCCTCACTGGTACTTCGATCCACCTGGCAGCTCGGCCAGTCTCTCGACGATTTGCCTGACCCCCTGGGATGCTCCTCGAGCGCAGACCAGGATCGCGTCCTTAGTTTCGACCAGGATCAAATCCTTCAGGCCGACGGTGGTGAGCAATCGGCCGTCGCTCGCCTGACCGAGCACCACCAGGCCATCCGAGTCCTGATCCAGATGAAAGGGTTTCCCAGGGATTGTCAGTTCCGGATGACTCCGATAAAGATCGAGGAGGGCATCCCAGCTGCCCACGTCGGTCCAGCCCAACCCGTGGACAGAGATCACTGCCGTGCGCTTGGCCCCCTCCATAATACCGTAGTCAAGTGATTGCTTGGGCATCGATGCCCAGACCCGTTCGATCACCCGCTTGGCCTGGCCGGTCCCGAGCGCAGATCTCATCTCTTCCAGGGCCTTCCCGGCCGCAGGCAGTTGCCGACGGAACTCTGCTTCAATATCTTCTGTTTTCCAGATGAACATTCCTGAATTCCACGAGTGGCGGCCATCGGCCAGGTAGCTTCGGGCCGCCTCCATAGAGGGCTTCTCTCGGAAAGCCGCCACGGCGTGAGCCTCGAAATCGGCAAAGCGGCCGAGCAGATCCCCCCGTTCGATGTAGCCATAGCCGGTCTCCGGGCAAGTGGGATCGATTCCGAGCGTCACCAAATAGCCTTGCTGGGCCACATCGCGGGCAGCCAATAGCGCGGCACGAAAACGAGCTTCCTCGGCGATGTAATGATCAGCGGTCAGGCAGGCCATCACGGCGGATCCGGACCGATGCTCGATCTCGGCGGTGGCAAGGGCAATCGCGGGCGCGGTGCTGCGAGGCTCCGGCTCACAGAGGAAATTGGCACGCGGCAACTGGGGGGCCTCTTTCCGCAGGGCCGAGAGCAGGGCCGCATTCGTCACCACCAGGATGCGCTCCACAGAGAAAAGCGGGGCAAGCCTCTCCACCGCCTCTCGAAACAAGGAGCGCCCGTTGAACAGCGGCAGGAGTTGCTTGGGCCTCTTCTGCCGCGAAAGCGGCCAAAGACGCGTGCCGCCTCCCCCCGCCATGATGACCGCAAAGAATGGTGCCGCCATCGAGTTGTCCTCTTGTTCCCAGTGCCCTGGGAGTCCCGGATCATTCATTCCGCTGGAGTGGGCCAGGGGCTATGCCCGAGGCGATCTCGATCCCTTTCTCTGGCCAGACTTGCCGACCGGGGGCTCTCCCGATCAAGTGCGCCGTTGCCTCTCCTCGGGCCGCGTCCGAATTCCGACCTCCATGAGCCCGTATCCATGTCCGCCCTTGAGATGCGCCTTGGGAAGTCCCCGGGCGCGCCTCCTGAATCCAGTTGGAGGCGGTGGGCCGTTGTCTCTTCCGGGACGCGCGGGTCGGGAAGCTTTGTGACCGGGGCCGCCGAGGCCGGCAGCCCCCGCGTCGAGCGGAGATGGACAAATCCTCGGCTTGAGTTCGGCCCTTGTCCTGGGCGTGCCCAGGGCGGCGGCTCCAGGCTATGGTGGCGGTCGCGCGATCCCTTCGCCCTGGTGAACAGATCTTCCTCACTGAGAGCAGGAGGGAAAAACCAGTCGCCTGGTTGCCGATCGTTCGCGGGGCCGGTCGCCGCACCCCGTCTCGATCCATCGCGCGCTGGGAGTGATCTAGCCCGCTCGGTGGCCGCGCTCACGCAGGAAGCGAACGCGTCGGTGGGCGTGCGCCTGTGAGCCGGCCGATCCCCGCCGCGAGTTGAACCGCAGCCCTCTGCCTGCGATCCCCTTTGGCACCTCTCCTCCCCTGCAGGCAAGGCCGCCGGAGAATACCACGAGGGATATGGATAGGTCAAGCGTCCGTGAAAAGGCGCCCCTTCCCGCATTGGGTGGGGCCCAGAGGGGCTGTCAGGAATGATGCGGGCCGGCTGGATCTGGTCCGTGCCAGGGTGCAGGGTGGGAAGCCGACCGGTGGTGCTTGGGTGTGCGCCTGAGCCTAGCAGGACGCGTTGCGGAAAACTTGGAGGCTCTAATTCTGGTTGAGAAGGCTTGGAGGTTGGATTTGTGGGCGGGTGCCTGCCAAGAAAACTCCCCCTTGAAAGTAGAACATATGTTCTATATACTGAGGGAGGAAATCGGGCCTGGTTGCCCGCCTTGTTTCCAGAGATCTTCGGAGGAATGAGGTTGCAATGCAAGCAGAGGTGAGCGCAGCTCCTTCGGAAACCCAGTTCGTCAGTTCGCTCCAGTTCACGACAACGGGCTTAGTGGCGCTTCACGGGCCCGGGATTCTCGCTATTGCTCTCTCCGCAATTGCGCAGCTGGCCGTCCGCAGAGGACCGGTCTGGGTGGTGGATGGTGGTAATTGCTTCGATGCCCTGTGGATCGCGCGCCACATTGCCGCGAGTGGCCTCGCGCCCGGTCCCGCCCTTGGTCGTATTCACGTTTCGCGCGCCTTTACCTGCCACCAGCTGGTTGAGCGCCTGCTCTCGCTTTCGCCGTATATGAGCCCGCTGGTGGTATTGGGGTTACTGGACACCTTCTACGACGAGAACATACACCTCGAGGAGGTACGCCGCCTGCTCAATCGCACTTGGCCTACCTTGCATAGCTGCAGCCGGGCCTCGCTGGTGGTTGTCACCCTGCAGCTTCCGGAGGCAGCTGTGCAGGAGGGTCGAGCGCAGTTCTACCACACCTTCGTGCGGCTGGCCGATCGCGCGGTAAGTCTCACAACCGAGCCTGAGGCGGCGTCGCAACTCCCGCTCTGGAGGTGAATGCGATGGGACGTACGCTCGCTTCGGTCACCCAACAGGTCCAGCTAGAAGAGGAGCGATTGCAGCGCTTCCGGCGTGCGCTTCCGCGGGAGGATCAGATTCTGTTCGATCAGCTCTTCGCCTTCGCACGCAAGCGCATCGCCGCCACAGCCATGGCCGCCGACCCGTTGCCCATGCAGAGCATCTTGATGAGCATGTTGATTGGCGTGTTGGGAATTTGCCTGCGCCTGGCGGAGCGCGTCGATCGCGTGGAGGAGTTCCTTTCTCTCTTCGAGACGGAGGCGGTCGCCGAGGAAGAAAGCTCTCGGCCTTCGCCACCCCCTTCTTCGGGTTCGGAGAGGGCAGGCCTCTTGCTCGAAGCAGACCGTTTAAAGCCGACGCCAAGAGAAAAAGGATGAGCGGCCCTTTCTATCTTCGCGGTTGGATTCTCGACCTCTACCCGACGCGCGAGGGAATGGTTCTGTGGATCGAAGACGAAGAGGGCCAAGTCTATCGCCTGACCGATTCGTTCCCGATGTCCTTCCTTGCCGCTGGGGAGGAGAGGGAGCTGGCCGCCCTCCGGCGCGAGCTTTCCCGTCGCCCTGGGGTGAAGCTGTCCAAAACTCGCCGCCGGGACCTCTTCCTCGAAGGCGAGATCGACCTACTGGAGGCCGCAGCACCCAACCCGATCGCCCAGCGGGCGCTGTTTCAACAAGCTTACCGCCTTGCTCCCAATTTGACCTATTACAACGCGGATCTCAATCCGGCGGTGATGTACGGCCTGGAGCGTGGGATCTTCCCCCTGGCCCATTGCTTAGCTGAAATCGATCCGGGGTGTTCTTCTCCCAGGAGGCAGGGCCGCCTGCGCGCGATCACGGCGGAAGATTCTCCCTGGAACCTGGATTACACTCTGCCGCCGTTGCGCATTCTCACCTTGCGGTTGGGCGGTGAGCTCCGCGACCCTGCTCATGGCTACCGTGGCGTGCTCGAAATCGGCGTGCCCAGCGCCACGTATCGCTGCCGCTGGGAGAATCCGCGCGCCTTGCTGATCACCCTGCGTGCGGCGATGTATGCGCTTGACCCGGACCTGATCCTGACGGCCTGGGGGGATTCCTTTATCCTGCCCGAGCTCTTGCGCCTTTCGAAAACGCATAACCTCCCCCTGCCCTGGAACCGCGATGCCAGCCTGGGACCCGAGCGCAAGCGCGAACGTTCGTATTTTTCCTACGGGCAGATCGTCTATCGTGCGCCCTCCGTGAGCCTCTTCGGTCGCCTGCATGTCGACCGGCAGACCGCGTTCCTTTCCGAGGAATATGGGCTGGACGGCATCTACGAGCTGGCGCGCATTACCGGCCAGCCGCTGCAACAGGTGGCGCGCACCAGCACCGGCACCGGCATCAGCGCCATGCAGGTCGCCACGGCCTACCGGCATGGGTGGCTTATTCCCTATCGCAAGCGCGAACCCGAGGCGTTCAAAACCGCCTCTGAACTCGTCCGCTCAGACAAGGGCGGCCTCACGTTCCAACCCGATCCCGGCCTCTATGAGGAGGTGCTCGAGCTCGATTTCACATCGCTTTACCCCAGCTTGATGGTGAAGTTCAACCTCTCACCAGAAACGGTCAAGAAGGAGTGCCGCGCTTGCCGGCCGCAGATCGTGCCGGAGATTGGCTACCCGGTCTGTCACTGCAAAATCGGGATTGTCCCACTCACGCTGGAGCCGGTGGTGGCCAGACGCCTTGCGCTCAAGAAGCTCGCCAAGGGGCTGGCGGTTGCGCAAGGTTGCGAACTAGTCGACCCAGACGAAATCGCCACGCAGCCCGACGAGCACAAGCGCGAGGCCTATCGCCGCCGGGCAGTTGCCCTCAAGTGGTTGCTGGTCACCTGCTTCGGTTATCTTGGATACAAAAACGCCCGCTTTGGCCGCATCGAGGCCCACGAGGCCACCACGGCCTACGGCCGAGAAGTGCTCTTGCACGCCAAGCAAATCGCGGAGGATCGTGGCTACCGTTTCTTGCACGGCCTGACCGATTCGCTTTGGGTGCAGAAACCCGGTGCGACCTACGCCGAGCACGAAGCGCTGGCGGGCGCTATCTCGGAGGCCACCGGCCTGCACATCGGCATCGAGGGTGTCTACCGCTGGCTGGCTTTCCTACCCTCCCGCCAGCGCGCCGAGCTCCCCGTGGCCAACCGGTACTTCGGCCTCTTCGAAGCCGGGGAGCTCAAAATCCGCGGGATTGAGGTGCGCCGCCACGACACTCTGCCCTGGATTCGCCAAGCCGAGGAGGATATGCTGGCCATCCTGGCACAGGCGCGCAATGCCTGCGAATACCGGGCGCGCCTTGAAGAAGTCCTGGCTCAGGCACGCCTCTTGATGGCCAGGCTACGCACCGGACAGATCCCCATCTCACAGCTCCTGATCACCAACCGTCTTTCACGGGAACCCTCCGAGTACCGCGTCAACCTGCCGGTGGCTTTAGCGGCGCGCGATCTGGAGACACACGGTGTCCATCTTGCTGCTGGCGAGCAGATCGAGTACATCCTTACCACGCAGGGCGGCGCACGGCCGTACGAAAGCTGGTCGGAGACCGACCGCTATGATGCCGAGCGCTATGGGGAGCTTCTGATCCGGATGCTGGAAACCCTGGCCGTGCCAGCCGGCCTGGGACGCAAAGAAATCCTGGAGCACATCGGGGACCTTCGCCAACCCGAACTCATCGACTCGCGCGTTGGCAAAGTCCAGCTCACCCTCAGCCGAGCAGCGAGAGCAAATCGCGCGCTCCCTGGACCGCTTGCCCTCGAAAATGGTTGTTAAAGTAGACCAGGGTGACCTCGGTCTCTTCGTCCAGCCGCTTCAAGCGCGGAACCCACTCGCCCAGCTCTTCGCGGGAGTACGCGTAATCGTATCGTTGCCAAGCCTCCTCATGTTCAAACCACTTAGCGGCATTGCGGCCATGAAAACGCACGTAGCCCACCGGGCCTGTGGACACGCAAACCGGGGGCAGCAACCCCTTCAAGGCAGGCTCGTCGACACAGCAGAAACCCAGCCGAAGGTTGCGCAGAAGATCGAATGTGGCCTCTCGCACCCATCCCGCATTGCGCAATTCCACGACCAGGGGAAGGTCCCCAAGCCCCGCGCGCATGAGCTTGAGATACTCCCGATTCTCTGCGTTGTCGTGAAAGGAATAGGGAAATTGCGCCAGCACACATCCGAGCTTCCCGGACTCGGCCAGCGGTCTCAAGGACTCAAGGAAACCGGCGAAGTCGGGTCCCTGGCGGTCGTGCGTAAGACCCTGGAAGGCTTTAACCGAAAAGAGGAAGCCCTCGGGGGTCCTGTCGATCCAGCTGGTCACAGTGCGGACAGACGGGACCCGGTAAAAGGTGACGTTTAACTCGAGGGTCGGGAATAGTCGGGCCAGATGGCCCAGCCAATCCCGCTCCGGAAGCGAGGCGGGATACACGGGCCCGACCCAGTCTCGATATGAGAATCCTGAAGTCCCCACGAGGATCATGGCCGGGATACCCCCATGCAAACCATCTAACCCTGGGCCGACGAGGCCGCCCCTGGCCTTCTTGGAGAAGCGCCTACCTTGCCTTCTCCCAACCCCCGCCCCAGGATGGCGGATGCCTTCCGGCGCATCGATTCGCGCCTCCCCCGGTTCCCTTCTCGCAAGCGAGGATTTCGCTTGGAGGGCTCACTCGAGGGCCAGGCAGACTGTTCCTCCAGAAGCAAGGCTCCTGGAGCCTCCGTGAATTCCTTGACTTTCGCAAGGAACGGTACGGCCTCGCGCCCATCCACAACCCGATGATCGCAGGTGAGGGCGACATCCATCATGGGAAGGATCACCCCTCGGCCTCCCACGGCAACGGGCCGTTCTTCGATCTTGCGGGGCCAAAGTTGCCGGCCTGAGGCGGATTCAGGATCGAGGAACTGATCAGGGAACTGAACCCCCTTCCTTGGTGATTCTGAACGTGCCTCCCCGTAGCTCCTCAGCCCGATCCTAATCCATTTGACCCCTTGATTTGTAGACACAATCAATCTCGGCTTGGACGGGGAGCGCAGTGATTGTGGCCAAGCGCACGAGGCGCAATGACAGAACTGTTTCGGGAAACAGCTTGGCCGTGCGGTATCCGGGCCACGAGACCCAGAGAGACGGGGGTTGCCTTGCCATCCTCCACATTCCTCCCACGGCGAGGGAGCCAGCCTGCCAATCCAAGGAGCCCGAGGTTATCCTCAAGACCTTGCCCGGTTCTTGAAACCAGACCCGCGCTCTAAGCGCCGCCCTAGACGACGAATGGAAGGAACATCTTCGTTGCGCGCATGTAGTCGAGATACCGCTGACCGAACCGACCGAGCAGCTCTCTTTCCTCAAAATAGGCCGTCCAAAAAAGCAGAAGGGTCCCAGCACCCGCCAGGCCCAGGGCGAGCCAGGACGGATACTTCAGGGCGCTTCCCCAGCCGAGCAGGATCAGCGAGGCATAAAGCGGATGGCGGATGTAGCGATAGACGCCGCCCGTCACCAGTTCGGTTGTTTTCTCAATCGACCCGTTCGGCCTTCCCGTTCTGCGCAGCAGATAGACGGCATGGCCTGCCATCAGAATCGATCCAAGCAACATCGCCCAGGACAAGATCTGCGACCCAGACAGCGGTTTCACAAACCAGTACATGGAGTTCTCCACGACCAACCCCAGCAGACATTCAAACGCCCAGAACCTCCAGAAACCATGTGAGCCCATCTCAATTAAGCTGCGACCAGAGAGAGCCACGAAGCTCAAGCTAATCACTCCAAAGAAAAGCCATCGGATCATCCTGTCACCGCGGGAGGGAATCAGGTCTTGGCTCCACAGATCCAGCCGCCGCGCTCGTCATGGCTGCAGGCCCTCCACCTGATCGTGGATTGGCCACGCCACTCGATCATCTTTCTGGAAAGGAAACCTGGAGATCACCCGTCGCAGGATGCGCGCAGGCGTGAGAGAAAGGGCTGCGCGCAAGCTCGGGATCTGGAGCTGGGTGGCGCGCTGCCCGGCCAGGAGGATCTCCTCGGTGCGGTCAAAACCGGTGAAGGAGGTCACGCCGGGAGGAAGACTGGGGCGAATGAGAACCTCGGGGCGCGCTCGGCGAAGCCGTTCGGCTGTGATCGCTGAAACCATGATCCCCTCGGTCTGGATGAGGTCGATGGCGATTTGTGGGAGCAGCGCGGCGAGGCCAGCTAGGTTGGGCTTCTTGTCTGGCGAGGAGAGGCCTAAACCGGACCCAACGTCGACCGCCACGACCACCTCGGCACCCATCCGCCGAACTACGCCCGCAGGGACGTTGTTGAGCACTCCGCCATCGACAAGGATTCGATTCCCAAGGCGAACCGGTTCAAATAGGCTCGGCACCGCCATAGTAGCCATGACAGCCTCCAGCACCGAACCCTCCCCGAGCAGGATCTCTTCTGCCGCCTCCAGGTCGACCGCGGTCAGCACCGTGGGAATCCTCAGGCTTGCGAAGTCCAGACCCTTCCCCAGGAGCCCCTCCAAGTAGGCTCGAACTCCACCGGTCCGCAACAGGCCTCGGCGCGGAGGTCGCAACTCAATAAGACGCATTAGCCTTGTGGGCCGGGAGGCTCGCAGCGCTTCGGCCTCGAGCTGGCAGGCCGACATGCCCGAAGCGTACAAGGCAGCGATCAGGCCCCCCATGCTGGTCCCGCTGAGCAGGCTGGGACGCAGTCCCTCCTCTTCCAGCGCCTTGAGGACGCCGATATGTGCCAGGCCGCGAATCCCCCCTCCACCCAGTGCCAGTCCGAATCGGGGCGGGGCGAACAATGTCATGATCTCTCCTTCTGCGCGCTGCGACCCGAGAGCCTCTCAGATCGTGCCCTTCCCCCACCTTGCAAGACTACGTGCGTAGCCCTCGCAACCTTCCGCGGGGGACCCGCCTCGACCGATGCGCCTCAGCCAAGCTCCCACCTGCCAATCGATCCGCGAGTCTCTCGAAGGGCGGCTCCAGGATCCGACTCCTTGCGATGCGAATCCTGAAAATCTCCCAAGGAGCGTGGACTGATTTTCTTTCCGCAACCAACGGTTTTTGCGAGCCATGGCCGGTCCACAACCGCACTCGCTGGCAGTGGAGAGACATCCCGGCCTCGTCGGCCAGCCCCAAGCTGGCACCTGCCGCCCCGAGCTCGCCAACCTATCCGTCGCCCTCGGGTGCGGAAGGCAAGGCCAGCCCTGGCTCTCCAGGCTCCTGCGACGGCTCGGTGGCTTGGATCAATTTCTCCTCAAATCGGCTGAAAGCCCGCGAGGCGTCCTCATATTTCCTCCTTGCTCTTTCCAGATGGCCTCCCAGCGTATCGTATTCCTCTTTGAAGCGATCCAGGTCCCCCCGAAGGCGACCCAGAACCCGCATGATTTCCTGGGCCCCCTTCTCGATTTGCAGGCCCTTCAGTCCCAGGGCGATGGCCTGGAGATAGGCGAAGAAGCTGTTAGGTGAAACTGGAATCACGTGTCGCCCAAGAGCATAGGTGAGGATGCCGGTTTCTCTTCCGAAACCTTCCTCCTGGACGATGGTCTCATAATAAACGCTCTCGGCCGGGATGTACATCAGGGCGAAGTCGAAGGTGCCCTCATCAGGCAGGATGTATTTCGACGCGATGTCATCCACATGCTTCCTTACGGCGCGGGAAAAATCTCTCTTGAGGCGCACCCGCTCCTCCGCGGGCACGGACAGAAGCCGTTGAAAACTCTCCAGAGGGAACTTGGAGTCCACGGGCACCAGACCGGCGCGCAATCGGATGACGGCATCCACGCGCTCGCCGCTTCGGAAGGAGTACCCCAGGGCGTACTGTTCGGGGGAAAGCATCTGGCTGAGCAGGTCCCCCAGTAGGAACTCACCGATCCCTCCTCGAACCTTGGGTGCCCTCAAGAGGTCTGCCAAGCTTGCGATCTCCTCGCCGACCCGCTCCATGTGTCGACTGGCTTCAGTGAGTTGGCCCAGGTTTTTCTGAATGGAACCGAAGGATTCGGTGGCGCCGCGCTGCATTTCTCGGCCCTCCATCACCTTCTCATTGAGGTCGGTCAGGTGGCGGCTGGTCTGAACCCAGGCCCAGACTACCGCGGCTGCCACTCCTGCCAGGGCCAGGAGCACGAGCGCAAAGCCGAGGACCACAAACGTATCCATGCCATTCTCCTCTGCCCAAAGGGGAGATCCTCCTCACTGAAACGATCTCCGGCAATGGTTGCATACCTGTCCAATAATCTGAACTGATTCGGCTCCCAACCGCTGTCGGAGAGCTGCATTGGCCGGGTTTCCGATGCCCTTCGATTGAAAACCAATGCCCGGCTGGCCCGCGCGGCGCGGCCTTTCCTCCTCCGGCTCGGAGGTGCCGGCGCTCTCGCAAGTAACTTACATCAAGCAATTGGATTTGTCATCCCCCGCACAGAGGCCGTGGTTGCGAGATGCGCGAGCTGTGCCTGTTGGAAGCGGCGGGACCCGTGCCAAGGTCGTCTGGTTCCCCCCGCGGGCAGGGGCCAAGGAACCGTTCCCGTCCCGAGTCCGGCTAGGGCTTTCTTCGGCCGATCCGCCCAGTCGCTGGGCTCGGAATCTTGCGGTCGAAACGAAAGACGAATCCAACAGGAATTCTCCGTCTGAACCGATAGATCAGGTACAGGTTGACAGCCAGGCGGGGTGATAGGATCGCCCAATCCCTCGGGCGCCGGCATGGGCCCGAGACTCCGCGACGAACGTCCACCTGGGCTCCATCCTCCTGCGAGGGAGGAGGTCGATTCCGACGCATCCATTCCTACGAAGGAAGGGGGACTTGAGGGCAGCCTTGAGGTTGGACCGGGTAAAGGGCGGGTCGGGACACGGAGCCCATTGAGGGCCCGAAGTCACCGCTAAGCGGCCGCTTTCCGCTTCAGATCCTCCCGCTCTCCTGAAAGCCCCGCTTTGCGGATCGCGCTGGGCATCTCGCCTCGGCCCATCTTGTGCGCCCGGTCCCCAACCCGGCGCAGGGAGGATCCCAGCTACTATCGCCTCAAGAGCCCTGGGGGAAAAGCGGGCCGCCCAAGCGTGCGCCATGTCTGAGGTATGATCTGGGTCGGGAACAACTCGAGGCAAGATCATGGTCTCGGAAGAGATCCTTTCCCTTGTCAAGCACGCAATTGCCGAAGATGTCGGCGGGCGGGATGTGACCACCGAGAGCATCGTGCCTCCCGAGGCCAGCCTGAAAGCACGAATCATCGCCAAACAGGGAGGGGTGGTCGCTGGGCTGGATGTGGCGGAGGCGGTTTTCCAGTGCCTTGATGAAAGGGTGCTCCTTCAGGCTTGTGTGGGCGAGGGGGAGCTGGTTGCACCGCGACGGGTCCTGGCCGAGATTGAAGGGCCAGCCCGGGCTATCCTCTCCGGCGAGCGCACGGCACTCAACTTTCTGGGTCGAATGTCAGGCATCGCCACGCTCACTCGCCAGTTCGTGGATGCCGTTGCCGGAACCCGAGCCACGGTGCTGGACACCCGCAAGACCGCCCCTGGCCTGCGCGCGATCGACAAGCTCGCTGTCCGCCGAGGCGGAGGCAGGAATCACCGCCAGGGCTTGTTCGACATGGTCTTGATCAAGGACAATCATGTCGACTTCGCGGGTAGCCTGACCGAGGCGGTGCGGCGATCACGCGCAGCCGCCGCGGGGATCCCGACGGAGGTAGAAGCCCGCACGCTGGACGAGGTTCGCGAGGCCCTTGAGCTCGGGGTTCCGCGAATCCTTCTTGACAACATGAGCTTGGACACGTTGCGCGCCTCGGTCGCGATGAATCAGGGGCGCGCGCGCCTGGAGGCCTCTGGAAACGTAAGCCTCGAGAACGTGCGCGAAATCGCCGAGACCGGGGTGGATGACATCTCTGTCGGATCGCTCACCCACTCGGCGCGGGTGTTGGACCTGAGCCTGGAAGTGGTCCGCTTCTAAGGAAGAGGCTATCTACTAGAGGTGGTAGGAAATGACAGCGAGTCTGAGTCCTGCAGGAATGTACGAAAAGCTGAAGGGCATGCTGGGTGAGTTCGTCCCGGATGTCGAACTGCGCTACAAGGCCGAGTTGGCGGTTGAGGTGAACCGTCTCAAGGAAGAGAAGAATGCGGTCATCCTGGGCCACAACTATATGGAACCGGCCCTGTTTCACTCGGTGCCGGACTACACCGGGGATTCACTGGAGCTTAGCCGCCGAGCGGCCCAGACTCAGAAAGACATCATCGTCTTTTGCGGGGTGAGATTCATGGCCGAGACGGCCAAAATCCTCAACCCCGGCAAGACGGTGCTCCTGCCCTCGACCAAGGCGGGATGTTCTCTGGCAGGAAGCATTACGGCCGCGGACGTTCGGGCCCTGCGGGAACGCTTTCCAGGCGTGCCCGTAGTGAGTTACATTAATACCTACGCCGAGGTCAAGGCGGAATCGGACGTCTGCTGCACTTCCAGCAATGCGGCCGCGGTGGTGGAGTCTCTTCACGCCCCCGTGGTGATCTTCCTCCCGGACGAATTCCTGGCACGCAATCTGGCCCGGGACACCGGCAAGCACATAATCTTTCCATCTCGCGGGCCGATCTCCGAGAGGGATGGCCAATTGGACTACCAGCTCATCGGCTGGCATGGGCGCTGTGAGGTCCATGAAAAGTTCACCCTGCCGGATCTGCAGGCCGTGCGAAAGCAGTTCCCTGACGTGGTGATTCTGGCCCACCCCGAATGCCATCCGGACGTTGTTGCCGCTTCCGATTTTTCGGGTAGCACCTCGGCCATGATCCGCTTCGTGCAGGAGAGCCGTGCCCCTCGCTACCTGCTGCTCACGGAATGCGCGATGGGCGACAATGTAGCCGCCGCCAACCCCGACAAGGAACTGCTTCGATTGTGCAGCGTGCGTTGCCCCCACATGAATCGCATCACGCTCGAAGATACGCTGGACTCCCTGCGCCTTAACCGCTACGTGATTGAGGTCCCCGAGGAGATCCGCCTGCGCGCGCTACACGCGGTTCAGCGCATGTTGGAAGTGAGCGGAGTGAGCGCCAGTGATCCAGACTGAGGTTCTGATTATCGGTAGTGGGATCGCCGGCACCACAGCGGCATTGCGCCTGGCGCGCAATTCCCGCCGGGAAATTGTCCTGCTCACCCGCGAGCAGGACCCGCAGGAGTCCAACACCCGCTATGCCCAAGGGGGGATTGTCGGGCGCGGCCCAGACGACAGCGCGGCAGCCCTCTGTGCAGACATCCTGGCGGCCGGCGATGGGGCCAGCTCCGCCTCGGCGGCGGAACTGCTCGCCTCCGAGGGCCCGAGGCTACTCGAGGAGATCCTGGTCCAAGCCGCAGGAGTCGCCTTTGATCGCAATGCGGAAGGGGAGCTGGATTGGGGGCAGGAGGCCGCCCATTCTCACCGACGAATCCTGCACGTGGGAGATTTCACCGGTCAGGCCATTATTGCTGGCCTGATGAGTGCGATCCGCCGCTGCCCGAACGTACAGCTCGTCACTGATTCAACCGCCGTCGATCTGATCACCGATCCGCATCATGCGCGCGACCCGCACGCGGCCTACGGCCCGATCTCCTGCCATGGGGCCTACGTCTTTGACCAGGCCGGACGGACCGTCCATCGCTACCTCTCGGCTCAAACCGTCCTGGCGACCGGAGGGCTTGGGCGTCTGTATCGCAGCACGACCAACCCTGCGGGGGCGCGGGGGGACGGCCTCGCGATGGCCCACCGGGCCGGAGCCCGCCTCGCCAATCCGGAGTACGTCCAGTTTCATCCAACCGCACTGGCGCTGCCCGGAGCGGAGGGCTTCCTCATCAGCGAGGCGGTGCGCGGCGAGGGTGGGATTCTCCTGACCCCGGACGGACGCGCCTTCATGGGCCGCTACTCTCCCGAGTGGAAGGATCTTGCCCCGCGCGATGTGGTCGCGCGCGCAATCCAGCACGAGATGGAGAGGGGCGGCTACTCTTACGTGCTGCTGGACATCGCCTCCCACATGGAGGCTGAATCCATTCGTTCCCGCTTTCCTCACATCTATGAGCGCTGCCTGCGCGCGGGTGTGGACATCACCCGGGAACCGGTCCCGGTGGTTCCCGCGGCGCACTACTCTTGCGGGGGTGTGCTGGTCAATGAAGACGGCCAAACGAGCATTGAGAACCTCTATGCCGTGGGCGAGGTGAGCTGCACCGGCCTGCATGGAGCCAATCGCTTGGCCTCCACTTCGCTGCTAGAGGGGCTCGTGTGGGGCAGCCGCGCGGCGGATCACATCGAGGCATATCTCCAGAGAAACCGGGCTCGGTCCGTTCCGACAGCGGACGGAATCCCAGCCTGGGACGAAAGTGGGCTTGTGGACGAGCCGGACCTCGCCCTCATCCAGGGGGACATGCAGACCATCCAGAACATCATGTGGCACTACGTGGGCTTGGTCCGCAGCGGAGACCGGCTCTCGCGGGCGATCCGGGAACTCCTTCACTTGTCGAACGAGGTGGAGACTTTCTACCGAGCCACGCGTCTCAGCGACGGGCTCATCGGCCTTCGCAACGCGGTGGAGGCCGCACTGATCGTGGCCGAGGCGGCCCGGCACAACCGCCGCAGCCGAGGGTGCCACTACCGCAAGGATTCAGTCGGCGATCCCGGGGATCGCCTCATCTAGCCCGAGGCCCGAAGTCATCCCCGGGCCCAGGTAGCACTCCCGTACATCGCTCCCCAAGCTTTTGCGATGAGGTCCAGCGCCTGCCCCGCGACACGCGAGGAGAGGGTCCCCGGCTTCGTCTGTTTCCCCCCTGGTTATTGGACGTGAAGTTCGCTGACCTTGCGGAAATGGAATCCGTAGATGGAGAGGGTAATCGCGAGCGGAAACAGGCGGGGTCGCCGCAGAAGAGCCCAGAAGAATAGTTTCCAGTATTGGACTCGCTCCGCGCCGCGAATGCCCAACTGATAGATCGAGCGGGCGAAGGCCAGCAAGTACTCAAGTTCGAAGGGAACCCTGGCCTGGGGGAGGCGGTACTCCCTGAGAAAAGTCCTGACCCGCTCATAGAATTGTTTGGGGGAATAGATCTCAGTCAGGATTCTCTTGTAGCCTTCACGCAGGGCGCTCAGCTCCATCTTGGGAATGATGTTCGTCCAGCCGTCGACATTGTCGCCCGAAAGGGGGCCGCGCAATCTACCCTCTCGGTGCAGGCGCTGGTAGAGCTGCGTCCCGTAGGGAGCCTGCAGCAAGCCGACCATGGCCGTGACGATGCCAGTCTTTTGGATGAACTCAATCTGGCGTTGAAAGATCGAGGGCGTGTCGCTGTCAAAGCCGACGATGAAGCCGGCCTGGACTCGCAGACCCCGGCGCTGGATCCGCCTCACGCTCTCGACCAAATCCCGGCCCCTGTTCTGCAGCTTGTGACATTCGGCCAAACCCTTCTCGTCGGGCGTCTCGATGCCGACAAAGACGCTGTCGAACCCCGCTCGCACCATTTGATCCAGGAGGTCCTCGTCGTCGGCAAGATTGATCGTGACCTCCGTATTGAAGGGCAGATCCTTTCTTCCCTGGCGCCAAGCAATTAAGGCGGGCAAGATTTCCGCCTTAAGCTCTTTGCGATTCCCGATGAAGTTATCATCGACGAAGAAGACGCTTCCGCGCCACCCAGCGGCATAAAGGCTTTCCAGCTCCGCCACGATCTGCTCCGCGCTTTTTCCCCGCGGCCGGTGGCCGAAAAGGACCGTAACATTGCAGAAATCACAGCTGTACGGGCAGCCCCGGGAGTACTGCAGGCTCATCGAGGCATAGCGATTCAGATCCAGAAGTTTCCATTCCGGGACGGGCGTGTTCGAAAGATCGGCGAACTCGCTGGAGGAGTAGACCGGTTTGGCGACCCCCCGCTCCAGATCCGCCAGGAATGGGGGAAGGGTCAGCTCGGCCTCGTTGAGCACGTAGTGATCGACCCCCTCCAGCCGTTCGGGCTCGCAGGTGAAGAGCGGTCCCCCCGCCACGACTCTCACCCCGGCTTGCTTGCATCGGGCGACCACGCGGCGCGCGGAATCGAGCTGCACTTGCATCGCGCTCACAAACGCCAGATCCGCCCAGGCCAGATCCTGCTCGGTCAGATCGCGCACGTTGAGGTCAACCAGGCGCCTCTCCCAGGTCCGCGGAAGCATGGCTGCGACCGTGATGAGGCCAAGCGGCGGGCTCGAAGCCTGCTTGCGGATGAAACGCAGCGCATACTTGAAACTCCAGAAGGTGTCCGGGAATTCGGGATAAACAAGCAGAATGTGCATTCGCCACCTGTGACTGCGGACCGCGGAGATAGGCGCCATTATAGCCCTCGCCTTGCCTTCCATCGGGCGGCGCCCCCCTCGCCTCCTTGCCATCCGACCCTACCCGGTCAGGAGGACCCCACTCGCAGCGGCTCCGCCCAATCGACCTCGGAACCCCGCGACAAGCCGGGGCTCACGCCAGCCAGGCCATCGGCTTGAGGCGAAGCCGGACAAGGCTAGGCGGCGGGGGGTCGGGGGGGGGCCCCCCCTAGGCCCCCTGCAGAGCGCGACGCGCAAGGTCCAGCTGCTCCCGCAGGGCTACTTCGGCGGTCCCTCCAAAGGAGCTATGTCTCGCGACCGATTGGCTCAGGTCCAGAGCGCCGAAGAGGTCGTTCTCGAAGGCCGGGTGAATGAGCCTCCACTCGGCCAGCGGCATGTTGACCAGCGACATTCCCTGCTCCTCGGCTCGGGCCACGGCTCGGGCTACCGTCCGATGCGCCTCTCGGAAGGGGACTCCCTTTCTGACCAGGTAATCCGCCAGATCCGTGGCGAACACTTCGGGATCCATGGCCGCCCGCGCGCGGTCAGAGTTCACGCTCAGAGTGGAAAGCAGCCCGGACATGATGGGAAGGATCAAGCTCAAGGTGTCCGCCGCTTCGAAGGCCGCCGGTTTGTCCTCCTGCAAATCCTTGTCATAGGCCGAGGGTAGGGACTTTAGCGTGGCGAGCCACCCGGTGAGCCTGCCGATGAGGACTCCAGCCTTGGCCCGGATCAGCTCCAAGGGATCCGGGTTCCTCTTCTGGGGCATGAGGCTCGAGCCGGTGGAATAGGCATCCGCGAGTTGCAGGAACCCAAACTCGCGGGTGGAGAACAGAATCAGGGTTTCCGCCATCCTGCTCAGTCGCACAGCGATCAGGGCAGCGTCGAAGAGGAACTCCGAAACAAAGTCTCGGTCGCTCACCGCATCCAGGCTGTTGGGCGAGGCGCTCTCAAACCCGAGTTCGCCCGCCAGGGTCTCGCGATCAATCCCAAAGGGGGTCCCAGCCAGGGCGCCACTTCCGAGCGGCATGATCCGGGTGCGGCGGATCAATTCGGTCAACCTCTGCCGGTCCCGTTCCAAACCCCAGAAGTGCGCCAGCCACCAGTGAGCCAGGACAATCGGTTGGGCCTGGCGCAGATGGGTGTAGCCGGGAAGGACCAGGCCAAGATCCTTCCCCGCCCTTTCGAGCAGAACCCCCTGGAGCCCTTTCAGTCGAGCTTGGGTGCCCTCGATCTCTGCGATCATCCACAGGCGCAGATCGGTCACGGCCTGGTCGTTGCGGCTGCGGCCGGTATGCAACTTGCCGGCCAGCGAGCCGAGAAGTTCCCCTAGTCGACGTTCAACCGCGGTGTGGATGTCTTCGTCGCTTTCATGGAATACGAACCCTCCCGCTGCGAATTCCGCCCGGACCTTCTCCAGGCCCGCCACGAGGTCGTCTGCCTCCTCCGGCGTAAGAACCTGGGCCCTGGCCAGGGCCCGCGCCCAGGCCATGCTCCCCTGCACATCCTCCTGCGCCAGTCGCCGGTCAAAGGAAAGCGAATCGTTAAGCTTCGCAGCTAACGGATCGAGCGGACCACGCATGCGCTCACCCCACAGTTTCATGGGCCACCTCGCTTACGGGAATTGGGTCAATCCCGCACGATGGTCTCGACCGGGACCGGAGGAACCTCCACCTTGGCCGACTCCAGGAGCGACTGCACTTTCATCGGCAAGCCAAAGAGGCGGATGAATCCCGCCGCATCGCTGTGATCGTAGACCGATGAGTGACCAAAGGTTGCGTACTCTTCACGGTAAAGGCTGCGCGGGCTGCGGCGCTTCCAGATCACGGCATTGCCCTTGCAGAGCCGCATGCTCACCGATCCGGTCACCGGTTCCTGCGTCCTTTCGAAGAAGGCGTCCAAGGCGCCCCGCAGGGGGGTGAACCATTGCCCAAAATACACGAGCTCCGCGTACCGCAGCGCAACCCCGTCCTTGTAGTGCAACGTGTCGCGGTCCAAAGTAATCGATTCGAGTTCCCTATGAGCGATTCCCAACAGCGTTCCTCCCGGCGTCTCATAGACCCCGCGCGATTTCATCCCCACCAGACGGTTTTCTACCAGGTCCACTCGACCGATCCCATGGCGGCCGGCAATGGCGTTGAGCCTTTCGATCAGGGTGGCGGGCGATAGAACCTTGCCGTTGACGGCGACAGGGCGTCCAGCCTCGAACGCGATCTCCACTTCCTCGGGTTCACTGGGGGCCTGCTCGAGGGAGGCGGTAAGCTGGTACAGGTCCTCCGGGGGGGGCTCACCGGCACGCTCTAGAGGCCCTCCCTCGTGGGAAAGGTGCCAGAGATTGCGATCGCGACTGTACAAGGAGGGGTTGCTCGCCGGGGCAGGAAGGTTGCGATCTCGCAGGAACTCGAGCGCCTGCTCGCGCGAGCGAATCTGCCACTCGCGCCAGGGTGCAATCACTTTCAGACGGGGATCGAGTGCCATGTAACTGAGCTCGAACCGCACCTGATCATTGCCCTTCCCCGTGCAGCCGTGGGCCACCGCGTCAGCCCCTTCCGCCTGAGCCACCTCGACCTGATGCTTGGCGATGAGGGGACGGGCGACGGAGGTTCCCAAGAGGTACTTGCGCTCGTAAACTGCACCTGAGCGCAGAAGCGGGAACAGATAGTCGGCGGCGAATTCTTCCCGCAGGTCTTGTAGCACAAGTTTCGAAGCGCCGCTGGCCTGAGCCCGGGCCGGCAAGGAATCCAGCTCTTCCCCCTGGCCGATGTTGGCCGTAAAGCAAATCACTTCACAACCATATGTCTCCCGCAGCCAGGGGACGATCACCGAGGTGTCAAGCCCACCCGAGTAGGCGAGGACGACCTTTCGAACAGATTCGTTAGGCATGGCTTCTCCTCCGAAAAAAAGCGCCCTCCGGAGCGGAGGGCGACTTCTACATGAGGATCTTGAGGTACAGACTACGCCGACCTGCACAACCACTCCCCGGCCCGCCGTCCCGATTCGAGAGGCGAATAGGCACGAGCACGCGGGGAAGAGTAGCCAGGGAGCACGTTTGCCGTCCTTTGGACGGGCCAGGGAAGCTGGCCCAGGTTGGCGGGAATATACAACCTCGCATGGCGGTTGTCAAGAGGCGCATCGTCCGCTCGCAGGGGGGCTTGACAGGGGTGTTACAATAATCGAAATGGATTATCTCCGTTCTTCCCAGAGCAATTGCGACGATGCTAATCCTGGCGGATCTTGGCCCGCCGGGTCTGGGTAGGACGTCGCGCGTGGACCGCAAACGCGGTTCCAAGGCAGGAAAAAAGCCCCAGCCCCTGGCTGGGGCCTTTTTGTGTGTCTTGGCACCCTCCCAATCCGATTGGCTCCCAGGAGGCAGGATATGAAAAAGCCAGACGATTCTCCAACCCCGGTCGTGCCCGAGGCGAACCTTGTCCCGGTCAGCGACCACCTGCACGCTCTGGCCGATATCCCTCCCTCGCGCATGTTCCTGATCAACAAGAGCCTTGCCGTCTACCAGGAGAGGTACCCCGGACGGGAAAGGTTCGACGCGTCCCAGGGCGACGGAGGGGCGAGCCTCCCCGGGGTGCCCGGAGAAATCCTGGACCGGGCGGCAGAACTGCAGCGCGAGCATGGCAGCGCCTACGACATGCCCTACGGGACGGATGATTATCGCCGCTGCGTGGTCTCGCAGTACTGGCAGCTCGGACCTGACTGTGGCCTGGGCCCCAAGAACGTGATCGCCACAGTCGGTGGCCGCGATGCCTTGGCCAAGGCCTACACCGCCATGTTGGCGCTCGGGCACGGCCGGACGGGCGACTTCATTCTGGTCAGCCGAGTGCCTTGGCTGTCCTATGCCTGGGGACCCTACGGCCTGGGAGCCAATGTCCTGCTTGCGCCGGGGTTGGCCCGGGAGGGATGGGCCTACTCTGTGGAAGGGCTTCAGGAATGTGTCCGCTATTCGGCTAAAACGGGACGAAAGATCGCCGGCCTCATCATCACCAGCCCCGATAACCCCACCGGCAACACCCTCTCGGCGCAGTCCCAGGTGGCCCTGGGAAAAGCGGCCCTGGCGCTGGGGATCCCCTTTGTCCTATATGACTGGATGTACCACTATGTGACGGATGAGCAACCGATGAATCTGGAGGCGTTCGTGCTCGCCTTTGACCGGGAGGAGCGGGAACGATTGATGTTCCTGGACGGCATCACCAAGTCGTTGGGAGCCTCCAATGTGCGCAATTGTCATCTCATCGCCCCGGAAGCGGCGGTCCGCTACATCGTGGCGCGCGCCTCGCATACGGTCATCCCCTCCTTCTATTCAATGGCCGTCGCCATGGCAGCCTATGAGATGGGGTATGCCCGCGCCACACAGTCCATCGTCGAACCCACCAACGCCAGCCGCGAAGCGCTGCGCAAGTTCCTGAACACTCACGGTCTCACCCACATTCTGGGCAAAGGGTACTACGCCTTCATCAGTGTGAAGCCCTGGCTGGAGCGCAAAGGATGGGATGACAGCGAGCCGCTGGGGAAGTACTTGGCCGAAGAGCACGGCCTAGCCATTGTGCCAGGGGCCTTCTTCTCGACCTTCGGCGGAGAGTGGATACGCTTCTCGTATGCCCAGCCGGTCGAGAAGACCCTAGGCTCAGCGCATCGTCTTCTGGAGGGGCTGAATGCCTTGGTTAGCTGAGGATCTGGAGCGTTTCGCCGAAAAGTACAAATTGGCCCGAGAGATTGCGATCGCCGAGTTCGGCGAACGGGGGACTTCCGGCTTGGAGCTGGAGTGGAACGTTGTGGACTCAGACCTCCGTCCTCTGGGGGTTGTGCGGCGCGGCGCCGGTGAGCGCTCTTTTGCCGACGCGTTTCGAAGCGAGTTTGTCCCGGAGTGGCTCGTTGATCGAACCCAGCTCGAGGTCTTCCACTGGATGGTGGAATGGACCACTCGGCCCCACTATTCACCTATCCTCACCATCTACGAAGGTCGACTTCTCGAAGCCCTGTTCCTGAATGCTTTGGCCAAGGCAGGCCGGGCCCTGGGAATACGGCTCTACGCCCTTCCCGGAAATTTGTTGCGAGCCGTGACGGTCGGCCATGACAGCATCCCGAGCGGCTGGAATTCGGCGAAACGTCGGTATCTCGAGAGCTGTGTGGACCTGTTCGGCCGGAACTTGGCGACCGCGGGGATCCACACCAATCTCTCCCTGCCCGAGCCTCTTCTAGCTTGGGATTTCATGCAAGTACCCCCTCACGAGAGGGGAGAAGAGCATCTAGACGATTATCGCAACCGGGTGTATGTGGAAAGCGCACGCCTACTCCGCGCCTTCGCGTCTCTTTTCATCGCCACCAGCGCGAGCACTCCCCTGGAGCCTCGCCTGGGAGAAAGGGGGCCTCAGGTTATCCTGACCTCCTGTGACTCGGTCCGGACCTTGACGTTTCCCTGCCCCGAAGCAATTGATCCGGCCGATCTCTACCGCTCTCATCCGGACTACTTGCGCATCTCCCGCGACCTTGTGCGGCGCGGGATCCGCTTCGGCAACAACAACTGGACTCCTCTCCGAGCCCGTTCCTCGACCGAACCGGTGGAACGCCTGATCGCGATCAGCAGCAAGCAACTTGACGACCTCTGGCGCCTGGGAAAGGCCGGAAACGGACAAACGGCGTCCCGAGAGGAGATGGCCCAGGCCATCGTGCTTCAGAATCTCCTGGCCCGGATCGACCTGCCCATGGCACGCGTCGAGATCCGCACCGATGAGGGGTCCCACCCGCTCTCCCTGGATATTGCCAATCTGACGCTGCGCGAGCTGCTTCTCATCCGCACTTACGGGGACCGTTCCTTCGCTCGCGCCTTCCGCTACGACGCGGAGGATGTGGCCCGCGCCCGACAAAACGAACACCTTTCCGCCACCAGGGGAATGCTCGCCGAAATCGAGGATCCCTTCAGCGGGAAGCTGCTGGGCATGCGGGACTTCCTGCGACGAACTTTGCAGGAGGTGGCTCCGCTTGCGGAAGGCCTCGGCTATCTGCCGCTCCTCACCCCGCTCCAGGACATGGCGGAAGGGGCGCCCAACACGGCTGAAAGGCTGCGAGGCGAGCTTGAGGATGTGCTCGGCGAAACCGACGCGGTCCCGGTCTCGGTCCTCCGTAAGCTCGCCGAGAGACGCGAGCAAGAGGTTGCCTTGGACATCGAGCTGATCGGCAAGCAGCTCCCGCTCCTGGGCGTGGAGGCGCAAAAACTGCGCGATCTCTTGGATCGCGCTCGTGAGGAGGACCAGCGGGAGCCGGGCACACCGATCCGCTTCGGCCTGTCGGCCGGGTCCCTCATCGAGGTCTCCTACCCTGACAAGGTGACGGAAATCCTTGATCTGGCGCAACAGCTCATCCGCATCGAGTCGGTAAGCTGTGCCGCACCCGGAGGGGTGCGCCTGGATGAAATCTGCCGAGTGGCCACCTGGGTCTTCGACTACCTGCAGGGCGCCGGGCTCCAGGTTCGCACGTTCGAGAAGGGAGACTATCCTGCAATTCTCGCTGGCTTCCCCGGGCAGGAGCTCGCCCCGATCATGCTGAGCGGACATTTCGACGTCGTCGAGGCGGACAGGGCGTCCTCCCAGTTCCAACCTCGGATTGAGGGCGACTACCTGTGGGGCCGAGGGGCCTGCGACATGAAGACGGTTCTGGCGACCTTCCTGGTCTGGATGAAGGACATGAAGAGGGATGGGGCGCCCTACCCCGCAATCAACCTGCTTCTCGTCGGAAATGAGGAAATTGGGGAAACCGAACCCGAGGGAACACCGCATGTGTTGGCCGAACTCTGGCGCGGCGGACATTACGCACCGGAACTCGTCGTTGCCGGGGAAAGGACGGGTGAACACGGCGACGAGCGCGTTGGAGAGGTATGCATCCAGGGCCGGGGATTGGTGCGATTGACTCTCACGGCCCACGGGATCCGAGGCCACACCGGAATTCGCGGCTCTTCGATCGATCTGAGCGAGCGGTTGTTGCGCGCCCAGGAGGCGGTCAGCCGCCTTCTGGACCTCCACAGCTCCGCTTCGCAACAGGATTCCTGGCGGTCTCAAGTGCAATTCCCCTTTGTCCACGTCGGACAGCCGGGAGTGTTCAACATCTCGGCCTCATTGGGGACCCTGGGGGTCGAAATCCGTCCTATTCCGGAGGATCGTCTCGAAGCCTGGATGCCCGAGATCGAGAGGTACTGTCAGGAGCAGAACCTGGACCTGGAAGTAGTGGCTGCCGAGAACGGCACCTCTTGCGCCCTCGCCAATCCCTACCTGAGTCTCTTGCTAGAGGCCATTGGGGCAGCGACGGGATCTGCCCCCGCCCTCGGACGCAAACTTCCGGCAACAAGTGCTCGCTTTGCGCCCGGCGGACAGGGGATTGTGTGGGGCCAATCGGGGGTGGGCCCACACGCGGCCGATGAGCGACACTTCATTCCCAGTATAGATCCCTACTACCGCTCGCTCGTCGAGCTGGGGAAAAGGATGCGTTTGCAATCCGCTGCACCCAGCGCCGCCAGGCGGGCTAAGGAATAAGAGGGGAGCGCGACAAAGGTAACGGGTACCTGCAGTAAGGAGGCTAGATGCTCAATGTGATCGGCACTCCCAGCAGCCATGGGCTGGAGAATCACGGGTTGCGGAATCTCGGAACCGCCCACTGGACCTTGCCCTCGGCCATGCTCGTGGAACGCATTATCCAACGCGGGGAAGGGCAAATGGCGCACCTGGGACCCATTGTCGTCCGGACCGGTCATCTAACCGGCCGATCGCCCAATGACAAGTTCATTGTTAGCTACGATCACCAAGCCGATCAGTTCTGGTGGGGAAAGGTCAACCGACCAATGCGGCCGGACCGGTTTGACCATCTGCTCCACCGCATGAGCGCCTTTTTTCAGGGACGCGACGTTTTCGTGCAGGACGCAGCCGCCGGGGCGAATCCCAGGTATCGGTTGCCCATCCGCATTGTCAGTGATTACGCCTGGCACAGCCTCTTTGCTCGCAATATCTTCCTGCGCCTGTCCCCTCAAGATCTCCCCAGGCATGTGCCTGAGTTCACCGTCCTCGTGGCCCCGCGATTCCACGCTATTCCCGATGAGGACGACACGAATTCCGAAGTTTTCATTGTCTTGGATTTCGAACGGCACCTGATCTTGATCGGAGGGACGAGTTACGCGGGAGAAATCAAAAAAGCGATCTTCACAGTGATGAACTACCTCCTGCCGCGACAAGGTGTGCTCTCAATGCACTGCTCCGCCAACCTCGGCCCCCGCGGAGACGTAGCCCTTTTTTTCGGTCTCTCGGGAACGGGAAAGACGACTCTCTCCAGCGATGTCGATCGAAGGCTGATTGGGGACGATGAGCATGGGTGGGCCCAGGAGGGCGTCTTCAACCTGGAAGGCGGCTGCTACGCCAAGACCATCCACTTGAGGGCCGAGCTCGAACCGATCATCTGGGAGGCCACGCGGCGTTTTGGAACAGTTCTGGAGAACGTCGCCCTCAACGTGAGCACCCGGCGTATCGATTTCGAAGATGGATCGGTGACCGAGAATACTCGCGCCGCCTACCCGCTAGGCTTCGTGGAGAGCCACGTGGAGGAAGGAACCGGTGTCCATCCCACCAACATCTTCTTCCTCACTGCGGATGCCTCCGGAATCTTGCCCCCCATTGCGCGTCTTTCCACGGAGCAAGCGATGTACCATTTCCTGTCGGGGTACACTTCCAAGCTCGCCGGAACCGAGCGCGGACTGGAGGCCGAGCCTCAGATCACCTTCTCCACCTGCTTCGGGGCTCCTTTCCTGCCTTTGCCCCCCTTAACCTACGCTCGCCTCTTGGAGGAGAAACTCCGACGTTCGCGATCCCAGGTTTGGCTTATCAACACGGGCTGGACTGGTGGCCCGTTCGGAGTGGGGGAACGGATACCGTTGCCTCACACGCGCGCGCTTATCCGCGCGGCCTTGACGGGCGACCTGGAAGGTGTGCCGACCCAGGGCCTGACACCTTTTGGACTGGCGGTCCCCAAGGCCTGTCCGGGGGTTCCCTCTCAGTTGCTGGATCCGCGCGGAACATGGTCGGATCCGGCCGCCTACGACCTCCGGGCTCAAAAGCTTGCAGAGGACTTTGTCCGCAACTTCTCACAATTTGAAACGAAGGTTGTGCCCGAAGTCCAGGCTGCAGGACCCAGGTTGGGCTCATAAACAAGGAAGCGCTCGGCCAAGCGAAGGGCTCTGATCGCCAGTTCTCATCCGGCCGAAACGAGGGGAGAAGTCCCAGGCCGCAAGTCCCCGTGTCAGCGGGGAGAAGGGGCAAGGCGCCTGCCAGCCTTACCCCTTTCTCAAGAAAGCTGGAGGTGTCCTGCCGAGGGGCCCGCGGGCAGATTCCTGCCGAGTCTCGCACCGGGCGGAGCCAGTCGGCTCCTCAGGTCTCCAGGCATTCTCTAGGGAATCAAGAGCAACTTGCCCTTCGACTTGCGAGATTCTAAATAGCGGTGGGCCTCTGCCGCCTCAACCAGCGGAAAGGTTCGGTCCACGCGCACCTTCAGGTCCCCGGCCGCCACCCAGGAGAATAGGTCGGATGCTCTTTGCAGCAGTTCCTCGCGACTGGCGGTGTAGTGAACCAGGGTTGGGCGGGTCAGGAACAAGGAGCCCTTGGAATTCAAGGTTTGAGGGTCGAGCGCGGGGGCTGGACCGCTGGACTGGCCGAAAAGGACCATGTAGCCCCGAGGGCGTAGGCAATTGAGGCCCTTCTCAAATGTGTCCTTGCCCACCGAGTCGTAGACCACATCAACTCTTTTCCCTCCGGTCTGTCGCTGGACCTCTGTCTCAAAATCGACTTGCGTGTACAGGATCACCGCGTCTGCCCCCATCTCGCGTGCCAGCGCGGCCTTCTCCTCGGTGGACACGGTCGCGATCACGCGGGCGCCGCGCCGCTTGGCAATCTGAACCAGAAGTAAGCCGACGCCTCCTGCCGCTGCGTGGATAAGGACCGTTTGATTACGCCCCAGGGGATAGGTGCTGTGGGTCAAGTAATGGGCCGTTAGCCCCTGCAACAGCACGGCTGCCGCCTGCCGCGGCTCCAGCGCGGGGGGTACCGGAACCAAGCGCCATGCCGGAACAACCGTGCAATCCGCGTAGGAACCCAGGACGCTCGTGTAGGCGACTCGGTCGCCCAGCTTAACATCGCTGACGCCGCCTCCGACGGCCTCAACGGTACCCGCCGCCTCCTGACCGACCGTCGCCGGAAGACCTCCCGGATACAGTCCCGTACGCTGGTAAACATCGGTGAAATTGACCCCAATCGCTTGAATCCTCACCCGAGCCTCACCTTGCCCCGGGGCAGGCACCGGCATCTCGTCCAACTCTAAGACCTCGGGGCCACCGAACCTGCGAATCCGTATCGCTCGCATTGGCCTCCTCCTCCCAGCTCAGCGATTCGCCGGACCGTCTTCCCGAAGAAGACAGCGACTCCGACCGCGCGTCCTTCGGAGACTCCGCATTCCTTGCTTTCGCGCGCACCCGACCCCGAGGGCCAGCCCTCCCGAGGGAGCGAAGACGGGCCTTGGTTGCCGGTCCATCATGGCAGCGGTCGCGCACTGCACCCAATCGCGCCGCCATTGGGGCTTTGTGCGCTTCGGGGGGCAAGAGCACATCGCCCCTGGGAAAGTCTGCGGCCGCCCCATTCTTGCAAGCGGCACGGGGGAAGCTGGCCCACCCGTGCCCTCGCCAATCAACGAGTATACCTTCGATAAGAAGCGCATCCGCGGCTTCCCGGGACTGCCGCTCTTCTTGGGCTCCCCTGGAGCCGGGCTCGAAACCCGTTCGATATCGTTCGGTCCTCTGCCAAGACGCTCCGATCCAGAGGCCTTCCCCTTCAATCCGGAAGTTGGGCTGCAGAATGGAAACGGAAGTGGGACCGGGCTCTCCCGGCAGGGCCACCTGAGGTCCGGCCCGCAAGTCGGGCGGATTTCATCGGGAAAGCCAAGGCCTTGGGGCCTTCTTGCAAGACCGCTCGCCCTACCCTAATGGGATCGGACTGGTATCATTTGAGGGCAACAGGGATTGGGAAGTAGGGAGCCGGCCGGTTTGAATTCCGGGAAGGGGAAGGACACGATCCCAAGAAGTCGGAGTGGAGGGGTGAGCAGATGATCAAGAAGTCGTACTCGAAGACAGGCCGATCATGCCGCGTGACTTTTGAGATCCCGCCCGAGGTTCGCGCTGAGAAGGCACACCTGTGCGGAACGTTCAATGATTGGGATCGCGCTTCGCACCGCATGACCCGCCTCAAAGACGGCGGCTTCTCCCTGACCATCTCACTGAAACCCGGGCAGGAATACGCTTTCCGCTACCTGCTCGACAACCAGCGCTGGGAAAATGATGCCGCCGCCGACGCGCAACAACCGAACCCCTTCGGCGGTAACAACTCTGTGGTTCGAGTATGAGCGCCGGCTAGCCCCGCTCAGATTGTCCCCAGCCGGGGTTCTCTCCCGCCAGCCTCGCGGCAGTGCTCCCGCTGGGCTTGTCCCAAGATCTCCAGAAGATCATGACACGGCCTTGGCTCTTGGTCGCCGATGAGGCCCGTTCCGGATTCCGTCTCTCCCCCCCAATACCGCGGAATATCCAGAAGGGGGATGCATTCTTCCCAAACAAGTTCCCAGGGGCAGCTCGAGCGCCAGGGCTCCGTTTTCCTGGAGAATGGCCCTCGAGGCACGGGCGTGCGCTTCAGCCTTCTGGCGAGGCTCCCTAGACCGGGCTCCGGGAGAGAAGGGCCGAGCCGGTTTCCTCCAGCTCGCGCCGGAATTGGGTTTCGTACAAGCGAGCATAGAGCCCCCCTTGCGCCAGAAGTTCAGGATGGGATCCTCGTTCGACAATTCGCCCACGATCCATGACCAAGATCAAATCGGCCGCCAGAATCGTGCTCAGGCGGTGGGCAATCACAATGCTGGTTCGGCGCGCCATGACTCGCTTGAGAGCCTCCTGGATCAAGGCCTCCGATTCGCTGTCCAAAGAGCTGGTGGCTTCGTCCAGCACCAGGATCCGGGGGTTCTTGAGGATCACCCGGGCGATAGCGAGGCGCTGCTTCTCTCCCCCGCTTAGTCGATACCCGCGCTCGCCGGCAATGGTGTCATAACCTTGGGCCAGCCCTGCGATGAAATCGTGGATGTTTGCCGCGCGGGCTGCCGATTCAACTTCCAGCCAGGAAGCGCTTGGTCGGGCATACACCAGGTTTGCCCGAATGCTGTCGTGAAAGAGAAACGTTTCCTGCGTGACCATGCCGATTTGGGCAGTCAGGGAGTTCAGGGTCACATCCCGAAGGTCATGCCCGTCGATGAGGATTCGGCCTCCCGTCGGGTCGTATAGCCGCGGGATGAGATAGGTCATCGTTGTCTTTCCCGCGCCGCTGGGACCCACCAGGGCCACGAGCTGCCCGGGTTCCGCCCGGAAGGAGATGTGATCGAGAACTTTGTCTCGGGCCTGGCTGGCGGCCGCCAGGGTCGCCGCTTCGATGCCTCCGTCGCCGGTGCCTCTCGCCTCCCCTTGATCCGCGGAGAGCACCGCCTTCACGTCCTGCATTTGGCCGAATCGCTTCACCTCACTGAGGAGCGCTTTCTCGTCGACGGTGTAACGAAAAGAGACATCCTCGAATTCCAGCGTTCCGCGCACATCCGCAAGCTCATAGGCCCGCGGCTTCGGGCTGATTTCCAACGGAAGGTCCAGCACTTCAAAGACACGCTCAAAGCTTACCATCGACGTCGCGAAGTCCACCGGTGCATTCGCGAGGCTCTGCAGGGCTCCGTAGAGATTTCCCAGATAGGCACCCAGGGCGATAATGGTACCAATGGTCAGAGCTTGGCGAATTACGAGAAAGCCTCCGATGCCATAAACGAGCGCCGTGCCGATCGCCGCGAGCAGTCCTAGGCTGACAAAGAACATGATGCCGGTCACAGCCCGCTGGACTCCACTGTCCCGAACCCTCGCCGCGCGCTGACTGAAGTTTTTGTCTTCGTCCGCTCCCCGTCCGAACAGCTTGACGAGCAAGGCTCCGCTGATGTTCAGCATCTCGTTCATCATGGCATTCATCTGCGCGTTCATGTCCAGCTGAAGACGGGTGATCTCGCGCAGACGGTCTCCCAGCTGGCGAGCAGCCAGGAGAAAGAGAGGGAAGATCGCGATGCTGATCAGCGTCAGATGCCACTCCAAGGAGAACATCACGACCAGCAGAACCACCGCCTGGATCAAGCTCGTGATGATGTTAACCAGCGTGGTGCTGATCGCGTCCTGAGCTCCGACCACATCATTGTTGAGACGGCTCATCAGCTCGCCAACCTTGGTGTGGGTAAAGAAGCTCAGCGACATCTGCTGGAGGTGGGAAAACAACGCCACACGCAAGTCAAACACCACCCCCTCGCCCACCCGGGCATTGAGCTGCCGTTGCCAAACGTTCAGCGCCCCACTGATCATTGGAATCGCAAGCAGACCGAACGTCAGGAAAACCAGCCGGGGCACATCCCGAGCGGGCAGGGTTCGGTCAATAAGGTCGCGCAAGATCAGAGGGGTGAGAAGGGAAAGACCCGTGGTCGCCAGGATAATCATTAGCATCCCAGCGATCCATCGCCGGTACGGCCGGGCGTAAGCGAGCACTCTTCGCAGCAGGGCCCAGGTAACCGTGGGCCGTTGGTCCGTCGCACCGACGGATGAGCGAATCCACCTGCCTGTGTATCTCATAGTTCCCCATAATACTATGGTCGAGCCACCGGGTGGGGGAACCGACCACGGAGATCCAGGCTCCGGTTCAGGGGACTCCGGGCTCCGCCTGGCCTGGGATAGGGCGGAGAGGATGAAGGGATCATCGCTTCTGCCTACGAGATGATTCGCGGGGACACTGTAAGGGCAGGAAACCCTCCAATGAAGTCCAGGGCATTGTGGCCTTCTCCCTCGTCTCCCCATGGGAGCCAGGAGAAGTCGAAAACGACGGCGGTCCATGAGCCGGCTGCCGACCGGCGAGTGTCGAACCAGCCCATCGTCTGTGCTAACCCGGATGCCGTCGGCGATCAGGGAGGCGTGCAGAAAGGACCGTTCTGCTTTGGAAAGCGGGGGATGGGATCAGCTTCAAAAACAAGAAGATGGTTGCAGTTCGGCCAAGGCCAAACCGCTAACCACCTCCATTGCGTTTCACCAGCGGGAGCGACGGGATTCGAACCCGCGATCTCGGCCTTGACAGGGCCGCGTGTTAGGCCAGCTACACCACGCCCCCCGGCGGAAATGGACTATATCACGGGGCTCTATCACCGTCAACTGGTTCCTGCGGGGGTTGGTCTCCCCAAGTTGGGGGGAGCTCACTTCCCATGGTTCCGCGGCCGTTTGGTAAGTCGATTGCATGAAGAAGGGGAGGGTCCTTCCCCGCCTCAATTCGCGGGCTGGCTCTCTGCGCCAGGTTCACTCTGGAATCTTTGTCAGGATAGGCAGCTCCTCCGAAGCCTACCGGCGTTCCCCCCAGCCGGCTTGCAGGTGCAACCATTTGACGACGTCCCTCTGGCGCAGGAGACCCACCAGCTGACCTCGCTCCGTGACGGGCAACTGACGTATGTCCCGCTGGTTGAGCAGGTTCAAAGCCTCGGACGCGTCAGCGCTTGGGCCGGTTGTCACAAGTTGGTCATACGGGGTCATGATCTGCTGAACTCTTGTCGTCTCCCACTGGTCCCGGCCGACTTTGCGGACATCGTCCAGGGTCACGAGACCGACCAGCCGAGTGGCCGAGGTGACCGGAAAAGCGTGGTCGTCGGAATCCATGACGTGCCCGTAGACCAGGTCGCTGACCGTACATTCTGGCGGAACGGTTGGAGGGTTGAGACGCATCATCCTCGACACGGAAACGCCCTCGAGCAAATCATGGACCACCACCTGTTGATAGCTCTGAACGGAGGCGTTGTGCAAGAACCAGCCAATGAATGCCAGCCACAACCCGTTGACGAATCCCGAACCGAAGAAGGGGAGCTCGACCCCAAAGACCATCGAAATCCCCAGAAAGATCATGAGCCAAGCCACCGCCTGCCCAACCCAGGATGCCCACTGGGTTGACCGGCGCAGGCTCGAGCTCGCGGCCCAGAGGATGGAACGCAGGACTCGGCCTCCATCCAGCGGAAAGCCGGGCACCAAGTTGAAGATCCCCAGGGCAATGTTGACCGGCCCGAGCCAGAACAGCAGGGTCGACAGGGGGTCAAGATTTGAGATCGGGCCTGACGGATTGCCCAAGCCGAGGGACCCCAAAGCCCCGCTCACACCCGAAAGCACGAGGAAAACAACGCCCAGGATGATACTCGTCGCCGGGCCCACGATGGTGATGAGAAACTCGGCACGGGGGGAAGGCGGATCTCGCTGGATGTTGGACACGCCCCCAAATATGAACAGGGTGATGCTCTTAACCGGGATTCCCTGGGACCGGGCAACCAGCGAATGCGCGAGTTCATGTGCCAGGATGGATGCAAGGAAAACCACTGCCCCAAGAAGAGCTGTGCTCCAGATCAGACCCTCGCTCCAATCTCGGTGCATTTGCCCAAAGGCGCTGGAAAGGCTCCAGGTGATCAGGAAAATGATCACCAGCAGGCTCCAGTCGACATCAATGCTTATCCCGAAGATCTTGCCGAGGCGAAAACCGCTGCGCATGATGACCTTCCTTCAAGAGGTCGAGGAACAGACCGGCTCCTTCTCCGATCTCCCACGTGCTTCCGGCCGCGCCTCCCGGATGACTTCTTCGCCCCGATCCTGAGAGGACACCACCGGCCGAGTCGGCCAGCCCCGAGCGCCTGATTCCAAAGCTCCCCTCATTGGGAACCGTCAAATAACAATTCTACAACATCCAGCCTTCAGGCCGGCAAGGCGAAGTCTCTCTCCGCTTGCCGCTTTCACCCAAGGACCGCATGACCAACGACCCCAGCGGGAACACCGTACGGCTTGAGCCGGGGAAGACCCATTCCCTTGATCCCTTGTCTTTCCACAATTCTGTGGGTGCGATGAGAATACCCTCTGCTTGCTTGTCCCTCAATGCTCGATTCGATTGAAAAAGTGTGGGGCGGTTTGCAGGGAATCAAGAAGATCTAAGGCACCGGCTCAGTCGGACGGGTGCCTGATCTAATGCCGCGAGCTAGATGATCGGGGATTAGAACCAAAGTGAGTTCCAAGCCCGGTCATCCGATCCATTCAACTGTGGTGGCCTGGCAACCACCTGCATAAAGGCGTGTCCCCCAGGGGTGACCCGTACCTACCAAAACATCATTGTTCCAAAGTGCTCATTCATCTCTGAGTGACATTCTGCACCTTTTGTGGCATTATTGCGGGGATGGTCCCAGTCTGAGGGACTGGGTATTCCTTCACACATAGGCTTTCTGGTGAGAGACGGCCTTGTGCCAAGGAAGGTTCGGGTTGGCGTGGCACCGGACAGCCTGGGTTGCTCCTTTGACGAAGATGCGCCCGGCCTTCCTTCGTGGAAGAAAGTCCAAGTTTCTGCCTCTGAGCGGGGAATTGGCTTCGGAATGGCTTTCCTCGCCGCAGCCCGGGGACACTCAGGGGCTCTCCGGGGTCGACCATCGGAATCGCATGCCAAGCCCAAATCGCAGCCGGTCGGCTGAATATCGAGAGTCAATCGCCTTTCCTGGGGGAGACAAACCAGATGGTCGTTGAAGAAACTGTCCAGCCTCTCTGGCCCTTGCTTGTCTATCTGGTTGCTGTCATTGTGGTGGTCGGGGGGATGGTGGGGATCTCCGCGGTGCTCGGTGAGAAGCATGCCGATCCCCAGACGGGGGAGATGTACGAGTCCGGAATCATGCCGTCGGGCGGCGCGAGAAGCCGCTACAGCATCAAGTTTTACCTGGTCGCTGTGTCCTTCGTCATCTTCGACCTGGAGGCCGCCTTCATTTTTGCCTGGGCCTTGGCCGCTCGCGAGCTTGGCTGGCCCGGGTACGCTGAGATGTTCGCATTCGTAGTGGTCCTGCTCTGCGCGCTTGCCTATCTCTGGAAAATGGGAGGTTTGGACTGGGGGCCGAAGCCCAAGCGCGCTCAGCGGTCACGAGGGGAAACCCGCCCGAGGACCTGAGAAGATGAATTGGTGGACAAACAAACCCGGAGATGAAACCCCGCGGGCCGGACCGAGCGGCTCGTTCGAAAACGTCCTGAGCCGAGTTGTGATCCTGGCCCGGGTCCAGGATCTGATTGCGTGGGGACGCAAGAACTCAACTTGGCCGTTCAACTTCGGCCTGTCTTGCTGCTACGTGGAAATGGCCACAAGCATCACGAGCAAGTACGACATCGCCCGCTTTGGGGCCGAGATTATCCGCGGAACTCCTCGCGAGGCGGATGTCATGGTGATTGCCGGAACTCCCTTTGTCAAGATGGGGCCCATCATTAAGCGACTCCACGAACAGATGATGGAGCCCCGCTGGGTTATCTCGATGGGAGCTTGTGCGAATTCGGGGGGCATGTACGACATCTACAGCGTGATCCAAGGGGTAGACAAGATCCTGCCAGTTGACATGTACGTACCCGGGTGTCCCCCGCGTCCCGACGCGTTCCTCGAAGGACTGACCTTGCTCAGTCAGGCGATCGGCAAGGAAAGGCGCCCCCTGAGCTGGATGATCGGCCCCCAGGGGGTGGTCAAGCCGTCGCCGCAATCCATGCGTGATTTGAAGCGCGTAGGGCGCACCCAGGCCACCGTCCTCCGGCCGCCGGATGAGGTGTAGCCACCAAAAAGAGCGCGAGCGGCCCGTAAGGTGATCCGCCGGAAGCCCCTTCATGGCCAAGCCTTCCCCGGGTCGCACGATGAACATTACGCCGAGGGCGAAGGTTGGTGGAGAATTTTCGCTTCCTGGAAAGGCATGGGACCTTTGCCCTGGTCGGTCCGGCAGGGCGATTGCCTGAGTGCCCGGACCCACGGGTTCCCTGGCCATCACTCAGGTATCATCCTGCGATCCTCGGGCAAAAGGATTCGATCACCGGTTTGCAGAGAAACTACCGAAGGTCATTCCGCACTGCCCCCCGAAGGGAGAACTGCGTCCGGATCATTTCCAACGAGAGGGAAAGGAAACGGGGACCCGACGGCCCTGAACCCGGATGAGAGTCAGCCGAGGGCTGCGCCTATCTGCTGAGGCTTAGGCAATTCATGCCCGAATTCGAGCCCTTCATTCCATTGACAGGAACAGCCCAGGTGCCTCCCACCATTCGGCAGGAGATCGAAAGGCGATTCCCGGGCGTCTTGCTGGCTGAGCAGAGCACCCAAGACGGCATCCCAACGCTGTGGGTCCCGAGGACGAGAGTGCAGGAAGTGCTTGGGTTCGTGAAACAGGAGATCCCGCGGCCCTACCGTATGCTGTTCGACCTGACGGCCATCGATGAGCGTACCCGCGTTCATCGCGAGGGACAGCCGGAGGGCACCTTCACGGTGGTTTATCACTTGATGTCCTTCGAACGGAATGCTGACCTGCGGATCAAAGTGCCGCTCGAAGGAGAGTATCCAGCCCTGCCAAGCCTCACCCCCCTTTGGGCGAACGCCAACTGGTACGAGCGCGAGACGTGGGATATGTTCGGCATCACCTTTGAAGGACATCCTCACCTCGCGCGCCTTCTCATGCCGCGGACGTGGACGGGTCACCCCCTGCGCAAAGAACACCCCGCCCGGGCCACAGAGATGGGCCCCTTCCAACTTCCAGACGAGAAACAGCAAGAGGAGCAAGAGGCCTTGAAGTTCCATCCCGAGGAATGGGGGTTGAGGCGACAGGCCGAGGACACGGAGTTCCTGTTTCTCAATCTTGGCCCTCAGCATCCCGGTACTCATGGGGTTCTTCGGATTGTGCTTCAGCTGGACGGAGAGGTCATTGTCGACGCCGTTCCGGAGATCGGCTTTCACCACCGCGGTGCCGAAAAGATGGGCGAGCGCCAGTCGTGGCATACCTATATTCCCTACACTGATCGGGTTGACTACTTGGGCGGGATCATGAACAACCTGCCCTATCTCATGGCCGTGGAGAAGCTGGCGGGGATCGAGGTGCCCGACCGCGCCAAGGTGATCCGCATCATGCTGGCGGAGCTCTTTCGTATCTCCAGCCACCTGGTCTGGTACGGCACCTTCGCCAATGATCTCGGGCAACTTTCGCCGGTGTTTTACATGTTCACCGACCGCGAGAGGGTCTTCAGCATTGTCGAAGCTGTGTGCGGGGGCCGGATGCACCCGATGTGGGCCCGCATCGGGGGTGTGGCCCAGGATCTCCCCAAAGGGTGGGATCAGCTGGTCGGCGATTTCATCAAGTACTTCCCCCCCCGTCTGAAAGAGTACGACAAGATGGTCCTCCAAAACCGAATCTTCAAAGCCCGCACCCAGGGGGTGGGATGCTATACCGCCGATGAGGCCATCGACTGGGGCGCGACCGGGCCAGGCTTGCGCGCCTGCGGATTCGAGTGGGATTTCCGCAAGAAACGGCCCTACTTGGGATACGACCAATTTGAATTCGACATCCCCACCGCGACACACGGGGATTGCTATGATCGAGGACTCGTGCGTGTGGAGGAGATGCGCCAAAGCCTGCGCATTATCGAACAGTGTTTGAAGAACATGCCTTCTGGGGACTATCAGTCGGACCATCCTCTGGCCACGCCCCCGCGCAAGGAGCGCACCAGGCAGGACATCGAGACCTTGATCACTCACTTCTTGAGCGTCGCCTGGGGGCCGGTCATTCCGCCGGGTGAGGCCGCGGGATTGGTGGAGGCCACCAAGGGGGCCAACAGTTACTATCTCATCAGCGACGGCAATACGGAGTCCTACCGAACCCGGATTCGCACCCCCTCTTTTGCGCACTTGCAGATGATTCCGATGCTCAGCCGGGGCATGTTGGTCCCAGACTTACTAGCTATTTTGGGAAGCATTGACTTCGTGCTCGCCGATGTGGACCGATGAGGTCCTGGGCCGGCACCCAAGGGAATCCGTGAGAATTGAGGCTCATGCTGACGGAGCAGGAAATCAAGGAAATCCAGGCCGAATTCGGGAACTACGAAACCCGGCGCGCCGCCTGCCTTGATGCGCTGAGGATCGTCCAGCAGCACCGGGGCTGGGTCGACGACGAGGCGCTTGGGGACCTTGCCGCTCTGCTGGGGATGTCTCCCGAGGAACTTGACTCCGTTGCCACTTTCTACAACCGCATTCTTCGCAAACCGGTGGGCCGACATGTGATCCTGGTCTGCAACAGTGTGAGCTGTTGGCTCACTGGCTATGACCAGCTCCGGCAGAGACTGGTCCGATCCCTGGGGGTGGAGCTGGGTGAGACCACCTCCGACGGGCAGTTCACGCTCTTGCCCATCGTCTGCCTGGGGACCTGTGATCGCGCACCCGCGATGATGGTGGACGGGGACCTTTACCGCGATCTTGAGGACCTCGACATCGAGCCCATTCTTGCCGAGTACCGGGATCGGAGGACCTGATGGAAAGGCCGCTCACCGAGGCAATGCGCCCCGACGGACCTCTCACCCTCGCGCAATACGAGAAAGCCAGCGGCTATCAGGCGTTGCGCAAGGCCCTGCAGGGCATGTCCCCTCAGCAGGTCACTCAGGTTGTCAAGGACTCCAATCTGCGAGGGCGAGGCGGTGCCGGGTTCCTCACCGGGTTCAAGTGGGGCTTCGTCCCGCTGGGGGAGGGAGCCCCGCGGCCCAAGTACATCATTGCGAACGCGGACGAGATGGAGCCAGGGACGTTTAAGGATCGGCTGCTGCTCGAGAGGAACCCCCACCAGCTGATAGAGGGGCTGATCCTGGGTGCGTACGCCATTCAGGCGGATATTGCCTTTATCTTCCTGCGTTGCGAGTATAAGGAAGCGGAGCAAATCTTGCGCCTTGCCATGCAGGAAGCCCAGCGGGCGGGTTATCTCGGCAAGAACATCCTGGGCTCAGATTTCAGCCTGGAAATGAGACTGCACGTGAGCGCGGGGCGATACATGGCAGGTGAAGAGACCGGGTTGCTGAACGCGCTGGAGGGGAAACGAGCCAACCCGCGCTCCAAGCCGCCCTTCCCTCAGGTCAGCGGCCTGTGGGGAAAACCGACCATCATCAACAACGTGGAGACGCTCTCGAACGTGCCGCACATTGTCCTGAGAGGCCCGGATTGGTTCAGGGCTTTGTCTTCCTCCCGTGATGCCGGAACGAAACTATACGGAGTCAGCGGAAGGGTAAGGCGACCTGGTTTGTGGGAGCTACCCATAGGCACTCCGATCCGAGAGATCCTCGAGGGACAGGCCGGCGGCATGCGCGAGGGCTACCGCCTGAGAGGGATTCTGCCAGGCGGAGCCTCTACCGACTTTCTGACGGACGCGCATTTGGACGTTAAGCTGGACTTCGATTCGGTCCAACAAGCCGGCAGCCGCCTGGGAACCGGGACCATGATTGTGCTCGATGACCACTCCTGCCCGGTCGGGATGGTTCTCAATCTGGAACACTTCTTCGCGCAAGAGTCGTGCGGCTGGTGCACGCCCTGCTGGGGCGGATTGCAATACATCGAGCAACTTTTGGCCGGCATCGAGGCCGGCGAAGGACGACCTGAGGACCTGGAGCAACTCGAGGCACATGCCCGCTTTCTGGCTCCCGGTCACACCTATTGCGCCTTTGCGCCGGGCGCCGCCGAGCCTCTGCAGAGCGCGCTCAAGTACTTCCGTGAGGACTTCGAGAGACATATCCGCGAAAAGCGCTGTCCCTGGAGGTAATTGGTGGCAAAGATCGAGGTGGACGGGAAGATCTTTGAAGTCGACTCAAGCAAGAACCTCCTGCAAATCTTGCTATCGCTTGGGTTTAATCTGCCCTATTTTTGCTGGCACCCCGCCCTGAACTCGGTGGGGGCCTGCCGCCAGTGCGCCGTCACACAATTCCGCGGCGAGAAGGACACGCGTGGGAGCCTGGTGATGGCTTGTATGACCCCAGCGCTCGACGGGACCCGCATATCGATCACGGATCCACAGGCACGGCAATTCCGAGAGAGCATCATTGAAACGATGATGGTCAACCATCCGCATGACTGCCCCATTTGTGACGAGGGGGGCGAGTGCCACCTGCAGGATATGACGGTGATGACCGGGCACAACTACCGTCACTATCGAGGCAAGAAGCGGACCTTTTCCAATCAGGATCTGGGTCCCCTCGTTAATCACGAGATGAATCGGTGCATTCAGTGCTATCGCTGCACCCGTTTCTACAACGATTACGCCGGGGGAAAGGATTTCGGCCCATTCGTCCTGCGCAACCATGTATATTTTGGAAGAGCTTCGGACGGCGTTCTCGAAAGTGAGTTCAGCGGGAACCTGGTCGAGGTCTGCCCGACGGGGGTGTTCACCGACAAGACCCTTCAACGCCATTACACCCGCAAGTGGGACCTGCAGACGGCCCCTTCGCTCTGCACGGCGTGCAGCCTGGGATGCAACACGATCGCGGGCGAGCGCTACGGCAGCCTGCGCCGGATCCTCAATCGCTACCACCACGAAGTGAACGGCTACTTTCTTTGCGACCGTGGCCGGTTCGGGTACGAATTCGTCAACAGCGAGAGACGCCTCCGCAAGCCACGCTTGCGCCGCAGCGTGGGGCAAGAGGCCGAGACACTCGGAGGCGAGGAGGCCCTCGGGTATTTCGCCCAGTGGCTGGGCGACCCGGGCAAGGTGATCGGCATTGGTTCGCCCCGCGCCTCTCTCGAGAGCAACTTCGCGCTGCGCGAGCTGGTCGGTGCCGAGCGGTTCTTTTCCGGAGATTCGGAGAAGCAGAGCGACTTGATGGCTCTTGCCCTGGAGGTCCTGCGCGAGGGCCCGGCAGCCACGGCCTCCCTGCGAGATGTGGAGGAGTCCGACGCGGTCCTGATCCTTGGAGAGGACCTTGTCAATACCGCCCCGATGCTCAGCCTCGCGGTTCGACAGTCGGTGCGCCAAGCCGCAAAGAAGATCGCGGCGAAGATGCAGATCCCCCTCTGGGATGATTCCGCCGTGCGCGAGGCCGCCCAGGACAGGCGCAGTCCCCTTTTCATTGCAGCGTACGCGGGGACCAAGCTCGACGAGATCGCGACCCAAAAGAGAACCGCAGGCCCTCTGGAAATTGCCCGCCTGGGCTATTGGGTCGCCCATCTGATCGAAGGAAAGGCGCCCGCTCTCTCAGACAGCGAGAAACCTGTCCAAGATTCTGCGAATGAAATCGCCCAGGCCCTTCTGCAGGCCGAGAGGCCGGTGATCATCTCCGGGCTCAGCGCGGGAAGCGCCGAAATCCTTCGCGCGACGGCGAACGTCGCCTGGGCCCTGGTCGGTCGCGGCCGATCCGCGAAGGTCGCCTTGGTCTTCCCCGAGTCCAATAGCTTCGGCTTGGCGCTCCTCGGCCCTCGTCCCTTGGCCGAGGCTCAGTCTCTGCTGGCCCGCGGCGCCGCCGAAACGCTTGTGATCGTCGAAAACGATTTGTTCCGGCGGGGGGAATCGAAGGCCATGGAGGGATTCCTCCAATCCGCAAAACACGTGGTGGTCATTGACCATCTGGAAAACCGCACCAGCGAGCGGGCAGATCTGGTTCTTCCGGCGGCCACCTTTGCCGAGGGCGACGGGACGCTCGTCAACAACGAGGGCCGTGCCCAACGCTTCCTCCAGGTCTATGTCCCGGAAGGGGAGATTCGGGAGAGCTGGCGCTGGCTCAGTTCCGCCCGTCGCAGAGCCAACCGGAGCGATGGCCAGCGAGATTGGAACTTCGACCAAATGACCGACCTTCTTTCCCGGGCCCTGCCGGCCTTTGCCTCTCTCCCGGGGATTGGCCCGAGGGCGGATTTTCGGATTGCGGGGGCCAAGGTCCCGCGCGAGCCGCATCGCTACAGCGGACGGACCTCCATGCACGCCGAACTCAACGTGAGCGAGCCCAAGCCACCCGAAGACCCCGACACCCCGATGTCCTTCACAATGGAGGGATTCAAGGGGGCGCCTCCGCCGGCTCTCATCGCCCGCTACTGGAGCCCGGGCTGGAACTCGGTGCAGTCTCTGAACAAGTTCCAGAGCGAAGTCGGTGGGCCGTTGCGCGGAGGCGATCCGGGGCGAAGGCTGATTGAGCCCTCTCCCGCCGGTCATCCCTACTTTATTCCCCCAGCGCCTTCTCCCGGGGCGTCCAGAGCCCAGTGGACCTGCCTGCCGCTCTATCACATCTTTGGCACGGAGGAGCTCTCCGTGCTTAGCCCGGGTATTCGCCAACTTGCTCCGGCGCCCTACCTGGCCCTGAACCCCAGCGACGCAGCCGCCATGGGAGTCGAAGAGGGCGATCAGGTCCGGCTTCGGACTGCGAGCTTTGAACTGGAGGCAAGAGCCAAGACGACGGAAAGCCTCCCTTCGGGTCACGTTGGGGTACCGGTGGGGTTGCCCGGCCTCCCCTGGCTGAATCTTCCCATGCCGGTCCAGGCCATTTTCCCCGCCCCGGCAGATGAGGACCCGACATGAGTCCGATCATGCACTGGCTGCTGGTCGTCTTCGGGGTACTGATTGCGGCTTTGCTCGTTGCCGCCGGCCTGATCTGGGTGGAGCGGAGGCTGCTGGCCCTCTTGCAGGATCGACTGGGCCCCAATCGGGTGGGCCCCTTTGGTCTGCTGCAGGTATTGGCCGACATGATCAAGATCTTCACGAAAGAAGACTGGATTCCGCCCTTTGCAGACCGCCCCGTATTTGTCCTGGCGCCGGCGATCGTCACCTCCACGGTGCTGGCCTCGTTTGCGATCGTTCCATTGGCTCCGGGGATCGGCGTGGCGGATCTCAATATTGGCCTCTTGTTCTTCCTGGCCATGTCCTCTCTCGGGGTGTATGGCATTGTGCTTGCGGGATGGGCCTCGAACAACAAGTATTCTCTGCTGGGGGGAATGCGCGCCGCGGCCCAGATGGTGAGCTACGAGGTCTTCATGGGGCTCTCGCTGATGGGGGTGGTGATGCTGGCCGGATCCTTCAGCCTGAATTCGATCGTGGAAGCCCAAGCCCGCATCTGGTTTGTGGTTCCTCAGATCGTCGGTTTTGTGGTTTTCACCATTGCAGCTCTTGCCGAGTCGCGGCGGTTGCCTTTCGATCTCCCCGAGGCCGACAGCGAACTGGTGGCCGGCTACCATTCGGAGTACTCGGGCATGAAGTTCGGAATGTTCTACGTCGCTGAGTACCTCGGCCTGACCCTGACCTCGGCGATGATCGTGACCCTGTTCTTCGGGGGTTGGCGGGGGCCGTTTCTCCCCCCGATCGTCTGGTTCGCGGTCAAGACGTTCTTGGTGATCTGCACCCTGATTCTCATCCGGGGCTCCCTGCCCCGGCCACGGTACGATCAACTCATGGCTTTCGGCTGGAAGCTCATGCTTCCTCTCAGCTTGCTGAACCTGCTGGTGACCGGAGCCGTCCTGTTGCGCACAGGGTAGATCAAAAGCGATGCTCAGCTCCCTGCGGACCATTTGGAACGTGTTTCTGCACCTTTTCCGCCGCAAGGTGACGATTCCCTACCCCGAGAAAAAGGCGTACCTGCCCCCTCGCTGGAGAGGCCGAATCATCCTGTCTCGGGATCCCGACGGGCAAGAACGATGCGTGGCCTGCTATCTGTGCGCCGCCGCCTGCCCGGTCGACTGCATTTCCCTGCAGGCCAGGCAGGACGAGAACGGGCGCCGCTATCCCGAGTTCTTCCGCATCAACTTCTCCCGGTGCATCTTTTGTGGGTACTGTGAGGAAGCCTGCCCGACCGATGCCATTCAGCTCACTCCCGACTTTGAAATGTGCGAGCCCGATCGGCAACACCTGGTCTATGAGAAGGAAGATCTCCTCATCAATGGTCCCGGGAAGTATCCGGGATACAACTTCTACAGGGTCTCGGGCGTGAAGATTCCCGGGAAGGACAAGGGGGAAGCCGAGAAGGAGGACCGCCCCGTGGATCTGCGGTCCTTGATGCCGTGAGGGGTCTCGAGCTCACTGCAGGAGGAAGGTGGCATGAATGCGATCTTCTATCTGGCCGCTGTCGTAGCCGTTCTCTCGACTATCCTGGCGATCTCCCGCCTGAACGCCGTCCACGGGCTTCTGTACATGATCGTTTCCCTGCTGGCCGTGGCTCTTGCCTTCTTCACCCTGGGCGCTCCCTTTGCGGCAATCCTCGAGGTGATCATCTATGCCGGGGCCATCATGGTCCTGTTCGTCTTCGTGGTCATGTTGCTCAATGTTGGACCCGAGGCGACCGAGCAGGAACGCCTCTGGTTTCATCCCGCCACCTGGAGCGGGCCGGCCGTTCTGGCCGTAATCCTGATCGGTGAGTTGGTCTACGTGATCCTCCACGAGGGTCCGGCCGCGCCGCCAGCGCAAATCATTACTCCCCAGGGGGTTAGCCTCACCCTCCTCGGCCCGTATCTTTTGGGCGTAGAGCTTGCCTCGTTGGTTCTCCTGGCCGGGCTGGTGGCCGCCTTTCACGCGGGGATGCACGAGAAAGACTGAGACACGCAAGGAGGAAGGTGCGAGATGGCCACGATCCCCACCCTGCATGGTCTGGTTCTGGCGGGCATCCTGTTCGGCTTGGGCGCGCTGGGGGTGATCGTCCGCCGGAACCTCTTCTTCATCCTGCTTTCTCTCGAGATCATGCTCAACGCGGCCGGCCTGGCCTTCGTCGTCGCTGGCTCTCGCTGGGCTCAGGCCGACGGCCAGGTGATGTTCATCTTCATACTGACAGTGGCGGCGGCTGAGCTGTCGGTTGGGCTCGCGCTTCTGATCCAGTTCCACCACCGCTATGGCACGTTGGACATCGATGCGGCCAGCGATCTGAGAGGCTGACCGTACGGTGCCGCCTCGGCCGATCTTCGGTCCGGGGCAGGCACCAGCGGGCTTTCTTCAGGACAAAGGGCGGCGAGGCCCGTCCACCCAGCAGGGAACGCTCTGCCATGACGCTATCGGACTTCATTCCCATTCTGCCGCTGCTGATCCTTGGCTTCGGGGCTATTGTGGTGATGCTGCAAATCGCCTTTTTCCGACATCACCGCCTCGCGTGGCTGCTGACCCTCTTGACCTACCTGGGCGCCGTCGCCAGCCTACCTTTCCTCGCCCGGCCCCTGCCGGCCCAGGTGACATCCCTGATCCTCGTCGACCCGTACGCACTCTACTTCCTCGGGTTGATGGTAATCGGCGGACTCGTTGTCGCAACGCTCTCGTACGGGTACCTGCGAGGGGTCCACGGGAACCAGGAGGAGTACTACATCCTGCTGCTATTGGCTACCTTAGGTGCATGTGTCCTGGTGGTCAGCAACCACTTCGCGAGCTTTTTTCTTGGGCTCGGAATCCTGAGCGTGCCGTTGTACGTGATGATCTCCTACCCCAAGGAGGGGCGCGCGCCCCTCGAGGCGGGATTCAAGTACCTGATACTTTCCGCCGCCGCCTCCGCCTTCTTGCTCCTCGGAATGGCTTTCATTTATGACCAGCTCGGCACGCTGGAATTCTCCAGGCTCCAGCTGGCCAGCCCCGTCCCAGGAGCCTCGCATCTCTTTCTTCTGGTGGGATACGGGCTGATGGCCGTCGGGATCGGATTCGAGCTTGCGCTGGTTCCCTTCCACGTTTGGACGCCCGACGTGTACCAGGGAGCGCCTGCTCCCGTGACCGGGTTTATCGCCACCGTCGCGAAGGGGAGCCTCTTTGTGCTGTTTCTGAGATTCTTCGGGCAACCGGCCATTCACGCCGATCGATCGCTTTGGTGGATGTTTGCCGTCATCTGCATCGCGTCCATGCTCGCCGGAAACCTCTTGGCCTTGCTGCAAAGCAATCTGAAACGCATTCTTGCCTATTCGTCGATTGCTCACCTCGGCTACCTTCTGATCCCCCTGCTTGCTCTCGGCCCGTCAGCTCGGCCCGCCGTGGCCTTCTACTTGACCGCCTATTTTGCCGTCACCTTGGGTGCCTTCGGGGTGGTCAGTGCGCTTTCCAGCCCTGAGCATGAGGTGGAGGATCTGGAGGAATACCGCGGATTGTTCTATCGCCGGCCCGGGTTGGCCATCGTCTTGACCATTTCTCTCATCGCCTTGGCCGGAGTGCCGCCGACCGCTGGCTTGCTGATGAAGTTCTACATTGCGGCCGCCGGGATGGAGGCCTCGCTCTGGTTCCTCCTCATCCTGCTCGTGGTCGCAAGCGTGGTAGGAGTTTTCTACTACATGCGGGTGGTGCTGGTTCTCTGTCGTCGGCCGACTGAAGAGACGCTCCCGCCCCTGCCCGTTCGCCCCCTTTCCCGAGGCGAGGGCATTGCCCTGGTTGTGCTGGGGGGCATCGTCATGCTGCTCGGCGTTTATCCCACCCCATATTTCCAGTTCCTTGAGAGGATGGTGAACCGAATCGGCTAGGCTTGGAAAATGCCTCCCACCAAAAGCATCGGTCAAGGAGTCCCCTCTCTTCTGGCCCTTCCGAGACCCCTCTCGCCCTCCGGATCCCGATCCCCAAGTCAGAGGTTGATCCGGGCCAGGCGAGTCCCAAAAGGCAACGGATTCGCCCACGGCCGCGAGGGTTGAACTAGACTATCCTCCTCACCGGAATGCGCGCGAGCGCTTCGGCCTGAGGGAGGGGAAGCCCCGAGGTTTCCAATGCGCGAGTTCCAATACACTCCAGTCTACTTGGAGCGGCTCGGGCGAGGGGATCTTCGCCGCCGCGCTGCCCAGGCTCGCGCCCGGATGACGCGCTGCGACCTCTGCCCCTACGTCTGTCATGCTAACCGTAACCGAGGGCCGGGGGTCTGCGGAATCGCGGCCAAGGCCCGCCTGATCTCCTTCATCCCCCATTTTGGCGAACTGCCCGCGCTGGCCGGCTGGCGGGGGTCCGGGGCGGTCTTTCTGGAAGGGCAGCCTCTGGTCTTTCGCTCGACGACCGAACTGCCCCGCCCCGGCGTGCCCACCGCCGCCGGCAGGGATGCGCAGGCCCCTGCCCGCGAAACGGGCCGGGAAATGGAGCCGGACGAGCTTGCAAGAATCCTGCTCGAGTTGCAAGGCCTCGGATGCCACAACATCAATCTCCTCTTCCCCACTTTTGTGGTCGCGCAGATCCTTGAGGCGCTGGCTCTTGCGGTCGAGGGCGGACTGCGCCTGCCGCTGATCTACAACACCCAAGGGTACGACTCGTTTGAGGCGTTGCGAATGCTGGAAGGGGTTGTGGATGTCTTTGCCACGGATATGCTGGTCGGGTATGCCCGAGATGCGCGGCGCTATTTGAAACTGTCGGACTACCCGCGGGTCAATCGGCTGGCGGTGCGAGAGATGCATCGCCAGGTCGGAGATCTCCTGCTGAGTTCCGAAGGCTTGGCTCTGCGGGGGCTGCTGGTCAGGCATTGGGTCCTGCCCAACCGAGTGGCCGGCACGACCCGAGTCGCCGGCTTCCTCTCGCACGAGATCTCCCCGGACACGTTTCTCTATCTTCTAGACGACTATCGTCCCGCCAAGGGAATCAAGAAGGGCGGAACCTTAGGTCGCGCCCCGATGCCGGACGAGATGGATCTGGCTCGCCGAGCTGCGCTGGCCGCCGGGCTGCGGCGGGTTGTTCCGGGTCCCCTGGCCACCCTCCGGCTTGCGGGCACAGGCGGGCCGGAGGGCCAGGGCGGCCCATCCGAGAATCCTTGACCCTGGAGGCCCGCCCTTCGCATGCGTGCCGAAGATTTCGTGCCCGCGTACGTCCCGCTTCAGAGATCGGGGGAACTTCCTCGCCGCGCTGCGGAAGCCCTGCGTCACCTGGAGTCCTGCGACCTTTGCGCCCGCTATTGCCGGTTGAACCGAAACCAACGCGAGGGGCCTTGCCGAGTAGGGCGCTGGGCTTGGGTGGCCGCCTCCCATCCGCACCTGGGAGAGGAGGTTCCCCTCACCGGCTGGCGGGGTTCGGGTACGATCTTTTTCGCCGGATGCAACTTGCGATGCCAATACTGCCAGAATTCTGACATCAGCCAGAATCTGATTGGGAAAGCCGTGGGCCCGAGGCAATTGGCCGAAAGCATGCTGGAGCTGCAAGGCCGGGGTTGCCACAATATTAACCTCGTCTCGCCCAGCCACGTCATCGCTCAGATACTCGAAGCTCTCCCCTTGGCAACGGAAGGCGGACTGAATCTCCCCCTGGTGTACAACACGGGGGGCTATGATTCTCCCGAGACCCTCGCTCTTCTCGACGGCGTCATCGACATCTATATGCCTGACCTCAAGTATGGCCAGGCCAAGACCGCCCAGCAGCTCTCGCACGTGATCAACTACCCCTCCGTCAACCAAGCCGCCATCCGGGAAATGCATCGCCAAGTCGGGGATCTCCTTCTTAGCGAGGAAGGGCTGGCCCTTCATGGTCTGCTCGCCCGGCATCTGGTTCTGCCGAACGGGCTGGCCGGGACGCGAGAGGTCTTGATCTTCCTCGCCGAGGAAATCTCGACCAGCACTTATCTCAATCTCATGGACCAGTACCGTCCTGCTTTCCGGGCCCGGGAGTCTGCCGTCCTCAACCGACGAATCACACCGTTCGAATACACCGAGGCGGAGAGGATAGCTGACGAACTCGGTTTGTGCCGGCGCGACTAGCCTAGCCGAAGGCCGCGCCTAGCTTGATCGCCGGGGCCCGGAGCCCGCCGAAGCGCTGCGTGAGCCCGGCCCACATCCGCTGAGCCACAAGAAGATCGCGTCCCTTCTGCCCAGGGCCTCTGCCCGCTTCGCTGTGCCGACCCTGGGATCCAAAATGAGCTGCGGTAAAATGTTTTTGAGTTGCCGAAGAGTGTCAGAGAAGGAAAGGCGGAAGGGGAGAGCAAAGTGAGTGAGCAGAGTCATCCTTCCACGGACGGGCACGGATTGCGACTGCTGGCCGTGCTTGCGCACCCAGATGACGAGACTTTCGGTACCGGTGGAACGTTGGCCTATTACGCCCGACGCGGGGTCGAGGTCTACTTGATTTGCGCCACCTCCGGCGAAGTGGGTGTGGCTCCGCCGGATCTGCGCGGATTCAATTCCTCAGGCGAGATGCGCCGGGCCGAGCTTCGCTGCGCGGCCCAGATTCTGAGACTGAAGGACGTCCATTTCCTAAACTACCGCGATTCGGGCATGACCGGATCGCCGGATAACCGTAACCCAGAAGCGCTGGCGGCTCAACCCACGCCCCAGGTGGCCCGAAAGGTCGCAGCCCTCATTCGCCAGATTCGTCCACAGGTGGTCATCACCTTCGATCCCATCGGCGGTTATCGCCACCCGGATCACATCGCAATTCACAATGCGACCGTGGAGGCCTTTTGGATGGCAGGAGACCCATCGGTCGAGCTGGACGGTCTCCCGGCGCACTCTCCTCAGAAGCTCTACTTTCACACCATGTCCAGGCGGTTCTTCCGTCTTGCCGTGCGGCTGCTCCCCCTCTTCGGTCGAGATCCCCGCAAGTTGGGGCACAACCGGGATATCGACCTGACTTCCTTCGCCGACGTGGATTTCCCGATCCACGCTGCGATTTCCATTCGCAGCGTGCTCAAGGCCAAGGACATGGCCTCCGCCTGCCATTCCAGTCAGGGAGGCGGACGGCTGCTGGGTCCGCTATCCGGGCTGCAACGGCTGCTCCCGGCGCAGGAAACCTTCATGCGTGCGGTTCCTTCCGAGCCTCCGCGCTCGCGCGAGCACGATCTCTTTGAGGGCGTGACGGTCTAGGCCGAGCGAATGATTTCCGCCAACTCGGCCTGAAGGATGGGGGGGGCAAAAAGCGCGCCGGATTCGCTGAGAGAGACCGGGCCGAAGGCCCCTCCCCGGACAGCTGCGAGGGCCGCAAGGACCCGACCCACGGACGCCCAGTTCGGATTCGCCAGGTGGTTTCGGAGGCGGCCCAGCGCCAGGGGTGGATGCCGTCCCTGGCTGAAATCCCCGGTCCTCCTCCGCTGGCGGGTAGGGGTTTCTCCCCCACCCCCCGGGCCACGCAGGCTTCTCGGCTCCTCATCGGCGAGGCTGTCTAGGCCAGAATGCGCTTGGCGATCACCAGCCGTTGCATCTCACTCGTGCCTTCCCCAATGGTCATCAAGCGCGCATCTCGGTAGATGCGCTCCACGGGGTACTCGGCCGAGTATCCATAGCCTCCGTGCACCTGGATCGCGTTCCGACAGACCCGTTCGGCCATTTCCGTTGCGAACAGCTTGGCCATAGCCGCCTGCATAGTGAATGGCTTGCCCGTTTGCTTGAACCAGGCCGCGCGATAGACCATTCCTCGGGCGGCTTCAATTTCTGTGGCCGCGTCAGCGAGCATCCACTGGATCGCTTGATGGGCACTGAGCGGGACTCCGAAGGTGTTCCGTTCTTTGGCGTACCGGACGGCCTGCTCGAAGGCGGCCTGTGCCAGGCCGACGGCCAGCGCCCCGATACCGATCCGCCCGCCATCCAGCACCGCCAGTGCCATTTGCAGGCCGTGTCCCTCCTCCCCCAGCAGGAAGTCCGCGGGAACACGAACATCTTCGTAGGTCACCGCGTGGGTGGGGGAACCCCGCAACCCCATCTTCTTCTCGGCAGGCCCAATCGTCAGTCCCTTGGCCTCCGTAGGCACCAGGATCAGGCTGAGCGAATGCGAACCTCCCGCCGGGTCCGTTCGAACGAGGGTGATGATGAGGTCTGCGATGCTGGCGTTGGTGCACCACATCTTCGATCCGCGGATGATCCATCCGGCGCCCTCCCGCCGCGCTCGGGTCCGCACACCCCCCACAAGGTCCGAACCTGCCCCGGGTTCGGTCAGAGCCAGGGCCGCCAGCCTTCCCTCTCCGCTGGCGAGGCGGGGCAGCCAGCGTTGCTTTTGCGCCTGCGTGCCGAACAACACCAGAGGGCCACATCCCAGGCTGTTGTGGGCCGCGATGGCCAGGGCGGTGCTCCCGCAGGCCCGGCCCAGCTCCTCGATGGCAATCGCCGCGCTGATCGCGTCAACGCCCGGGCCTCCGAATTCCTCTGGGATGTTCAGGCCGAGCAGCCCCAGCGGTCCCATCTTGTGGACCGCTTGCCAATTGAACTCGGCGGATTCGTCGACATGCCGTGCTCGGGGGCTGACTTCTTGCTCGCAGAAATCGTGGATGGCCAGCCGCCACATCCGTTGCTCTTCGCTCAGTTCGAATTCCATCAGACTCCTCGCGTGGTCGGTTCTTCATAGATAGGGGGAAAAAGCAGACCTCTCCAGCCACCTCGACGCGGGCTCCGGGCGGGCCTGAACTCGATGGTTTGCCCTTCGCGTCCCTTGCGGCGGCCTCGCAATCCTGATCCTCTCCACTTCTCCATCTTTGCCCGCAGGAAAACCCAAAAGAGGTGGCACGAAACAAGGGGTCCCAGAAACGCGCCTGCGATTGCCATCCCCTATTCTATGTCCCGGGTGGAGGCTGTCATATACCAAATGTCACAGGGCCATGGGGATCTGCCGGGAGACGCGCTGGACACGTGGGAGGAGACCCATCCCGTCGTTCCGACTCAGCAACCCGTGCCGGAGGGCGACTTGATGAAACCAGCCGCGACCGGTCGCTACAGTTCCCAGTCGCCCCTCGTCGGACCTACGCCGTCCTCCGGGGCCAAGCGCAGGACGGAAGTCCTCCTGGCGATAGAGTCCAGTCGAGAATAGAAAGGACCGGCCTTCAGCCGGTCCTTTCTTCCACGAGGCAGGCAAGGTCGCCTGGGCGCCAGCATTGCCTTTTCTCCAGGATGAACCCATTAGCGACCGCTCCTTTCTCGTCGCGAGCGCAACGCTACTTGCCGATGACCATCCCAAGAGGATCGATCTCCCTAAGGAGGCGCCGCTCCTCAGAACTGGGGGGCTCCAACACCCTCACTTCCGCTGGGATGATGATCTCGAAGGAAGAGTTCGCCTTGACTTGTTCCAGGGTAACCCCGGGGTGAAGTGCCAGTAGCCGAAGGCGCTTGGTTTCCTCCTCAAAATCGTACACGGCAAGTTGTGTGATCACGCGAAAGGGTCCGGTGCCCTTGGGCAATCCGGCTCGTTCTCGGGCTCCGGGGCCGTCCAGGTACCCGGGAGTCGTGATGAAATCGACCTTCTCAACGAAACGACGAGCGTCCTGGCGGATGATGATGATCGTACGCTGGCAGAGCGAGCCTACGTCGTTTGCCCCCCCGCTGCCGGGCAGGCGCACCTGCGGATGCTCCCATTCCCCGATAACCGTCGTGTTCAGATTCCCGAAGGGGTCCATCATGGCCGCCCCGAGAAAACCAAAGTCCACATAGCCGGCCTGGCAGGCGCTCATCACGCTGTGCATGCTGGAAGCGGCCACCGCCCGGTAGAAGGTTCGAGAGTCTCCCACGGAGATGGGCAGCACCGGGATCTGGGGTCCTACGCCTCCCGCCTCGAAGATGATTAGAAGATTCTTGGCGTGGGTTCTCTGCGCCAATATCGCGGCGATCATCGGAAGGCCGGTGCCGACCAAGACCGAGCATCCGTCGGCCAGCGTGTGGGCTCCCGCGCAGGCCATGAGCTCCGTCTGAGAGAACACCCCATATTCATCCGCCATGGAGGCCTCCTTACTTCTTTCGTAGCCAAGGGGCCGTGAGCGGTGCGCGCATATCTTCCACCTGCTTCAGGTAGGTGAGTCGCCGCGTCCCCCCCACCAAGCCAAGGTACTCGTCGAAGTCTTGCACCCCATAAACATACTTGTTGAGGTAGGTCACCGCGCCCTCCGGGGTTCGGGCCGAACTCAGCCATTCGCCGATGTGATCCTCATCGAAGTAGTACCGGTAGGGCATCAGGGTCGGGTGAGCCCCAAAGGGAACCTCGCAGACTGCGTCGACCAAAAAGAAGGGGATGACGGTCAGGCCGGGGCTGTTGCGAATGACCTCGATGGGCACGATTTCCTCCGCCGTCAGGATCACGCGACGCGCCGCTCGGGCCAGCTCGAAATCCATGATCAAGATGCCGTCAATCTGCGCATTGCCGTAGATGTCACAGCGAGGCACGTGAAACAATGCGACATCCGGATAGGCCGCCGGGATCAAGCACACCGGCTTGCCGCTCCAAGGATCCCGAACCACTTTGCAGGCGCTCTTCTTCAAGGTATCCGTACCGAGCAGGTTGCGAGCGGGGACAAATGGGACCCCCATCATCCCCGCCAGGAAGCGCCATTGATACCCGGCATTCGAGATCTCCGACACCACCTCGCATTGTCCGCTCTCCACGGCGCGCCGACCCGCCGGCGACAAGCCTCGGAGCTCGTGCCCAAAGGCGTAGGCCACTTCGATCCGATTCACGCAGCCTGCCCCGATCATGAGATCCGCATCGTGCACCGCGGTCTTCCCGGCCATGATAAGGTCCCGCTTCTTTTGGCGAATGATTTCATAGACCAGGGCCATGGGCACACGGATGTGACCGAATCCTCCGACGGCCAAGTAATCGCCATCCTGCAGGAATTGGGCAACCGCCTCGCGAACGGACATGCGCTTGTCGCGCAGGTCGCGGGGTTTGTGGTTGAGAACCCATTCCCGATTTTCGTCTGGGTCGTGCCACCCGACGAGCTGGCCTTGGCCTTCTTCCAAGATTTCCATGGTGCCTTCTCCCAACGATGAGGTAGTTTGCAAAAGACACGCTCCATGCGGCAGGGCTAAGCAATGCCTCCTGAAAGCCTTTTGAAGGGAAAGCGGGACCTTGCTTCACTGGGCGTCAAGCTCTCGCAATCGCTCCCGCGCGCGAAGCCGGGGCGCGAAACCCTCATCTCAGCGCCTGAAAGTAGGCGCTGAGGACTGCCTCCGCGGGCTTGCCGTGAACCGAAGCAGACGCATCCTGCAAGCCCACCACGGGATAGTAGTCCCAGGTCAGAAAACCTCCAATCCAGTTACGACTGGCCGCCGCGGCCAGCAATGACTGTACTGCGTGGGCCTGAAGATCAAGGTTGACAGGCGTTGCCAGGGCAAGCGGCGACCCGGGATTGAGCGTCTCGAGCGCAAGGCAATGGCCCGCAGAATCTCGGGCACATCCGGAGGCGCCCCCATTGGCGGAGGCGAACGCGGCCTCGAGCAGGAGGGGCTTGGCCGTGGCCCGCAGGGCGGACAAGTTGTTATCAATGACGGAGCCCGCGACGCTGGTCATGTCGCTTATGCTGGCACTGTCCCCAGAAGCCAGCGGCGTCCGCACCTGGATGTAGATGTCATCCACCTCGTCCAGAAACGTCGGCACCGCTTGCAGATGGTCGGTCAGCAAGAGCTCGATGCCGATCCTCCCCGAGAAATGAGTGCGAATGTCGCGGATAAGAACTCGCCAGCGCGTATCGGCGTCGGGGGACGCCCCGGCCGTGCCAGGCAATGCGGGAAGCACCTCGGCGCGGGCCACGACCAGCTCCTGGACCCCCGCCTCCTGCGCCAGATCAGCATAGGACACCAGGAAGTCACGATAGGCCGAAAACCACGCGTTCCACCAATCTAGCCCCTTGTCGCCCGAGGCCCACCAGGCCCCCAGGGTCCCGGAGGTCGGCTGAAGCGCCGGGGCCAAGCCAACCTGAAGTCCGGCGGCTCGGGCTGTCGCAATCTGCGTCAGCAACTCCTGTCTCAAAGAAGAACCATCCTGCGGAAGGTACTCGATCTCCGGAAGCGGGTTGGCCGAGCCCAGGTACCAGCTGGGGCTGAGCAGGAGCCACTGCGGATGCAGGCTCACCAAGTCCACGAGCGTCGGTTCGTACGGGGGCGGCCAATTCCCAGGCGAGAGGACCACGCCGGCACGGAAATCAGGACGGGCCGAGATGGGAGGGGGCGCCAGCGGCGCCATGGGCGCCCCACTCCAGGCGACCCAGGATTGGACCGTGTCTTCCAGAGTCTGGGGAAGAGGTGCGGGAGCCAGCTGGCGACCCTTGGGATTGGGACCGGCCGTGGCGGCGTCATCTGCCACTCCGCAATCGCCATTCCGACAGTAGCGATAGGCAATGTTTCCGGGCCACCCGAATGGGCTGAAGAGGGCGTAGGTCCAGTGCTGCGCGCCCAACGGCCACATTGGCAACGGCTCCATCCAAATCCCCGGGAAGGGGCTGAACTGGATTGCGACCCAATCCGTCGCGGGCAGCCCGGGTGGAACCCCGAGGTTGAACGTCACGGCCTCTTGCGGATTGGATCCCCAGGAAACCACCCCGACATTGACCAGCAGGTCGCGGCTGGGGACGTCCAATTCTCGCACGACCATCACGCCGTTCTGGGTATGTTCGGCATTCCAGAATCCATCCCCCAATGTGACCTTGTACCTCAAGTGGAACCCGACCGGCAAGGAGAGAACGACCACCGAGGAGCCATCCGGAAGAGCTGTGAGCGCAGGCGCCCGCGTTGGCTCAATCATCGAACCGGCCGGTCCCGGTTCGAAGGTATTCCCGAGGGCCAAGAGATTCCCAATCAGCCGAACGGGTGCCCCCGGGGGAGTGCCGGTCGGCAAAAAGATGTGGAAAGTGACACTTACCCGAGGAGACGGAACCAGAACAAGGTTGGCAGGTGTCTCCTCCCCATTCGCGACAATCGCCTCCTGCTCATAGGGACGGTAGCCTTCGTCTGGGTCGAACGCCACCAGCATGTGCTTCCCTACTGGAACCCCCTCCAAGCTGTATGAGCCGCTGCTGTCCGTGAAGGTCCGCTGACCGGCAACCGTCACGACCATTCCTGGAACCGCCAGGCCGGTCGTGGCGTCGCGGACCAACCCGCGGATCATCCCAGTCATGCCCTGCAACGGGGCACCCACCCAGCTGGAGATCTGGTCCTCCACCTGACCCGGTCCGCCAACGTAATAGACACGGTAGTCCAGTTGGGCTCCGGTCGCGAGCGCCTCGGGGAACTCGGACGTTGTCCGCAGGCTGTAGCGATAGAAGACCAAATCACCCTCGGGCAGTCCCACCTGCACCTGCCAGGTGCTGCTGTCGAGAGACTGCATCGGGTAAACCTGGGTGTTCAGAGAGAGCCCCGTCACCTCATCGAGGATGTTGAGGACGACTTGCGCTCCCGAAGATGTTCCTCCGGGAACATGGACAAGAAAGTTGACCGGGAGACGGAGCGAGGGCGCGCTGGTAGGGAAGGGATAGGGGCTGGGCCCGGGGCTTGAGAGAATGCCTCCCGGCAGGGCGCCGCAGGAAGAAAGAAGGAGGCACGCTACCGTGAGGCCCCCAAACGCTGCTGCGAGTTGGGTCCCGTGCGGCTGCTTCATCGCTGGCGCCATTAGCCTCCTTGCCGGGTCGTTGTCGAAGCGAAGGTTCTCTCCCCCAATGAGAAGGGAGGGCCGCCGCACAAGGCGCGAGGCCAGTGGAGTCTGCCTCTCCGCAAGGGATTTTCGCTGCGGGCGCCGAGCCCAGATGGCTGGGGCCAATTCGTCCCTTTTCCCCTACAAGGCGCTGCGAGTGTATCACGGATAGACGACAGGAGTACCTACGGTTTATGTCTTTACCCCAAAGGAGGACCCGTGTACACTGGCAGCAGCATGCCCAAGAAGATTGAAGCGACGACTCAGATTCAGGGACCGCCCTCGACGCTGGTCGAGTTGTTCCCGCTCTTCTACCGCGAGAAGTCCAAGCTCAAGCACGTTACCCCGACGACGCTGAAGGGCTATCGGCACATCATCCACTGGATCTTCTGGCTGCACGATCAGCGCGGGATCGATCGTCCAGATGAGATGGGCCATGTCGACTGCGTCGATCACTTGATCGAGTACGGGGACAAGGGCGGGCGCACGCACCCGGATGGGACACCCTGGCCCGTGACCGACGCATCGGTTCGCCAGCGACGGATCAACATCGTCATGTTCGAGAACTGGCTTGTCAATAGCGGGTACGCCTCGAACACGCCGATGCGCCTCACGACTGCGCCTGGCCGCAAGAGCCCAAAGAAGATGCCGACTCCGATCGGCGACATCGACAAGATCCTAGCGGTGCTGGATGGGGAGCCATCGGCCCCGCGGGACTCGGCGTTCTTGCTGGCCTCACTCGACCTAGGCTCGCGGCCAAGCGAGACGTTGCGGCTCGATATCAGCGACATCGACCTGCCCACCCGGACGGTACACTTCCGAGCCGAGAACACGAAGACGCAGACCGCGAGGGTTGGATTCTTGACCGAATACACGGCGGCGGTACTCGGATGGTACTGGCAGCGATACGGAATGACCGCTGGCCCGGCCTTCGCGGCGATCCATACCAACGGGGGCGAGCGCTGGCGCTACGAGGCCATGAGGCGGCAGATGATGGACCTATCAGAGCGGGCTAAGTTGGAACACCACTTGGAGGCCCACTCGATCAGGAGAGCGTTTGCGACTTGGATGGCCGTGAAGATTCCGATGCACGCGGTGGCGCTGTTGTTAGGCCACTCGCTGGAGGGCGCATTGGGTGTGACCTCGAGGTACGTCAGCCTGACTGAGGATCAGCTTTGGGAGTTCCACGCTGCGAACTCCCCGGTCCTTGCGCTGAAGTGGGTCCAGGAGTTGGAGTCGATTCGCTGGCCCGATGGCGGTGGCTTGGTGCCGCCGATCAAGTGCGCCTTGCGCAGCACCTAGGTCCCGTCGTATACTGTCTTTAGGCGCGGGGAAACCGCCCGCGCTACCCCCCAAACCAGAGCCCCCGCAAGGGGGGCTTTGCATTCCCCCCGATCAACTCATCACGCTCGAACTGGCACGCCGAACGCGGCAGCACCGCGGAAGAAGCGGATGGCTAGGTCGCGTCGCCTGAGCAATTCCTCTCTGCGATTCGCCCGCCGATCGATCCCGGCGATGAAGTCGCTGCCGCCCTTGACGTTGGCGGAGATCTCCCGTATGCCAGGGGCCCACGGGTGTAGCGCCTCCAGGTCGGGCTCGGTTGCCGCCGCGAAGGCATCCTCGATCCTGCGGCAGTCCATCGGGCTGATCACCCTCTGCCCCTCCACCTCGCGGACATAGCTCTCGATGTCGACGTGGAACGCGGCACAGATGTTCAGATCGTTGAATGGAATCTCCAGGCTGTACTTATAAGGAGGCGCTGCCCGGCGGTACTCCTCCACGGCGATGCGGCGCATCTCGCCCATGAAGATAGCCATCCCTTGCATCGTCTTTTGGATGGGGTCAACAATACCCTCGCACTCGGCGTCCATGATCTTGTGTGCCTCGTGCTGCCAGCCCGCGGCGTAGGTAATGCTGACCAAGTCCTCCATGCCCTCGATGCGAACCTTCGTTTCAAACTCGTATTCAGCACCCATGCTGCACCCCGACGCGCAACCTAGCCCGACCAGTCGGGCGGCGGCTTATCCTCAACCTCCTCCCAGTCGGCCAGCACCCCATATTCCCGAAGGAACTTGTTCGGCTCGATGAGCGGGGCAAGCTTGTCGGTTATGGCCTCGATCTCCTCTGGCGTGGCGACGCGTGGATGCCCTTGCGAATCGCGGACAAGGAACTTGAACGGCTGGTCACGAAGCACGTTTATCAACCGGATGTATACCTCGTTCCACGTCACCACGACCCGCCCGTGTCCGCCCTTCGGCTCACTCGCCATCGTCGCCTTCGCGCACTTCACTTCTTGCCGCAGGTCTCGGCGACGTTAGCGGGGGCAAGCTTGATGTCGTCGATAAGCTCCAATTGGATTGCCTTCACATTGTGCCTCGCGCAAAGGGGAACGATGTACCAAGCCTTGTCCGTCGAGCTGTCTTTCTGCACATGCGCACCTACCTCGGGCTTCCCCCTACATTGGCGTTGAGCGCAGTAGGAAGGAAGCGACTGGCCGCTGAATCTCTTCCAGTGTTCGAGCCAGCTAGCATCCTTGCAGGTGTTGTCTACGGTGCCACGGACATTCTTGACTATCACGGTCCCTCCTTTGTGTCGTGCAGGAAAACGCTCCCGACTGGATAGATCTGACCTTGTTGGCTGGTCTGCCTAACGGCTTCGACCTATGCTGCCCGGCGGACTTTGGGCAGCACTTTCATAGATGTTGGGCCACCGGATATTGCCAAGGTACTACAACTTGGTGGCCAACTCTTCAAACGCGGTGATGATGTAGGGCATGTTTGGCTGGATTGTCTGCATCGAGACCTTTGCGAGGGGATTGTGAGCCGCCGTGTCTCCGAGGAACTTTATGCCCTGGATTTCATCTGCAGTCTTATGCGTGAGGAAGGGCTTCCCTGCAGCCTTGCATGAGGTTGCAAGGTTGATCATTGCTTGAAGCCCCACAAGACTCTTGTCGGGTTTGAGTAGCTTGTTGACTTGGTCGTTCTTTGCAAAAGCTAGATAAATCAGCTTCTCGAGGATCTTACGGAGCAGAAACGCGGTGCAGATCCCGCTTGTGCCGTAGTTGTGCTTGAGGTCCGAGATCTCTGTGGTGAAGTCCTTCTTCAATGCTTTGATGAGGTCGTCTGGCAAGACATCCGCGCTGAGAGAAGCTCCGCTTGGGGAATGCTTCTGGATGAATCGGTGCTTACCCGCTTTGCCTCGCTCAGTGAGGAAGGTTGCACGCGACAAGGCATTGCTGAGGGCGGAAGACTTGGGATGTGACCCCGTCGAAGCGAGCTTCGTCCTCACATCGTTTAGGCCTCGTTCCTTCTTGAAATACCCTTGGTGCCAGAGGATCTTCAAGTCGGTGGTGATTGAGGGAGGGTTCATGTATGTCACCGCACTTAGGCGAGATACTTTCGTCCCTTCACCTTTTTCGTAGACTTCCGGAACTCCTTTCCAGCTGCCAATCGTCGAAGGGCGGTGTCCACGCGATCCACTTCGCAATGATATGAGGCTGCGAGCTTTTCACGCACTTCAGGCGCTGTTCGGGGTTGTGCAAAGAAGCCCGCACCTCGCAACGAAAGGATATGTTCAGGAAGGGTCTTGGGTTTCAGAGGCTTGACATGTGGTTTTGCCTGCTTGAAGAGGTCCTCGAACCGGGACAATCGCTTCTCGTGGTCAGCCAAGATCTTATCGATCTTTCCCTCTGCGGGCATGGTCAGCCTCCTCGACAAAAGGATGCTTCTGGACGTACATAAAGCTACCCTTGATGCCCTTTCGAGTTAGGAACTTGGCGCTGCGGAGCGCCATCATCAGGTTCTTGTTCCCAAAATTGTAGCCTCTCTTCACCAGCGCTGCTTGGATCGTGGCGACATTCTTGGGGAAAGGAATACTCCTTCTTTCCACAGGATTTTGAGGGCTCCTGGAGCGGTTGTGGCAACTGGCACTTGATCCCTCCTGATTGACGCACGCTGCGCCGCCCAACGTCCCCGAACCGTGCCCACATGGCAGCAACGGGCTCTATTCTAGGACACGCAACACCCGACTCGTGGCCTACCCAGGCCCGGGGAACCCCGCCCATCCCCAGCAACCTATCCCACACCGCAAAGTCGAAGTGGTCGTCCACCACGGTCAGGCTCTTCCGGTCGACGACGAAGTACTGCCCCAGCGCCTTGGAGGCCCGGGTGCCTTTGCGGGTACGGCAGAGCAACAACCCGTTTCTGCTGAGTCGCCGCGTGATCCGGTCCTCTACCGTCTCCAACCGAAGCACCACCGTCTGCACCCTGCGCCTCGACTTCTTCGCCGCCTTCCGAGCAACCTTCTTCGCTGGCATCATCCCTCCTCGTGAACACGATCCCCGAATCGGCCCGCCAGTTCACATCGCGCCGAACTTCTTCGCCCGCGCAATCTCAGCCTCCGTCAGGAGTTGCTCCCACGGCGGCAGCTTGATCCGCGTGCCACAATGCGGGCAAATAACCACATTGGCGTACACGACGTACTTGCGGTCGGGATCACTCCTCGCCCATTCCTGTTCCTTGTTCCACCCAACCATTTCCTGAACGATGTAGAGCTTCCCCTGACAGTGGCCGCACTCGCCCATCAGCCGCTGGCGGAAGACGCCAATCACGGGCTCTTCGCCAGTCCACTCGTACCCCGGCCCAACGCCGGGCGCCGCACGACTCCATTCTTCATGAGTGGCGTGCGCCGTTGCCGTGGCGTCACAGAGACGGCACATCAGCAGGACATACGGCACCGACTCGGTGCCCGCCCTGCTGCGCCCCATGACGACCCACTCATGCTTATGCCTTTTCGCCATCTGACCTCCTCACGAATGGCCGCGGACTCTGCACCCAGCACCACTTACATGCTATCCCTTAACAACCCCGCCTACACGCAGGCCAATCGCACGGCCGGATTTCGACCAGGATCGTAGGCCAGAGCACTTCTACATACCCCTGTGGGCGTGCCGTAGCGTGCCGCGGGGCCCCTGGCGTAGGGGGGTCCGCTGGGCGAATTGGGCTAGGTTCCTAGGCGATCCGTGGCGCGGGCGATACGTTGCTCGCCGGGTGGCTGCTGCGCCCGCCGTGGCCCTGCTGTGTGCCCTGGCCGCCTACGTCCAGGCGCGACGTCCAGACTACAAGGAGTAATCCCCCTGGGCCCGCGAGTGCTCGTCTTTCGAGACCCTTTGCCCTACGCAGTGGGGACGGGTGAGCGCAAAGACGGCTCGAGAAACCAACCTCTTCCTCCCAAGAGCCTCCCTCGCCCGGTGGCGCCCCGAGCTATCTCGCCGCAAGCAGGCAAGAAGCGACCTCATTGAACTCAGGGGGAACCTACCAGACACGCTCCAGATCGGGGTTCTCGTTGGGGCGTCTCCCGACCTTGGCCAAGTCAAGCCAATTCTTTCCAATCCGCACCCGCACAACATCGGCAGTGAAATCCGTTACCGTGCCGTCATGGTTATCAAAAAGGGATGACCCCACCCCGTAGATGTCAGCGGGCACACCCAATTGTTCAAACCTCGCGATCCTCTCCGGGTCGAAGCCACCCGAAACCACGATGCGGACATTGCGGCAGTAGTCCCGAGCGGGATCTCGCCAGCGAGAGGGCAGGTCCCACTTCTCCCAGGAGGAGTCGAGCGACTGGCGCACAGCGAAGACCAGCCGGGGCGTGACTCCCAAGTCCAGGCTGGGGTCGCCCAGGGGAGGGACGTTCACATCGCGAATGCTGCCGGAGGTGTCCAGGCGGACTCCATAGAGAAGATAGCGCTTGGCCTCGACTTCCCGGCCCGCCTCCGAGAGTTCGCGATACTTCAAGAACATGCGTCTCAAAGTCCGCAGGGAGTCGTCCACGGAATCATTGTTGAAATCGACCAGGGCAATGCGCGGGATCTCAGGCGGGATGATGGCGGCAAATGCGAGCATGGCCTCAGCGGTATCTCCCAGGAAACAGGCCAGCGCGGCATGGGCGACCGTTCCCCCGCCGGCCCCTCCCCACCAATCGCCCTGTGCGTCGGTCGAAATGAATGGGCCAAGCTTGCGCCCGAAGTCAAGATTGAAGCGCTGAACCGCGACATTGTAGGCATAGCCGTCTGCCGCCTGGACTTCGTGAAGGTCAAAACGGGCGGGAAAAAAGAGCACGGGTTTTCCCCGGGCGGCGATCAAGGTCTTGTACACATTGGTGGCCACCCGGCTGCCTCTGGTTAGAATCCCCAGCGTGGGGGTCTCCAGCAGGGCAAAGTCCCGATAACGACCTCGCACCCGCAGCACGGGCTGGACGTTGAGGGGGTCACCTTCATAGTGGACCAGCGCGCCGTCGTGCACGGCCCACACCTCGAGGCGTTCGGAGGTATCGACGAATTCAGGACCCCGCCAGTAGCCTGTTCCGTGACGCAACATGGCCAGTGCCTTGTCCACTCCAGCCACCACGGTCGACCCGGGCCGTCGAGTGAACCACTGCATTTCCACTTCCATTTCCCCGACCTCGACCTCGCTTGCCAGGGCGGGACCCAGCCGCGCATGGTCTCCCTGGTACTTGTACCCTTGCTCGGCCAGCTGGGCCAGCACCGTGGTGATGTTCCCGAAGTACTTGTCTGAGTACCAACCACGCCGCATGCGATCAACATCCAGCTTAAAGGTTGCATCCGTCAGTCGTTGGCGGTCGAAAATGGTCATAGCCCTGATCCCTGCTCCTGGCGAGATTGAACGCGGCCCGATCCTCGGCGGACTCGAGACTCAGGCACCAATGTGGCGCACCACCTCGATCCCGTTCAAAGCCATATGGTATAGGAAGATCAGACTCAGGACATCGGCGTCATGCGGAAGGGAGCCAACCTTCTTGGCGGCTTCGACCGGAAGATCATAGGTGTCGACACAGTCCGATGGGACGATTACCCGGCGGCCTATTTGATGCGCGTTGGCGTAGAGTTGCATGTGCATCGCCAGCTGGTAGGTGCACAGGTCGGTGCAATCGCCCACGGTGATTAGGGTATTCACCTCGGGGTGGTCTCGCAGCCATGCGCCCAGGGAGGTACCCGAGAAGCTGCTGATCGAATTCTTGAGCACGACCTTCATTTGACTGTAGAATGGCAAGGCGCGAATCTCCGGGACGGTCTCGGCTTCGGAGCTCCCCCTCACGCAGTGGGGTCCGTACTGGTCGAACTCCCTGGCGTTGGGCTCGTGCCCCTCCTGAATGAGAACGAAGTTGCGGACCCCCCGCTCCCAGGCCAGACGGAAGAGATCCGCTGCGGGCCGGAGGATGGCCTTGACCCGGGGACTAGCCAGGGGCCCCTCGTAACAGAATCCGTTGACCAGGTCCACTGAGAAGATTGCGGCCCGCCCCGCGTCAGGGATCGCTTTCCCTACAGGGAGTGATGGAAGCGCGGTGTGCCACTCGCTCAGATACCTCAGGAATCTTTCGCTTTTCCCCAAGGCGTTACGGTCTGCCATCGACCCTCCTTTCGGATTCCGCAGGGGTGGCCCCCGGAGGGTTGCGGGGGCCCGCCGCCGCGGGGATTGCCTTCTCCAGCCCTTTTATTGTAAGCTCGGGGTCACGGGAGGGTCGGCCCGGAGCGCGCGCGGTCGGCCATCTGCCGGCTGGCCGAGCCAAGGCTTTGTTTGAATGAAGGACCTCGCCATTCACATCCTGTTTCTTGTCACTTTCGGCCTGCTCCCTGCCTGCGGCTTGCCTGCGGTGATCGGCCCAAAACCCTCCGGCACCATCCTCTTTCGCGATGACTTCTCGAATCCGAGCAGCGGCTGGGACCGGCGCTGGGACTCCTCAAATGTCACCGACTACCAGGGGGGCGGTTACCGCATTCTTGTGGGAGAGGCGCATGGGGTGTTGTGGTCGAACCCTGGCCAGCGGTTTGGCGACGTCCGGATCGAAGTCGACGCGACGAAAATCGCCGGCCCAGATGACAACAACTTTGGAGTCATCTGCCGCTACCAAGACTCCAAGGACTTCTACTTCCTCCTTCTCAGCAGCGATGGTTATGTTGGCATCGGCAAGGTGGCCCGTGGCGCAGAGACCTTGATCTCGGGAGAGAGGATGGTCAAGAGCGGCGCCGTTCGCCTGGGCCAAGCGATTAACCATATTCGCGCCGATTGCTTTGCGAGCCAATTCGTCCTGTATGCCAACGGCTCCAGAGTGGCCGCGGCCCAGGACTCGGGCCTGGTCCAAGGGGACACCGGGCTGATGGCGGGGACATACGACACCCCAGGAGCCGACATCCTCTTCCGCAACTTCGTCGTATCCTCCCCCTAGTGCCACTCTTCCCCGGGGTTTCATCCCAGGCGAGCCACCCAGGCGAGAGCGGCTCTTGGCGTGACGGGCATGGCCAGCGACAGAAGCCGGGCCGAGGTTTTTGCCCCGACACCATGGAAGGCAATGGGGAGATTCAGTTCCTTCCCCATGAGGCGTGAGGCTATGAACGTGTTCCTGGACATGGTGGGGTGCCGGCTTAACCAAGCCGAGATTGAAAAGCTCGCGGCGCAGTTCCGGTCTCGCGGGCACAAAGTGGTCGCCCGACCCCAATTGGCAGATCTGGCGGTCATCAATACCTGCTCCGTCACACAAGAGGCCGAAGGCGATTCCCGGCAGAAGGTGCGCCAAATCCATTCGGCTCGAGCTGGAACCCGTATCGTGCTGACGGGATGCTGGGCCACAGTCGCCCCTCGGGAAGCGGCCTCCCTCCCGGGGGTCGCCTGGGTCATACCCAACCACCAGAAGGAAAGCTTCCTGGACCGGATCGGGGTGGGCTGGGAGTCCAACCAGCCTGGGGATCTTGATTCACTCCTGCGCGAACCGCTCCCCGGGACCCGCCATCGGACTCGAGCCTTCCTGAAGATCCAGGATGGATGTGATGGCCACTGCACATTCTGCCTGGCCCGTGTGGCCCGGGGTCCCAGCCGGAGCCGCCCGATTCGCGAGGTTGTGCGCGAGGCTCAGGCGGCTCAATCCGCGGGCGTCCAGGAGATCGTTCTCACCGGAGTGGCCCTGGCCTCCTACGGCCATGAGCGCGCAGAGCGGAATGGTCTGGGGAATCTGCTCCAGTCCCTCTTGTCGGAAACGGATCTGCCTCGCATCCGGCTCTCTTCGTTGGAGCCCTGGCACGTGTCGCCAGAACTGTTCGCCCTTTGGGAGAATCAACGACTCTGCCCTCACCTGCACTTGCCCCTGCAATCGGGGTGCGGACGGACACTCCGCCGCATGGGACGACCCACGACGCCCGCCGCTTTCCAAGAGCTGGTGGCTCAAGCCCGAGGCGCCATCCCCGAAGTGGGCCTCACCTCCGAAATCATCGTCGGATTCCCAGGAGAAATCGAGTAGGGAGGATGGGTCGCCCATCCTCCCTCTCACACCACCGGACATGCGGGTCCGCATCCGGCGGTTCGTCGGGGAACATGCAGTTGGTGATAATACCCGGTGAGTGAACACAG